>Ga0209702_10000080_pt1 | contig 160059 bp, 158 predicted proteins | sample FRY01_FD_187210 | JGI IMG/M metagenome (GOLD analysis project Ga0209702, IMG submission 187210) | Freshwater microbial communities from Lake Fryxell liftoff mats and glacier meltwater in Antarctica - FRY-01 (SPAdes) (version 2) | ecosystem: Environmental > Aquatic > Freshwater > Ice > Glacier...
CGGTGCAAGGAGTTTATTGTGCTGTAAATCCTTCCTTACTTACTAGTATCGCTCGCCGTAAGTGGCATAAATCTCAATACTTGGGCGGGAGTTGCACAACTTGCGCCGCATAAACCAAACCAGCGCCAAATCCAATGAGTAGAGCTAATTTTCCATGCATTTCTGGGTGCTCAACTAGCAGCCTATCCATTGCGAGCGGGATCGATGCCGCCGAAGTATTTCCATTTGTGCGAATGTCATCTGCAATCAAGACCGAATCAGGTAACTTCATTTCCCGTACCATACTTTCAATGATCCTGGCATTGGCTTGGTGGGGAATAAATGCACCGAGTTCGCCAACACTTACACCTGCGGCTTCGAGGGCTTTTAAGCCCACCTTGCTCATTGAAAAAACTGCCCAACGAAAAACGGTTTGACCTTGTTGGGAGATATATGGCCAACCAAGTTCGCGCACACCTTTGTCTGGATTATTTTTGAACTCGGTATAAGCCGGCGTCAATATTATTGCATCACGCGACTCCGCATCCGAACCCCAAATGGTTTGCCCAATTCTTGGCTGATCACTTGGCCCGATCACAACTGCGCCAGCCCCGTCTGCGAAAATAAAGGCGGTGGCGCGATCATTTGGATCGGTGTAATCCGAAAGTTTTTCAACTCCAACGACTAAGACATTTTTGGAAGTTCCAGATTTTACTAAATCACTTCCCATCGCAATGCCATAGCAAAATCCAGCACATGCTGCGCTGACATCAAAGGCAGCGGCTTTTGGATTTCCAAGTTCATTTATTAATTCAGTTGCCGCACTTGGTGCCTGAAATGGGTAAGAAATTGTGGCAAGAATTAAGGTATCGATATCGGCCATCGTTAAGTTGGCCCGCGAAAGCGCAACTTCACAGGCCACCTTCGACATGGAAATTACCGTTTCATCTTCGCCGGCAAAGCGACGACTTTCGATTCCGGTACGTTGCACGATCCATTCATCGGTGGAATCGATCCGATCGACAATTTCCGAATTCGGCACCAATCGTTTTGGCCGATACGTGCCAACGGACAGGATCTGACTAGAAACTTGCGGCGCAACTTTGATACTCATGCATGCCTTTCTGCAAACTCTTGGGCGGCGGTTAAATCATCAGGGGTTTTCAAAGCGAAGCTTTCGATCTCGCTGGCAGCGCGTTTGAGTAAGCCAACCAGAGTTCCGGCCGGGGGCAGTTCAATCACACCCGTGACACCAAGTGATTTCAATTGCTCCATACAAAGATCCCAGCGAACCGGGTTGGAAATTTGATCGACAATTAGCTGCAAAACTTGCTGGCTATCGGTTACGACGGTGCCATCTTTATTAGAAATGAATGGCACCGAAACTGGGTGAGTCGAAAGCGTTGCCGCCACTGTCCGAACTGGTGCGATGGCCGGTTGCATATAATTGGTATGAAAAGCACCGGCCACCGCTAGCGCGCGGATTCGGGCACTAGTTGGTGGCACTTGGGCTAATTGCGCCAGCGCCGTTAAATCTCCGGCGGCAACAATTTGGCCCGCCCCATTGTCATTTGCGGCCACCAAGTTAAGGGTTGCCAGTAAGGACAAAACCTCGGATCGTTCTCCGCCCAGCACGGCCGACATTCCGGCGGGTGAAATGCTGGCTGCTTTTGCCATTTCCAGGCCACGGGCCCGAACTAAAATCAGCGCATCCGTATGACTGATGGCACCAGAAATCACGGCCGCAGTTAATTCTCCAACCGAATGTCCAGTTGTAACGGAACACTTTTTTACACCAAGTGCCTGTAAACCTAATAATGAGGTGGCAACAATTAGTGGTTGCGCATTATCGGTATCTTTAATTTCATCGGCATCAGCGGTGGTACCAAGTCGCAAGAGATCAAGGTTAATTGCATTAGACCAAGTAGCTAGTAAGGCTTTAAGCGATTGATCTTGCAGCCAAGAATTGAGCATTCCGGGCGCCTGAGATCCCTGACCCGGAGCGATAATTGCGAGCACAAACCGATGTTAGTGCGCTTGGTTGCTTACTATCTAGTACGAGAGACTAGCCATACCAGAACGCTGTGTTCTGGCACCTGCACCTTTGCCGAAGGCGCAGCTATCACCGGTTCGTAGGTGCTCACATTTTTAGATGCATCAAATATGCAGCGATAAGTCTCACCCCAACTTGCATCGGGCAATGTAAATGTCGTAACTTCCCGAGAAGAGTTCAGCATCAGCAATAACCCTTTATTGGGGTCAGCTTCAACAAACACAGTGATGCTGCGCTTTTCTCCATCACCCCAATGATCATTGCCCATCTCATTTCCACCTAAAGCGAACCAAGCAACGTCTTTTCGATTTGTCCCTTTGTCTAAGGCACCCGTAAAGAATTCCGAGGCAACATCTGCCAAGTACTGCGCACGAATTTCAGCTAATGATCTGACCGTCGCCAAAATATCTTCTTGCTGATCACTTAACTCCCAGGGCAGCGCCCAGCCATCGTGAGACAATGGCAGCGAATAAGCGTTATTGGATCCGTTTTGAGTGCGACTGACCTCGTCTCCCATATTTAACATGGGCACACCGGAAGAGAGCAGCAAGGTGGCTAGTAAGGATTTCTTGAGCCGTTGCCTGATTTCATTAATTCCCGCATCTGTAGTTTCTCCCTCATGACCCACATTCCACGATCGATTGGAGTCATTCCCATCCACATTATTTTCTAAATTTGCTTGGTTATATTTTTGATTATAGGTAACCATGTCATGCACGGTGAAGCCGTCATGGGCGGCAATGAAGTTAATGGAGGATGTCGGTCCCCGGTAGTGAAAAATCGAACTTGAACCACTAATGCTTGAGGCGATATCTGAAATACCTTCACCATATCCGCGTTTAAGATCACCCAACCAAAATTGCCGCACCGAATCTCGATACGCATCGTTCCATTCCCGCCAAGGGTGTGGAAAGTCGCCCAGGCAGTAACGTGAAACATCCCAAGGCTCGGCAATCATTTTAAAGTTGCGCAAAACCGAGTCAGCCCCAATGGCAGCCATTAGTGATGAATCAAATGCACTCTTACTTGTATAGAGCGCAGTGGTTAAATCAAAACGAAATCCATCGACTCCGATAACTTCAATCCACCAACGCAGCGAATCTACGATCTGTCGAACGGAGTGGGGCGCGCTCGCGGCAAAGGTATTTCCACAACCAGTTACATCCACATAATTTCCATTGGAATCTTGCCGGTAATAAGCATGATTATCGATACCTTTGTAGGAAAGTGTTGGTCCGCCGACGCCACCTTCGGCGGTGTGGTTGTACACCACATCCAGAATTACTTCGATTCCCGCATTATGCAATTGATCGACTGACCACTGCAACTCTGAGATCGGATCACTGGTGGCAGCATATTCACGATGCGGCGCAGTAAATAGCAATGAGTTGTAACCCCAGTGATTACTGCGGCCCCGACTATGAAGCAACGGTTCAGTTATCGATTGTGCAATCGGCAATAGTTCCAGCGCCGTGATACCAATTGACTTCAAATGCGTAATTGTGCTCGGGTGGCCAAGTGCTTTATAAGTCCCACGTTCATGTTCTGGAATCTCTGGATTCAATTCTGTTAATCCCTTTACATGGGCTTCATAAATAACCATTTTTGCCCATGGTATTAATGGTCTAGACATTTCCCGAGTGCGATAATCGCTCACTACCGAGTACGGAACTTTTCCGGCACTGTCCCGGTGATCGCGTTCATTAAAATATCCATGGCCGGTCCCATCAATTGCAACATGCCCATAAATTTCCGGAGCATAAGTGACGGCGCCATCAATTACGTGGGCGTAGGGATCAAGTAGCAACTTGGCGGCATTAAATCGAACCCCATGTTCGGGTAGCCACGGACCGTAAGCGCGATATCCATAACGTTGTCCAGGGCGAACTCCAGCTAGATAACCGTGCCAAATCGGACCATTGCGATGAGACATGGCAAACCGGGTCTCAACCATCTTTCCATTTACCTCATTAAAAAGGCATAACTCCATGGCATCGGCGGCATTACTCCAGATGGCAAAGTTGCATCCGCCAGCGGTGACGGTAGCGCCAAGGGTTCGGGGATCTGCAGGAAGCATGGCGGCTATCTTGCCGTGGCTAGCTATAAATATTGAGTTGATTCATGGTGATCGGGTAGCCAATTAGGGTTACTGACCAGTAACATTCGCTCCATGAAGATTGCGGTGTGCATAAAGCAGGTCCCAGACTCATGGGCGGAAAAGAAGATGGTTAACGGCGTGCTGGATCGCGAAAATGTGGATGCAGTCCTAAACGATCTAGATGAGTACGCCGTGGAGGAAGCACTCCGTGTCGCAGAGGCGCACGGTGGAAATGACGAGGGTGGCCCTAACTCGGTCACTTTAATTTCAATGGGTCCGGAACGGGCAATTGAAACGATTCGAAAAGCGCTTTCCATGGGTGCCAATGATGCAATTTTGATTACTGATTCAAAGTTAGCCGGCGCTGATGCGCTGGCAACTTCGGCGGTGCTGGCGGCGGTTATTGCTAAAGAAAATTTTGATTTAGTAATTTGCGGAACTGAATCAACTGATGCCCGAATGAGCGTTGTACCCGCGATGCTGGCGGAAAGATTAAATGCCGCGCAACTTACCTTTGCAGCTGCCGTAACAGTTGATCCAGCCGCAAGCAAAGTCGCAATTACTCGGGTGACTGAGTCTGGTGTTGATGAAATGTATGGAAATTTTCCATGCGTTGTCTCGGTCGTAGAAAAAATTAACGAACCGCGCTATCCATCATTTAAAGGAATTATGGCGGCGAAAAAAAAGAGTATCGATATCCGTGACTTAGCAACTGTCGGTATAAGTATTGATATTGCTTGGTCACAAGTTTTAGATTCGGCGCCACGTCCACCACGAGCAACTGGTGTAAAAATTATCGATGATGGTACCGGCGGGGAAAAATTAGCGGCTTACTTAATAGAAAAGAAGTTGATATGAGCACCGTTTTTATTCTGGCGGATTTTGTTGGCACAAAAGCCAATAAAACAAATGCTGAATTAGCAACGGCGGCGGCTCGAATCGGTGAAGTTACGGCTGTAGTTCTGGCAGCACCGGGTCAAGGCGATGCGCTGGTAGCTACTTTGACTATCGGACCAATTGCAAAGGTGCTTGTTATTGAAGCGGATGCTTTTGCCGAAAATGGTGTCGCGGCAGTGGCTGATGTTCTTGCGCAACTTGTTACAACGGCAACGCCGGCTGCACTGCTTATTGCATCTCATGCATTTGGAAAAGAGGTAGCCGCGCGGGTTGCGGTAAAGACAGACTCTGGCGTTATCACCGATGCGGTTGATGTATCAGCGGATATAACAGCAACCCAATTGGTCTTTGGTGGTTCCACAACCGTACATTCAAAAATTTCGCACGGAACGCCAATTATTACGGTTCGACCAAACTCAATTAATGCCGATGTCTCGGTAGCAGCACCTATCGTTGAAAAATTAAACATTACTGTTGCTGATACTTCAAAAAAGGTAACTGTGACATCTACCCAGCCGCCCGTGCCAGGGGGCCGGCCAGAGCTAACCGAGGCCAACATTGTTGTTTCTGGCGGTCGCGGAACTAACGGAGATTTTACGCAAGTGGAGGCCTTTGCCGACTCACTAGGGGCAGCAGTGGGCGCATCGCGCGCGGCCACAGATGCCGGCTGGTATCCGCATTCATACCAAGTGGGCCAAACTGGAAAATCAGTAAGCCCACAGCTTTACGTCGCTTGCGGAATCTCTGGTGCAATTCAACACCGGGCCGGAATGCAAACCAGTAAGACAATTGTGGTTATCAACAAAGATGCTGATGCGCCGCTCTTTGAAATTGCAGATTTTAGCGTGGTAGGCGATCTATTTGCGGTGCTGCCCAAGGCAACGGAAGGCATAAAAGCCCACAAGTCCTAGACTTAGGCCCGTGACTTCAATCTATGTCGACCATGCGGCAACGACCCCCATGTCGACTGCGGCTTTTACAGCTATTTCGGCCCAGCTCCAACTACTTGGCAACCCCTCTAGTTTGCATACCCATGGGAGGGCAGCTAGAAAATCATTGGAAGATGCCCGCGAATCGATTGCGAAAGCGGTTGGCTGTTTAGCGGCGGAAGTTATCTTTACCGCATCTGGCACCGAAGCAAACAATATCGCGCTCAAAGGTTTGTACTGGCAAGGCCGCGATCAGGGCAAGAAAGTAATTGTGATTTCGGAGATAGAACACCGTGCAATTTTAGATCCAGCACAGTGGTTACAAGATCATGAAGGCGCAGAACTCATAAAAATTGATGTCAGCACCGATGGTGTTATTAATCTGGAGACGCTAAAAAATGTAATTTCCGAACGCACAAATGAGATCGCAGTTATTTCGGTCATGCATTCGAATAACGAGACTGGTGTCCTGCAACCAATCTCGGAAATTGTCACACTTGCTGGTGATATTCCAGTGCATACAGATGCGGTGCAAAGTTTTAAGAAAATCCCACTCAATTACAATCAACTTGGCGTTTTTGCCATGACCTTGAGCGCCCACAAAGTGGGTGGACCACTTGGAATTGGTGCCCTAATTCTGCGCCGGGCAGTTGAGATTCCAGCCTTGCTACATGGCGGGGGACAAGAGCGGGAAATCCGAAGTGGCACCCTGAATGCTCCGAGCATCGTAGCTTTCGCCGCCGCCGTGCAGGAGGCGTACCCAACGACTGCGGTGGCTGAACTTAGAGACCGCTTCATCACAAAAGTTCAAGCCCTGATCCCAGATGCTTATATAAATGGGAACAGTAAGGACCGTTTGCCCGGCATTATTAATGTAACTTTTCCCGGAACCCAAAGTGACACCTTGTTGTTGTTGCTAGACAGCGCCCGGGTTTCAGCTTCAACTGGGTCAGCTTGTAGCGCAGGAGTTCATGAAGCTAGCCATGTTTTGTTAGCGATGGGTCACACCGATACCACCGCCCAGTCCTCACTTCGTTTTTCCTTTGGTGCTACTAGCACGCAGGCCGATTTGGATTTCATTATGTCGGTGTTACCCGATGTAATTAGCCGAGGACGGGCGGCAAATAAGAAATGAAGTTAATTGCGGCGATGAGCGGTGGGGTGGACTCAGCGGTTGCGGCGGCGCGCGCAGTTGAAGCTGGACATGAAGTAATTGGTGTTCACCTGGCCCTATCCGCCAACCCACAAAAGTATCGATCCGGTGCCCGCGGCTGTTGCACCATTGAAGATTCCCATGATGCCAGGCGGGCCGCCGATGTGATCGGAATCCCTTTTTATATTTGGGATATGGCGGAAGAGTTTCATGATGGAGTAGTTGAAGATTTCTTAGCCGAATATGCGGCTGGGCGAACTCCAAATCCATGCCTTCGTTGTAATGAAAAAATTAAGTTTGCTGCGGTTTTAGATCGCGCCCGGGCAATGGGTTTTGACGGCGTTGTTACCGGACACTATGCCCGAACCCAAATTAGTGAACAGGGCAAAACTTTGCATCGGGCGGTAGATCACGCAAAAGATCAATCATATGTTTTGTCAGTTTTAACTGTTACCCAAATTGAAGGCGCAATTTTTCCATTGGGGGATACCACCAAGGTCGATATTCGCAAAGAAGCCGAAGCCCGGGGGTTAGCGGTTGCTCAAAAACCCGATAGTCATGACATCTGTTTTGTGCCATCTGGTGATAACGCGGGATGGCTGCGCGATCGATTAGGTAGTGAAGTTGGGCCGATTGTTGATCAGGACGGAAAAAAAATTGGCGAGCACAAAGGCGCTTACACCTACACCATCGGGCAACGAAAAGGATTAGGTATCACGGTGCCAACTGTTGATGGATCACCGCGCTTTGTCTTAAAAATTGAACCAGTTAGCAACACCGTTGTCGTTGGCGCGCGGGAAGAGTTAGCGGTTACCACAATGCGGGGGGAACGTCCGGTTTGGTGCGGTCCGGCGGTCACCAGTGAAGTTAAGGCAGGCTTGGTCCAGATCCGTGCCCATGGTGCGGCTTTGCCATGCACTTACTTTTTTGACGGAACTTTCTTGCTGGCAACGCTGGCCCAACCTTTACTGGGTTTGGCAACCGGCCAAGCTATGGTTATTTACGATGGTGATCGGGTAGTGGGTTCGGCAACAATTTGTGAAACCCGATGACAAACCAAGCTCGCCATCGCATCACCGAATTAACCAATGAAATTCGAGATCTTCAATTTAAATATCATGTTTTAGATAAGCCAAGTATTTCTGATGCGGATTTCGATCAAATGATGCGGGAACTGGAGCAGTTAGAGCAGAACAATCCCGAACTGCGCCAGCCGGATTCGCCAACGCAACGCATTGGCGGTGGTTTCTCTACTCAGTTTGAACAGCGCGACCATATCGAGAAGATGATGAGTTTGGATAATGTTTTTGATTTGACTGAACTAGCAACCTGGTTTGATCGGATCGAAAAAGAGATTGCCAAGCCACAGTATTTGTGCGAAGTTAAAGTTGATGGTCTGGCCATCAACTTAACCTATGAAAACGGTCAGTTAATTCGCGGTTTAACACGTGGCAATGGCGTTACTGGTGAAGATGTGACCCTTAATGTGAAAACAATCAAGAACTTGACACATGTTCTAAAGGGCAAAGCGCTGCCGACGCTGATAGAAATTCGGGGCGAAGTTTTTTTCCCGATTGCGGCTTTTAATGAACTCAATGAATCTTTAGCAGAGGCCGGTAAACCACTTTTTGCTAACCCGCGAAATGGCGCGGCTGGTTCATTGCGCCAGAAGGATCCGCGGGTAACGGCCAGCCGTCCACTTTCAGTTGTCATCCACGGTGTGGGTGCGCGCGAAGGCATATCTTTTGACTCGCAAAGTGCGGCTTATGGGCGGCTCAAGCAATTTGGTCTGCCTACAAGTGAAAGCTTCAAAGTGTGCTCTTCTCGGAAAGAGGTAGAAAAATTTATCTCCTTTTATGCAAAACATCGCCACGATGTTGAGCATGAAATTGATGGCGTTGTTATCAAAGTCGATGGGATAGCTCAGCAGCAGCAACTGGGTTTTACGTCGCGGGCACCAAAGTGGGCCATTGCATACAAGTATCCACCGGAGGAGGTAACCACCAACTTACTTGATATCAAGGTCAGTATTGGTCGTACCGGTCGGGTCACACCATTTGCGTTTATGACCGCGGTTAAAGTGGCCGGCTCTACCGTTACCCGTGCGACACTACATAACGCCGAAGAGATCCGTCGCAAGGGGGTTTTGATCGGCGATGTAGTTGTAATCCGAAAAGCAGGTGATGTAATTCCAGAAGTACTTGGCCCAGTTATTGGCATGCGAACTGGAAATGAAAAAGAGTTTGTGATGCCTTCCAAGTGCCCAGAGTGCGGCAGTGATCTGCGCGCAATCAGTGCTGGTGATGTAGATATTCGTTGTCCAAATACCCGCAGTTGCCCAGCACAGTTGCGTGAGCGCATTTACTACATTGGTTCACGCGCAGCATTAGATATTGATGTGCTTGGTTATGAAGCGGCAGCGGCATTACTTTCGGCAAAAATTGTGGTGGATGAATCAGATCTTTTTGATTTAACCGCCGTCAAGTTGGCGACTTCAACTTTTTTTAGAAAAAAGGATGGCACACCTGCTGCCAATGTTGAGAAATTATTAGCAGCATTAGAAGATGCAAAAAAACTTCCGCTATGGCGAACGCTAGTCGCACTTTCCATCCGCCATGTGGGTCCCACCGCCGCCCAAGGATTAGCCGAAGCCTTTGGTTCGATTAAAAAAATCTCGCAAGCATCGGCAACCGAACTTGCCGATGTTGCTGGTGTCGGCCAAATCATTGCCGATTCAATCGTGGAATGGTTTTCGGTTGACTGGCATTGCGCAATCATCGAAAAGTGGGGCAAAGCCGGCGTCTGCATGGTGAACAAACCGATCGCAGCCTTACCGCAAACTTTGGCCGGACTCACCTTTGTCGTAACCGGCGGACTGGAAAGTTTCTCCCGCGATGGGATCGCCGAGACCATTACCGCCCATGGCGGAAAAGCGGCCACATCGGTATCTAAGAAAACTGATTATGTATTAGTCGGCGCAGATCCGGGCTCGAAGTTAGCTAAAGCCCAGGAACTAGGTGTTCAGATCATTGATGAGGGTAGCTTTCAAGAGCTATTGCTAGGTAAGTAGTAGGATTTCCCCATGATGATCCTTGCAAATGAAGTCACTCGAGAACTTCCGGCCTCGCCAATTTTCTTTGGCGTTTTCACCTTTGTTCTCTTCGCACTACTTCTTTACTTAGTACTACGGCTAGACCGAAACTAATTTGGCTCGGGTAGGTATTTACGGCGGCACCTTTGACCCAATTCATTTGGGTCATTTGCGGGTAATTACCCAACTGATTGAAAAGGGATTGGTTGATCAACTTCTGGTGGTACCAGCCGGACAACCGCTATTACGCGATCAGGTACCAATTGCATCAGCAAATGATCGCCGGCAGATGTGCCAGTTAGCTTTGCAAGATTTAGCCCCGGAAATCGCGACAAAGGTGCAAGTAAATCCCATTGAAGTTCTGCGAATAGGGCCCAGTTATGCCATTGATACCGTGGAAGCGGTTCGACAAAACTACCCGCATGATGAAATCGTGCTAGTTATTGGGCAAGATACGGCCGATAAATTGAAACAATGGCATCGAATTGATGAGCTAAAGCTCATGGTCGAATTCCTAGTAATTAAACGTCCGGGTTATGCAGGTAACGGCACCGATATTGGTGCGTTGCCAGTAGCGGCCAGCACAATTCGAGCAGGATTGAGCGCAGCTGTCTCGTCATCGGTGGCGGCATTTATAAGAGAGAATAACCTCTATGACAATTAGCAGTAGAACCCTTGAAATCACCCAAGTCGCGGCAAATGCGGCCATCGATAAGATCGCAGTAGATGTAGTTGCACTTGATCTATCGGAACAACTGGTTTTAAGCCAAGTCTTTCTCATTGCAACTGGACAGAATGAAGCCCAGGTCGATGGAATTGCAGATGAAGTGGAACGTCAACTCGCGGCAATTGGTGACAAACCAATTCGCCGGGAACATGGCGCCGAATGGATTTTGCTGGATTATTCAGATTTAGTAGTTCATGTACAAAGCGCCGAACTTCGCAAGTACTACATGTTAGATCGGCTTTGGAATGACTGCCCTCGGATTGAACTTGAAGCTGTGAGGAAAGCCGCCAGCAATGGCCGCTAATCGTGTTGTCCTTTGGCGCCATGGCCAAACCGATTGGAATGTGGCAAACCGCTTTCAAGGACATTCTGATATTGATTTAAATGAGGTTGGACAATTTCAGGCAAAACGTGCCGCGCAAATTTTGGCTGGAATGAATCCAACTGCAATTATTTCTAGTGATTTAGGTCGGGCGCGCGACACCGCCCAGGTATTAGCGGATTTAACTGCGTTGCCGGTTGCTCTTGATATTGATCTTCGCGAAACTAATGGCGGCTTATGGGAAGGTAAAACTGGCGCTGAAAACCGAGCCGTGGATTTACAAAATTTCATTCGCTGGATTGATGGCGAGGATAATCCAGCTGGAACAACGGGGGAGCGGCGCAGCGAGGTTGCAGCGCGAGCCATCAAAGCAATAAAAAAGGCGTTAGCTGATAAATCTGATCAGGTGCTGATAGTTGCAACGCACGGCGGAACCGCACGTTGTATTATGGGATCATTACTGCAACTTCCACTTTCGCATTGGGGGGTAATTGGCGGACTTTCAAATGCATCGTGGTCAATCCTGGAACGTAATCCACGCCAATGGAGTTTGGTCGAACATAATGCCGGATCTATTCCAGAACCGGTATACGGTGAAGAAAGCGGTGCAACTCCCGCTTAAAACCGGCACCAGTAAATGCGGTAAGGTCTGCACTCGTTCGAAATCTAACACTCTAGAAATCTAAGATTCTAGAAACCAGGGGCTATAGCGCAGCTGGTAGCGCACCTGCATGGCATGCAGGGGGTCAGGGGTTCAAATCCCCTTAGCTCCACATATGAGTAACAACGGCAATGAGGCGCGCGAACACGCAGCGTATGACTTTGCCTATGTGCAGGAAAAATGGCTGCCGGTTTGGGACGAACTTCAACCCTTCAAATCTGGTCGCGCAGATGACCCGCGGCCCAAAAAATATGTGCTGGATATGTTTCCTTATCCATCCGGTGATCTACACATGGGTCATGCCGAGGCCTACGCGCTAGGTGATGTAATCGCACGTTACTGGTCACAAAAAGGTTTCAATGTGATGCACCCAATCGGTTGGGATGCCTTTGGGTTGCCAGCTGAAAATGCGGCAATTAAACGAAATGCAGATCCCCGGATTTGGACCTATGAAAACATTGCGGTGCAAAAAGCTTCCATGCGCCGATATGCATGTTCCTTTGATTGGGATCGAGTTTTTAACACCTGCGATCCCGAGTTTTACAAGTGGAATCAATGGTTATTTTTAAAATTTTACGAGCGTGGTTTGGCTTACCGAAAAGATTCTGCAGTTAACTGGTGTCCAAGTTGCCAAACCGTTTTAGCCAATGAGCAAGTTGTTGCCGGACTCTGTGAGCGATGTGATTCTTCCGTTACTAAAAAGAAGTTGAACCAGTGGTACTTCAAGATCACTGATTATGCCGATCGCTTATTAGCAGATATGGAACAACTGGAAGGCAAGTGGCCGGACAAGGTTTTAACAATGCAACGTAATTGGATCGGTCGCTCAACCGGTGCCAATGTTCATTTTGAAATCGAAGGTCGCGCCGAACCGGTTACGATTTATACAACACGACCAGACACATTATTTGGCGCAACATTTATGGTGGTTGCAGTTGATAGTGAGTTGGCCGCCGAACTTGCTGCGGGCAATGGTGTTGAAGCCGAATTTGCAACCTATCTTGACAGTATTAAGGCAGCAAGTGATATTGATCGACTTGCTACAGATCGCCCAAAAAGCGGAATCTTTTTAAACCGCTATGCCATCAATCCAGTTAATGGCGAAAAGTTACCGATCTGGGCCAGTGATTATGTGTTAGCAGATTACGGAACTGGCGTGATTATGGCGGTTCCAGCCCATGATCAACGAGATTTAGATTTTGCCCGAGCGATGAAATTGCCCGTTCGAGTGGTAGTTGAAACCGGCGATGAAGATCCAAATACGTCTGGTGTGGCAACTTCAGGGGATGGAAAATTAATCAACTCTGATTTTTTAAATGGGTTAAACAAAGCTGATGCCATCGCTTTAATTAATGAGAAATTGACCGACGATGGAAAAGGTGCCGCCGCCCGAAACTATCGGTTGCGCGACTGGTTAGTATCTCGGCAACGTTTTTGGGGTACGCCAATTCCTATTATTCATTGCCCGAATTGTGGTGAGGTTCCAGTTCCATTGGACCAGCTGCCACTTACCTTGCCTGATGCGCAAGGTTTAGATTTAAAGCCCAAGGGAACCTCACCCCTTGGGGCGGCAACGGCTTGGATTAACGTAAAATGCCCGAAGTGTTCTGGCGCGGCCCAGCGCGACACCGACACGATGGACACCTTTGTCGATTCATCGTGGTACTACTTGCGCTTTGCCGATCCCGCTAATGAAACCCAACCCTTTTCCAAGGAAAGTGCTGCGACCTGGTTGCCGGTAGATCAATACGTAGGTGGTGTAACCCACGCGATTTTGCACCTTTTATATAGCCGCTTTTTCACAAAGGTTTTAAATGACATGGGGATGCTCGATTTCAATGAGCCATTTACTCGTTTATTAAATCAAGGAATGGTTGTCATGGATGGCTCGGCCATGTCTAAAAGCCGCGGAAACCTAGTGCGACTTTCGGATGAGTTAGAAAAGCATGGCGTGGATGCGATCCGACTTTCTTTGGTGTTTGCCGGCCCGCCAGAAGATGATGTTGATTGGTCTGATGTTTCGCCATCGGGTTCGGTAAAATTTTTAACTCGGGCCTGGCGACTATCTGGTGATGTCACAAGCACACCTGGTGTTGATTTTAGTACCGGAAATTTGGCGTTGCGAAAAGCGACCCACAAAGCAGTTCATGATGCCGGTTTTGCAATTGAGTCTTTTAGGTTCAATGTGGCGGTGGCGCGCATGATGGAGCTAGTAAATGCCACCCGAAAAGCAATTGACACTGGCTGTGGCCCAGCTGACCCAGCAGTTCGAGAATCGGTGGAAGCGGTAGCCATCATGCTTTCACTGGTTGCGCCATTTACGGCGGAGGAAATGTGGGAGCGTTTGGGTCATACGCCATGTGTGGCACTTGCCGGCTGGCCAGCCGTAAATGAGAGGTTGCTAATTGCCGATGCGGTGACCGCGGTTATTCAAATAAATGGCAAGATAAAAGATCGGATTGATGTTTTACCAAGTATTTCTGATGCTGATTTAGAAGCGGTAGCGCTGGCTTTGCCAAGTGTTGTTGCCGCCTTAGCTGGTGAAAGTATAAGTAAGGTAATTACCCGCGCTCCAAAACTGGTAAATATAGTTATCAACAGTTAGCACCACCGCGTAGCCTTTAATTATTTTTGCGCCTGAAAATGCGCTCATGGAACAGTTGCGCAGCGCCTTGGATTCAATCGCAAATTGGTGGTTTGATCTTCATTACAGCTCAAATCAAAAACGTGCCCTCTTGGCAATCAGTACCGTGCTACTTCTTCTATCCTTTTTTGTCGTTATCCGAGGCAATACCCAAGCCCCGCCAATAGAAGTAGCCGTACCAATTGTTGTGCAAGAGGTAAAAATATTTGTTGATGTTACCGGCGCCGTAAACAAGCCCGGTGTCTATTCATTAGCTGGAAAATCTCGGGTGATTGATGCCATCAAAGCCGCTGGCGATAGCGCACCCGGCGCCGATTTAAGTACCATAAATTTGGCCCGGGTATTAAATGATGGTGAGCAGATTTACGTAGATTCCACGCTTGTTAATAGCTCTGGGGTTCGGGTCAGTAAAAGAGCGCATGAAGGTCCAATAAATATAAATCGAGCAACCGCGGCCGAACTCGATTCACTCGACGGAATTGGCCCAGTGATTGCCAAGCGAATAATCGAATATCGAAAAGTAAACGGAGCTTTCACCAGCGTTGCTGATCTACAAAAAGTCAGTGGAATAGGCGGCGCGAAATTCGCACAACTCAAAGCAAAAGTAAGGGTGTAACCGATTACCGGGCAATAGCGCTAGGCGGTGCGATTTGGTGCGGGGCGCTGATTCAAAGTGCTACTTCACCGTGGCGAATCTGTTTAGCAGCTGGTTTGGTATTGGTGCTAACGCTGGCGCGCCAGAACTTGCGGGTAACGGTGATAGTTTTTGCGATTTTAGTTGGAGCTACCGCGATGTCATTGCGGCAAGCATCGCTGGAACAATCAAGCATCCAATCCTATTTTGGCAGCTCAGTTGAGTTTGCAGCTCAGGTAGTAACTGATCCATCGCGCACAAGTAGCGGCAATTACTCATTTCTGGCGCGGTTGACTCATTTTCAAGTTGCGGACGATCAATTCAATCTACGAGTTCCGGTTCGAATAATTTCACCCCATAATTTGGTTGCACTTCCTGGACAGAAATTTTCCGCCTCTGCCCGGGTCGTGCAAAGTAAAGAAGCCCGGGTGGCAGCGCTATTTATTATTAATGAAAAAATTCAAGTTTTAACCAAGCCCTCTCGGTGGGCGGCAGCGTTAGGTTCAATTCGGACCGGTTTGCGCACTCATTCTGGGGAGGGCGATGCTGGGGCGCTGATACCTGGCATGGTTTTAGGGGATACCTCCAAACAGACACCACTTTTTAAGGAGCAGATGAAAAGATCGGGGCTAACGCACCTGGTCGCGGTAAGTGGGGCTAACTTCGCCATTGTTTCAAGTTTCGTTTTGTGGCTGATGCAGTTCATTTTCCAGAAAAAAAAGTATCGATTACTTGCGACCTCGATCGCACTCATCTGTTTTATCTCCTTAGTAAGACCATCACCATCGGTGCTTCGTGCGGCGGCTATGGCGGCGGTTCTGATTTTCGCACAGGCCAGCAATCGAGCCCGTGATTCATTGCCTGCCTTAGGTTTTGCAATGGCGGCGGTGGTTATCGGTGATCCCTGGCAAGCTCGAGATGTGGGTTTTGCCTTATCGGTTCTGGCAACGGCCGGTTTATTGCTACTTGCACCTTTGATTCAAGCGCGGTTGTCCAGACATAAGAAATTAGCGGGGGCGCTGGCTCCGCCAATTGCCGCCATGATTTTTTGTTCCCCAGTAATTGTTGCCCTGTCCGGGTACTTATCACCCATGAGTATTGTGGCGAATTTGTTGGCAGCACCAGTGGTTGCCCCAATCACCATCCTTGGATTTCTGGCTGCTTTGCTTTCACCCATTGCTCCAATAATTTCCAATTTGTTGATCTGGTTGATTCGTTTTCCGGCTGGATTAATTACCGGCATTGCCCATTGGATTGCAAATTTTCCGGTCTTAACAATTCATAATGGCGTGATTGGGTTTGGGATTGTCCTGGCCATTGTGCTTTTTTTGTGGGTATTTAAAAATCAATGGCGAAAAACGACTGTGGTGATGATCGTGTTAATTCTTTCTTTGACCTGGATTCAGCGGTGGCCAGCGGGTGATTGGCAAGTTGCTAATTGTGATGTCGGTCAAGGTGATGCAATGGTTATCAATCTTGGAAAGGAGCAAGGGATTGTGATTGATGCTGGACCGGATCCGGGGTTGATCGATAAGTGTTTGAAGAAGTTAGGAATCAAGGAGGTTCCACTTTTGATCTTGTCCCACTTTCATGCCGATCACGTTGCTGGTTTGTCCGGTTTAATCAACTCGCGTCCAGTTGGGCAAGTTTGGATTAGCAATAATCTGGAACCACTTTCTGAGAGCTCGCCAGCACTGCAACTTTTGCGGGGATCAACAATTATCACTCCGCAAAAAGGTATGAAAGCCCAGCTTGGCGCAGTTAGCCTCGAAGTTTTATGGCCGGAAGCCACCATTAACCAATTTGCCGAAGCACCGGGTGAAGGTTCGCAGGTAAATAATTCCAGTATTGCGCTTTTAATAACCACTCCCGACTGGAGCCTGTTTGCCGGCGGCGATCTAGAACCGCCGGCGCAAGCGCAGATTCTGACAAGTGTGCGAAAAGTTGATATCTACAAGGTGTTCCACCACGGCTCCAAGTATCAAGAGTTAAAACTCATGCAGGCGTTGTCGGCTCAGATCGCGGTAATCAGCGTTGGGGCAAAGAACTCCTACGGTCATCCCGCACCAGAGACCATTGCGGCCTTAACTGGAATTGGCATGCAAGTAGTGCGAACCGATCAGGATGGTGCGATCGCGATTACCGCTAAGGCACATCACTTGCGCGTTCGTAAAAGCAAAGGGATAGTAAAGTTCTTCTATTGGAGTTAGAACTGGCGCCAGAAGGGGTACATCATGAATTCGCTGTACCTCATTCTTGGATCAGAGACGGCATTAGCAGACCGAGCACTTGCCAAGTTAAATGCGCAGTTAAAGGAAGAAAAATGTGAAATCACTACTTTGTTTGCGAGTGACACAATTGCTGGTGACATTTCTGATGCGTTAGCGCCATCATTATTTTCCGAACGTAGGGCGTTAATAATTCGCGACCTACAAGATCTGCCCGAAGATAATCGTCCTGAAATTATCCGCTACCTCCCGCAACCTGACCTATCCACAACACTGGTTTTTGTGCACAAGGGCGGGGTAAAAGGTAAAGCACTTTTGGATGCAATCAAGAAAGTAAAACCTGAGATAATTTCTTGTGAACCCTTAAAAAAAGAGGTTGAGAAGGAAGAGTTCGTTAAATCACTTTTTCTTGATTTAGCAAGAAAGGCAACGCCCGGTGCAGTCGCTGCCTTAGTTGGAGCACTTGGAAATGATCTGCGCGAACTACAAGGTGCAGTAACGCAAATTTCAACAGATGCACCGTTAGGTGTAATTGATGAAGCGATGGTTGATAAATATCATCAAGGCCGGGTCGAGACGACCGGATTTGATGTTGCCGATGCCACCCTTGCTGGAAACCTTTCAGCAGCGCTAATTTCGCTGCGAAGCGCCCTGGAAACTGGAACTGACCCAGTGATGATCACTAGTGCAATCGCTTCCTCCCTTCGCGCTTTAGCAAAGGTTTCTGGTACCAATCGAAATCTGAAATCCTTTGAACTAGCCGGCGCACTTGGCATGGCTCCCTGGCAGATTGATAAGGCCCGTCGCCAACTCAATCGCTGGAACCCTTCCCAAATCGCAGATGCGGTGACCGCTATTGCCCAGGCAGATGCAGAAGTAAAAGGTGCAGCCAGTGACCCCATCTACGCGCTGGAAAAGGCTGTGACCAGGATCGTTTCCTCGCAATTTGACCGTTAGACACACGCTTGCGTAGGCTGATCCTCTGCCCAACGCCCCTGTCAGGGGAAGGCTTTGAAACTGAACTGGAGTAACACGTGTACGCAATCGTTAAAGCTGGCGGCCGCCAGGAAAAAGTCGAAGTTGGCGAAACAATAATTGTTGATCGCATCGATGCCGCTAATGGTGCAACTGTTTCCTTCCCGGCCTTGCTGCTAGTAGATGGCGCCGCTGTTACCACCGATCCAAAGGTATTGGCAGGTGTCAAGGTAACCGGTGAAGTTATTGAAGAGCTTAAGGGACCAAAGATTGACATTTTGCGTTACATGAACAAGACCGGTTACCGTCGGCGCCAAGGATTTCGGGCGCAACTAACTCGGGTAAAAATTACCGCCATTAACGGCGCGAAGTAAGGGAAGAGGCAAATAAATGGCAAGTAAGAAGGGTGTCTCCTCGACACGAAACGGTCGCGATTCCAATGCCCAGTACCTTGGTATCAAGCGTTTCGGCGGCCAAGTAGTTAATGCCGGCGAAATTCTCGTGCGCCAGCGCGGAACACATTTTCACCCAGGCAAGAATGTAGGTCGCGGTAAGGATGACACTTTGTTTGCACTAGCTGCCGGCGTAGTCGAGTTCGGTCGCGCGCGCGGTCGCCGCGTAGTGAATGTGGCTCCGGCAGCTTAATTTAGGTTTCTCAAAGAGAGCGAGCCGTATTTATGCGGCTCGCTTTTTTATTTCACAACATTTATGGAAAGGGGATAAACGGTGGCAACATTTGTAGATCGGGTAACCCTTTATGCCATTGCTGGTAAAGGTGGCGATGGTTGTGTGTCAGTTAAGCGCGAAAAATTTAAACCACTAGGTGGACCAGATGGTGGTAACGGCGGACGCGGTGGCGATGTAATTTTAGTAGTCGAACCAAGCGTTACCACCCTGCTTGATTTTCATCATTCACCACATCGCAAGGCAACTCCAGGTCATCAAGGATATGGCGATCGCAAAGATGGTCATCAAGGCCAGGATTTAATTCTGGGAGTTCCAAATGGAACAGTTATTTATGATCAGAACGGTGAACAGATCGCAGATTTGATCGGCACTGGTACAACTTTTATTGCCGCGCAAGGTGGGTTTGGTGGTCTTGGAAATCTGGCCCTGTCTTCTTCCAAGCGGCGCGCACCAGGTTTTGCTTTACTTGGCGAACCCGGTCTAGAGCGCACTTTAACGCTGGAACTAAAGAGCGTTGCCGATATTGCCCTAGTTGGTTTTCCAAGTGCTGGTAAATCCTCGCTAATTGCGGCAGTTTCAGCGGCTCGGCCAAAGATTGCCGATTACCCATTTACTACTTTGGTGCCAAACCTTGGGGTAGTTCAAGCTGGGGAAACTCGGTTTACGGTAGCCGATGTTCCTGGCTTAATTCCCGGAGCTTCGCAAGGCAAGGGCTTAGGTCTTGAGTTTCTTCGGCATGTAGAACGTTGTGTTGCACTAGTTCATGTTTTGGATTGTGGAACTCTGGAAACAGATCGAAATCCAGTTGCAGATCTGGCCGCGATTGAAAAAGAACTTGCTCTCTATGGCGGGCTAGAAGATCGAATTCGAATTGTTGCCTTAAATAAGATCGACTTGCCAGATGGAAGAGCAATGGCGGAGATGGTTGCCGAAGAACTCCGCGAAATGGGCTACCAGGTATATCCAGTCTCGGCCGCATCGCGAGAAGGATTACAGGATCTGATGTATGCAATGGGTCGGCTAGTACAAAAAAATCGTGCTGAAGCTGCGGTAGAAGAGCGCACTCGTATTATTTTGCGACCAGTTGCCGTTGATGACTCTGGTTTTATCGTTAAGGCCAACGCCGATGGTTCCTTCAATATTCGTGGACAAAAGGTGGAACGCTGGGTTCGACAAACAAACTTTAAAAATGCCGAAGCAATTGGCTATCTAGCTGATCGCCTGGCCCAACTTGGCGTTGAAAAAGAGTTGTACAAAAAGGGCGCGGTGGCCGGAAGCGAAGTTCGAATCGGTGATGGCGATACGGAAGTTATTTTTGATTGGGAACCCACGATCGAAGCTGGCGCGGAACAGTTAGCTGGCCACCTGCACCGTCGTGGCGAAGATTCTCGCCTAGAAACAACTTGGACTCCAACTGAAAAATCTTTCGATATTTTGAGTGATGAAGAAATCGCCAAACAATGGGAATACAACGTAGCCGACCCGCACACACCTAGACTTGCTCAACCTATCGTAGGCGAGAATCCAGAGGATGGAGCTGACAAGTGAACCGAGCGCAGCTCAACTCTGCCAAGCGGATTGTCATCAAAATAGGTTCCTCATCTCTTACCGGTAAAGCCGGATCAGCCCTTGATCCAAACGCGGTAGACAAACTTGTTGATGTTGTTGCTGCCTGCAAGGCGCGCGGGGCAGAGGTTGTTGTTGTCTCATCAGGTGCGATCGCGGCCGGCTTGGCCCCGCTCGGGTTAACAACTCGTCCCAAGGATTTAGCCACCCAACAAGCGGTGGCATCAGTTGGTCAAGGGTTACTCATCGCGCAATACACCCAAAGTTTTAAACGGCACTTAATCACCGCGTCTCAAGTCTTGCTAACAACCGAAGATGTGGTGCGTCGTTCCCATTATCAAAATGCCCAACGAACTTTGTATCGATTACTGCAGTTGGGTGTGGTTCCAGTCATTAATGAAAATGATTCAGTGGGAACCAATGAAATTCGCTTTGGCGATAATGATCGGCTGGCCGCCTTAGTTGCGCTACTTATTGGTGCCGACTTATTGGTTTTAATTTCTGATATTGATGGTCTCTATGATGCGCCGCCATCCCAAGTCGGTGCTAAACGTATTCATGAAGTTTTAACTATCGCCGATCTCGCAGGTGTGGCGCTAGGGGGAGCCGGAAGTGCTGGCGTTGGTAGCGGCGGCATGGTTACTAAAGTTGAGGCAGCCCGGATTGCAACTTCGGCGGGGATACCGATGCTGCTTACCTCATTAGCGGATTCCGATCAATCGCTGGCTGGAAAAGAATTTGGCACATATTTTCAAGCACAAGCAAGCAAGACAACTTCCCGCTTGCTGTGGTTAGCACATGCAACCACACCAAATGGAAAATTAATTTTAGATGCCGGTGCAGTAACGGCAATCTTGGAACGAGGAGTGTCATTACTTCCGGCTGGAGTTACCGCAGTTGTTGGTGAGTTTATTTCCGGCGATGCGATCGAACTTGTCGGACCAGATGGCAAAGTAATAGCGCGCGGTTTAGTTGCCTTTGATTCGGCGGATTTGCCGCAGATGCTTGGTCGATCTACGAAAGAGTTAGCCGCATCTTTGGGCGCAGAGTTTGAACGTGAACTGGTACACCGAGATGATCTGGTGTTGATCTAAGTGAAATCACGAGAGTTAATTGCAAATTTAGCCGATACCGCCAGGCTGGCGGGGCGTACTTTAAGCGTTGCCTCTGGCGCTGAACGAAAGGCGGCATTGCAAACAATTGCTGATGCGGTGGAGGCGCGAAGCGTGGAAATTCTCGCGGCCAATGCAAAAGATATGCAGCGCGGCCGGGAAAGTGAATTAAGCCCAGCGTTGCTTGACCGGCTTTTGCTTAACGCAGAGCGGGTGGTCGCAATTGCTAATGGGGCACGCGCGGTGGGTGAGTTACCTGATCCACTTGGTAAAACTTTGCGCAAATCAACTTTGCCAAATGGCATCATGCTGGAACAAATTTCCGTCCCCTTCGGGGTAATTGGTATGGTCTATGAAGCTAGACCAAATGTCACGGTGGATGCTGCAGTAATTTTACTGATGTCGGGCAATGCCGCTTTGCTGCGTGGTTCATCCAGTGCGGCCGAGAGCAACCAAATACTGGTAGACATTATGCGAGCTGCCCTTGGCACCACAAAGATTTCACCTGATGTGATTCAACTGGTTCCATCAGATGATCGCGAAACGGTAAAAGCTTTGCTGCATGCACGTGGCAAGGTTGATCTAGTAATTCCGCGCGGAGGTGCGGCCTTAATTCGGATGGTTGTGGATGAGTCAACCGTACCTACCATTGAAACTGGGGCAGGTGTTTGCCATGTCTATATTGATGAGTTCGCAGATTTAGCAAAAGCGTTACCAATCATCATAAATTCAAAGGTGCAACGTCCTAGTGTCTGTAATGCCGCCGAAACCTTATTAGTGCACGAAAAGATTGCTCCGGGATTTATGCCGGTGGCGCTACGGGCGCTACATGAAGCTGGCGTTGTGCTGCACTGCGATGGTGCAACTTTGGCGATAGCCAAGGATGCGGCAATTCCCGCAGTTCCAGCACAAGCCGAGAGTTGGAGCACCGAATACGGTAATCTGGAAATGAATGTAGCAATAGTGGATTCCGTAGATGAGGCAAGTGCCCATATTGCAAAGTACGGCACCCAGCACACGGAAGCCATCATTACTGAAAATCAGAGTAATGCTAAGCGCTTTATTGCACTAAGTGACTGTGCCGCAGTAATGATTAACACCTCAACTCGATTTACAGATGGTGAACAGATGGGGTTTGGCGCCGAAATTGGTATTTCAAATCAAAAATTGCATGCACGCGGACCAATGGGCCTAGAAGCAATGACCACCACCACTTGGATCGTCACCGGTGATGGCCAAATTCGCAGTTAGCCGGCAAATTAATTAGAGTTACCGCCTATGAGCACTCTTTCTCGCGACGACGTAGCAAAACTGGCTGACCTAGCCCGAATTCAAATGAGTGAAGAAGAGTTGGTAAATCTGGCCCAAGAATTTACCGTTATTTTAGATGCGGTAGCCAGAGTGCAAGAGGTAGCCAGTGCAGATGTAGCGCCGACTTCCCACCCATTGCCACTGCGAAATGTTTTTCGACCCGATGTTGTTGTTCCAAGCTTGTCGCCAGCAGCAGCGCTTTCCAGTGCCCCGGCGCAAGAGGAGCAACGTTTTCGGGTACCTCAGATTCTGGGTGAAGAATGATTCGTCTTAGTGCCGCCGAAATGGCAACAAAATTAGCAGCGGGTGAAACAACGTCGGTAGCGCTGACTCAATTGCACCTTGATCGCATCGCCCAAGTTGATGGTGAAGTTCATGCCTTCCTATACCTTGATACCGAAGGCGCGCTTTTGCAAGCAGCAGCGGTAGATGCAAAGCGGGCCAAGGGAGAAAAATTGGCACCACTTGCTGGTGTGCCACTTGCCCTGAAAGATGTAATGGTACAAAAAGGCATCCCAACAACATGTGGTTCAAAAATTTTGGAAGGCTGGCGTCCACCATACGATGCAACCGTTGTTGCTAACTTAAAAAATAATGACATCGTGATTTTAGGTAAGACCAACATGGATGAGTTTGCGATGGGATCATCAACTGAAAATTCAGCTTACGGTCCAACCCACAATCCATGGGATTTGACGCGAATTCCGGGTGGTTCCGGCGGTGGCTCATCGGCTGCCCTGGCGGCATTTGAGGCACCACTTGCAATTGGAACTGATACTGGTGGTTCTATTCGCCAGCCCGCAGCAGTCACCGGAACTGTCGGCGTTAAACCAACTTATGGTGGCGTTTCTCGCTATGGCCTGATTGCATTCTCCTCCTCCTTAGATCAAGCCGGCCCCTGTGCCCGTACCGTTTTGGATGCAGCTTTGCTGCATGAAGCAATTGCTGGACATGATCCAAGGGATGCAACCAGTATTAATGCACCAGTCCCGCAAGTTGTTGCAGCCGCTAAAGCTGGCGATGTAAAGGGAATGAAAATTGGTGTCGTAAAAGAGTTAAATGGTGCCGGTTATCAGCCCGGAGTTCGGGCCCGCTTTGAAGAGTCGCTAGAACTGCTGGCAAAAGCGGGCGCTGAAATTATTGAAGTTTCCGCACCTAACTTTGAATATGCCCTAGCCGCCTACTACTTAATTGCACCATCGGAATGCTCTTCAAACTTAGCTCGCTTTGATGCCATGCGTTATGGTCTTCGCGTTGGTGATCTTGATGGGGCATCAGCTGAATCTGTTATGAGCTTAACGCGGGAAGTTGGCTTCGGAAAAGAGGTAAAGCGTCGCATTATTTTAGGTACCTATGCTTTGTCTTCTGGTTATTACGACGCTTATTACGGAAGTGCGCAAAAGGTTCGAACCCTAATTACCCAAGATTTTACAAATGCATTTACTAAGGCTGATGTACTTGTCTCGCCAACCTGCCCTACGACCGCATTTAAAATAGGCGAAAAAGCTAATGATCCGCTTGCTATGTATCTCAATGACATCGCCACCATCCCAGTTAATATGGCTGGAATCGGTGGCATGTCGCTACCTTCCGGTTTAGCCGATGAAGATGGACTTCCGGTTGGTTTTCAGATCATGGCGCCAGTAATGAAGGATGAGCGCATGTATTTAGTTGGCGCCGCACTTGAAGCCGCTTTGCTTTCTAAGTGGGGCGCGCCATTGCTAGATCAAGCACCAATCTTGGGAGGCCGCGCATGAATCTTTCTTATGATGAGGTACTGGCAAAGTACGAACCAGTTCTTGGACTGGAGGTTCATGTCGAACTCAACACAAACTCAAAGATGTTTTGTGGCTGCAGCACAATTTTTGGAGCCGAGCCAAACACCCAAACTTGCCCAGTTTGTTTAGCACTGCCCGGTGCGCTACCGGTTGTAAATGAAAAAGCGATTGAGTCAACTATTAAGATTGGGCTAGCACTTAACTGTTCAATTGCGCCATTTTCGCGCTTTGCCCGTAAGAATTATTTCTATCCGGACATGCCAAAAAATTTCCAGATTTCTCAGTATGACGAGCCAATTTGCGTTAATGGTTTTGTTGATGTTGAAATCGAAACTGAAGATGGACTGAAAAGTTTTCGGATTGAAATCGAACGCGTTCATATGGAAGAGGACACCGGTAAGTCTTTGCACGTAGGAGGTGCCACTGGGCGAATTCATGGCGCCCAATACTCACTTCTTGACTACAACCGAGCCGGTATCCCATTAGTTGAAATCGTGACCAAAATTATTCCAGGCACCGGAAAGTACGCACCGGAGGTTGCAAAGGCATATGTGGCCGAACTTCGGGATATTTTGCGCTCCCTTGGCGTCAGCGATGTAAAGATGGAGCAAGGCTCAATCCGTTGCGATGTAAATGTGTCACTTCGCTTAATTGGCGCGGCGCAACTTGGAACCAGAAGTGAAACTAAGAACGTTAACTCTTTGCGTTCGGTAGAAAGAGCAATCCGCGGTGAAATGATTCGCCATGCCGAACGGCTAAATGTCGGCGAGCGCGTCGTTCAAGAAACCCGCCACTTCCAGGAGGACACTGGATTGACTCGCTCCGGCCGCTCAAAAGAGGAAGCTGAGGATTACCGATACTTCCCAGAGCCAGATCTCGTTCCAGTTGCACCAGATGTGGCATGGATTGAAACCCTGCGGGCGGCGTTGCCGGAGCGCCCATCAATTCACCGCAAGCGGTTGCAAATGGCGTGGGCGGTGCCGGACAAAGAAATGGCGGCGATGATCAATGCTGACGTGCTAGATCTGGTCGAAGCAACAGTTGCACTTGGCGCCGAGCCAATCAAAGCACGTAGCTGGTGGCTTGGTGAAATTTCACGTATTGCAAATGATAAGGATATGGCAATCTCACAACTAAACATCAATGCGCAAGATGTTGCCGAAATTGTTGCACTCGTTACTGCCGGTGAATTAACGGACAAACTTGCTCGGCAAGTCGTAGAAGGTGTGATAGCCGGTGAAGGAAAGCCAGCAGCTGTTATTGCTTCCCGCGGAATTAAAGTTGTAAATGATGATTCCGAGTTGATGGCGGCAATTGATCGTGCATGTATGGCGCAACCAGAAACGGCGGAGAAGGTACGAAATGGTCACTTGCCAGCTGCCGGTGCATTAATAGGCATGGTTATGAAAGAGACAAAGGGCCAGGCAGATGCGGCTCGGGTGCGCGAGCTGCTGCTTGGCCACCTTGGTCAACTTTAAATCTTGCGGGTTAGTGAATAGCGCCATCTTCAGTTTTAGTTGCAACACCTTTTCCAATATTGATAAAGAAGAATAAAACCACAGCGCCAACAAAGAGCAAGGCGGCGCTGAACTTAAAGGCGACGGTAAAACCATGAGTCATAGCAAAAGGCATAACTTTGTCGCCCAACACAGTATTTGTCGCGGCATAAGTGGCGGTGGCAGTTGCTGCCACGGTATTTAATAATGCAGTTCCAAGGGAACCACCGATTTGCTGACTGGTATTCAGCATGGCACTTGCCACCCCGGTGTCATTAGGAGAGACGGCATGAAGTGAGGTAAAGGTCAACGGAATGAACACAAGTGCCATTCCGCTAGACATGATTAGAAGTGAAGGCAAGACATGCGTTGTGTATGAGGTTTCTGGAGTAATTTGGGAAAGCAGCAACATACCGATTGCAGCAGCTATTAACCCCGGGACCATAAGTGCTCTCGGACCCACTTTTGGGAGTAGCTGTGATGCAACTCCGGCAAAAACAATTATTCCGGCGGTGAAAGGCAAGAAGGCAAATCCGGATTTAAGCGGGGAGTAGCCAAGAACTACTTGTAGATAAAGACCAAGAAATAAGAACATCGAGAATAAGCCAGCACCAACCACCAGTGAACCAAGATATGAACCAGCACGATTTCGCTCCGTTACTACACGAAGTGGCATTAATGGATTCTTAACCCGCATCTCAATCAGCACAAAAATAATTAGCAAGATAACCGCAACTAGCAAGAAACCGATTGTGAGCGGATCTGACCAACCACTTATAGCGGCTTGATTGAAGCCATAGGTGAGTGAAAACAGGCCAGCGGTCGCAGTAACAACACCCGGGATGTCATAAGTGTGATCACCCTTTGCTTTTGACTCGTGCACGAACCTAATTGCCAGCAGCGCGGCAAAGATGGCAAATGGCACGTTTACCCCTAAACACCAGCGCCAAGAAAAGTATTCGGTCAATGTTCCACCGAGAATCAGACCAATTGCCGCCCCGCCACCAGAAATTGCACCGATCACACCAAAAGCTTTTGCGCGCTCAGTTGGAACGGTGAATGTCACTGAAATTATTGCCAGCGCAGCCGGCGCAAGAAGGGCGGCAAAGACTCCTTGCAAGGCGCGAGAGGCAAAAAGTAACCCTTGTGTTGATGCAACTCCACCAAGTGCGGAAGCGGCTGCGAAACCGATGAGTCCGATTAGAAAGACTTTTTTACGACCCACATAATCGCCTATTCGCCCACCCAGTAGGAGCAAGGAACCAAATGCTAGTGTGTAAGCGGTAATTACCCATTGCTGATTTGCATCAGAAATTCCCAATTCTACTTTTGCGCTGGGAATCGCAATATTCATGATCGAGCTATCCAGCACGATCATTAACTGGGCAATAGCAACGACAAAGAGCGTGCGCCATCTTGTTGGATCTAGCGTTTCATTTTTTATATTACTCACGTGCACTCCTTGTGGTTAGTTTTTTAAAAGCTGGAATTAATACGTCATCAACTAATTGCTCAATAAATTTTCCGTTAACTACTTGCTGGGTCATGAATATTCGGCTAAGGATGATTCCTGGCAGAATTTCTAGAATAAGTGAAGTGTTGGCTTCGGCCGAAATCTCTTCGCGTTCCATTGCATGTGCAATCACCTGATGGATGGAATTATCTGGTTTTTTATGCATCGAACTTTGAATCAATTTTCCAAGTTCGGCATCTAATTTTGCTGCCGTCAAAAGTGCGGCAATCAAGGCCCCATCTGGACCTTTTAAAGTAGTTGCCCGTTCCGTAATTAGCGCGATGAGATCAGTTCGTAAGCTGCCGGTATTAATTTCGGGGGATGAGCAAAAGGAGTATCGATTTACGGCACTTAACAAGAGTTCTTGTTTATTTTTCCAGCGCCGATAAATAGTGGCTTTGCTGGCTTGGGCACGAGCGGCCACGGCTTCAATTGTGCAACGTTCATAACCTACTTCGCGCAGCAGTTCGATTGCGGCAGTTTCGATCGCATCTTCCCGGTTACGATCCCGCGGGCGCCCCACCAAAGCAGCGATCTTGAAAGCTGATGACATTAATCAGACTCCTTAACTCCTGGGACAGATACGAAACGACACCGTACCGTATCGGATCCTCTTAAGAACTGCGAATTCAAGTTGTAGGAAGTACGATTGCGGCATGTCTACGATGAAACCGCGCTCCGGGGAAGTAACTGATGGTCTAGAAAGAGCTCCTGCACGTGGCATGTTGCGCGCAGTTGGAATGGGCGATGCGGACTGGGTTAAGCCGCAAATTGGAATTGCCTCATCCTGGAATGAGTTCACACCATGCAATCTTTCGTTGGATCGGTTAGCGAAGGCTTCGAAAGAAGGTGTCTTTGCCGCGGGCGGTTTTCCGATGCAGTTTGGCACAATTTCAGTTTCCGATGGAATCGCAATGGGGCATGAAGGAATGCACTTCTCGTTGGTCTCGCGCGAAGTAATTGCAGATTCAGTTGAGACAGTGATGCAGGCAGAGCGCTTTGATGGCATGGTGACATTTGCTGGCTGCGATAAATCTTTGCCTGGCATGATGATGGCGGCCGCACGCTTAGATATTGCCAGCGTGTTTGTTTACGCCGGAACCAGCTTGCCCGGTCAAGTCGATGGCGAAGATGTAACCATCATTGACGCATTTGAAGCAGTTGGCGCCTGCGCGCGCGGATTAATTTCGCGGGAGCGGGTGGATCAGATTGAACGTGCGATATGCCCGGGCGAGGGAGCTTGTGCCGGCATGTACACCGCGAACACCATGGCTTCAATTGGTGAGGCCTTGGGTCTTTCGCTGCCTGGCTCGGCGGCGCCGCCAGCAGTCGATCGGCGTCGTGATGAGTATGCGATTAAATCTGGTGAAGCGGTTGTTAATTTAATCCGTCTTGGAATCACAACTCGACAAATTTTAACGAAAAAAGCTTTTGAAAATGCAATTACGGTACTGATGGCCTTGGGTGGTTCAACCAATGCAATCTTGCACTTACTTGCGATTGCCCACGAGGCAGATGTGGAACTAACGCTAGATGATTTTAATCGCATTGGTTCAAAAGTTCCTTTAATAGGAGATCTAAAGCCATTTGGAAAGTTTGTCATGAGCGATATTGATCGGGTCGGCGGAATTCCAGTTGTGCTAAAGATTTTGTTAGATGCGGGCCTGCTACATGGTGACACACTTACTGTTACCGGTAAGACCATGGCCGAAAATTTGGCAGATATTAATCCGCCATTTCCTGATGGTGCAGTTTTACATTCGGTTTCGGCGCCGGTTACAACCGATATCGGAATTACAATTCTTGGCGGAACAATCGCCACCGAAGGTGCAGTGTGCAAAACTGCCGGAATTGGAATTGAAAATTTTGAAGGTCCGGCACGAGTGTTCGACCGAGAGCAATCAGCGATGGATGCGGTGGAAGATGGAACCATTCAAGCTGGTGATGTTGTCGTGATTCGCTATGAAGGCCCAAAGGGCGGCCCTGGAATGCGTGAAATGTTGATGGTAACCGGGGCCATTAAGGGTGCTGGTCTTGGTAAATCAACATTACTACTTACCGATGGCCGTTTTTCGGGCGGCTCAACTGGTTTATGTGTCGGCCATATCGCGCCGGAAGCTTGCGAAGGCGGAACCATTGCTTTTATTAAAGATGGTGACATGGTGCGGATCGACATCAAAAAGCGCACGCTAGATTTATTGGTAGACCCGGTGGAGCTGGCCGCTCGTAAGGTGGGCTGGAAACCATTGACACACAAGTACACTCGCGGAGTTTTAGCAAAATATACAAAATTGGTTGGTTCGGCATCAAAAGGCGCGGTTTGTGAATAGTTCGGCGTCCAAATTATGAGATCTGCATCTCACCTCTTGACCAAAGAGGCTACGTGTTAGAGAATAGGAACATGAGCACAACATTTGTGGTGGTGATTTAGCGGCGCGTGATCGGTTTTTGATCATGCGCCACCCTCAGTTTTCTGAGGGTTTTTTTATTTCATAAAGAATTGTTGAGCAGCGACGAAAGGGGATGGATATGAGCAAGAAGATGAGTGGTGCAAGTTCACTCGTGCAATCTTTGGAGTCTGCCGGCGTCGATGTGATGTTTGGTATTCCAGGTGGTGCAATTCTTCCAGCCTACGATCCAATCTTTGATAGCTCAATTCGCCACATTTTAGTTCGCCATGAACAAGGTGCCGGACATGCGGCAACTGGTTATGCCCAAGTAACGGGTCGCGTTGGCGTTTGTATTGCAACATCAGGACCAGGTGCAACAAATCTTGTAACACCGTTGGCCGATGCCGCAATGGATTCAGTTCCGCTTGTTGCAATCACCGGCCAGGTGCCGTCGGCGGCAATTGGTACCGATGCTTTCCAAGAAGCAGATATTCGCGGCATCACGATGCCATTTACCAAACACAACTATTTAATTACTGATCCAAAAGATATTCCACGGGCAATTGCCGAAGCCTTTTACATCGCTGGCTCTGGTCGTCCAGGTCCAGTGCTCGTTGATATTGCAAAAGATGCGTTGCAGAAAGAGACAGATTTTGTTTGGCCAAAAGAGTTGTCCCTGCCTGGCTACCACCCACAAATCGAACCAGTTAGCCAAGCGATTTCAGATGCTGCCGCCTTAATCGCGCAATCGTCAAAACCAGTTTTATATGTTGGCGGCGGAGTAATCAAAGCAAATGCAAGTAAAGAGCTGATGCAACTTGCCGAATTACTGGGCGTACCAGTTGTAACTACATTAATGGCGCGCGGTGCATTTCCAGATAGCCACCCATTGCATTACGGAATGCCCGGAATGCACGGAACCGTTAGCGCAGTAACTGCGTTGCAAAAGGCCGATCTACTTATTACTTTAGGTGCACGCTTTGATGATCGGGTAACTGGCAAGCTTTCAACATTTGCAGTTGGTGCCAAAGTTATTCACGCCGATATCGACCCGGCTGAAATCGGCAAGAATCGCTTTGCCGATGTTCCAGTTGTTGGCGATTTAAAGCGCACCATGGCTGCATTAATTCCAGCGGTGAAGGCGGAATTCGCTAAGAAACAACCAGATTATTCAGTATGGGTTGCCGCGATGAATAAATTGCGCGCGACTTACCCACTTGGTTACGACCTGCCACACGATGGTTCACTGTCACCACAATATGTAATTGAAAGATTAAGCACTATTACTGGCCCGGAAGCGATCTATGTTGCCGGTGTTGGCCAACATCAAATGTGGGCTTCTCAATTTGTTAAATATGAAAACCCTCGTACTTGGTTAAATTCGGGCGGTCTTGGAACGATGGGTTACGCAGTTCCGGCTGCAATGGGCGCAAAAGTTGGCGCACCAGATGCAGTTGTGTGGGCGATCGATGGCGATGGTTGCTTCCAGATGACAAACCAGGAATTAGTAACCTGTGCCTTAAACAATATTCCAATTAAAGTTGCCATTATCAACAATGAATCTCTAGGCATGGTTCGCCAGTGGCAGACCTTGTTCTACGAAGGTCGTTACTCAAATACTGCTTTGGAATCAAAGCGTATTCCTGACTTCGTAAAGCTTGCCGATGCCATGGGTTGCGTGGGTTTAACGTGTGAGCGTCCAGAAGATGTCGATGCGATTATCAAGCAGGCCAATGCAATTAATGATCAACCAGTTGTTGTTGATTTTCGAGTATTTAAAGATGCCATGGTGTGGCCAATGGTTGCAGCGGGAACTTCAAATGATGATATAAAAATCGCTCGTGAAATGGCGCCAGACTGGGATTCACAGGAGCTATAAATGAGTCAACATACTTTGGCAGTTCTAGTAGAAAACTCTCCGGGTGTTTTGGCGCGCGTATCTGGACTTTTTTCTCGTCGTGGTTACAACATTGATTCACTAGCGGTGGGTCCAACTGAAAACCCAGATATTTCCAGAATGACAATTGTGATCAATGTCGGAAGCCACTCGCTGGAACAAGTAATTCGCCAGTTAGACAAACTCATCAACGTTATTCATATTGCGGAATTAAAGTTGAGTGATTCAGTTCAGGCCGAGTTATTGCTAGTTAAGATTTCGGCGACGTCAAAAAATCGCTTCGATGTTGATGCTGTTTTGGAAACCTATGACGGTGTAATCGTGGATGAAGATGCCGAGTCCATGACCATCGAGGCGACCGGTGATGCCGCGAAAATCAGTGATTTACTTAACGCGTTAGAGCGTTTTGGCATCCGAGAGCTTGCTCAATCGGGCTTAGTCGCGATCGAGCGTGGTAGCGGCTCGCTGGCAGACCGTACCCTTAGCACGCAAAGTATTCCTACCGCCGACAGCGGTCAGGCTGATTACCAAAACTAACGACCAAATACAAAAAAACGAATGGAGCAATACCGTGGCAGCAACGATGTATCACGAAGAGGATGCTGATTTAGCAATCATCCAGGGTCGCAAAGTCGCGATCATCGGTTACGGATCACAAGGACATGCACATGCGCTCAACTTGCGCGATAGTGGTGTCGATGTGCGAGTTGGTTTAAAAGATGGTTCACCATCGCGTGCAAAGGCAGAGGCCGAAGGTCTTCGCGTTGTTTCAGTTGCCGAAGCCGTTAAGGAAGCAACGGTCATCATGATCTTGGCGCCAGATCATTTGCAGCGCCACATCTACACCGATTCAATTTTGCCAAATCTAAAAGATGGCGATGCGCTGTTTTTTGGTCATGGTTTCAATATTCGTTTTGGTTACATCAAGCCATCTGCATCAGTTGATGTCTGCATGGTTGCGCCAAAGGGTCCAGGACACTTGGTTCGTCGTGAATATGCAGCTGGTCGCGGAGTTCCGGTAATTGTTGCCGTGGAACAAGATGCAACTGGAAATGCATGGCCACTCACACTTTCTTACGCAAAGGCAATCGGCGGATTACGCGCCGGTGGAATCCTGACTACATTTACCGAAGAGACTGAAACAGATCTATTTGGCGAGCAGTCAGTTCTTTGTGGCGGAGCTTCTCAATTAGTTATGTATGGTTTTGAAACATTAACTGAAGCTGGTTACCAGCCAGAAGTTGCTTACTTTGAGTGCTTGCATGAATTAAAGTTGATCGTAGATTTGATGTACGAAGGTGGAATTGCAAAGCAGCGTTGGTCAGTCTCTGACACCGCTGAATTTGGTGATTATGTTTCTGGTCCACGCGTTATCGATCCACGCGTTAAGGAAAACATGAAGGCAGTTCTTGCCGATATCCAAAGCGGAGCATTTGCTAAGCGCTTTATCGATGATCAAGAAGCTGGCGGAGTTGAATTTAAGGCGTTGCGCGCAAAGGGTGAAGTTCACCCAATTGAATCTGTGGGCCGTGAACTTCGCAAGATGTTTTCCTGGATGAAGCAGTCAAAGGGCGACGATTACAAAGAAGGCAGCGCAGCGCGTGGCTAAACCTATAGTTTTAATCGCCGAAGAATTAAGCCCAGCCACACTCGATGCGTTAGGTCCAGATTTTGAAGTTGTTAACTGCGATGGTGCAAACCGAGCAGAACTTCTGGCGGCCTTAACAAAAGGTGTAGATGCGGTTTTAATCCGCTCGGCCACAAAGATGGATGCCGAAGCGATCGCAGCGGCAAAGGGTTTAAAAGTAATTGCACGTGCCGGCGTTGGTTTAGACAACGTAGATATTCCAGCGGCAACTGCCGCCGGTGTCATGGTTGTTAATGCACCAACATCAAATATTGTCTCGGCCGCCGAGTTAGCGATCTCGCTATTGATGGCATCGGCACGTTTTATTTCACCTGCACATGCCGCACTTCGAAACGGTAAGTGGGCTAGATCTAAATACACCGGCGCTGAACTCTTTGAAAAGACATTAGGAATCGTTGGCTTTGGTCGCATTGGTCAGCTCGTTGCTCACCGTATGCAGGCATTTGGCATGGATGTAGTTGCCTACGATCCATATCTACAACCTGCTCGCGCAGCTCAATTAGGTGTGCGCTTAGTTGAACTCGATGAACTATTGAAGATCTCTGATTTCATTACGATTCACTTGCCAAAGACTAAAGAAACTGCAAACCTAATCGGTGTAGATGCATTAAAGAAAGTAAAGCCATCAGTTCGAATCATCAACGCCGCACGTGGCGGAGTATTAGATGAGGCCGCACTCTTTGATGCAATCACCGAAGGTCGCGTCGCCGGTGCAGGTCTTGATGTTTTCTCAACTGAACCATGTACTGATTCACCACTATTTACTTTGGATCAAGTCGTTGCCACACCTCACTTAGGTGCATCAACGGATGAAGCCCAAGAGCGTGCTGGAATCGCAGTAGCGGTATCGGTTCGTAAAGCCTTGGCTGGCGAATTAGTACCTGATGCAGTCAACGTAAAGGGCGGTGCGATTCACGAAGAGATTCGTCCAAGTTTGCCATTGGTTGAAAAGATGGCACAGATTGCAACTGCAATTGCCGGTGAAGCACCAGTAAGTATGGACGTCTTTGTTAAGGGCGATATCTCGGGCCACGACTCAACAATTCTTGCAACCAGTGCACTAAAAGGTGCGCTACTTGGTTGTGGTTTAGCTGATGTCACCTACGTGAATGCACCAGCATTGGCGGCCGAACGTGGTCTGACATCATCTGTAACAACAGATCCAGAAAGCCCAGAATACCGATCCATGATTTCACTTCGGGCTGCACTTGCCGATGGAAAGATCGTTACGGTAGATGGAACGCTGATGGGGATTCGCAAAACTGAAAAGATTATTGCAATCGATAGCTTTGATCTTGATCTGCCACCAACTGAAAACCTTTTGTTCCTTCGTTACTCTGATAAGCCAGGTGTTGTTGGCGCAGTTGGTAACGCACTTGGAAAAGCTGGCATCAATATTGCGGGTATGCAGGTTGCCCGCAGCACCGCCGGCGGTAGCGCACTCATGGCGATCACCGTTGATTCCCAAATCAGTGATGAATTAATTTCAGCTGTGAAAAAGGAAACCGGAGCTGACGTAGTTCGCTCTGTCACATTGGTGGGTTAATGAAAACTATTAATCTAGCGATCATTGCTGGCGATGGAATTGGGCCAGAAGTTGTTACTGAGGGCTTAAAAGTTCTAGACGTTGTTGCTAAAAAGTATGGCGTTGAATTTAAAAAGACGTCATACGATTTAGGCGCAGCGTATTGGCATCGCACTGGCGAAGTATTGCCAGATGCAACTTTGGCCGAACTGGCAAAGGCCGATGTAATTTTGCTGGGGGCCGTAGGAGATCCAACGGTTCCAAGTGGGGTGTTAGAGCGTGGACTTTTATTAAAGCTTCGCTTTGCCTTTGATCATTACATCAATCTTCGCCCAGCACGTTTAATGCCAGGAGTTACTGGTCCATTGGCAACAAAAGCCGCCATCGATTTCGTGGTTGTTCGCGAAGGAACTGAAGGTCCATACGTTGGCGCAGGTGGCGTATTAGCTGAAGGTACGGAAAACGAGATCGCAACTGAAGAAAGTTTGAATACTCGCCGGGGCGCCGAACGAGTTATCCGCGATGCCTTCGAGCGCGCTGCAAAGCGCGATCGCAAAAAACTTACCTTGGTTCATAAAAACAATGTTTTAACGCGCGCCGGTGGTTTGTGGACTCGTACATTTAACGAAGTCGCAAAAGAGTATCCAGGAATTACAACTGATTACTTGCACGTTGATGCCGCTTCCATGTTCTTTGTAACTAATCCAGAGCGCTTTGATGTTGTTGTCACCGATAACTTATTTGGCGACATCCTCACCGATATCGCAGCTGCTATCTGTGGCGGAATTGGTCTGGCGGCCTCGGGTAATATCAATCCAACTGGAAAATTCCCATCGATGTTTGAACCAGTACATGGATCAGCACCAGATATCGCTGGCAAAAACTTAGCTGATCCAACGGCCACGGTTATGTCAGTTGCCATGATGCTAGATCATTTAGGTTTGTCTGATGCTGCGCGCGATATAGAACGTGTAGTGGCGGCAGATTTGTTAACCCGCGGTGATATCAAGCGCAGTACAACTGCGGTAGGAGATGCGCTAGCTAGCGCGTTGTAATCCATGAAGATCACTCTTAATCCAGCGGCCAAAGATGTGGCAACGCGCGAGGCGTTAGTTGCCGAAGGTGGTTTCGGTAAGTACTACACCGACCACATGGTGCGTTGTGAATGGAGTGAAAAAGATGGTTGGGCCGAACCGGAATTAATTCCTTACGGACCAATTTCGTTAGATCCAGCAACTGCCGTATTCCATTACGGTCAGGAAATCTTTGAAGGCATGAAGGCCTATCGCCAACCCGATGGCAGCATCGCTTTATTTCGTCCCACCGCAAATGCGCAACGTTTTGCTAATTCAGCTAAGCGTTTAGCGTTGCCAGAAATGCCAGTTGAATTGTTTATGGAAACCATCGAGGCACTTGTAAAACAAGATGCCGGTTGGGTACCTAACAAAGTCGGCGAATCACTTTATATTCGCCCATTTATGATCGCGACTGAAGTTGGTTTAGGTGTTCGACCATCAAATAAAGCCACATACCTTCTTATTGCAACACCTGCCGGTGCTTACTTCGATCCATCGAAGGCAGTATCAGTATGGATTTCAACCGAATATGTACGTGCAGCACAAGGGGGAACGGGCGAGGCAAAGTGTGGTGGAAATTACGCAGCATCATTAGTTGCCCAAAAAGCTGCCGCTAAAGAAGGATGCGATCAAGTTGTCTGGATCGATGCCCAGGAACGCAAATGGGTAGAGGAGATGGGCGGCATGAACCTTTACTTTGTTAAAGGAAAAGGCGCCGATGTAACTGTTATTACACCAAAGTTAACCGGAACTTTATTACCCGGAATTACCCGCGATTCAATTTTATCGGTGGCAAAAGATCTGGGATATAAAACTGAAGAAGTAATGTTGTCAGTTGATGATTGGAAAAATGGCGTTGCATCAGGTGAGATAACAGAGATCTTTGCCTGCGGAACTGCCGCCGTTGTTTCACCCGTTGGTCAAGCAAAATCTGTCATGGGAACGTGGGTAACAGGCGATGGACAACCTGGTGCGATCACCATGCAGATTAGAAACCACTTATTAGCAATTCAACATGGCAACGCCGCTGATGCGCACAACTGGATGAGTGCGGTTAAGTAATGTCAATTAACGATAGTTTTCATATCTATGACACAACTTTGCGGGACGGCGCCCAGCAAGAGGGTTTAAATCTTTCGGTGCATGACAAACTCAATATCGCGCGCCACTTAGATGATTTAGGTGTGGGCTTTATTGAAGGCGGCTGGCCAGGTGCTAATCCAAAAGATACTGAATTTTTTGCGCTAGCTAAAAAAGAGCTAAAGTTAAAGAACGCCACTTTTGTTGCATTTGGTGCAACCCGTCGCCCCAACGGCAACGCCGCCGATGATGTACTGCTTGGCGCATTGCGAGATAGCGGAGCACCAGCAGTTACTTTGGTGGCAAAGGCTTTTGATCGCCACGTTGATCTTGCCTTGAAAACATCTCTGGATGAAAACTTAGCGATGATTAAAGATTCAGTAACGCACTTAATTCAAGAAGGCCAGCGTGTGTTTTTAGATGCCGAGCACTTCTTCGATGGCTACCGCAGTAATCGGGCCTATGCCCTAGAAGTTATTCGCACCGCGGCCGAAGCTGGCGCCGATGTAATTGCGTTGTGCGATACCAACGGTGGCATGTTGCCCGATGAATTATCGCAAGTGGTCCACGATGTATTAACGGCTAGCAGTGCCCGGCTTGGAATTCATTGCCACAACGACACCGGTTGCGCAGTTGCAAATTCAATGGCGGCAATTGCAGCAGGTGTTACTCACGTACAAGGAACTTTAAATGGTTATGGCGAGCGAACCGGTAACGCTGATTTAGTAACCATCATCGCTAATTTGGAATTAAAAAAGAAACAGTTGGTCTTGCCACCTAACGCTTTGCGCGAGGCTTTTAGAATTTCACATGCGGTTGCCGAAGTTACCAACGTTGCACCAAGTAGCCGCCAACCATATGTTGGTGTATCTGCTTTTGCCCACAAGGCCGGCTTACATGCCAGTGCCATCAAGGTAGATCCGTCGTTGTACCAACACGAAGATCCATCATCAGTCGGTAACGATATGCGCATGTTGGTATCCGATATGGCTGGCCGTGCCTCAATTGAACTTAAATCACAAGAGTTAGGTGTTGATCTTGGTGGAGATAAAGAGCTCATTGGTCGCATCGTTGCTCGCGTTAAAGAGATGGAATCACGCGGTTTCACTTTTGAAGCAGCCGATGCCTCTTTTGAATTATTAGTCCACGAAGAAATCGCTGGCAAGCGTCCATCGTTTTTCACTATCAATCACTGGGTAACATCAGTTGAACGTGCACTTGATCAACGTATTATTACAAAGGCAGAAGTAACTGTTACCGCAATGGGCGAGGAAATTACCTGCAACGGTCTAGGTAATGGACCAGTAAACGCATTCGATAACGCACTTCGTACCGGTTTATTAAAACTATACCCAGAGCTGGAAACGCTAGAGCTAACAGATTACAAAGTACGTATCTTAGAAGGTCGCTTAGGAACGGGTGCTATTACCCGCGTATTAGTTGAAACCAGCGATGGCAAAGGCGAATGGAACACGGTCGGCGTGCATGAAAATGTGATCGCAGCATCGGCCATGGCGCTAGAAGACGCGCTTACTTTTGGACTTCTTCGTCAGGGTCGCACACCTGCCGTAAACTAAATTCTTGTGAACGCAAACTTTGACACAGTAGTTGAAGCATTTGGGCGCCACTTAGAAGAAGAGCGAAATCTCTCGGTTCATACAGTGCGTGCCTACATTGGCGATTTAACTTCACTGGTTAATCATTTAGAGAACTTAGGCGTAAAAGATATTTCGGCCCTGGAGTTAACACATCTGCGTTCCTGGCTAGCTAATCAACAAGTAAAAGGCACGGCCCGAACTTCACTTTCTAGGCGAGCGGTATCGGTTCGGCTATTTACTAAGTGGGCCGTTAAAAACAAGTATCTAGCTAAAGATGTTGCAGTAACTCTTGCTACACCCAAAGGTCATCGCACCTTGCCCGATGTTTTAGAAATCGATCAAGCAAAGGTAGCGATGGATTCTATGGCAACGCGCGCGGCCGAAGAGGAAACTCCATTGTCGCTGCGCGATGTGGCCATGGTTGAAATGTTGTACGCCACGGGTGCTCGTGTGGGCGAACTATGCGGACTTGATTTAAAAGACGTTGATTATGATCGGCAAACGATTCGGGTTTTAGGTAAAGGAAATAAAGAGCGCACTATTCCCTTGGGTATTCCGGCGCTGCGCGCTTTGGAAGCATGGTTAAAAGTTGGTCGCCAATCATTAGTGAATAAATTATCGGGTGAAGCAATTTTTATTGGCCAGCGTGGTAAACGAATTGATCCACGTACTGTGCGCACCGTTGTCTACCAGGCGTTATCTGCGATTGAAGGAATCGAGGCGATGGGACCACATGGTCTGCGACATTCGGCGGCTACACATTTACTCGAAGGTGGTGCTGATTTGCGCACCGTGCAGGAAATCTTGGGGCATGCATCTTTGGCAACAACCCAGATTTACACCCATGTTTCAACGGAACGTTTACAAAAAGCTTTTAAGCAGGCACACCCACGCGCATGAAGAAAATCTTGGTAGTTATTCCAACGTATAACGAGGCGCAAAGCATTGGCGTTTTATTAATGCAACTTGAAGATCTGCCAGTAGATATTTTAGTAATCGATGATGGCTCACCCGATGGCACTTCCAAAATTGTTAGCAACTTTGGTATTGAAGTTATTGAGCGGGCCGGCAAGCAAGGCTTGGGCAATGCCTATCGAACTGGGTTTGCTATCGGAATTGAACGTGGATACGAGTACATCATCGAAATGGATGCCGATGGATCACACCAAGTAAGTGATTTACAAACAATGATGGAGTGGATCGGCAGTGCTGATTTATTAATTGGTTCGCGCTGGGTGCAAGATGGCGCAATTTCAAACTGGAGCAAGTTCCGCGAATATTTATCGAAATCAGCTAATCGCTACGCCGACGTTATGTTGAATTTGGGTATCGCCGATGCGACATCTGGCTTTCGGATTTACTCAGTTGAATTATTGAAAAAAATGGAGCTGGGCAGCATTCGAAGCGAGGGCTATTGCTTCCAGATTGAAATGACCCGTCGGGCAATTGCCCGCGGGGGATCGGTCGCCGAAATCCCGATTACTTTTATTGAACGAGTCCATGGAAAGAGCAAAATGTCGGTGGCAATTGCATTAGAAGCCGTTATTCGAATCACCGCCTGGGGGCTTTTGCGCGTACTGGGGCGGTAATTCCACGCTCACGCCTCGGGTAGGATTTGATCTGCACCGCGCTTAATTGTGCGGTGACATCTCAGCACTCACCGGCTTCGGCCGGCATAACCACCTCGGTCCACAAGAAATTGTGGTCGGTGATTTCGAGTGCGACGGGCTATTCAAATTGTTTAGCCACAACCGAGCGGGTTTTCTCTTTGCACTGCAAAGAAAACCTAAGAAGGAGTATGCCGTCATGGCAGTTGTAACAATGCGAGAGCTCCTCGACGCAGGAGTCCACTTCGGACACCAAACACGTCGATGGAATCCAAAGATGAAGCGTTTTATTTTCACAGAGCGCAATGGCATCTACATCATCGACATCCAGCAATCACTTGCACTTATTGATTCAGCATATGAATTTGTTAAGGACACAGTTGCAAAGGGTGGACACGTTTTGTTCGTTGGTACCAAGAAGCAGGCACACATGCCAATTCTTGAGCACGCCGCACGCGTTGGCATGCCAACAGTGACTGAGCGTTGGTTAGGCGGAATGCTTACTAACTTCCCAACTGTATACAAGCGTATTCAACGTCTAAAAGAGTTGGAATCAATGGAAGAGAAGAACGATCTACTTCTAACAAAGAAGGAGCTTCTTGTTCTTCGTCGCGAACGCGAAAAACTATTTAAGAACCTAGACGGTATCCGCCACATGACTAAGTTGCCTTCAGCAATTTGGGTTGTCGATACTAAGAAAGAGCACTTAGCAGTACAGGAAGCTAAGAAGCTTGGAATTCCAGTAGTTGCAATCTTGGATACAAACTGTGATCCAGATGAAGTTGATTACAAGATTCCTGGTAACGACGATGCAATTCGTTCAATCGATGTTTTAACACGTGTCATCACCGATGCAATTGTTGCGGGCCTCAAGGCACGTACTGCAAATGTTAAGGAAGAGACCAAGACCGATGCGCCAGCAACTGCAGAAGCAGCAGCGATCGCAGATGTTGAAAAAGAGATGCTAGCAACTACTGAAAATGTAGAAGCGGCACCAACGACACCGGAGGCGTAAATTGGCTAACTACACATCAGAAGATGTAAAGAAGCTGCGTGAAGCAACTGCAGCAGGAATGCTCGATTGCAAAAAAGCACTTGATGAAGCCGATGGCGATTACAGCAAGGCGCTAGATCTCATTCGCGTGAAGGGACTTAAGGGCGTTACCAAGCGCGAAGGTCGTTTAACATCAAATGGCGCAGTTGTTGCAAAGGTCGAAGGCAATCTTGGTGTGATGCTTGAACTTAACTGCGAGACAGATTTCGTGGCAAAGGGCGAGCGCTTTATTGCACTAGCCGATGAACTTCTTGCTCACTTGCAAAATGCGCAGTCAGATTCAGTGGAGAGCTATCTTTCATCAACTATGGCCAACGGCAAAACCGTTCAGTCAGTAGTCGATGAGGCAAATGCAACATTGGGCGAAAAGATTGAAGTTCGCCGCATTGCAGTCATCAAGGATTCACCAGTTGGCATTTATTTGCACCGCACAAGTCCGGATCTTCCACCACAGGTTGGTGTTTTGGTTGAACTTGTTAAGGAGGCAGCAGAAGTTGGAAAAGATATCGCACAGCACATTGCCGCCTTTGCGCCGCAATTTGTTAGCCGCGATGAAGTTCCAGCAGATCTGATTGAAAACGAGCGCCGTATCGCCGAAGATACTGCGCGCGAAGAGGGCAAGCCAGAAGCCGCCCTTTTGAAAATCGTTGAAGGTCGAGTAGCTGGCTTTGTTAAGGATGTTTCCTTAATCGAGCAGTCATTTGCCAAGGATGCGAAGAAGACTGTTAAGCAGATCCTCGATGAGGCCGGAACTGCCGTCAAGGCATTCCATCGCTTCCGCGTGGGTCAATAAGTACTGGTTTAAAAACACTTAGACTACGAATACAACAGAAGTTAAGAGTTAAGGAGCACTCATGCCCGGTACAAGAGGAACGTATCGCAGAGTGCTCCTTAAACTTTCTGGTGAAGTTTTCGGTGGCGAAAAAGGCATTGGTGTTGATCCCGATGTTGTTCAAGATATTGCCCGGCAAATCGCAGATGTTGCCCGAAGTGGCGTACAGGTAGCCATAGTTGTTGGCGGCGGTAATTATTTCCGCGGCGCTGAATTACAACAGCGCGGAATGGATCGCTCGCGCGCTGACTACATGGGAATGCTGGGAACAGTGATGAACTGTTTAGCGTTACAAGATTTTCTAGAAAAAGAGGGCATCGGTACTCGCGTACAAACTGCCATCACCATGGGCCAAGTTGCCGAGCCATATATTCCATTGCGTGCTATTCGCCATCTTGAAAAAGGTCGCGTAGTAATTTTTGGTGCTGGCGCCGGAATGCCTTTCTTTACAACGGATACGGTTTCAGCTCAGCGCGCACTTGAAATTGGCGCCGAAGCATTGTTGCTAGCTAAAAGTGGTGTCGATGGTGTTTACAGCGCCGATCCAAAGAAGGATCCGAAGGCGACAAAGTTTGACACGATTTCATACGATGAAGTTTTATCTAAATCACTTGCCGTTGCCGATGCTGCAGCCTTTGCGCTGTGCCGGGAAAACAAGTTACCAATAGTTATCTTTGATTTAATGGAAAAAGGAAATATTGGCCGCGCGGTGCGTGGTGAAACAATTGGAACTCTCGTCGCATAAGCGATGAGCGCGTAAGAACTCTCAGGGAGTAAAAATAATGGCAGATGTAGCAGGCGCACTTAAAGACGCCGAAACTAAGATGAACAAGGCCGTTGAAGTTGCAAAGGATGATTTTGCATCTGTTCGCACCGGCCGCGCACATCCATCGCTATTTAATAAGGTAATGGTTGATTACTACGGTACCTATACCGCGCTATCGCAGCTGGCAACGATTCAGGTGCCAGAGGCGCGCATGGCAATAATCTCCCCATTTGATAAAGGTGCCATGGCAGCGATTGAAAACGCTATTCGCGGCTCCGATCTTGGTGTAAATCCAGGCAACGATGGCGTTGTAATCCGCGTTAATTTTCCGCAGTTAACGGAAGAGCGTCGGAAAGAGTTTATTAAGTTAGTAAAGACTAAGGCTGAAGATGCCAAGATTTCGATGCGCAATATCCGCCGTACTGCCAAAGAGGCGATGGAAAAACTAGAAAAAGATGGCGATATTGGTAAAGATGATTTAGCGCGCGGTGAAAAAGAGTTAGAAAAAATAACTGGCGATCACGTAGCAAAGATCGATGAGATGTTAAAGCACAAGGAGGTTGAACTCCTCGAAGTTTAAGGAGTTTCACTTCATGTCTGACATTCATTCGTTAAACGAGGCGATCAACAAAAAGGCTGGGCGAAAGCTGCTGCCATCTATCGCAGTCGGTTTATCTTTGATCGCACTAGTTTGGTTTACGCTTTCATATCAACGAGAATTATTTGCCATTGTTGTTGCAACTGCCGTTATTTTAGGTGTGCGAGAAATTGTTCGGGCATTTGCCGCTAGGTCGATCATCATCTCCTTTAATGGTTTAGCGGTTGCTTCAATTGGTTTGGCTTACGCTGCCTGGAACGGGGGAGTTGCTGGTCTTGCCATTGCAACTGCCATTGCTATGCCGCTGCTTTTAATTCGCGCACTATTGCAGGGCCCCGAAGGTTTTGTGGCAAAGGCGACCGGAACTACTTTTTCACTGCTCTACCTTCCATTTTTAGCTGGCTTTTTAATTTTGCTTGGTCGCCCCGACAATGGATTTCAACAGGTAATGACATTTATGGTTTTAGTCGGATGCAATGACACCTTTGGTTACATCGTTGGTGTTCTATTAGGAAAGCACCCATTGGTGCCAAAGATTTCACCGAAGAAAACCTGGGAAGGTTTAATTGGATCGATTATTTTCACCATTAGTGGTGGGGCATTGGCTTTTCATTACCTCATGGATATGCAGTGGTGGATCGGCGCCGTGGTTGGCGTAATGATTGTCTTTACCGCAACATGCGGGGATCTGATTGAAAGTGCGATGAAACGTGATTTAAGTTTGAAAGATATGGGAACGCTTTTGCCAGGCCACGGCGGAATGCTTGATCGCCTTGATTCCGTTGTTTTATCGGCCCCGGCAATGTGGTTAGCCCTTGAATTAGTAAAGAGATACCTATGAGCAATCGCGTCCCTGAGATAAACCTGGTCTTTGATGAGCCAGTACAACGTAAAAAAGCCCCGAAACATATCGCTGATTTCGCACCGGCCGACCGCAAAGCCTTTGCCGAAGAGTTAGGTTTTCCGGGCTACCGCGCTAATCAAGTTGCCACACATTATTTTTCACATCTTTCCAGTGATCCACAAGAGTGGAGTGATATCCCAGCAGATTCACGTCAGGTGATCGCCGATGCACTCACCCCACAAATGATTAAACTTGTGACAACTAGAACCACAGATAACGGCATGACCCGAAAAGATTTGTGGAAGTTACACGATGGTGTTTTGGTAGAAAGTGTTTTAATGCGCTACACCGACCGCGTAACGGTTTGTATTTCATCGCAAGCAGGTTGTGGCATGAACTGCCCGTTTTGTGCCACCGGTCAAGCAGGTTTAACGCGCAACTTATCGGCCGCCGAAATTACCGGTCAAATCGTTGCCGCAGCACGTGCCTGTGCCAATGGCGAACTACCGGGTGGGCCAACTCGACTTTCTAATATTGTTTTTATGGGAATGGGCGAGCCACTTGCTAACTACAACGCCGTTATTCGCACCGTTCGAAATATTACCGACCCTAACCCGGATGGCTTAGGTATTAGTGCCCGTTCAGTTGTTGTTTCAACCGTCGGGTTAGTTAATGGAATTGAAAAACTTACCGAAGAAGGCGTGGCAGTTACTTTGGCGGTTTCCCTGCACACCCCAGATGATGAGCTGCGTGATTCACTGGTGCCAATTAATAATCGCTACAACATTCGCGAAGTTTTGGCCGCCGCCGATGCTTATGAAAAAAAGACCGGCCGTCGTTACTCCATCGAATACGCATTGATCCGTGACATTAACGATCAATCGTGGCGGGCAGATTTATTGGGGCGTTTATTAAAAAATAGAAACTCACACGTTAATTTAATTCCGCTAAATCCAACCCCGGGTTCTAAGTGGACGGCATCTCGCCGCGAAGATGAAGCCGAGTTTGTCCGAATCCTGGAAAGCTACGGAGTTCCGGTAACTGTTCGAGATACCCGCGGCCGCGAAATTGACGGTGCGTGTGGCCAACTTGCCGCTGCCGAAAAGGGAAAGTAGTTTTCTTCGCACTAGTCGTTTTTGCCGGTAATTGCTAGGCTCGCCCGTATGAGAAAATTGAACAACTTCATTAATGGAAAATCAGTTGAATCACAATCAGGTGAAGTTACAACCCTGATTAACCCGGCAACTGGCGCCGCTTTTGCAACAGCGCCAAAATCTAACAGCGCCGATATCGATGCCGCCTATAAAGCAGCCAGTGATGCCTTTGTTGATTGGCGTGATTCAACACCGTCCCAGCGCCAGCGCGCATTATTGAAAATCGCCGATGCCATTGAAGAGCGTGCCGAAGAAGTAATTGCGATTGAAGTTGAAAACACGGGCAAGCCAATTTCATTAACAACAAGTGAAGAAGTTCCTCCAATGGTTGATCAAATTCGCTTCTTTGCTGGTGCGGCCAGAAATCTAGAAGGTAAATCTGCTGGTGAATACATGCCGGGCATGACATCCATGATTCGCCGCGAACCAGTAGGAGTAATTGGACAAGTAACGCCATGGAATTATCCAATGATGATGGCGGTATGGAAATGGGCGCCAGCAATTGCCGCCGGCAATACCGTTGTTTTAAAACCAAGTGATACAACGCCAGCATCAACTGTATGGATGGCAAATTTAATGTCAGAGTTTTTACCGGCTGGAGTTTTCAACGTTGTGTGCGGGGAACGCGAAACGGGTGCAGCACTTGTTAATCACACCCGCCCAGATATGGTTTCCATTACCGGTTCAGTGGGCGCCGGAATTCAAGTTGCCGAAGCTGCTGCAAAACAAGTAAAGCGGGTTCACTTAGAACTAGGTGGCAAAGCACCTGTCGTTGTCTTTGCCGATGCCGATTTAGCAGCTGCCGCCGAAGCGATTGCGATCGCGGGATATTTCAACGCTGGCCAAGATTGCACGGCGGCAACTCGCGTGATTGTGCAAGATTCGGTCTACGACGAGTTTGTTCTGCTACTAACCGAGCAAGCAAAGGCCGTTGCCATTGGCGCACCTGCCGACGATGATGTTTTCTTAGGGCCAGTAAACAATGCCAATCAATTGGCCAGGGTTAGCGATTTGCTTTCCCGCGTTCCGGCACATGCCAGTGTGACAACGGGTGGATCAGCACTCGATCGCGCCGGTTTTTTCTTCCCGGCAACTGTCGTTGCCGGGCTGCGCCAAGATGATGAGCTGATCCAAAAAGAGATCTTTGGGCCAGTTATTACCGTACAAAAGTTCACAGATGAGGCCGAGGCCGTTGCCATGGCAAATGGCGTGGATTATGGATTGGCCTCTAGCGTCTGGACCGCTAACCACGGCGTCGCGATGCGCATGGCTAAGGCCTTTGATTTTGGTTGTGTCTGGATCAATACCCATATTCCGTTGGTTGCCGAAATGCCACATGGCGGCTTCAAGCGCTCGGGATATGGCAAAGATCTCTCCGGATATGGATTTGAGGATTACACCCGAATTAAGCATGTAATGAGTAATTTGGGGGCGTAGTATTTGCCCCTGTTGCACCCACTAGTTCGATCCGTCCACTACCCACAGAAAGTTCGAGGCTTGATAACTCGACCACTTGCTTGTGCTTAACCCTTAAGGAGTAAATCAGTATGTCAAAAGAAAGTTCACTCTCACCAGAGGCCCGTTCAGTATTAGGTACAATGGTTTCTCGCCGCGGCGTATTAGCTGGCGCAGGAGGATTAGGTGCAGCAGGACTTCTTGCTGCATGCGCAGGCGGATCAGATTCTGCTGATAGTGCAGGCACAGTTCGCTGGGGCAACTGGCCGTTGTATTTAGATTACGACGAAGATGCAAAGACATATCCAACATTAGATAAATTCACTGCCGAAACTGGCGTTGCCGCAAAGTACTTTGAAGATTACAACGACAACGATGAGTTTTATGGAAAAGTTCAGGCACAACTTAAATTAGGCGAAGATATTGGTTACGACGTAGTGACACCAACAGACTGGATGGTAGCTCGTTGGATCCGTCTTGGTTACACACAAAAATTTGATGTCGCAAATATTCCAAATAAAGTAAACATCCTTGATTCATTGGCATCTCCATCCTTTGATCCACAACGTGAACAAACAATGACATGGCAGGGAATTATGTCTGGCTTTGGTTGGAACGTTGAAAAGAATCCAAAGGGAATTCGCACAATAGATGAACTATTTGCCCCACAAAACAAGGGCAAGATCGTTGTTCTTTCGGAAATGCGCGACACCATCGGAATTATCTTGCGCTCGCAAGGTGTAGATCTGCAAACAGTTACCGAAGATCAATTTATGAATGCCGTCGATTTCATGGCGAAAAAGATTAGCGATGGCTGGATTCGTGGCGTAAAGGGCAATGAATACGCGGAAGATCTCACATCAGGTGATGCCACAGCGGTAATTGGTTGGTCTGGCGATATGTTTATTTTGAAGGCTGAAAATGAAGGCAAGTTTGACTTCGCAATTCCAGATTCAGGTGGCACTATCTCAGGTGATAACTTGATGATTCCTTCAACTGCTTCACCAGAAGGAAAAGCTGCCGCCGAGAAGTTAATCAATTTCTATTACGATCCGGCAATTGCAGCCGAGGTTGCGGCATACGTTAACTACGTGTGTCCAGTTAAGGGTGCACAGGCAGAGATGGAAAAGATTTCACCAGAGCTTGCTTCAAGTCCATTCATCTTCCCTGACGCTGCGACATCAGCAAAGCTCAGTGTCTTTCGTTCCATGACTCCAGCCGAAGAAACAACTTGGGGCGAGGCATTCCAGAAGGCTGCCGGCAACTAGTGGCTGATGTTTCTACCGCGACGCGTGGAGACTTACGACTAACTCGTATAACAAAAACGTACGCTGATTTCAGCGCTGTTAATGATTTGTCATTAACGATCCCCGAAGGTTCATTCTTTGCATTACTTGGGCCTTCAGGGTGTGGTAAAACAACAACGCTTCGAATGATTGCTGGGCTAGAAGAGCCAACTGTTGGCAGTATCCATTTGGGAACAACGGATATCACGACTAAGCGTCCGTATCAGCGTCCAATTAATACGGTCTTTCAAAACTATGCCCTGTTTCCCCATTTAACAATCTTTGAAAACATCGCATTTGGTCTGCGTCGCCGTGGTATCAAAGATGTCGATGCCGATGTAAATAAAGTTCTAGAACTAGTTGAACTTCCGCATTTAGCACAGCGCAAACCCACCTCACTTTCTGGTGGACAGCAACAGCGCATCGCATTGGCACGCGCCATTGTTAATCGCCCTGCGCTATTGCTCCTCGATGAACCATTGGGTGCGTTGGATTTAAAGCTTCGCCGCCAGATGCAGATTGAACTTAAATGGATTCAGCGCGAAGTTGGTCTGACATTTGTCCACGTAACGCACGATCAGGAAGAGGCCATGACAATGGCCGACACCATCGCCGTTATGAATGAAGGCGAAATTGAGCAGATGGGAACACCTGCCGATCTCTACGACAATCCCAAGACGGCATTTGTTGCTAACTTTTTGGGTCAATCCAATTTAATTAAGGGTCGCATCGAAGGTAACGATGGCGATAACTTAGTTGTGGATCTATTTGGTCAAAAGATTTCAATGCCTAAAAACCGAAGTCACGCCGTTGATAGTTCAATTTATGCCGGTATTCGCCCGGAAAAATTCCGAATTTCGCTGCTTGGCACACCAACTCGTGGAAATATTTTAACGGGTGGGCGGATTGAAGAAGTTTCCTACATTGGTGTTTCAACCCAGTATCAAGTGATCATGCCGTGGGGCCAAGAGTTAATGGTCTTCGAGCAAAACGATGATGGTGTGCCACCATTTGATAAGGGCGATGAAGTAATGATTTCTTGGGAGCCAAACTTTACTTTTGCACTTCGCGGTGATGAAGATGCCGAGGCAGGAACTGAAGTTGCACCCGATGATCTTGATGAGGATGAGTAGCACTTTGTCCAAGATTAAGTTGCCGTACCTGCTTTTGTTACCAGGTTTTTTATTCCTTTTTACTTTTTTTATTTTGCCAATTGTTAATTTAGCCCAAACTTCTACCCAGACACCTATTGCCGGGGGAGACACGGGTCAGTACGAACAGAGTTTGCGTTTTGCGAACTACCTCAACGCATTTACCGAAAATAAGGAACAGTTCGGTCGCTCCTTTTTATATGCGATATCGGCAACAATTCTTGCTTTAGCGATCGCTTACCCATTGGCGTATGCAATCGCTTTTAAAGCTGGAAAATATAAAAACCTTTTATTAGTTTTAGTTATTGCACCATTTTTTACATCGTTTTTGTTGCGCACCGTGGCCTGGAAGCAGATCTTGGGTGAGGAAGGCTTTGTGGTTCCACCGCTTCGAACGTTAGGGATTATCGGAGAGAGCACCACACTTACGTCGACTTCTTTTGCCGTCATTATGGGTTTGACCTATAACTTTCTGCCTTTCATGACTTTGCCACTCTATGCCTCACTCGAACGAATTGATCCACGCACCATGGAGGCATCTGGAGATCTATATGCCAATGGTCTAACTACTTTTAGAAAAGTAACTTTGCCACTTTCCATGCCAGGTGTGGTCGCAGGTACATTGCTGACATTTATTCCGGCGGCTGGAGATTATGTAAACGCGGCAATCTTGGGAAATCCAAACACCAAGATGATCGGTAACGTAATTGAGTCAAGGTATTTTAAAATCGTTGATTACCCAACGGCGGCAGCTCTGTCATTTACGCTAATGGCGGCGATATTAATTTTAGTTACGCTCTATATTCGAAAAGCAGGAACGGAGGAGCTGGTATGAGTAAGTTAAAAGATGCCTCCATTCCAACGATTCCGTTACAGGCCCGCATCTCGCGCTGGTTTGGCCGCAACATGATCCGTATTTACGCACTTTTTGGATTTACCTATCTCTTCATCCCGGTGGCCTACACCTTTGCCTTTTCCTTTAATGATTCAGGTAAAAGTAATCTGATCTGGAAGGGCTTTACGTTAGATAATTGGCAAAACCCATGTGGTGCCCCAGAAATCTGTAACGCGTTGGGTAACTCAATAAAAATTGGTTTTCTAGCCACTGTTTTCTCAACAATTTTGGGCACCATGATCGCCTTTGCAATTGGTCGCTATGCATTCAAAGGTCGCTCAACTTCTAACCTATTAATCTTTTTACCAATGGCCACACCTGAAATTGTTTTAGGCGCCTCACTCCTCTCGTTATTTTTAGTGTTTCATATCAATCCTGGTTTCTGGCCAACGGTTATCGCCCACGTAGTTTTTTGTATTTCATTTGTGGTGGTTACGGTCAAGGCTCGAATCGCATCCCTTGATCCACGTTTAGAACAAGCTGCCATGGATCTCTATGCCAATGAGTTCCAGACATTTCGCCGGGTAACGTTGCCACTAGTTGCACCTGGCATCGCCGCCGCTGCCTTGCTGGCTTTTTCACTTTCCTTTGATGATTTTATTATTACTAATTTTAATTCTGGGACATTAACGACTTTCCCTAAGTTTGTTTACGTCTCGGCTGCTCGTGGAATCCCGGCACAAGCAAATGTGATTGGTTCAGCAATGTTCTTCTTGGCTTTATTTATTGTGATCGCTGGACAATTTATTGGTCGCAAAGCTCGTGTTGCCAAATGACCAACCACGGTAATTTATATGGGCCAGCCTTTACATTTTTAGGAATTCCATCCTGTGATTTAGATGATCCGAATAGTTATGCCGGCGCCGATGTAATCATTGTTGGTGCACCAATCGATGCTGGAACATCACATCGCTCTGGCGCAAAATTTGGTCCACAAGCAATTCGTGGGGGAGATTACTTACCCCACGATGGTTCGCGCCCGCATTTAGCGTTGCGTACCGATGGCTTAAAAGATCTTAAAGTTCTAGATGCTGGCGATCTCATGATGCCTGGTATGGATTTAGCGGCATCACTTGCAGTGTTAGCGGCGGCAACGGAAAAGATTTCTCGTGCTGGAATTATTCCCGTTGTTTTAGGCGGAGATCACTCCATCGCATCGGCTGACGTCGCCGGAATAGCAAAGCATCGGGGATTGGGGAAAATCTCCATGATTCACTTCGATGCACATGCCGATACTGGCCCAGATCAGATGGGCGCACTAGTTGGCCACGGAACACCGATGCGCAACTTAATTGACAATGGTTTTGTGCGCGGCGATCGTTTCTTGCAACTTGGCCTTCGTGGATATTGGCCAGAGCCAGAAACACTTGACTGGATGCGTGATCAAGGTATGCGCTCTTACGAGATGACTGAAATTCATCATCGTGGTTTGAAAACTGTTTTAGATGAATCCTTTGCAATCTTAATAGATGGTTGCGATGGCGTATTTTTATCGGTAGATATCGATGTCGTTGATCCTGGCATGGCCCCCGGTACTGGAACACCAGAGCCAGGTGGAATGACGAGCCGCGAACTTCTCGAAGCAGTTCGTCGCATCTGTTTAGAGCTACCAATTGTGGGAATTGATATTGTGGAAGTGTGCCCACCATTTGATAGCGCCGACATCACGGCGATACTTGCAAATCGTGTGGTTTTAGAAGCGCTGAGCGCAATTGCAAAGCGTCGAAATGGCACTGTTTATTCACCTGTTCAGAACCTGCTCGAGCGATAAGCAGTAATTCTTAAGGTGTCAGCGGTATCGTGCATCATTATCGGCAACTTCTCTCGATAGGTATTTCATGCAATTTTTAGGAATCATCGCTTTTATCGTTGCCCTGCTTCTTTCCGTAATGATTCACGAATTTGGTCACTACATAACTGCCCGCCGATTTGGCATGCGCATCTCTGAATTTTTTGTTGGCTTTGGTAAGCGAATCTGGTCTACCCAGCGCGGTGAAACCGAGTTTGGTATCAAAGCGATTCCAGCTGGCGGATATTGTCGAATCGATGGCATGGCACCTAACGATGTAATGCCAGAAGGTGAAGAGGATCGAGCTTTTTACAAAGCTAGTAGCGGTCGCAAATTAATAGTTTTAGGCGCCGGATCATTTCTACACTTTGTGATTGGTTACATTTTACTTTTCACACTCTTTGCCGGTGTTGGAACAACTCAGGTTTTGCCGGTGATCGGTGAAGTAATCGCAGATTCAGCGGCGCAAAGCGCAGGTATAAAAGCCGGCGATGAGATCATCGCTATCAATGGCGTGAAGGTAGAGCGCTGGTTTGAAGATGTCGAAGTGATTCGCCAATCACAAGGTAGCGAATTAGTACTCACAGTAGATCGCGACGGTACTTTAATTGAAGTTGTGACAGCGGCCAGACTTACCGAAATCGATGGCAGCAAACGATTTGTCTTAGGAATTATTAATGAAGTTGGTCTAGAACGCTCAGACCTGCTGACTTCAGTTAAAAACTCTGGCACTGTTACCAAAAGTTTCCTTACCGAAAGTGTTAAATCATTAATTGCACTGCCGTCGAAGATTCCAGCGCTATGGGGACAGACGGTGCGCGGGGAAGAGCGCGATGTAAATGGCCTAGTTGGAGTAGTTGGTGTTGCCCGCGTTTCCGGGGATGCGGTCAGCAGCGATAAGTTAACGGTGCGTGAACGTTTAGCTACCTTTATTTTAATTATCGCAAGCCTCAATATCTTTGTTGGAATCTTTAATCTCTTGCCGATCCTGCCATTAGATGGTGGACATATGGCCGTTGCTATCGCCGATGAAATTCGCGCATTATTTGCTCGAATCCGCAGACGACCTCGACCAGCGGCAATGGATGTAACGGTTTTGACTCCAGTAACCATGGTGGTCTTTGTGATTCTTGCATCACTGACATTGCTCTTATTAGTGGCCGATGTCATTAATCCAGTGGTGCTTAACCTTTAAGTCGCGTTAAATTCGGCGGAAGCGCCCCCACTAGTGCAGAATAAGGTCATGGTTGATCTTGGAATTCCAGCTGCACCACCACCGGTTTTGCACCCACGTCGCAAGACTCGTCAATTAAAAGTTGGCTCAGTAGGCGTCGGAAGCGATTCACCGGTTTCAGTGCAATCGATGTGCACAACGCTGACATCAGATGTCGACGCCACTTTGCAACAGATCGCTGAATTAACTGCCGCGGGTTGCCAAATTGTTCGAGTAGCCGTGCCAAGTCAAGATGATGCCGATGCACTTGCCCAGATTGCTAAAAAATCTCAGATCCCAGTGATTGCAGATATTCACTTTCAACCAAAATATATCTTTGCTGCAATCGATGCGGGGTGTGCCGCAGTTCGCGTCAACCCAGGAAATATTAAACAGTTTGATGACAAAGTAAAAGAAGTTGCAAAGGCGGCCGGCGATGCTGGCATTCCAATTCGTATTGGCGTTAATGCCGGATCACTTGATCCACGTTTGTTAGCAAAATATGGAAAAGCAACTCCAGAGGCCTTGGCCGAATCAGCGTTATGGGAAGCATCATTATTTGAAGAACATGGCTTTTCCGATCTTAAGATTTCAGTTAAGCACCATGATCCAGTAACGATGGTTAATGCATACCGAATTTTGGCCGCGAAATGTGATTACCCATTACACCTTGGTGTCACGGAAGCTGGTCCAATTTTTCAGGGAACCATTAAATCGGCAACGGCATTTGCAATCTTGCTTGCCGAAGGAATTGGCGACACTATTCGTGTTTCTTTATCGGCCCCGCCAGTTGAAGAGATCAAAGTTGGCATGTCGATCTTGGAATCACTGAACTTGCGTCAACGTAAGTTAGAGATTGTTTCTTGCCCATCGTGTGGACGTGCCCAAGTTGATGTCTACACCTTGGCTGAAAAAGTTCAGGCTGGTTTGCAGGGAATGACAGTGCCACTTCGCGTGGCAGTTATGGGCTGTGTTGTAAATGGGCCAGGCGAAGCTCGCGAGGCCGATCTTGGTGTCGCCTCCGGAAATGGCAAGGGTCAGATTTTTGTGAAGGGTGTAGTTATTAAAACCGTACCGGAAGCACAAATCGTTGAGACTTTGATTGAAGAAGCGATGCGTTTAGCTGAAGAAATGGAAGCCGCCGGGGTTGCTTCAGGGCAACCTTCAGTTGATGTTCGGTAAGGTTCTGGCATGTTGAAAATGTCTACGCTTTTTTTGCGTACGCTTCGCGATGATCCAGCCGATGCTGAAGTTGCTAGCCATAAGCTATTAGTTCGCGCCGGATACGTTCGCCGTATCGCGGCCGGTATTTATTCATGGCTGCCATTGGGTGTGATTACGCTTCGAAATATCGAACGAGTTATCCGCGAAGAGATGGATGCGGCCGGTTTTCAGGAAGTTCATTTTCCAGCGCTTTTACCTAAGGATGCCTACGAGGCAACTAATCGTTGGGAAGAGTACGGTCCAGCACTTTTCCGCTTAAAAGATCGCAAGGGCGCCGATTATTTACTGGGACCAACCCACGAGGAGATGTTTACCTTGATGGTGAAAAGTGAGTACTCATCGTATAAAGATCTGCCGTTAAGTATTTATCAGATTCAGACAAAGTTTCGCGATGAAGCCAGACCCCGCAGTGGAATTATCCGTGGTCGCGAGTTTGTCATGAAAGACTCATATTCTTTTGATGTAGATGATGCCGGTTTGGAGATTTCCTATCAACAGCATCGCGATGCCTACGTAAAAACTTTTGATCGTTTAGGCGTGAAATACAACATTGTAAAAGCAGTTTCGGGCGCAATGGGTGGCTCGAGATCAGAAGAGTTTTTAGCACCGTGCCCAACGGGTGAAGATACCTATGTTTTGTGTCCGCAATGTGGTTTTGCGGCAAATGTTGAAGCGATGGTGACGAAAGTTGATCCAGTTGATTCAACTCAAACTGCGGCAATGGAAGAGCTCGATACACCTAATACACCAACAATCGATTCATTAGTTGCAGTATTAAATGAGAAATTTGGTGGTGGGTTCACTGGCGCACACACATTGAAAAATGTTTTGTTGGTGGCCGATAACAAAGCAATTTCAGTATTAGTACCAGGAGATCGTGAAGTAGATTTAAAGCGATTCCAAGAAAACCTCGGTGGAATTCATGAACTTCGAACCTTTGAAGAAGCCGACTTTGCAAAGTTTCCTGGACTTGTTAAAGGTTACATAGGTCCACAAGATGCGAAAAAAATCGGAATTACGGTTTATGCCGATCCACGTATTGCACCTGGAAGCAGTTGGGTAACGGGTGCAAATAAAAAAAATCGTCATGCGCGCAACGTTGTTAATGGTCGTGACTTTACGCCCGATGCATATGTTGAAGCCGCTGAAGTTCGTGCTGGTGATGCTTGTCCAGAGTGCGCAACTCCAGTTGTCATTGATCGGGCCATTGAAATTGGCCATATTTTTCAACTCGGTCGCAAGTATGCCCAAGCGCTCAACTTGACCGTCTTAGATCACAATGGAAAATCTCAAGTAGTTACAATGGGTTCATATGGAATTGGCGTTTCTCGCGCAGTTGCCGCAATCGCCGAACAAACCCATGATGAGATCGGTCTTAATTGGCCAGCTGAACTTGCACCAGCAAAGGTACACATTGTGGCCGCTGGTAAAGACGATCTGCTCTTTGAAACCGCGCTTACTTTAGGCACACAGTTAGAAGTAGCTGGAATTTCAGTGATGCTAGATGATCGACGTGATGCATCCCCAGGAGTTAAATTTAAGGATGCCGAACTTATTGGTAACCCAATTATTGTGGTTGTTGGAAAAGCACTGGCGCAAGGAAATGTTGAAGTAAGAGTTCGCGCAACTAGTGAAAAGAGTGAAGTTGCTTTGACGGGGGCTGTTGCTGCAATTACCAAGCTCTTGGCTTAATTATGTTTTACGAACTCTCCCTTGCTACCGGGTTATTCCTACTGGCAGCATCTTTTTTCGCCGGCTTTGTTGACTCAATTGCTGGCGGTGGGGGATTAATTCAACTTCCGGCGTTACTGATTGGTTTACCAAAGTCAGGGACTGCCGAAGTTTTAGGGACCAATAAGTTATCGGCCGTCTTTGGCACAACGGTTGCCGCGGGTTTGTATCGCAAACAAATAAAACCAGATCCACGCGTTTTATTGGGTATGGGAATTCCGGCATTTATTGGTTCAGCCGGCGGAGCAGTTTTAGCTTCCAAAATTCCAACTAGCAGTATGCGTCCAATGGTTTTAGTACTTCTGATTATTGTTGCGGTCTACACCTGGTTTAAACCAGATTTGGGAAAATTTGAAAATCTTCGTCACCTACCAAAGCGACGAATTCAAATTGCGGCAGTAGCTGGCGCGGTAATTGGTTTTTATGATGGAATTTTCGGTCCTGGCACTGGCTCATTTTTAATGTTGATTTTAGTTGCATCACTTGGCTATGCATTTATCACCGCCTCGGCAATTGCAAAGGTGGTTAATGTCGCCACTAATGTGGGAGCAATTATGGTCTTTGGCATTAACGGCGCTGTTATCTGGCAAATTGGAATCATTATGGGAGTTGCCAATATTACGGGTGCAATTATTGGATCCCGGTTGGCTATAAAAGGTGGATCGACTTTAGTTCGCAAAGTTTTCTTAGTTGTCACCTTTGCGTTAATCATTAAGGTGGGAATTGCGACTTTCTAAAGCGGTGCGTTACAATTAAGCCACAACTTAATAGAGAGAAGTGATCGATGGCGCTTAAAGATTCAATTGCCGATTTAATTCGACCAACTGTGGAAGCTGCAGGTTTCTTTCTAGAAGATGTCTTCACCAGCAATCCCGCCGATCACCGAAGCGTTACCTGCTTGGTCGATAGTTTGTCACCTATGAATCTCGATGATGTCACTGCGATTAGCCGTGAAATTTCCGCGCTATTGGATGAGTCGCCGTTATTTGATGACAATGGTTTTACCCTTGAAGTAAGTTCACCTGGCATCGAGCGCCCACTGACATTGCCGCGCCACTGGACCAAAAATTTAACTCGCATTATTAAGGCAACACTGCAGGATGACACTGAGGTCTCGGGTCGACTTACTGAATTTGATGAAACCCGTGCGATTTTGATTGAAAATATCAAGGGTCGCATGAAGACACATGAAGTAGCTTTTGCAGATATCAAGAAAGCTCATGTAGAAGTCGAATTCAATCGCAAGGAAGGCAGCGAATGAGTGTAGACATGGCAGCCCTGACCGAATTAACGGCGGCGAAAAATATTGCGCTCAACGACTTAATCTATGAAATTGAAGGCGCGGTGATCGCGGCATACGGTGAGACTGATAATCCCAACCGAAGTGTGCGTGCTATTTTAAATCGCGAAACCGGTGAGATCTCTTTGGTAATTCCACACTATGGCGAAGATGGAACACGTACCGATGAAGCAGTAGAACCGCCAGAGGGTTTTGCCCGCATCATGACATCGACTGCTCGCAAGACAATTAAGTTAAAGATGCGCGAAAGCAATGACCTAGACATTGTCGGTGAATTTACGGCATCTGTTGGTGATGTTATTTCTGGTGTTGTGCAACAAGGGCGCGATCCAAAGATGATCAATGTAAATCTTGGTCGAGTTGAGGGTCGGATTCCGCCACAAGAGCAAGTTCCGGGTGAGGTTTACAACCACGGCGATCGTATTAAATGTTTTGTAGTCGAAGTTAAGCAAGGTTTAAAAGGTCCAGAAATAATGTTGTCACGCTCCCACCCTGCGTTAGTGAAACAATTATTTGCTTTTGAAGTTCCGGAAATCGGTGATCGCATCGTTGAAATTATGGCGGTAGCACGCGAGGCTGGACACCGAACAAAACTTGCTGTCAAAAGCCATCGCGCAGGTGTTAGCCCAAAGGGCTCATTGATTGGCCCGCTAGGTTCAAGATCGCGCGCAGTTATGGATGAACTACATGGTGAAAAAATTGATATCGTCGATTGGTCAGAAGATCCAGTTGAATTTATCGCTTCAGCGCTAGCACCGGCCAAGGTTTCAAAAGTAGAGATCACTGATCTCTTTTCACGCAGTGCAAAAGTTACGGTGCCGGATTATCAACTCTCATTAGCGATTGGCAAAGATGGCCAAAATGCTCGACTAGCCGCGCGATTAACCGGCTGGCGCATCGATATTCATCCAGATACCGTGGTAGTGCCCGCGTAATTGTGGCCCATTATGAGAAGAGCGCACTAGTTGGGTAAGATAGTGGGGTTGGATTTAAACGTTCCTGTGCGTAGCTGCATTAGCTGCCGCAAGCGGGCGAATCCTTCAGCATTAATTCGAGTAGTTTTGATCGATGGCGTAGTTAGGCCAGATATCAAAGGCGGAGCACCCGGAAGGGGAGCTTGGTTGCACAGGGATTGTGTGGAAGTTGCAATTAGTCGAGGTGCATTTCGTTTTGCTTTCAAGCTAGACGTAGCACCAGATACATCGCAACTTGTTAAATTTTTAAGCAGTTAAAACTTACTAAGAATGGATAAGAAAGATATGAAACTCAAATGAGCTCGTTAGAACTATGAGGTCGTTCAACTAGGGCTTGCATTTTGAGAAAATGCGGGCCAAGACAGGAGAAATGTGTCAAAGGTCCGCGTACATGAGTTGGCAAAACAACTCGGTATGGAGAGCAAGGTTGTTCTTGCAAAACTCCAAGAAATGGGCGAGTTTGTTCGCTCGGCATCATCAACGGTAGAAGCACCAGTGGTGCGCAAGTTGATCGAAATGTATCCCGACGCAAAACCAGTCGAGGAGAAAAAGCCAGTTAAAAAAGCTGCCGCAAAGAAAGCTGCGGCAAAGCCAAAGGGTGAAGTAACTGCCGAACAAGCAGCTGAACTGGCCGCCGAACTTGGCGTTGATATCGAAGCCCTTAAGTTAGAGCAGGCAAAAGCGATTGCGCATAAAGAGGAAGTGGCAAAGTTTGAAGCCGCCGATCGCGCCGCACACAATGCTGCCGCCGCCAATGCAGCGCCGCCAACGGCAGCGCCAGCGCCACGACCTGGCAACAACCCATTTTCAACGGGTGGCGTAGTTCCGCGTCCACCACGTCCAGGAAATAATCCATTTTCAACTGGCGCAGCAGTGCCACGTCCACCTCAACGTCCACCGGGTGCAACTGGTGCTCGTCCAGGTATGGCCGGTGCTCGTCCAGGTTCAGTTCGTCCAGGTTTTGCAGCACGTCCAGGTGCACCACGCACTGGTGGACCAGCGGGTGCCGGTGGCTTTACACCACGTCCAGGCGGTGCACCAAGTAATTCGCCGTACAAAACAAATACACCAGGAGTGGGTGCGCCAACAACTGGTGGACCACAACGTCCAGGTGGCGGTCGTCCACCACAACGTGGCGGTGCCGGCGGTGCATTTGGAAAAAATGCGAGCAAGAAATCTGGTCGTAAACAAAAATCTCGTAAAGCATTACGCGATGAGTTCGACAATATGCAAGCGCCACAACTTGGTGGCGCAGTTGTTCCACACGGTGATGGCAAGACTCCAATTCGTATGCGCCGCGGTGCATCTCTGGCTGACTTTGCCGACAAGATTGGCGCCGATCCAGCTGCATTAGTAGCAGCGCTATTTCACTTAGGTGAAATGGTGACGGCAACTCAATCAGTTGATGCCGATACATTTGAAATTCTTGGTGTTCAACTGGGTTACAACATTGAAATTGTTAGCCCAGAAGATGAGGATCGCGAACTTCTACAAGACTTCGACATCGATTTAGCTGCTGAAATCTCTGACCTAGATCCAGAATCACTTGTTGCCCGTCCACCAGTAGTAACGGTTATGGGTCACGTTGATCACGGTAAAACATCACTTCTCGATGCGATTCGAAACTCTGAAGTTATGAAGGGTGAAGCCGGCGGAATTACCCAGCACATTGGTGCCTACCAAATCCATCATGATCACGATGGCATCAATCGCGCAATTACATTTATCGATACACCAGGTCACGAGGCATTTACTGCCATGCGTGCTCGCGGTGCCAAGGTAACTGATATCGCAGTACTTGTTGTTGCTGCCGATGATGGAATCATGCCGCAGACAATTGAAGCGTTAAATCACGCTCAAGCTGCCGATGTTCCAATCGTTGTTGCCGTCAACAAGGTTGATAAAGAAGGCGCAAATCCAGACAAGGTTCGCCAACAATTAACCGAGTACAACTTGATCGCAGAAGAGTACGGCGGAGAAACAATTTTCGTAGATGTATCTGCTAAAGCTGGAATTGGAATTGATCAATTAATTGAATCGATTTTGCTTACTGCTGATGCGGCTATTGATCTACGTGCAATTGCCGATGATTCTGCTCGTGGTGTGGCAATTGAAGCTCACCTCGATCGTGGTCGTGGCCCAGTTGCAACCGTTCTTGTTCAACGTGGAACTTTAAGAATCGGTGATGCAATTGTTGCTGGTAGTGCATTTGGTCGCGTACGTGCGATGCTCGATGAAGATGGCAAGAATGTTGAAACGGCTGGACCATCTCGTCCAGTTCAGGTTCTTGGATTCACATCAGTTCCAAGTGCGGGCGATACTTTCTTAGTTGCCGCTGAAGATCGAACTGCTCGCCAGATCGCCGAAAAGCGTCAGGCCGCAGAGCGAAATGCACAATTGGCGAAGGCTCGTAAGAAGGTTTCACTGGAAGACTTCATGGAGCAGTCCAAGATTTCTACACTTAACTTGATCCTTAAGGGTGACGTAAGTGGTTCGGTAGAAGCACTCGAAGATGCATTGATGCAGCTAGATGTTGGCGCAGAAGTAGATCTACGAGTTATTCACCGCGGCGTTGGCGCAATCACCAAGAGCGATATCACCTTGGCCTCGGCTTCAACTGCAGTAGTGATCGGCTTTAACGTTAAGCCAGAGCCACAAACTGCAATCTATGCCGATCAAGAAGGCGTCGAAGTTCGCTTCTATTCTGTTATTTATAACGCAATCGAAGAGATTGAACTATCTCTGAAGGGCTTGTTAAAGCCAGAGTACGAAGAGATCATCGTTGGAAATGCAGAAGTTCGCGAGATCTTCAAATCTTCTAAGGCCGGAAATATCGCTGGATCTATCGTTAAAGATGGAACTATCAAGCGAAATGCTAAGGCTCGTATCCTTCGAAATGGCGCCGTCTTAGTTGATGACCTCACTATCGATTCGCTCAAGCGATTTAAAGATGATGCAAACGAAGTCCGCGAAGGCTTCGAGTGCGGAATTGGCTTGGGTAACATGAAGGAGATCACCATTGGCGATGTAATTCAGGTCTTTGAGATGCGCGAGAAAAAGAGAGCGTAACTATGGCCCAATCACATCGCACATTAAAGGTAGCTGACCGCATCAAAGTAGTTGTGGCACAGATTCTTGAGACAAAGATTAAAGATCCACGTCTTGGTTTTGTCACAGTTACCGATGCCCGCGTTACTGGTGACTTACAGCAAGCATCTGTTTTCTACACCGTTCTTGGCGATCTCGAGGAGCGAGCAGCAACTGCCGCCGCACTCGAGAGCGCGAAGGGTGTTATTCGATCGGCGTTGGGTCGCGAACTTTCACTTCGCATTACGCCAAGTATTGAATTTTTCGAAGATGGATTACCGGAAACTGCGTTAGCGCTAGATTCTTTGCTGGCAAAAGTTCATGAACAAGATGCTCAAGTCGCCGAACTCCGTAAAAATGCCCAGTATGCCGGGGGCGAAGATCCTTACAAACCGCCACGTGTAATCGACGGGGAGTAATGAGCTCGCACGGATTCTTAGTTGTCGATAAGCAACCAGGAATGACTAGCCACGATGTTGTTGCAATTGGTAGGCGTGCATTAAATACCCGCAAGGTTGGACATGCCGGAACTTTAGATCCCATGGCAACTGGCATTTTAGTTTTAGGTTTTAATAACGGAACTCGTTTATTGCAGTACATCACCGACGGCGACAAATCATATGAAGCGACAGTTGTTTTAGGATCGGCAACTATTACCGATGATGTCGAAGGTGAAGTAATTAGCACTGCCGATGTTTCACAGGTGAGCGATCAGATGATTCATCAGGCACTAGCCCCGATGCGGGGTGTAATTTCACAGCGCCCAAGTTCGGTATCTGCCGTAAAAATCGATGGCGAGCGGGCTTATGACCGAGTGCGATCTGGCGAAGCAGTTGTCTTGCCATCGCGCGAAGTAACTATCTCGCAACTAGATGTGGTAGCAATCCGCCACTTAGCGTCGGCGATCGAAATCGATATTGAAGTAACGTGTTCGGCTGGAACATTTATCCGAGCGATCGCGCGCGATTGCGGGGATACCTTGAAAGTTGGCGGACATCTGAACTCACTTCGCCGTACACGAGTTGCAGGTTTTGCTTTAGATCGAGCAGTCTCACTGGAAGCCTTGAAAAGCGGCGAGTTCACAACGTTAGATCTAGCCGATGTTGCTCGAGCTACCTTTCCAGTTCGTGCGATCGAACTCGATGAAAAGTTAGAACTCTCCTTTGGTCGTTTTTTATCGGCCAATACCGAGCCCGGGATTTTCGCTGGAATATCAGCAGACAATCAACTCGTTGCCTTGCTAGAAAATGTCGATGGCAAAGCTAAGCCAATCGCAGTATTCGCGCCGGCAAAGTAATAGGTAGATAATAAAACCATGAGCATTGTAGTCATTGGCAATTTTGATGGCGTCCATAAGGGCCATCAGGAGCTGCTGAACTCTGCGCAGGTAATCGCCGCCGGTGAAAAAATTATCGCACTTACCTTTGATCCACATCCAGTTTCAATTTTTGCACCCGAGCGAGCTCCAACAAATTTAACGGTATTAACCGATCGAATCGAACTATTAAAGATCCATAACGCCGATCAGGTAGCAGTAATTAAGTTCACCAAAGAGTTTGCCGCGATGCCGCCGGAAGATTTCGTAAATAAGGTTTTAATCGAACAGTTAAAAGCCAGCAAAGTTGTAGTGGGCAATAATTTTACTTATGGCCACAAAGCACAAGGCAACGTTGAAACACTAAAAAAACATTCCGAGTTTGAAACTATTGTTTTAGATCTTGAATCAGAAGAGTCAGAAGCGATTTCATCAACACGAATTCGTCGATTAATCACCGATGGAAAAGTGGAAAAGGCGCGCGAATTATTAACCCGCCCACATCGCCTCGATGGCATCGTTGTACATGGTGAAAAACGTGGCCGTGAAATTGGTTATCCAACGGCAAATTTAGGTGATTTAGAAAACCAAACTATTCCAGCCGATGGTGTCTATGCGGGTTGGCTCACCGTTGGAATTGATCGTTGGCCAGCAGCGATTTCAATTGGCACTAATCCAACATTTGCAGGTGCACGCGGTCGACAAGTTGAGGCCTACGCCATTGATCAAATTGATTTAGATCTTTATACAAAACGGGCAACGGTTGAATTTGGCTGGCGGATTCGCGAAACCTTAAAATTTGATGGCCTAGAACCATTACTAGTTCAGATGGCACAAGATTGCGCGAAAGCCCGCGAATTAACCGAGATGTAAGCGCAGATAAATCCTCGATTTCACCTATTGCAAGCCTGGCTGATAACCTAGCCCTTCAATCGAGATAGCGAGTTTTTCGTGATTCAAACCGAAAAGCCCTCGTGCTCAGTAAACAAGGAGAACGACACATGGCACTAACAACAGAGTTAAAAAAAGAAATCATCGCTACGTATGGTTCGACACCTACTGACACAGGATCACCTGAAGCTCAGGTCGCACTTCTTTCAAAGCGTATTGAACAGATCACGGATCACTTAAAGACAAACCCACATGATCACCACAACCGTCGTGGTCTTTTGTTACTTGTTGGTCGTCGCCGTCGCATCCTTCAGTACTTAGCAAAGACAGACATCAGCCGTTACCGTGCAATTATCGAGAAACTCGGTATTCGCCGTTAATTAAGTTCCACAATCTGCCGTAGAGCAATGGTCCTCGGTAGTGGTTTCCGCACTTTAATTAAATGTGCGTGAACTTCGATCGAAGATACATTCTCGCGGCAGTCACTGAAGCAGATAATTTTGTCATGCTTCATTCGACCGGCATTCTTTAATGGATGTAAATAACAAAGGAGGACCCATGGAGGGTCAAGAGGTTCAGACAGCCGTTGCAGTTATCGATAACGGAAAATTTGGAAAACGAGAGATTCGTTTTGAAACAGGTCGCCTAGCGCGCCAAGCAGCCGGAGCTGCCGCAGTCTTCTTAGATGATCAAACAATGATCTTCTCAGCTACAACTGCATCAAAGACACCAAAAGATCAATTTGATTTCTTTCCTTTAACAGTTGATGTTGAAGAGAAGATGTATGCAGTTGGTCGCATCCCAGGATCATTCTTCCGCCGTGAAGGACGTCCATCAGAAGATGCAATTCTTACGTGTCGTTTAATCGACCGTCCATTACGCCCATCATTTGTTAAGGGTCTACGTAATGAAGTTCAGATCGTTGTGACAGTAATGGCACTTGATCCAGACCATATGTACGACGTCATTGCAATCAATGCCGCGTCTATGTCAACCCAACTTGCCGGTCTACCTTTCTCTGGCCCAATCGGTGGCGTTCGCGTTGCTTTGATTGATGGTCAGTGGGTTGCTTTCCCTAATCACTCACAGGTTGCAAATGCAGTCTTTGACATGGTTGTTGCTGGTCGCATTAGCGATGGCGATGTTGCAATCATGATGGTTGAAGCAGAAGCAACGACTCGCACAATTGAATTAATCAAGGGCGGAGCACCGACTCCGAATGAAGAAGTTGTGGCACAAGGCCTTGATGCAGCAAAGCCATTCATCAAGATTCTCTGTGAAGCACAGGAAAAACTAGCCAAGGTGGCAGCAAAGCCAACGGCTGAATTCCCAGTGTTCCTTGATTACCAAGATGATGTATTTGCAGCCGTAGAAAAAGCAGCAAGTGTTGACTTAGCTAAGGCGTTAACAATTGGTGGAAAGCAAGAGCGCGAAACAAAGATCGATGAGATCAGCGCAGCGACAAAGACATCTGTTGGCGCAGCCTTTGAAGGCCGTGAAAAAGAAGTCTCAGCGGCTTTCCGTTCATTGACTAAAAAGCTTGTACGTTTGCGCGTCCTAAAAGACAAGATCCGTATCGATGGTCGCGGTCTTCGTGATATTCGTGCACTTTCTGCAGAAGTAGAAGTAATTCCTCGTGTTCACGGTTCGGCAATTTTTGAACGTGGCGAGACTCAGATTCTTGGAATCACAACGCTAAACATGTTGAAGATGGAACAACAGCTAGATACGTTGAATCCAGAAAACCACAAGCGTTATATGCACAACTACAACTTCCCACCATATTCAACTGGTGAAACAGGTCGTGTTGGTACACCTAAGCGTCGCGAAATCGGCCACGGTGCACTTGCCGAACGTGCATTAATTCCAGTACTACCAACGCGCGAAGAGTTCCCTTACGCAATCCGTCAGGTCTCAGAAGCACTTGGTTCAAATGGTTCAACATCTATGGGTTCAGTGTGTGCTTCAACGCTCGCGCTTTACAACGCAGGTGTTCCACTTCGGGCACCAGTTGCCGGTATTGCTATGGGTCTGATTTCAGATACCGTCGATGGCAAAATCGAATACGTTGCATTGACCGATATTTTGGGTGCCGAAGATGCATTTGGAGATATGGACTTTAAAGTTGCCGGAACAAAAGATTTTGTTACCGCACTTCAGTTAGATACCAAGCTTGATGGAATTCCAGCATCAGTTCTAGCTGGCGCACTATTACAGGCGAAGGAAGCGCGGCTAGCGATTCTTGATGTGATGAACGAGGCGATTGATGGACCTGATGAGATGAGTCCATTTGCTCCTCGCATTATTTCAGTCAAAATTCCAGTTGATCAGATCGGTGCAGTAATCGGACCTAAGGGAAAGATTATTAACCAGATCCAAGAAGAGACTGGCGCGGATATCTCAATCGAAGATGATGGAACTATTTACATCGGCGCAGTCGATGGTCCATCTGCTGAAGCTGCGCGTGCGCAGATCAATGCGATTGCAAATCCAACGATGCCAGAAGTTGGCGAACGCTACTTAGGTACAGTCGTAAAACTTGCTGCATTTGGTGCTTTCATCTCATTGATGCCAGGTAAAGATGGCTTGCTCCACGTATCGCAGATTCGCAAGATGCATGGTGGAAAGCGGATTGAAAACCTAGAAGAAGTTATGAAGGTTGGCGACAAGATCCAAGTTGAAATCGGTGAGATTGATCCAAAGGGCAAGCTTTCTTTGGTCCCAGTACTTGAAGATGGAACAACTGGTTCTGCGCAATAAATGAGCGTTCGTCGTTCAGTTTTACCTAGCGGTCTGCGTATCGTTACTGAAGAAGTTCCTTCGGTACGCAGCGCCGCGATTGGTATCTGGGTAAATGTTGGTTCACGTGATGAAACCCCGGCCGTTGCTGGGGCTTCTCACTTTCTGGAGCATTTACTTTTTAAAGGTACTAAGCAGCGCACCGCACTCGAGATTTCATCATCAATTGAATCCGTTGGCGGCGAGATGAATGCTTTTACTAGCAAGGAGTACACCTGCTTTTATGCTCGTGTGATCGATACTGATTTACCAATTGCGATTGATGTTATTTCTGATCTCATTACATCATCCATTGTTACCGCACTCGATGTTGATGCCGAACGCAAAGTTGTTCTAGAAGAAATTGCGATGCGAGATGACGATCCAAGTGATTTAGTTCACGATTTATATGCCGAAACTTATTACGGAGATACTCCATTAGGTCGTCCGATTTTAGGAACGATCGAATCTATCAAGGGGATGTCACGAAACTCTGTTTTTAATTACTACAAAAAGCGCTACTTGCCACAAGATTTAGTGGTTGCCGTTGCTGGAAACATTAAGCATAAAAAAGTTGTTGCTATGGTTGAAAAAGCACTTTCCCAAGAGGGTTTCCTAGACACGGTGGGCGCTCCGGTCATTCGCCCAAATACTCCGATCCGTAAAGCGGCTCAAAAATCCGTTGGATTAATTACTCGTCCCACCGAACAAGCACATATGTTTTACGGGATGGAGGGCGTTGCTCGTTTAGATGAGCGACGTTTTGCGATGGGGATTCTGGCATCGGCTTTAGGCGGGGGAATGTCATCGCGACTGTTTCAAGAGATTCGCGAGAAGCGTGGACTTGCCTACTCTGTTTATGCATATGCCCAACAATTTGCTGGCAGCGGACAAATCGGTTTCTATGCCGGATGTAATCCAAGCAAGGCGATAGAAGTTGTCGAAATTATCCGAGAAGTTTTAGCCGATGTTGCCGATAATGGAATGAGCCATGAAGAGATCGAACGAGCCAAGGGTGCGGTGCGCGGTTCATTGGTGCTTAGCCAAGAAGACTCAGGTTCGCGTATGTCTAGAATTGGTAAAAATGAGATTGTTTACGGTCACGTCATGGGCTTCGATGATATCTTGAAGGCGGTTTCACGCGTTACTCCCGAGCAAATTAAGGAAATTGCTAGCGACTTCCTGAATAAAACGCCTACGCTTGCCCTAGTCGGACCATTTAAGAGCGAGTCTAAATTTGAGAAGGTGTTAAGCAAATGATAAATGTCGCAGTCTTAGGTGCTCGTGGTCGCATGGGAAGTGAAGTTGTTAAGGCGGTAGAGCTAGCCGAAGATTTAGCGTTGGTCGCTGCTTTAGATCTTGGTGATTCACTAGAACAAGTACCAGCATTGGGTGCAAAAGTTGTCGTCGATTTCACGACGCCAGATAGCGTTATGGTGAATTTAGAGTTCCTGATTAACGCTGGTATCAATGTAGTTGTTGGTACAACAGGTTTTGATGAGACCAAAATCGCCACAATCAATGGCTGGCTAAAAGCCAACCCCAGTGTTGGCGTTTTAATCGCACCTAACTTTGCAATTGGCGCAGTGCTCATGATGGAGTTTGCCGAGAAAGCTGCGCGCTACTTTGAATCAGCGGAGATTATTGAATTACATCACCCTGCCAAAGTTGATGCACCATCTGGAACTGCAGCTAGAACAGCTGAACTAATGAGCGCGGCACGCAAGGCCGCTGGATTAGCACCAATGCCAGATGCAACAACTTCTTCTTTAGCCGGTGCACGTGGTGCGATGGTCGCAGATATCCCAGTTCATTCGGTACGTGCACGTGGTTTAGTTGCACACCAAGAAGTTATTTTTGGTGGTCTCGGTGAAACTCTTACGATTCGCCACGATTCAATTGACCGAGCTGGTTTTATGCCGGGTATAATTCTTGGAGTGCGCACAATTATCAATCATCCTGGCCTAACCCATGGCCTCGATAAATTTATGTAAGGGGAGCCACCATGTCAAAAGATCAAATAACTTTCTACGGCGCCGATTGGTGTGGAGATTGCCGTCGCTCAAAGCGTTTGCTGGAAGAGCTCAACGTTGAATACACATTGATCGATACTGATTCAGATTTAACGGCGGCCGATAAAGTTGTTGAAATCAATGGCGGCGTAAAATCAATTCCAGTAATTGTATTTTCAGATGGAACTCATTTAACTGAGCCATCGGATATTGATTTAAAAGCTAAATTAACTGCGCTTAATTTAATCTAAAGCCAGTTATAAACCGCCGCTGAAGTTACGGCGGCGCTAATGACCACAACTGGAAATGGTGCCTTCAGCAATAAGGCGGTCATAGCGGCAGCTAAACCAGCTAAACGTTGATCAATCATTAACGTGGTTTTTTCGCTAAAGCTTTGCACGGAAACCAATGCACTCAAAAGCGCAATCGGTATCAGCGCACTAACTTTTCCAATCTTTGGGTGACTGAGCCAATGTTGCGGAACAGAATGTCCGGAAAACTTCATTATAAATGCCATCGCGCCGGCGCCAATGGTGGCGATCCAAAAACTTGTCATCGGCGGAGCCCCACTGCAATTGCAATAAAAGCTGTGGCGATTATCGGTAAACCAGCGGGCAATATGGGGGTCATTAGAATTGCAAATAGTGCACAACTAACGGCGAGAATACGTTCAAATTTTCCGACTAATCTGGGCCAGACTAAACCTAAAAACGCGGCAGGCACGGCGGAATCTAATCCAAAAGTTCGAACATCTCCCATAGTTTGCGCGCCAAGTGCCCCAGCAAGAGTAAATAAATTCCAGAAAACAAAGACGCCAATACCGGTGTACCAAAAACCTTTTCGCATTTCTTCGGGGCCGCGAGATTCTTGACCTAATGCAACGGCAGTTGATTCATCAATAGTTATCTGCGCCGCTACTACTCGTTTTAATCCCCGAACTTTTAATCGGGGTGCCATTAGTACTCCGTATAAAGCATTTCTAGTTCCTAATAATGTCGCCGTCACGATCGCACTAATCGCGGTTCCACCGGCACCTAAAATTCCTACAACGGCAAATTGAGAAGCCCCCGAAAAAGTTAATAATGACAAAAGGCTGGCCTGAAGAACTGAAAATCCATTGGCCACCGCAGCTGCACCAAAAGCCACCCCATAAGCACCGACTGTGATCGAAACGCTGAGTGAATCGCGCAAGGTAGGGGAGATTTTGATGGACACGCCAACATTATGCCGTATAAATGCGGTGGCCAATAGACGAGCATAGATAGGGTTCGGCAGATGAGCGAAGAGATTATTTACCGTGACGATGTAACCGTCGAATTAGTTAAGTCCAGTGCCAGTGATGCCGATGTTATTTGGGCGGCACGTGTTTCAACAGCTGGTGAACAATCATTAGATGAGATCGGTGAAGACCCAGCCCGATCTGCTGGCCTGATTAACTACCTCGCACGCGAGCGACATGGTTCACCATTTGAACATACGTCAATGACTTTTTTTGTCTCGGCACCAATCTTTGTATTCCGGGAATTTATGCGCCATCGAATCGCTTCCTACAATGAAGAAAGTGGTCGCTACCGCGAACTACTCCCAGTCTTTTACGTGCCATCGAAAGAACGTAAATTAATTCAGGTCGGCAAAACGGGTGCTTACACTTTTGAAGATGGCACCCAAGAGCAGTTTGATATTTCGATAAAAGCTATGAAAGATGCTTATGTCATCGCCTACGAAAGTTATATAAAAATGCTCGAGGCAGGTGTAGCCCGCGAAGTAGCTCGTGTTGTATTGCCGGTGGCAACCTATTCATCAATGTATGTGTCTATGAATGCCCGCGCATTAATGAACTTTTTATCACTTCGTACTGCGCGTGAGGGCTCACATTTTCCAAGCTACCCACAACGTGAAATCGAGATGGTTGCCGAGAAAATGGAAGCGGAATTTGCAAAGTTAATGCCAATTACATACGGAGCCTTTGAAAAGTCTGGACGAATCGCCCCTTAATTCGGGTAGAGTTCAGTCCATGACAACGCCGGCACCATTTGGACGATTACTGACCGCAATGGTCACGCCCTTCAATAAGGATGGCGCGATCGACTGGGCCGGCGTCGAAAAGATTGCCGACCATTTAGTTCAAAGTGGTCACGATGGAATTGTTGTTAACGGCACAACTGGTGAAGCACCAACAACTAAATCCTCCGAAAAAGAGGAGATTATTCGGATCGTTCGAAATACGGTTGGCCCAAAAGTAAAAGTCTTATCTGGCGCCGGTGATAATGAAACCGAATACTCAATTAATCAAGCAAAGCGCACCGAAAAAGCTGGCGCCGATGGATTGTTAGTCGTGACTCCGTATTACAACAAGCCACCACAAGCTGGAATTGAAGCTCACTTTTTAGCGGTAGCAAATGCCACCGACCTACCAATGATGATGTACGACATCCCAAGTAGAACCGGAGTTCCAATTGAACCGGACACGATTGTTCGCCTCTTTGAACACCCACAAATTCTCGCGCTAAAAGATGCCAAAGGTGATGTTGCATCAACGTCATGGGTAATTAAGCGCTGTGGAATTCCAGTGTATTCAGGTGATGACATTCTTAACTTGCCCTTACTTTCAGTTGGCGCAGTAGGTTTTGTTTCAGTGTGTGGTCACACAGTAGGCAAAGATCTACGTGAACTCTTAGATGCATGGTTTGCTGGAAACACTTCGCGCGCTCTTGAAATTCATCAAAAACTTCTTCCAGTATTTACCGGAACCTTCCGTACCCAAGGTGCCATTATGACTAAGGCGGCGTTAACGCTGATGGGTCTACCTGGTGGTCACACACGTCTTCCACTCGTCGATGCAACAGATGCGCAAATTGTGCAGTTGCGTGATGATCTTCGCGCCGGTGGCGTAGCAGTTAAATAATGAATCATCCTCATCCGAATTTAGGTACACCACCAAAGCTAGTCGATGGCGGTTTACGTATCGTCGCCCTTGGTGGACTGACTGAAATCGGTCGTAACATGACGGTTTTCGAGTACAAATCTAAACTTCTGATCGTTGATTGTGGAGTTTTATTTCCAGAAGATAATCAGCCAGGTATTGATTTAATTTTGCCTGATTTTTCTTATATTCGGGATCGCTTAGATGATGTAGTTGCCATATTTTTAACACACGGACATGAAGACCATATTGGCGCAGTTCCGTATCTATTGCGCGAGCGTGGCGATATTGCGATCTATGGTTCGGCGCTCACACTTGCTTTAATTACCGCTAAATTAAAAGAACACCGAATTTCACCCTTAACGCATGTAGTTAAAGAAGGTGGCACTGAAGACGTTGGCCCATTTACTTTAGAGTTTGTCGCCGTTAATCATTCGATTCCGGACGCTCTTGCAGTTGTTATTAACACTGGGGCTGGACGCGTTTTAGCTACCGGTGATTTCAAAATGGATCAACTTCCCTTAGATGGTCGGATTACTGATTTGCGCACTTTTGCTCGACTTGGCGAACAAGGCGTAGATCTATTTATGGTGGATTCCACTAATGCCGATGTTCCTGGCTTCACACCATCGGAGCGTGAAATTATGCCGGCGCTCAACCAGGTAATTTCCTCCACTAAGCGCCGAGTTATTGTTGCCTCTTTTTCTTCCCATGTTCATCGTGTGCAGCAGGTAATCGACATCGCCGCATTACACGGTCGCAAAGTTGTGTTCATCGGTCGATCCATGGTTCGCAATATGAAAATCGCCGAAGATATGGGTTATTTAAAAGTTCCGGCTAACTTAGTTTTAGATGCAAAAGAGCTTGATCAATACGACGACAATGTAGTTTTGATTTGTACTGGCTCACAAGGTGAACCCATGGCCGCGCTTTCTCGGATGGCAAATGGTGATCATCAAATTCGTGTCGGCGAAGGTGACACCGTAATTTTGGCCTCATCCTTAATTCCCGGAAATGAAAATTCAGTATTTAGAATTATTAATGAGTTGACTCGCTTTGGCGCAAAAGTTGTCCATAAAGCTAATGCCATGGTGCACGTTTCGGGCCACGCGGCAGCTGGTGAACTTTTGTACTGTTACAACATCGTAAAACCAAAATATGTACTGCCAATACATGGTGAATGGCGACATTTAAAAGCTAATGCCGAATTAGCAATTCAATCTGGAGTACCGCGAAGTAATACCTTCATCATTGACAACGGAGTTGTCCTAGACATGGTCGATCACGAGATTGAAGTTGTTGGCGCAGTTCCTTGCGGATTTGTTTTTGTCGATGGCCAAAGTATCGGGGATATCACCGAGAGCTCATTGAAGGATCGTCGAATTTTAGGTGAAGAGGGATTCATTTCTTGTGTCGTCGTGATTGATTCCCAAAATGGAAAAATTGTTGCCGGGCCAGATATTCATGCTCGTGGATTTAATGAAGATGAAGCGATGTTTGATGAAGTAAAACTACGAATTGAAAAAGCGTTAGCTACTGCAGTCACCGATGGGATTAATGGAACACATCAACTTGCACAGATCGTAAGGAAAACCATTGGTGGATGGGTTGGGGGAGAGCATCGTCGAAAGCCCATGATTGTCCCCGTAGTTATTGAAGTTTAAGCGCGGCGCGCCTAGCGGATAAGAATTTGTGCAACCTTTACGATCGCTCGTATGGCTAAAAGAAAAAAAGCGAAAAGCAAGACTGGCGCCGTAGGCGGCGCACTTGGTCGTGGTTTGTCAGCGACCTGGCGCTTTATCGCAAAATCTATGGGCGGCTTGGTTCGTTTTATAGCTCGTGGGGCCAAAGATTTAGATCCAGCACATCAACGTGATGGAATCGCTTTTCTCATGGTGGTGCTCGCCTTAATTGCCACCGCTGGAACATGGTTTACTTCCCAAAATTTTCTAGTCCGAAATGTTTACTCTTTCATTTATGGTGGAGTTGGTCGGGTCGGCTTCTTTGCCCCGTTAGTACTTATTTACTTTGCAATTCGATTATTTAGAGTTCCAGAGCAATCTAAGGCAACTGGGCGAATAATAATTGGAACACTTACGCTGCTGCTTTCAACAACTGGATTGGCTCATCTCATCAATGGATCAACCGGTACTGGTGCAACGGCTATGCGCGAGGGTGGTGGCTGGATCGGCTATGGCGTTACGACGCCGTTAGTTTCTTTAATGACATCAATTCTTGTCTATCCAATTTTAGTAATTGTTTTTACCTTTGGGATCTTGGTAATTACGGCAACTCCAATGTCACAAGTTGTTTCACGGATAACTAACTCCAGCAAGTGGTTATGGGCAAAACGTCCAGAACGCAGTATTAAGGTAGAGCGTGACTTCGAAATTACCGATACGCCGCCATTTGAATCACCTGTCGTAGCTGCATGGAATGAGCCAGAAGCAGATGAAGAAGAGGAAGAGTTAGACGAGGAAAGTTTTGATGAAGAGTTCACGGTGGCAGTACCGGTATTAGACAAGCCAGTATTTGTAGACAATCTCACCCAAGCGAAGCGACCAGAACAACTTTTACTTACTGCCGATATTGCTTATGAATTACCGGCACCCGATATTTTACGTGCCGGTCCAGCATCAAAGGCAAAGAGCAAAGCAAATGAAGTTGTCGTTGCCGCGTTAACTGAAGTTTTTTCACAGTTTGAAATCGATGCCCAAGTAACTGGATTTATGCGCGGACCTACGGTTACACGATATGAAGTTGAACTAGGAAATGCCGTTAAAGTTGAGCGCATTACCGCGCTAGCAAAAAATATCTCATATGCAGTTGCCAGCAGCGATGTGCGAATACTTTCACCGATTCCAGGAAAGTCAGCGGTTGGAATTGAAATTCCCAACGCAGATCGTGAAATCGTTGCCTTGGGCGATGTACTTCGCTCATCCGTGGCCGGTCAAGATCTGCACCCCATGTTGGTTGCCCTAGGTAAAGATGTAGAAGGTAATTTCGTCTGTGCCAACTTAGCCAAGATGCCACACTTGTTGGTGGCTGGCGCGACCGGTGCCGGTAAGTCATCCATGATTAACGCGATGATTACCTCAATTTTGATGCGATCAACTCCAGATGATGTACGACTTGTTCTAATTGATCCCAAGCGAGTCGAGTTAACTGCCTATGAAGGAATTCCGCATTTAATTACGCCAATTATTACTAGTCCAAAGAAGGCGGCCGATGCCCTTACTTGGGTGGTACGTGAAATGGATCTTCGATACGAAGATTTATCAACCTTTGGCTTTAGGCACATTGATGACTTTAATAAAGCGGTGCGGGCCGGCAAGGTTATTGTCCCTGAAGGCAGTGACCGCGTTGTTGAACCGTATCCATACCTGCTTGTCATTATCGATGAGTTAGCCGATCTCATGATGATTGCGGCAAAAGAAGTTGAAGAGTCAGTCGTGCGCATTACCCAACTGGCCCGCTCTGCCGGAATCCACTTGGTGCTTGCCACACAACGTCCATCAGTTGATGTTGTTACTGGATTAATTAAGGCAAATGTTCCTTCCCGATTGTCCTTTGCTACTAGTTCTTTGGCCGATAGTCGCGTTATTTTAGATACGCCAGGTGCGGAAAAGCTTGTCGGACAAGGCGATGGTTTGTTTATTCCTATGGGTGCCAGCCGTGCAATTAGAATTCAAGGCGCTTATGTTTCAGAGCGTGAAATTGAAGCGGTTACAAATCATGTTAAGAAACAATTAAAGCCGCGTTATCGCGATGACGTTACCGCTCCAATTTCTCATCCCAAGATGGTTGATAAAGAAATTGGTGATGACTTAGATATTTTGTGTCAGGCCGTTGAATTAGTTGTTGGTACGCAGTTTGGTTCGACATCAATGTTGCAAAGAAAATTACGAATTGGTTTTGCCAAAGCTGGTCGGTTGATGGATCTCATGGAGTCGCGTGGAATCGTTGGACCATCCGAAGGTTCAAAGGCCAGAACGGTCATGGTTAAGCCTGACGAACTCGATTCAGTGCTGGCCACTCTTCGCGAGTACTAGGCGTTCACCCTAAATTCTCACTCTTTTTACTTGTATCGCTTGCCCCTTGCCTTCTACACTTAAGTAATTATTTTCTCAATTTTCTAGGGTAGGTTAGATGTCGCTTGGGTCGATGATTTCTGAGGCGCGTAAAGACGCTGGTGTGAGCATCGATGACTTGTCTGCCTCAACTAACATTCGTACAACTTTGCTTCGCGAAATTGAAAATAACGATTTCCAACATTGTGGCGGCGAAACGTATGCACGCGGACACCTTCGAAACATTGCCACAAAATTGGGAGTTAATCCGCAGCTCTTTTTAGATGCCTTTGAAGAAGAGCAAGTTCACAGTTCCAAGACAATGACCGATCTATTGGTCGAGACATCAGTGATGAATCAACCTGATCAACCTCGAAAAGTTTCCTGGAAAGTTTTAGCTGCGATATCAATTGGATCATTATTTTTAGTGGGAATTGCACAAATCATAATTTCAAATGGAGCAACAACGGAAGTTCCTGCGCCAGTACCATCGGCCTCTTCTTCGCCTTCTTCTTCCGAGCCCGCTCCGCAAGAATCGGCAACTACATCAACTGGCACTGGCGTTAAAGTCGTAATCAAAGCATCGAGAGCAAAGAGTTGGCTCTTTGTTTCTGACGCAGCTGGAACGGTTTTGTTTAGTGGCCAAATTCAACAAGGTGTCAGCAAAACCTTCACATCGGATCTTTCAATCAATCTAAAGGTTGGCAATGCTGGTGGCGTTGACTTAACGGTAAACGGGAATGAAATTGAATCAATTGGCGCTGATGGCGAGGTCGTTGATCTCTCGTACGGAGTTGATTCGTAAATCTGATTAACACGGTAAGATACGGCAAATGAAGCGAACCGTTGCCGTCGTCACCTTGGGGTGCGCGCGCAACGAAGTTGATTCGGAAGAGTTAGCTGGGCGATTAGCTGCCGATGGTTGGACTTTAGTTGATGATGTTGAAGCTGCTGAAGTTGCCTTAGTAAATACCTGCGGATTCATTGAGTCAGCTAAAAAAGACTCTGTCGATGCCTTGCTTGAAGCAAATTCACTCAAAGGTCATGGCGTTACCCGCGCCGTTGTCGCAGTCGGCTGCATGGCCGAACGGTATGGAAAAGAACTTGCCGAAGCACTTCCGGAAGCCGATGCGATCTTAGGTTTTGATGATTACAAAGATATTTCAGCGCGCTTGCAATCGATTATCGCCGGTGAATCGCACACAGCGCACGTACCGCGCGATCGACGTGCACTGCTTCCAATTGCACCAGCTGATCGAGCCGATGCCCGTGAAGTTGAAGATTTCTCTCGCAAACGTCTAGGTAATGCACCTTGGGCGCCGTTAAAAATCGCCTCGGGCTGTGACCGACGTTGCTCTTTTTGTGCGATTCCATATTTTCGCGGCGCTTTTGTTTCCCGTCGCCCCACTGACATTATTAAAGAAGCACAGTGGCTGGCTGAAAACGGCGTAACCGAACTATTTTTGGTGAGTGAAAATACAACGTCGTACGGTAAGGATTTGGGCGATCTGCAGTTAATGGAAAAGATCTTGCCAGAGATTGCCGCACTGCCAGGAGTAGAGCGTGTGCGCTTATCCTATTTACAACCAGCCGAGATGCGTCCGTCACTGCTGCAAGCAATGATCGCTACCGAAAAGACTGCGCCATATTTTGATCTCTCTTTTCAGCACACGAGCCCAACTGTTTTGCGCCGAATGCGCCGCTTTGGTGATACTGAAAAATTCTTACATCTCATCAGTCAGATCCGCGCGGTATCACCTGAGGCCGGAATTAGATCTAACTTTATCGTTGGTTTTCCGGGGGAGACGCAAGCAGATTACGATGAATTAGCTAGCTTTATTGCGCAAGCCAAATTAGATGCAGTTGGAATTTTTGGTTACTCCGATGAAGATAATACCGAAGCGCTCAATCACACCGACAAGGTCGATGCCGATGTAATCGCCCAACGGGTAGAGACATTGTCTTCCTTAGCCGATGAGATGGTTTCTTTGCGCGCCCAGGCACGAATCGGTGAAAAAGTTCGGGTATTAATTGAGGATGAAGAGTTACAAGAAGGACGTGCCGCCCACCAAGGCCCAGAAGTAGATGGAACTACAAGTTTTATCGGTACTGACTTTAAGGTTGGCCAGTACATAGATGCCGTTGTTATTGAATCTATGGGCGCGGACTTAGTAGCAACCGCGGTATGAGAGTTCCCAATTTTATTACACCCAATTTCATAACAGTTCTGCGGCTAGTTTTTGTACCAGTTGGCGCCTATACATTATTTAAAAATGGCGGGGATGATCCAACCTGGCAGTACATCTCTTGGTGTGTTTTTTTTCTACTGGGCATGTCTGACGTGTTAGATGGAAATTTGGCTCGCAGTCGGGGAAAGGTTACCGAGTTCGGTAAATTTCTAGATCCAGTGGCCGATAAATTTATGATCGGTACCGCCATGGTTTCACTATCAATTTTGGATCGCATGCCGTGGTGGATCACCATTGTTATCTTGACTCGTGAAATTGGAATCACACTTCTTCGAATCGCAGTCCTCAAGCGGGGAGTGATTCCAGCCAATAAGGGTGGAAAGTTAAAGGCAACGATGCAAAGTTTTGGGGTTGGCTTTTACGTATTGCCGCTTACGCCCTCGCTCTTTTGGTTTCGAGATGGATTTATGTATGTTGCAGTATTGCTTACTATCGTTACTGGGGCCTACTATGTAAAATCAGCGTTTACCCATAAGTCTTGATTTAGAGAAGAGAATTCCGTGGTGCTATCAAATGAGATCCTTGGCTTTGCCGCCGAGATCGTTGATCACTTGCGCCAAAGAGATGAGACGATCAGTACTGCCGAATCTTTAACTGCCGGCTCGGTAAGTTCAGCAATCGTTACGATCGCCGGTGCATCCGATGTTTTCGTTGGTGGTCTAACGGCTTACCGCGATGAAATTAAAAGTTCACATTTATTCGTTGATCTAGCGCTGATCGAGAAGTACAGTTCGATTAGCGAAGAAGTTGCTGTAGCAATGGCCAAGGGCGCAATTAAATCCTTCGGCACAACTTGGGCGATAGGAACAACCGGAGTTGCTGGCCCAAATCCACTAGATGGCCATCCGGTGGGAGTTGTGTGGGTTGCTATTGAAGGCCCGATCTGCCAGACGATTGAGTTAGCCCTTTCTGGAGAGCGTGAAGATGTGCGAAACGCCGCTACAGCGAGTGCAATCGCCAGCTTTGCGCGTATCCTTAGACATCGCAATTAAACTCAGGGTTGAGAGTTCGACAGATTGATTTAGAAAGACAGGGGTATGACTATGGTTTTATTACGACAAGCAGTTGGTCACACTCTTCGTGCTGCTCGTACGTCACAGGCCCGCACATTGCGCGAAGTTGCTCGCGATGCCCGCGTCTCACTTGGCTATTTATCTGAGGTAGAGCGCGGACAAAAAGAGGCATCATCAGAGTTATTGAATGCAATTTGCAACGCGTTGGGATTAAATTTATCTGACGTATTTATCGATGTTTCAAAAGAGCTCAAGAGCCGTGAGGGCGTCACTCTCACTGTTGTCGATGCCGCTTAATAAATACGCACCACAAGTTGCCACACATCGCCGCACACAATCGGCAATTCTTGTAGGCGCAAAGACGCTCATTGCAACCGTAGGTTTAAATAAAATGTCCATGATCGAAATCGCAGATATCTCCGAAGTATCGCGGGCAACTTTGTATAACCACTATCGCGATAAAGAGAGCGTCATTGCTGCATTGTGTGAATCTGAAGTTGAACGATTAGTAACCATTGCACAATCAGCGCCAACTTCAACTGATGCACTAGAACTTCTCTCCCTTGCTATCTCGCAGGATCTGGCAATAGCTGCCATGAGAGCGCAAGATCCGCAAAATTTAACGATCGCATTGTCGGCCCACGATCACGTTTTATGGAAAGCCTTTGCCGTTGCGATGTCGCACATTGTGCCAAATCACGTCAGTTGCGAGTTAGCGATTCGCTGGTTAATTGGACAAGCCTTGTATCCGCTAACACCTGTGCAATCTAGACAACAAGCAGAAGCGCTCACTAGCTTTGCGAATCTCTGACCTGCGAGAGCGCATCTTGTTATCTTTTGGTCCAGCTTGGGCGCCATCTTTTTCATCAGATATCGCCATCTCTGATCTGGGTAGCAAATCAGTCAACGAAGCGTTAGCTGCTGGATTTGAACCAGGTGATATTTGGAAAGCAGTATGTAAAGCTCATCCCAATGAGACCGAAAAGCATAGGTATTAACAATGCCAATTGAAGCTACGGTCTTTACCGATGATGCAAAACTTCCAGCACTTGTCCTGGTGCATGGACTTGGATCGGCTGGAACTATTTGGAAAACTTTAATCCCGCAGTTGAAATCTCATTTCACCGTGTATGCCATAGATTTACCTGGCCATGGCGAAGCTGGTTTACATGTAAATGAAGCGCTAGATCCCAGTTCGCTAGCCCACTCCATTGTCTCCTTCATGAAAAGTGAACATAGGGTTTCGCAGATGCACGTAGCTGGAAACTCTTTAGGTGGCTGGATCGCATTAGAGATGGGAGCAGTTTCACCTACCCATGTTGCAAGTGTTACCGCATTAGCTCCAGCTGGACTTTGGCATGAAGGGCCCACTCGAAAATTTCCGCCAAGTTTAGATGCCAGGTTTCTAGCAAAAATTTCGCAGCACTTTATGCGGTTGGCCTATCGCACGCCACTTCTCAAAGCAATTGGATATAAGAAAATTACTCACCTTTGGCGTGAATTAAGTTTTGAATCCTGCCGTGACTCCGTCATTGCGATGGCAAATTCAAAGGGTTACATGCCGACCTGGCGGGGTGTACTTGGCCGTAAATTTGATTCCCCAATTGAAAAGTCGGTAAATGTTTCTATTATCTTTGGCGATTATGATTTAACTTTGCCAGTGGAAATCGCCCAGGAAAAAACCGTTGCACCAGATCATGCCAATTGGGTTGTCGTTGACAACTGCGCACATGTAATTATGTGGAACTATCCTGAATTAACCGTTGACCTCATTAAACGGACCGCAAAAGTTAGTTAGCAGTAAACTTCAAGCACCCAAGGTGTATCGGGGGTTCTGGCGATCAATTCACATTCAAAGCCCGCTTGAATAACCTCAAATAATTGATGTGGATTTTTTGGAGCAGCCTTTGTAAGCAAGATCGCCCGGGTCACTTCACCGCGCGTCTTTTTTGACATATGTGTGATGACTTTTTTTACCCCATCAACTTTGGTAAATATTTTTATCTCCACTGTATTTTCCATTGGGGATCGCCATACGCTTTGATACGTTGATGATCGGCAATCAATAATAAAATCATCTTTGCGGGGATCTAAAATTGTGGCGATCGGCGCCCGCATCGATTCGTTGTTGATCTTTTCTTTATACGGCTTAATGTGGGTTAAGGGCGTGATCGCTCCGTACTTTGCTGAAATTATTACGATTGAATCAGCCCCTCGGTTTTGCGCGGCTTTGGGCAAGCTCGCCCAGCCCAGCGCGGTGAATAAGACCCCTGTATAAAGCTCGATCGCGGGCCCAGCTGTTGTGGCCTTCTTCTCGCTGGGGGGCAGAAGGATCAGCACGGGGTAAGTATGGCCGTGGCCAGCCCCTGCGACACGCTCAAATCTGTCAGTGGCCCCTGATACCTTTCGAACAGATGTTCGGATAAACTTTACTCAGTTGAAAAACTCAATTGATCAACCAGAGCGGTTCCAACCTCCGCGTTCTTCTCCACACACGTTGTGGAATGCAAGAACTCCGTCGTTGGGTCTCCGTACCTTCTGGACCGGCACTAAACGAACTGCATGCGCAGGACGTTCTATCGAAAGGAATGTAAGTGGCTACTGAAAAAAGCAATAAAGCAACTGAAGCAGCACAAGACAAAGCCAACATTGAACGCCAAAAAGCGTTGGATACAGCCCTAGCCCAGATCGAACGTCAATTTGGTAAAGGCGCAGTAATGAAGATGTCAGATCGACAAAACACTGCCATCGAAGTTATTCCAACTGGTTCCATCGCACTCGACATCGCACTTGGTATCGGTGGACTTCCACGTGGTCGTATCGTTGAAATTTATGGACCGGAATCTTCGGGTAAGACAACACTTACTTTGCATGCAATCGCTAACGCACAAAAAGCTGGCGGAATCTGCGCCTTCATCGATGCTGAGCATGCCTTTGATGCCGAGTATGCCAAGAAGCTCGGCGTAGATATTGATGCCCTCCTTGTTTCACAACCTGACACTGGCGAGCAGGCACTTGAAATCATGGATATGTTAATCCGTTCTGGAGCCCTTGATCTTGTCGTCGTTGACTCAGTTGCCGCCCTTGTTCCTCGCGCAGAAATTGAAGGCGAGATGGGTGATTCACATATGGGTCTACAAGCTCGTTTGATGTCACAAGCACTTCGTAAAATTACTGGTGCACTTCATCAATCAAAGACAACTGCAATCTTTATTAATCAGTTGCGTGAAAAGATCGGCGTCTTCTTTGGCTCACCTGAGACAACCACAGGTGGAAAGGCGTTGAAGTTCTACGCCTCAGTCCGTTTAGATATCCGTCGTATTGAAACTTTAAAAGATGGTACCGAAGCAGTTGGAAACCGTACCCGCGTTAAGGTTGTTAAGAACAAGATGGCTCCGCCATTTAAGCAGGCAGAGTTCGACATTATTTATGGCACAGGTATTTCACGTGAAGGCTCACTCATCGATATGGGTGTTGAGATCGGCGTCGTGAAGAAGGCTGGTGCTTGGTATACATACGAGGCAGATCAACTAGGTCAGGGCAAGGAAAATGCCCGTGCATTCCTGCTTGATAATCCAGATCTTGCTAATGAGATTGAAGGCAAGATTCGTGGCCACTTTGTTGCCGTTGAAGTCGATCCAGAGTTAGTAGCTGCAATCGATGAAGCCGCGGCAGAGGTGGATTTCTAATCCACAATGCTTGAATTTGCAAAGGTCGACCACGACGCTGACCCTTACTCAATCGCTCACACCATCGCACTTAATGCGTTGGTGACGCGGGCCAAGAGTAAGGGTGAGCTTCTGGCGCATCTTAAAAAGCGTGGTGTGGAAGATGATGTTGCGCAGGCAACTATCTTTCGCCTACAAGAAGCAGGTTTGGTAAATGATGCTGAATTTGCAAAAGCTTGGACGCAATCTCGTCACACATCAAAGAAAATTTCCAAGCGCATTATTGCAAGTGAACTTCGCACTAGGGGAGTAGAACAAAGCAGTATCGATGAGGCACTTGATGAGATCGATGATGAAGATGAGTATCGATTGGCATTTGCCTTAGGTATGCGCAAGTACAGCACTATGAGTCGTTTTGAATCAGATGTTCAGGTTCGAAGAATTCAATCCTTGCTGCAGCGAAAAGGTTTTTCTTTCACCATCATCTCGCGTGTTATTCGCGAGCTAGGTGTTCAGTCAGACGAGCAGCAGTAGCAACTATTGCAGCGGCATGAATGCGGCCTGGTTGACGCCCCAAGCGTTCGATCGGGCCGCTTATGCTTACGGCAGCGATTACTTTTCCATTAGGTGCACGCACGGGTGCTGACACTGATGCGACACCTGCTTCCCGTTCGCCAACTGATTGCGCCCATCCTCTGCGACGATCGGCAGATAATTGCGCGGCGGTAAAACGAGCGTTACTTAAACCACGATGAATTTTTTCGGAGTCTTCCCAAGCAAGAAGAATTTGCGCAGCAGAACCTGCCTGCATAGTAAGCGCGGCGCCAACTGGCACAGAGTCGCGCAGACCAGATAAACGCTCGGCAACGGCAACACAGATTCGCAGATCACCTTGGCGGCGATATAGCTGAGCACTCTCACCGGTTGCATCGCGCAGCGCGGCAAGTGCGGGGGCGGCAGCGGCGATTAAACGATCTTCACCAGCGGCGGCAGCTAGCTCGCCTGAGCGCTGACCAATAATAAAACGCCCGGAAATATCGCGAGAAACTAAGCGGTGAAATTCGAGTGCCACGGCCAGGCGGTGGGCGGTAGGACGTGCGATTCCGGTAGTGGCAACTAACTCGGCAAGTGAGTGTGGCCCAGCTTCAAGCGTGCTTAAAATCGCTACGGCTTTGTCTAATACGCCAACTCCGCTATTCTTCTTGTTCACAAAGTGATATTAGCATCCCAGTATTTGATACACAACATTTATGGGGAGAAAGTTAGGAGTTATCTCGTGGGTAAAACGCTAGCCGAGAAGATTTGGGCAGAGCATGTTGTTCGCCAAGTAGAAGGTGAACCAGATCTGGTTTATATCGATCTGCATTTAATTCATGAAGTAACTAGCCCACAGGCATTTGATGGTCTGCGTCTGGCCAATCGTCTGGTTCGCCGTGCTGATTTAACTATTGCAACTGAAGATCACAACGTGCCAACTTTAAATATTGATAGGCCAATCGCTGATCCAGTTTCAAAACTACAAGTTGATACTTTGCGTGCAAACTGCGCCGAATTTGGAATTCGTATCCACTCGCTAGGTGATAAGGATCAGGGCGTGGTGCACGTTGTTGGACCACAACTTGGAATTACTCAACCCGGCATGACAATTGTTTGCGGTGATTCACATACATCAACGCACGGAGCATTTGGCGCACTTGCCTTTGGAATCGGCACATCTGAAGTAGAACATGTCTTAGCAACTCAAACTTTGCCACTAGCTCGCCCCAAGACAATGGCGATTAATGTGGAAGGCTCATTAAAACCAGGTGTTACATCAAAGGATATTATCTTGGCAATTATCGCCAAGATCGGCACCGGTGGCGGTCAGGGCTATGTCATTGAATATCGTGGCAGTGCAATTCGCGCACTATCAATGGAATCTCGGATGACCGTATGCAATATGTCAATTGAAGCTGGTGCCCGCGCTGGTTTAATTGCTCCAGATCAAATAACATTTGATTACATAAAGGGAAAGCCTCACGCACCAGAAGATTTTGCTGGCGCGCTTACCTATTGGTCAACGCTATTTACTGATTCCGATGCGAAATTTGACGTTGAAATCACGGTCAGTGCCGATGAATTAGAACCTTTTGTAACCTGGGGAACTAACCCAGGCCAAGGTTTGCCACTGAGCGGCAACGTTCCTAACCCAGCTGATATCGCTGATACGCAAGCGCGTGCGGCCGCAGAACGAGCCTTGGTGTACATGGGGTTAGAGGCGGGAATGCCATTGAAGAAGATAGCTATTGATACTGTTTTCTTGGGCTCTTGTACTAATGGTCGAATTGAAGATCTGCGCGCCGCTGCCGATATTTTAAAGGGTAAAAAAATCGCATCAACATTACGCATGTTAGTTGTCCCAGGATCTGCCCGAGTTCGACTCGAAGCAGAAGCCGAAGGCTTAGATAAAGTATTTTTAGATGCTGGCGCGGAATGGCGAAATGCAGGATGTTCGATGTGTCTTGGCATGAACCCAGATCAACTCGCTGTTGGTGAGCGTTCGGCATCGACATCAAATCGAAACTTTGAAGGCCGCCAAGGAAAAGGTGGACGTACGCACTTAGTAAGTCCATTAGTGGCCGCGGCAACTGCTTTACGTGGAACCCTTTCATCGCCAGCGGATTTGTAAGGAGAGAGTACTCATGGATAAATTCACACAACACACTGGCACTGGAGTTCCACTTCGTCGAAGTAATGTTGACACAGATCAGATCATTCCAGCGGTTTATTTAAAGCGAATCACACGCAGTGGTTTTGAAGATGGCTTGTTTGCGGCGTGGCGCACCGACCCTGATTTTGTCTTAAATAAAAACGAGTATAAAAATGGAACAGTTTTAGTTGCCGGTGCTGATTTTGGTACTGGCTCATCGCGCGAGCATGCGGTTTGGGCGCTACAAAACTATGGCTTTAAGGTGGTTATTTCTAGCCGTTTCGCCGACATCTTCCGCGGTAATTCACTCAAAGGTGGTTTGCTCACTGTCATTTTAGATATCGCCGAAGTTGAGGCGTTATGGAGTGCAATTGAATCCGACCCAACGACTGCGATCACAGTTGATTTAGCTGCTGGCACTGTCAGCTATGGCAGCACGATCTTAACTTTTACGATCGATAACTACACCCGCTGGCGTTTAATGGAAGGGTTAGATGACATCGGATTGACGATGAAACAGATTGATTCCATTGATGTTTTTGAAAAAACTCGTTCAACGCACAAACCAAAGACCCTTCCAATCCGCTCCTAACACGCCAAAACAAGCGTATTTCAATAGTTTTAGGTGTGGGTGAGAAGAAGTATGTAAAACTCTTAATCTTAGATTTAGGGTTTTCTACGCGTAAATAATGAGAGTTTTCTGGTTTTTTTAATAAATAAAAAAATGCGACACGCGCATTTCAATCGCGGTATCACCCCTGTAGTGCGCGTAAGTTTCTATGTAGGTAAGCGTTTGCTTAACTATTACGCGTAATAAGGGGATTTCAATGAATAAGGCCCAATTCATTGCGGCGTTGGCACCACACTTCAACGACAGCAAGAAGGAAGCAGCTCACGCTGTAGATATCGTTTTCGACACAATCATCCGTAACCTTTCAAAGGGTGAAGATGTAATGATCAACGATTTCGGTAAGTTCAAGAAGGTTGATCGCAAAGCACGTATGGGGCGAAACCCATTTACTGGCGAGACAATCAAAATTAAGGCTTCAAAGAAGGCTCGCTTCCTACCTGCAAAGGCGCTCAAGGAAGTTATCGCCGGAGATCGCAAACTTGCTCCAGCTCCAAAGCCAGAGCCAAAGGTTGTTAAAGCAGTTGCAAAGCCAGTAGCAAAGAAGGCTGCCAAGAAGGTAGCAAAGAAGGCTGCACCAAAGAAGGCTGCACCAAAGAAGGTAGTTAATAAGGCAAAGCCAGCTGCAAAGAAGAAAGTTGTAAAGAAGGCTAAGAAGAAGTAATTCTTTTTCACTTTTTAGTGAACGGGGCTAGCAATCGCTAGCCCCGTTTTCTTTTTTAATTGACTACTATTGGGGACATGGCGGAATACAAGGTTTCTTACGAGCCACCCACGGGTAAGCCGTTAGGAACTAACACCGCCTTTAAAATTGGGACTACTGTTGTTATACCTATTTTAAATCTCATTAGTAAGAGGCAGTGGCGTGGTGGTGAAAATATCCCCAAAACCGGCAAGATTATTGTTGCCAGCAACCATCTCTCGTATTTAGATGTTTTATTCTTTACCTATTTTCTCTTTCGAAATGGCAGAGCGCCGCGCTATATCGGCAAAGAGGGCGTCTTTAAAGTACCAATTATTGGCAAGATAGTTTTGGGAGCTGGAATGATTCCAGTGACCCGCGAAAGTAAAGACGCATCTAAGGCCGTTGAGCACGCAGTAAAAACTTTGCAGGCCGGTCATTGTTTAGGTGTATATCCCGAAGGCACGTTGACCCGCGACCCGCAAGGTTGGCCCATGGTGGCGAAAACTGGGTTAGCGCGTTTAGCGATTATTACTCAGACCCCGGTTATTCCAGTTGCCCAATGGGGAACTCAAATTATTATGCCAACGTATGAAAAAAAGATAAAGCTATTTCCGCGTACGCCGATCAAGATCTTGGCCGGAAAGCCAATGGATTTTTCACCATGGTATGGAAAAGAAAATGATCCCGAAGCTCTCATTGAAGCCACTGCCTTTGCCATGCGCGGGATTACAGATTTGCTAGAAGAGTTGCGTGGTGAAAAACGGCCAGTTGAAATCTTTGATCCACATAGATCAACGCTGCCAAGGACTGGAAATTTCAAGAAGGTAAAAAAGAAGTGAGCAAAGTAGTTGTCTTAGGTGCTGGCCAATGGGGATCTACCATGGCCCAGGTTTTATGCGATGCCGGAAACCATGTTTTACTGTGGGGACGTAGCCAACAAGTAGTTGATGAAATTAATCAACACCACACAAATGTTAAATATCTTGATCAAAATATTTTGCCAATTGGTTTACGAGCTACTACCGATCTGCAAGAAGCATTTGATTATTCAAATATCTATGTTTTGGCTGTCCCTGCCCAAAGCTTGCGCGAGAACCTGATTGCCTGGAAGCCGTTGGTAGCACCAAATGCCTTATACATAAGTACTTTAAAAGGAATTGAAGTCAGCACGCTTTCTAGAATGACCGAAATTATTTCGCAAATCATGGAAACTGAAAACGTGGGAATTATTACTGGCCCTAATTTGGCTTATGAATTAATTTTGCGCCAACCAGCTGGCGCAGTTGCAGCAGCCCCAAATAAGGCGTTGGCCGAAAAAATTCAGCAACTCTTTGATACTCCGTATTACCGTGTCTATACATCCGTCGATGTTTTAGGATGCGAGCTAGCTGGTGCGATTAAATCCGTGATCGCCTTAGCCGTTGGTATTTCAGTCGGCATGGGATTGGGTGAAAATACGCAGGCGATGCTGATTACTCGCGGCTTAAATGAAGTTGCCCGTTTATGTGCCGCACACAACGCCGATCCACTCAGCGCTGCAGGATTAGCTGGCATGGGCGATTTAGTGGCAAGTTGTGGCTCGCAACTTTCTAGAAACCGAACCTTTGGCACAGTTTTAGGCCGCAGCGGATCTATGGAAAAAGCACGAGCTGAAGTTGCCAAGACCGTTGAAGGCGTTGCCTCATCGAGTGCGGTTTTAGAGATCTCCCACCGGGTAGGCGTTGAAGTTCCGGTAATTGAAGCCGTTGCCGATGTTGTTTCTGGATTGATTACCCCAACTCAGGCACTGGATCGTTTAATGGAGATAACAACTAAAGCGGAAAACTTTATTCGATGAGTAGGGAAAAAATTGCGATCATTTGTGGCGGGCCTAGCAGTGAACACGAAGTTTCATGTGTTTCAGGTGGGGGAGTCCGACAGGGAATTGATGCCTCGAAATACGATGTAACTTTAATTGGCATTACCAAGCTAGGCCAATGGGTGCTTTTGCCCAATGATTATCCACTTGCAATTAAAGATGGCCAAATGCCCGAGATTGCGTTAAATAAAAATACGGTGGAGTTAACATCGGGCGGTTTCATTATCAATGGAGATAAAGTCGAAATCGATATTGTTTTTCCGGTGCTGCATGGCGAATTTGGCGAAGATGGCCAGATTCAGCAGTTACTAGAAGATGCCCAACTGCCTTATGTCGGCAGTGGTGTGGCGGCATCGGCTCATGCCATGGATAAATCAATTGCTAAGGCGCTCTTTGTAAAAGCGGGCATGAAGATTGCCGAAGGTTTTGAAGTAACGCTATTAGATTGGCAGAAAAAAACTTCCGATCTTACGTATCCAGTTTTTGTAAAGCCAGCTAACGGTGGATCTAGTCGGGGAACACATAAGGTAAAAAAAGCTGCCGATCTCGAATCAGCGATTAAAGATGCTCTTGTTTTCGATGAATTAGTTATGGTTGAACAAGCGATTAATGGCCGCGAAATTGAATGTGCGGTTTTAGTCAGAGATGGCCAAATCCAAGCATCAACTGTGGGTGAAATTGTGATCGACCCTAAATTTGAGTTTTATGATTTTCAAGCAAAGTATCTAGACGATGCAACTACCATCAAAATACCGGCCGCGATTCCAGATCAAGATATCGCCACAATTCGTGAGCTAGCGATAACTGCATTTAAGGCAGTTGATTGCCAAGGATTGGCCAGATGTGATTTCTTCTACACCGCAGCGGGTGAGATTATTATTAACGAGATCAATACGATGCCTGGATTTACCGGCAGTTCGGTTTATCCAAAATTATGGCAAGCAAGTGGAGTGGATTACACGCTATTAATTACAACGCTGATTGAATCAGCGAGCACTAATTAAGCTAGGTGAGTTACTGGGCAGGTAAGTGTGCGAGTAATTCCTGGTACTGCTTGAACTTTTGATAGAACAAGGCGACCAAAATCCTCCATGCTGGCAGCCTCGGCGCGCATAATTACATCGTAAGGACCAGTAACACCCTCGGACAATGTGACGCCTGGAATCTTTGCAACTGCATCGGCAACTCCAGATGCTTTGCCAACTTCGGTCTGAATCAAAATAAATGCTTGTACTGACATGTGAACACCCTTCGTGTGGATTGGTGCAACGCTACCGCACAATCGGCTCTGGGTACTAGTCGATTAAATCGCGCGGTCGCATAGGCTACGAGTATGAACTTTGATGAGGCGCAGGTCATCGCAATGCTGGCCCGTGTGTTTGGTGGCAATAAGCGTGGTGTTGAAATTGGAATCGGTGACGATGGCGCCGTTGTTAAAACTAGTGAAAAATCCGTGATCTCTACTGACGTTGCCGTGGAGGGTGTTCATTTTAAAACAACATGGAGTAGCGCCTTTGAAATCGGGCGAAAGATCACGGCGGCAAACCTGGCAGATATCTACGCCATGGGTGGATCGCCAACATATTTAGTAGTTGCGGTGAGTTTAACTGGTGATGAAACACTCGAATGGATTGAAGAACTTGCCGAAGGAATTGCCCACGAAGCAAATAGCTGTGGAGCAATTGTTGTTGGCGGTGACTTGGCAAAAGCGAACTGCATCAGCATTGCAATGACTGCCGTTGGAAAAGTTGAGCAAGCGATCCTACGATCTGGTGCACAAGTTGGAGATGGTATTTACATCTCGTCACTTCCTGGTTGGTCGGCCGCTGGATTAGCGGTGATTGAAAAAGATGAGACATCGGATTTTGCGCTACATGCCGTCAGTGAGTTTTGTGCACCAACCGTGGATTATTCATCGGCGATTCAATTTTTAAAGGCTAATGCTCATTCCATGTGCGATATCAGTGATGCATTGTTAATTCAGGCAGAGCAAATGGCAAAGGCTTCAGGAGTTGCATTCAAGATTGGTCAAGATTTAATCGCGGGCCATCCTGAATTTAATGCACTCAACGAATTAGCGATCTCGCAAGGTATCGATGTCTGGCAATGGATCTTTGCGGGCGGGGAAGACCATGTCTTTTTAGCAACGGGCCAGAATTTAGATGCCTTTAGAGTTGGCGAAGTTGTCGCCGGTGCTGGATTAATTGGCGTAGAAATGAAAAAAGCGCCAGATACCTGGCGCCACTTTCAATAAATAAAAATGCTTAGCGAGTAACTTTCCCAGCCTTGAGGCATGAAGTGCAGACGTTTTGACGCTTAGGTGTTCCACCGACCAGGGTGCGAACACGCTGAATATTTGGATTCCAGCGACGACGAGTCTTTACCTCTGAGTGTGAAACGTTGTTACCAAAGCTTGGCCCTTTGCCACAGATATCGCATGTTGATGCCATAGCGGTACTCCCTTAAAAGTTTGAATGAATCTAGTTCCCTAACGGTGTTAGTTGAACAGGGTGTAAGGGTAGCGCGGGAACGGGGAAAGATGCCAATTCAGGGCTAACGCGGCTAGGTCACAGGCGCAGATACGCCGCTATGGCGCCAGCGCAAGGGAGAATAAGAATGTGGCGACATTAGAGAACAAGGTTTCAGCTGTCCTAGGTGATCGAACCGCAAAAGTTCTAGAGTCCACTTTTGGTATCACCAAGATTGCAGATTTAATGCGCCATTACCCTCGTCGCTACATGGTGCGAGGCGAGCTCTCCGATATCTCAGCACTGGCCGAAGGTGATGAGACAACGATTTTGGCGCAGGTGTATTCGGCAACTAATCGACCGATGCGCGGGCGCAAAGGGAGCATGCTCGAAGTTGTCGTTACCGATGGAACTGACAAGTTATCGCTTACTTTTTTTAATCAAGCATGGCGCGAAAAGGATTTAAAAGTCGGTCGGCAAGGATTATTTGCCGGCAAAGTTGGCATCTTCAATAATAAGAAACAGCTCTCGCATCCAGATTATGAACTCATTCCAGATGGTTCAGATGTCGATAGCGCAGTTGAAGGTTTTGCTGGCAAGTATCTACCGGTTTATCCAGCATCGGCAAAGTTACCGTCGTGGAAAGTTTCGCAGTGTGTGCAACTGGCGATTGAATCATTGGAAGAGGTAGCTGATTTCTTACCCGATGCGATTCGAGAAAAATACAATTACCCAACCTTGCATCAAGCGTTAGTTCAGTTACATCAGCCAGCTGATTTAGATCACGCCGATTTAGCACGCGAGCGATTAACTTTTGATGAAGCATTTCTCTTGCAATCTCTTTTGGTGATGCGTCGCAATGAGCTTAAAAAACTCGATTCAATCTCTAGAAAACGTATTAGTGGTGGCTTATTAGATGCCTTCGATAAAACACTGCCATTTCAATTAACTGCCGGACAATTAGCCGTAACTCAAGAAATCGAATCAGATTTAGCCCAATCTCATCCAATGCACCGTTTACTTCAAGGTGAAGTTGGTTCCGGTAAAACAATTGTGGCACTTCGTGCCATGTTAGCGGTGGTCGACAGCGGGGGACAGGCGGCATTACTTGCGCCAACTGAAGTTTTAGCTGCCCAGCATCTGCGAACAATTACAAAGTTATTGGGCGATCTTGGTCAAGGTGGAAAGTTAGGCGCAGGCAACTTGGCAACGGGGATAACACTTTTAACTGGCTCCCAAAGTAGCGCCGCCCGAAAAGAAGCGTTAGCCATGGCAAGTGATGGCTCGGCCGGGATTGTTATTGGCACTCATGCACTGTTAGGTGAGAAAGTTATTTTCAAAGATTTAGGTTTAATTGTCGTAGATGAGCAGCATCGCTTCGGTGTAGAACAACGCGATGCCTTAAAAGAAAAGGCAGTAAAGCCGCCACATCTTTTAGTTATGACAGCTACACCGATTCCACGAACAGTTGCCATGACCGTCTTTGGAGATTTAGATGTTTCAACACTTCGCGAATTACCCCTTGGTCGTCAACCGATCACAACACATGTTGTGCCGGTAAAAGAGAAACCAACTTTTCTAGATCGGGCCTGGGTTCGAGTCAAGGAAGAGGTAGCGCAAGGTCACCAGGCCTACATTGTTGCGCCACGCATTTCGGCCGACTCTGATGCAGATGCTGATTTAGATTTTCTCTTCGGTGAAGAGTCATCGGAAATTTCGGCGGTAGAAGAACTCGCCCCGATGTTGCACGCTGGTGCCTTAGCCGGTCTAAAGATAGCTATTTTGCACGGGCGGCTATCGGGTGAAGAAAAAGATTCAACGATGCAGGCTTTTTCTGCCGGTGAGATCGATGTTTTAGTATCAACGACCGTAATTGAAGTTGGCGTCGATGTTCCTAATGCAACGATTATGGTGATCATGGATGCCGATCGCTTTGGCGTATCTCAACTTCATCAACTTCGTGGCCGTGTTGGCCGCGGAACTTCGCCGGGCTTGTGTTTGCTTGTAACTAGTAGCCCAGAAGAAACTCCAGCAAGAGCGCGGCTAGATGCAGTTGCTAAAACTTTAGATGGCTTTGAACTCTCGCGAATTGATTTAGAACAAAGACGTGAAGGCGATGTATTAGGCGCCTCCCAATCTGGTACAAGATCACATCTTCGTTTGTTACGAGTTTTGCGAGATGAAGCGCTGATTGAGCAGGCACGAAGTGATGCGCAGGAGTTGATCGCTACCGATCGAGATTTGGCCAAGCATCCTGGATTGAAGTTAGAATTGACCTCATTGCAACGCGATCAAGCCGTTGATTATTTAGATAAGGGGTAATTGCGGTGCGAATTATTGCCGGCGTTGCCAAAGGTCGAACTTTAGGAATCGTCGCCGGTGCGACACGTCCCACATCTGATCGTGCACGCGAGGGGTTGTTTTCATCGCTGGCTTCTGAATTTGGAAGTTTCGAAGGATTAAGAGTCTTGGATTTATTTGGCGGATCAGGTGCAATTGCACTTGAGTCACTTTCACGAGGTGCCACAGTGGTTCACGTCGTTGAAAAAGATGATGCCGCTATGCACACGATTGAAACTAATTATGAAATCGTAAAAAAATCTAATCCAGCCGGAAAATTTCAGCTATTTGGGATTAGTGCTGAAAAATTTTTAGATACTCCACCAAAAGAAAAGTATCACCTGGTTTACATCGATCCACCGTATGACTTTTCAAATCAAGGTGTAGAAGATATTTTAAGCAAACTTCACGATAATGAATTTCTCAATAGCGATGCATTTGTTGCAGTCGAACGCACCAAGCGTGGCGATCAATTTATTTGGCCCGATGCCTTCACGCCTGCGCGCGAGCGAAAATATGGGCAGGCAACGATTTATTATGGCCATTTCCTGCCGTAGAAATGGATTAGTAGCCCCACTCTTGCTAGCGTTTGCGCCATGAAGCGCGCGGTATGCCCTGGATCTTTTGATCCCGTTACATATGGGCACCTCGATATTATTGAGCGTGCGGCTGGACAATTTGATCACGTGGTCGTCGCGGTTCTAGAAAATCGTACCAAGGCATCCCTTTTCACCGTGGCTGAACGTATTTCAATGATCAGTGAAGTAACAAATCGCTTTCCAAATGTTTCAGTTGATTCGTGGAGTGGCTTGTTAGTTGATTACTGCAAAGCAAATTCGATTCAGGCAATTGTTAAAGGCTTGCGTGCGGTAACTGACTTTGATTACGAGCTTCAAATGGCTCAGGTAAATCTGCAAGGTTCCGGAGTTGAAACTATGTTTATGGCAACAGCTCCAACGCACTCTTTCCTATCTTCATCACTTGTAAAAGAGCTGGCCCATTATGGAGGCGATGTTTCAACAATGGTTCCGCCATCAATTAATGAGGCTCTTAAACTTCGAGTAGCAGGGAAATAAAATGGACTCAATTGAGAAATTAACCTCAGCAATCACCATGGTTGAAGAAGCACGTGGTGTTCCATTGTCAGCTAGCTGTGTCGTGCATCGCGCCGAGATGCTTGAAATTCTAGATTCAGCACGCGAAGGACTTCCGGTAGATTTTGAAACCGCTCGAAATATTTTAGAGACTCGCGATGCCATTGTTGAAGAGGCCCGACAAAGCGCCGAACAACTCATTGCAATTGCCCGTGAAGATGTCGCCCAGATGGTGGAGCAGACTTCGATTGTTCAGGTAGCTCGCGATGAAGCGCGCAAAATTTTAGATGATGCCCGTGAAGCAGGAGATGCTGAGCGAGCACAAGTCGAAGAGTACATCGATGGTCGCTTAGCAACTTTGGAAGTGATTTTAAATAAAACGAGTGAAGCGGTTTCACGTGGTCGTGATCGTCTAGCTGGGGCAAATGATAAAGATGTCTTGTCGCAACTTGCTGATGGAAATTAAAGCTAGATTTAAACTGTGAGCAAAATCCACCATTTATTTGAACTCAACGCCTACGAGCTGCCTCGTCGTGCCGGAGAGATGAAAGAGTATGAACTCGATATTACTGTTGCCGAAAATTTCGGGGTAGAACTGATCTCAGTTCCTGCTGGCGATGTCATTGAAGTCGATGTGCGGTTAGAGTCAGTTACCGAAGGCGTGCTGCTGAGTGCAGATATTTATGCGGTAGCAAAGGGTGAATGCATCCGCTGTCTAGATCCAGTTGAAATCGTGATTGAGCGACGTATCCAAGAGTTGTATAACTACGAACCCACCAACGAGCGGGGTAAGAAGAAGCAAGTTGTAGATACCGATGATCTTGATGTTGAAGATGAACTCATGATGGTGGGGGAGATCATGGATCTGGAAACCCCCATTAGAGATGCCGTCGTTTTATCGCTTCCGATTAATCCCTTGTGTAGTCAGGATTGTGCCGGGCTCTGCCCGGAATGCGGCGAAAAATGGGCTACCTTGGCTAAAGATCACGCACACGAAGTAGTCGATGCCCGTTGGGCCACATTGCAAGGCCTAGAGCTTCCTGGCTCCGATTTCAAAATTTAGGGGTTTTAAGGGATACTTACGCTCTGCAGCCGGGCTTCGATAAGAAGTTCGAGAAGCTGCCCAGCCAAATAGAAGAGGTCAGAAAAGTGCCAGTACCAAAGCGGAAAATGTCGCGTTCAAAGACGCGCTCTCGTCGAAGCCAGTGGAAAACTACTGCAGCAGCACTTTCAACTTGCGGTCAATGTCAGCAGCCAAAGTTGCAGCACACAGCGTGCCCAACGTGTGGAACTTACAACCGTCGTCAGGTTCTAGAGGTTTGATCTGAGCTCTTCGCTCCCATCACTCTCGGCGCTCTCGCAACAGCTAGGGGTCACACTCGAACCAGCATTGCTTGAGTTAGCTTTTACGCACCGCTCATTTGCTTACGAGTCGGGAAGTAGCAGTACTAACGAACGCCTTGAGTTTCTGGGGGATTCAGTTCTTGGATTAATCGTTACGGAAGAGCTGTACAAACGGTATCCAGAGTTTGATGAATCTCGTTTATCGCCGCTTCGCTCTGGCGTTGTAAATATGCGTGCGCTCGCAGATATCGCTCGTGGTTTAGATCTTGGACAATATATTCGTCTTGGAAAAGGCGAAGAAGTTACCGGCGGTCGAGATAAACATTCATTATTAGCCGATGCATTAGAAGCGTTAATCGGTGCAATTTATTTGCAATGTGGTTTTACACAGTGCTCTGAAATTGTCGCAAAACTTATTACGCCAACGATGAATTCAGCCGTTGCGCGAGGCGCCGGACTTGATGGAAAGACTGCATTGCAAGAGCTAGCGGCGGCATTAGGTAAAGGCGTTCCAGAATATGTCGTCAGCGAAGAAGGTCCAGATCACGATAAAAATTTCACTGCAGTGGCGATGCTTTCTGGCCAGGCACTTAGCGAAGGAACCGGAAAGAGCAAGCGGGAAGCAGAACAAATTGCTGCGCGAGCCGCATATGAATCTTTAAAAACTCCCTATCCGCAGCCTTAAATCCGTGAAAATCGCGCGTCTGAAGCGATAGGTTTACCGCGTGTATTTGAAGAGTATAACGCTCAAGGGCTTTAAGTCCTTTGCTTCGTCGACCACTCTGCAACTTGAACCAGGAATCACTTGCGTGGTTGGTCCTAATGGTTCTGGAAAATCTAACGTTGTTGATGCCCTTACGTGGGTTATGGGTGAGCAAGGCGCAAAATCATTGCGTGGTGCCAAGATGGAAGATGTCATCTTTGCTGGAACAAGTGGGCGAGCACCCTTAGGTCGCGCCGAAGTTTCTTTAACTATCGATAACTCCGATGGCGCACTTCCTATCGATTACACCGAAGTAACTATTTCGCGAATTTTATTTCGCAACGGGCAAAGTGAATATCAAATTAATGGTGAAGCATCTCGCTTACTCGATATTCAGGAGTTGCTCAGTGATTCAGGTATTGGCCGAGAAATGCACGTCATTGTGGGACAAGGACAACTTGACGCGATTTTGATGGCAACGCCCGAAGAGCGCCGTGGACTTATTGAAGAAGCTGCCGGTGTCTTAAAGCACCGAAAGCGTAAGGAAAAAGCGCTTCGTAAATTAGATTCGATGCAAGCAAATCTTGCGCGAGTTCAAGATTTAACCGTTGAGCTTCGTCGCCAACTTCGCCCATTGGGTAAGCAGGCCGAAGTTGCGAAAAAAGCGGCAACTATCCAAGCTGACTTACGTGATGCAAAGCTGCGATTGCTAGCCGATGATTTTATTTCTATGTCTAAGGTGCTTGAACTTGAAGTAGCAGATGAAACATCACTTCGAGAAAAACGCACCAGCGTCGAGAGCGAACTAGAAGCGGTTCGACATCGGGAAGAATCACTCGATACCCAATCGGCTGTGGAAAGTCCATTGCTCGTAGCTGCGCAAGAAACGTATTACAACCTCAACTCGCTGCGCGAAAAGTTTAGAGGAACACAAAGTCTTGCCCAAGAGCGATTCCGTTTTCTCAATGAAGAGGCGGAAGAGGCTCGTACATCTGGACGCGATCCCGAAAGCCTAGATGCAGAAGCACAAACGTTACGTCAGGAAGAAAATGAGTTACGTGCAAATGTAACGAGTGCAAAGAGTGCCCTCGTTGAAAGCACGCAAGCTTTAGCAGCAGCTGAAGGTGCACTTAAAAATGATGAGAACACAATTGCGGCAGCGATGCGCGCAATTGCCGATGCACGTGAAGGAACGGCCAGACAAGAAGGCCACATTAAATCGTTGCACGCTCGGCTAGAGGCGATCGCTGAAGAAGTAGAACGTTTAACAAAGACGCGCATTGATGCCCAGGCACGGGTAGATCAAGCACATCGCGAGTATTCAACTTATGAATTAGAGATCGCTGGCGCCGATTCGAGCGAACTTGGTTTAGATTCACTATACGAAGGTGCAAAAAATGGGCTTGATCTAGCCAAAGCACAGTTAGCGCAACTAGTTGATGCCGAGCGAAGTGCAGATCGTGAAAAAAATGGCGTCGAAGCTAAGTTAGAGGCGATTAAATTAACATCTGAAAATCGCGATGGTGCATCGGCGCTGTTACGTGATTCTCGCGGAGTTTCGATTCTCGGAAGTATCGCCGCCCTCATTGAAATTGATAATGGCTTTGAGGCTGCCGCAGCTGCCGCCTTTGGAAAATTAGCCGATGCCGTAGTCGTGAAGGATCTCTCATCTGCCGTTACGGCGCTGACAACTTTGCGCAGTGAAAATCTTGGCCAAGCCGATGTTTTAGTCTACGAACCAGGATTACACACTGGAATTTCTATTCCGGCTGGCTTAAAACCATTATCAGCACACATCCGCTCATCCACCATTGCCGATTTAATTCAAAGCCTGCTGGCATCAACGGTAGTTGCCGAAAGCGCTAACGCCGCCGAAGCGATTATTCGCGCTCATCCAGGTTTAACTGTCGTTACTCGCGACGGTGATATCGTTACAAAGAACCGAGCCAGCGGTGGATCGAAATCTTCATCATCGCTGATCGAAATTAAGGCGCTAATTGATGGCCTCAACAGCAAACACTCCGATATATCGCACACCTGTGATCGACTTAAATTTGAGATTTCAACTGCCACCACAGAGGTTGCCAGCAAGCAAAGTGACTTTGATATTGCATTATCAAAACTCAATGAATCAGATGCACGTATTGCAGCACTTACCGAACAGTTGGCGGTTTCAGGACAGAATATGAAATCTTCAACGGCTGAAGTTGAGCGATTAACGCAATCAATTTCCGAGGCAACGGCGGCTAAATCTCGCGATGAAGGTGAAATTGTTATCGCGCAAAATCAATTGTCACAGCAAGGTGAAGTCGCCGAGCCCGATCACTCACACTCGGAAGTTTTGCGTAATGATGTTTCAGTTGCTCGCACTTCTGAAGTAGAAGCTCGCCTAGCGGTTCGAACAATTGAAGAGCGGGTGGATTCAGTTGCCGCTAGAGCCCTGGCACTTGAGCAATCAGCTCAAGGTGAGCGAGAAGCATCGGCACGTGCCATTACTCGAAGAAGTGCGCGCGCACGCGCTGCCGTGATCTCACAAGCCGTTGCCGAAGCTGCGTATGAAGTCCTGATTCACATTGAACGTTCGATATCGAAGGCGGCAACCGAGCGAGCACGTTTAGAAGAGTCTCGCACCAAGCGCGAAGGTGAAACTTTAGTTGCACGTACTCGCGGCCGTGAATTAACAACCGATCTTGAAGCGCTAACAACTAGTGTTCATAAAGATGAGATCGCCCGAGCCGAACAACGTCTGCGTATTGAAACGTTAGAGACAAAGACGATTGAAGAGTTTGGGATTGATACGTTAACGCTGGTCAGTGAATATGGCCCAGATAAAGATGTACCGACATTTCATGAGACCGAAGATGGCGAGATCGTTTCAACAGAAATGGTGCCATATCGCCGCGAACAGCAAGTTAAGCGTCTGGCATCTGCTGAGCGATCACTGAACCTACTGGGCAAGATCAACCCATTAGCTTTGGAAGAGTTCACAGCATTAGAAGAGCGGTTGAAGTTTTTAGCAGAACAACTTGAAGATCTAAAGAACACGAAACGAGATCTGCTAGAGATCATTAAAGAAGTTGATGATCGCGTTCAATCAATCTTCATGGAAGCCTACCTAGAGACGGCAAAGCATTTTGAAGAGATTTTTGCTCGATTATTTCCAGGTGGCGACGGCCGTCTGATTTTGACGGATCCAGATAATCCTTTGATTTCCGGTGTCGATGTGGAAGCTCGTCCTCCGGGCAAGCGTATTAAGCGTTTGTCATTGCTTTCAGGTGGTGAAAAATCACTGACGGCAGTTGCGATGTTGATTGCGATATTTAAAGCCCGGCCAAGTCCGTTTTATGTTCTCGATGAAGTTGAAGCAGCCTTGGATGATGTGAACTTAGGTCGTTTACTTGGTGTGCTGGAAGAGTTACGGGCAAGTTCTCAACTTATTATTATTACGCACCAAAAGCGCACCATGGAGATCGCTGATGCGTTGTACGGTGTAACGATGCGTGGCGATGGCGTGACGGAAGTAATTTCACAGCGCTTACGCGAATCTGACGAAAGCTAAGAGTCTTTCTTCGATGGGGCTTTTTAGTAAATTCATTGCAAAGATCAAGGGGACTAATGATTTTTCTCCCTCCGATTGGAATCAATTAGAGCAAGAGTTACTCGCCTCGGATCTTGGGCCAACGTTAACTCGAGATTTTTTAGAGGCGGCGAGAAAAGTAAAAAGTGATAATGCCGAAGAGGCGTTAATTGAAATTTTAAGAAATAAACTTTCTTCGAAATCACATGATGCAATTATTGTCTCTGGAACGACGACCATAATGGTGGTCGGAGTAAATGGGACTGGCAAAACGACATCGGTGGCAAAACTTTCATCTTTTTATAAGAAAACCGGGAAAAGCGTCGTTCTTGCCGCTGGTGACACTTTTAGAGCAGCAGCGGTAGATCAATTAAAAACTTGGGGATCAAAAATTGGCGTAGAAGTTGTGGCTGGGAAAGAAAATGGGGATCCAGCCTCAGTTGCATTTGATGCAGCTGTTCGAGCACGAGATTTAAAAGCAGAGGTTTTAATTATTGATACTGCTGGCCGACTGCATAATAAAAATGATTTGATGGCTGAGTTAACAAAGGTAAAGCGAGTAGTTGAAAAAGTCTCCATGATCAATGAGGTTTTACTGGTCATCGATGCGACAACGGGGCAAAATGGTTTGCAACAAGCCAAGATATTTTCCGAGAGCGTGGATGTCACTGGCATCGTTCTCACCAAACTAGATGGCAGTGCCAAGGGCGGGGTAGCCCTTGCCATTGAAGCTGAACTTGGCATCCCCATCAAATGGATAGGAACAGGGGAGTCCGAGAGTGATTTTGCACCATTTGAGCCAGAGAGCTACCTGCGCCAGCTGATCTCGTAACTTTGCTGTAACACAAGCCGTTTTTTGTCATGGATCTGAAACGCATCAGGCCATCGCTTGTAACCGGCAAATAAGAGGGTTCTCTTATCTCAAAGACGAGAAATCTTCTTGAAAATTAGGCGGTAACTACATGGAACAAGTTGTAATCAATACGGGCGACACTGCCTGGATGTTAATAAGTACGGGATTAGTAACTCTCATGATTCCAGGACTTGCACTGTTTTACGGTGGAATGGTTCGGGTCAAGAGCGTTCTTAACATGATGATGATGTCATTTGGTGCTTTAGCGATTGTCTTTGTTTTGTGGATCGCATTTGGTTTCTCGTTAGTCTTTGGTGATTCATACAACGGCTCAGGTTTAATCGGAAATTTCACTGAGTTTGCTTTTCTTAAGGGCCTAGATAATTCAGCGGCGATTATTGGAACAATTCCAGCAGCGGTCTTCGTGGCCTTTCAAGGAATCTTTGCCGCAATTACCATCGCACTTATTTCAGGATCAATCGCTGATCGTGCAAAATTTGGTGCATGGATGGTCTTTGCTGGAATTTGGGTAACACTCGTCTACTTCCCAGTTGCACACTGGGTATTTGCCTTTGATAATTTCGTTGCCAAAACTGGTGGATGGATTGCAAATGATTTAGGTGCACTGGACTTTGCTGGTGGCACTGCCGTACACATCAATGCCGGCGCAGCTGGATTAGCTTTAGCATTTGTACTTGGAAAGCGAGTTGGGTTTAAGAAAGTCCCAATGCGTCCACACAATCTGCCACTTGTAATGCTAGGTGCAGGACTACTTTGGTTTGGTTGGTTTGGCTTTAATGCTGGATCTGCCGTGGCATCAAATGGAACTGCTGGATTAGCTTTGCTTAACACAATCGGTGCAACATCAGCTGCGGTCTTAAGTTGGCTCCTAGTTGAAAAAATTCGTGATGGACATGCAACTAGTCTTGGGGCAGCCTCGGGTGTCGTTGCCGGTCTTGTTGCAATTACGCCAGCATGTGCGGCGGTAAATGCAAGCGGTGCGCTAATTGTTGGTCTAGTTGCCGGTGCACTCTGTGCGCTATCTGTTGGACTTAAGTTCAAGTTCAATTACGATGATTCTCTGGATGTAGTTGCAGTTCACTTGGTAGGCGGACTTGTCGGAACAATTATGATCGGCTTTGTCGGCGTAGATGTTGGTCTATTCAATGGTGGCGGAACCGAGCAATTGGTGAAGCAAGTTATTGGTGCCGGCGCAGTTCTTGTCTACTCATTCGTACTTTCCTACATCATTGGAAAACTTATTGATCTAACAATTGGTTTCCGAATCACGGGTGATCAAGAAGTCTCAGGTATCGACTTAGCTCTTCACGCAGAACGCGGATACGAGCTTTCAGACAATAGCCAAGGTAGCGTCCTTGGAATTTCGAAGGGGGCATAACAATGAAACTCATTACTGCAATCGTTAAGCCGTTCAAATTAGAAGATGTGAAAGATGCTCTTCAAGCGGCGGGTATTACCGGAATGACAGTTTCAGAAGCTAGTGGTTTCGGTCGCCAACGTGGACACACCGAGGTCTATCGCGGCGCCGAATACACAGTTGATCTAGTGCCCAAGGTTCGCCTCGAAGTTCTAGTCGATGACAGTGAAGTTGACTCAGTTGTCGACACCATCGTGAAGGCGGCTTCAACAGGCTCGATTGGTGATGGAAAAGTTTGGACCACACCAGTTGATCAGGTTATTCGAGTGCGTACTGGAGAGCGCGGCTCAGAAGCGATCTAAAGTTGAGGCATGAGTACTCGCAATAGAAGAGAGCGGTCAAATGATAGTGATCGCTTTCTAACATCACTTTTTCACAGTGCGGTTGAAACCCATTGTGAAGAAAATGTGGGTAAGGATTTAGCACTCGCCGCGGTTGGAGGTTTTGGCCGCGGTGAGTTATCTCCTGGTTCTGATTTAGATATTTTAATTCTTCATTCCGGAAAAAACTCAGGTGAAATTTTAAAACTTGTAGTTAATGACCTGCTCTACCCATTGTGGGATAAAGGCAGCGTTGATTATTCGGTAAGAACGCGCAGCGAAACGCAGCAATCAGCGGCAAGTGATCTAAAAGTTGCAATGGGCCTATTAGATATTCGCTTAATTGCCGGCAATCCTGATTTAGTGGCGGCGGTTCAAAGTGATTCACTTGAAATGTGGCGAAAGAGTTCAAAAGAATCTCTACCTAAACTATCGAAATCCTTATCCGAGCGACATGAGCGCGCTGGCGAATTAGCGTATTTACTTGAACCAGATTTGAAAGAAGCCCGTGGTGGCCTACGAGATATCACCGCCCTTCGCGCCATCGCTGCATCCGGTGCAATCAGGGTGCCACTTGAGAAAATTAGCTGGGCTGAGTCAACACTTAACAATGTTCGCGAAGCACTTCATACAGTCAGCGGTCGAGGTAAAGATCGACTTCTTTTTCAAGAACAAGACAAGGTTGCACAGCATCTAAATTATGAGAGCGCCGATGCCATGATGAGCGATGTGGCACAAGCAGCACGGTCAGTTGATTATCTGCTCAATCACACCTGGCACACACTGGAGCATCGCGGTAAAGACGGTCTAGGGCGAATAATTAAAAAGCCAAGAGTGGCAACCGTTGCTAAAAATATAAGTTCGCTACATCGCGAAATAGTTATTGATCCAATGATCTCCTTTAACGATGATCCAGTCGTTGGTATTCGAGCAGCTGCTACCGCTGCGCAATTAGGACTTCCACTTTCCTTAAATACCTGCGAGCAACTCTCGGCGGCGATTTCGCGCGGGGAGGGCCGGCTTTCCAATCCTTGGCCGCGCGAGGCCCGAGAGCTACTGATTTCACTGATCGGCGCAGGTGAGGCGATGGTGGATGTTTTTGAGAGTTTAGATCAGGAAGAGATCATTTTTTCTTGGATTCCAGAGTGGCGAACTGTTAGATCATTACCACAGCGAAATGCGCTCCATCGTCACACAGTTGATCGGCACATGGTTGAGACGGCAGTTTATGCCGCGCAGTTAACTCGCAAAGTCCACCGACCAGATCTCTTACTTTTTGCCGCGCTATTTCATGACATTGGCAAGGGCAGCGATGAAGATCATTCCGAACGTGGCGTGCGATTGATCAAGCCAATTGCAGAACGAATTGGTTTTGATTTTAAAGATATTGAAATCTTGCAAGATCTAGTGAAGTACCACTTGCTGCTTTCAGCTACTGCAACCAGGAGAGATCTTGATGATCCAGCAACGATTCAATCAATTGTCGCAGTAATTAAAGATGCCAACACGTTAGAGCTTTTACATGCCCTGAGTATCGCCGATGGCGAAGCTACCGGAAGTGCGGGCTGGAGTGATTGGAAAGCAAATTTAGTTGCCGATTTAGTGAGCCGAGTAAAGAAGGCGATGGCCGGAATCGAAATTGCGCAGCAGCCGGCGGTCATTAACGCTCATATCGAATTAGCACAAAGAGGTGAGCTAGTAGTTTCAGTGAAGCAACATTCGAGTGGTTTTGCAATCGATGTCATCTCACCTGACAAGCCAGGACTTCTGTCGATCGTCGCTGGTGTATTTAATATCTGTAGATTAGATGTGAAATCGGCACGAACAAAGACTTTGGGAAATTCCGCGGTTATGTACTGGATCGTCACTCCCGAACCATTCGCCAAGGAGTTTGACGAGAATTCTCTGCATCAACTCATTTCAGCAGCTCTGATTGACCCTCGTTTTATCGAAGAAAAATTAGCTGATCGAGCAAAGGCATATGCATCAATTCCTGCGATACCTGTTCCAGATGCCGAAGTAGAAATATTTAACGACGCGGCAACTGATGCAACTGTGATCGAAGTGAGAAGTCACGATCGACCAGGATTACTATTTAAAATCGGCGCCGCAATGACCTTAGCCAAAGTAGATATTGCTTCGGCGATCGTTACTACCTTGGGCGCAGAAGCGATCGATACCTTGTATGTCACTGAATTAATAGGAGGACGACTGAGCCAGGAAAGAGCGCAACAAGTAGCGGCGCAACTTAAGCAAGCGCTGGCGTAGTCTGTACCCCTATGTTTGATTCACTAGCCTCCCGATTCACCGGTGCATTTTCGGCGCTGCGATCTCGCGGAAAAATCTCTACTGGCGATATCGAGGCAACGTGCGTAGAGATTCGCCAAGCACTCCTTGAATCTGACGTTGCCCTCTCCGTTGTCGAAAGTTTTATTAATGAAGTTCGTGAGAAGTCTTTGGCAGCGCTACCGAATCTTCAATCAGGCACAAATCAAGCAAACGCGATCTTTGAAATTGTAAACACTTCACTGATTGAAATTCTAGGCGGGCAAACTCGTAGAGTTCGTTTCGCAAAAAATCCACCAACCGTCATCATGCTGGCTGGTTTACAGGGTGCCGGTAAAACTACTTTGGCTGGAAAGTTAGCTAAGTTTTATGCTGAACAAGGAAACACACCTTTACTGGTGGCATCAGATTTACAACGTCCAAATGCCGTTACGCAGTTGCAGGTCGTAGGAGATTCAATTGGTGTTCCAGTCTTTGCTCCAGAACCCGGCAACAATATTTCCAGCGGAACCTATGGCGGCGATCCAGTAAAAGTTGCCAAGGCCGGTATTGAATTTGCTAAATCAAAACAGTACAACATGGTTATCGTTGATACCGCGGGTCGTCTCGGTGTAGATGCGGAGTTAATGAAGCAGGCATCTGATATCCGAGATGCGGTAAAACCAGATGAAATTTTATTTGTCGTTGATGCGATGATGGGTCAAGATGCAGTTCGAACTGCCCAAGCATTTTTAGATGGCGTAGGTTTTGATGGGGTAGTACTAACAAAGCTCGATGGAGATGCCCGTGGCGGTGCCGCACTTTCAATTTCATCACTAACAAAGCGCCCAATCATGTTTGCATCAACGGGCGAGAAACTTCATGAGTTTGATATTTTTTACCCTGACCGCATGGCATCTCGAATCTTGGGTCTGGGCGACGTTGCAACTTTGGCGGAGCAAGCTAAAAAAGCATTTGATTCTGATACTTCAGCGAAACTAGAAGCAAAATTTGCCAGTGGCGAAGATTTCACGTTAGAAGATTTTTTAGAACAACTTCAGGCAATGTCCAAGATGGGCAATATGTCGAAAATTTTAGGAATGTTGCCCGGTGCGGGACAGATGAAAAAGCAGATCGAAAACTTTGATGAAGGTGAAATCGTGCGCACGAAAGCGATTGTGCAATCGATGACACCGGTGGAAAGACGAGATCCCAAAGTTCTCAACGGCTCTCGAAGAGCTCGGATCGCGCTCGGATCGGGGAGAAAAGTTTCCGATGTAAATAATTTAGTTGATCGCTTTAGTGCCGCTCAAAAGATGATGAAACAGATGCGAAATGGCGGCCATCCGCAGGGGATGGCACAAATGGGAATGCCTCCTATGCCAAAAATCGCCACCGCGGCACCGGCGAAAAAGAAGTCAAAGTCGGGAAATCCCGCTAAACGAGCCTTGGAAAACGGCTAAATCCCGATTTCCTTCTGGGGGCGCTAGATGGCAGAATTGGGAACCTGTTGATGGGGCCCTCTACCCCTTTCAACATCCATAACCGATAGTGTCGAAATTTGATTGCGCACCCCGCTGTGATCAACTCTCTTCACACACAAAAACAGGAGTACAACTTTCTTGGCTACAAAAATTCGTTTAATGCGCATGGGCAAAATCCGCACACCGTTCTACCGTGTTGTGGTTACCGACTCACGCAAGGCACGTAACGGTCTCTCAATCGAAGAGATTGGTCGCTACGTCCCAGGACAAGAGCCTTCACTTATCGAGATTAACTCAGAGCGCGCGCAGTACTGGCTCGGAGTTGGCGCACAACCATCAGAGGCGGTTGCAGCATTGCTCAAGGTAACTGGCGATTGGCAAAAATTTAAGGGTCTTCCAGGATCAGAGGGAACACTTCGTGTTGCCGCTGTTAAGCCAGGAAAGATCGTTGCATACGAGGCTGCAATGAAGGCCGCTGCTGATGAACCAGCAGAAGGTGCAACAACAATGAAGAAGAAGGCACAGGAAAAGCTTGCTGCAAAGGCAAACCCAGTAGTGTCCGAGCCAATAGTCAATGAATCGGTGTCCGAGGTTCCAGCTGTGTCCGAGCCAATAGTTAATGAAGTGGTGTCCGAGGTTCCAGCGCAAGATGTAGCGACCGAAGGTGTGGCCGAATAACAATGATGGATGAAGCTTTAGAGCATTTGGTCAAGGGGATTGTTGATAACCCTGATGATGTTGTTGTGAAAGAGATTTCACATCGTCGCGGAACAACGCTTGAAGTTCGCGTTAATCCAGAAGACATTGGAAAAGTTATTGGACGAAATGGCCGCACCGCAAAAGCACTTCGCACTGTTGTAAGTGCAATTGCAGGTCGCACAGTGCGCGTCGATCTCATCGAGACCGACGAAGCTCGCTAGTAATGCGTTTACTCGTGGGGCGAATCGGTCGCGCTCACGGAATTCTTGGTGAAGCGACGATTGAGGTTCGAACTGATGAACCTGATCGTCGCTTTGCAATTGGTAACAAGGTTTCAACTGATTCCCACGGTGAATTAACGATTATTTCTGGTCGCGTTCACAACGGCATTCTCTTGTTGGGTTTCAACGGTATTACTGACCGCAATGGGATCGAAAAACTAAGAGATACCCTGATGTATGCCGATGTAGATATTAATGAGCCAAGTGATGATGAGGACGAATACCACGTCCTCCAATTAATCGGTTGTGTTGCAGTTCTTGAAAATGGGGATCACTTTGGTGAAGTTACCGATGTCATTAATCTGCCGGGTCAAGATTTACTTTCGATAGCGACCCCAACTGGCGAACGATTAATTCCATTTGTGCATCAATTCGTGCCAACTGTTGATATTTCAAATAAAAAAATCGTAGTAATTCCGCCAACGATTTCAGCGGAGATGTCATGAAGATAGATCTGATCAGCATATTTCCGGATTACTTTGCTCCGTTAAAACTATCCTTACTAGGAAAGGCCCAGGAGCAAGGAATTGTGGATGTTGAAGTTCACGACCTGCGTGCTTTCGCTAAAGATAATCATCACACGGTAGATGACACCCCCTATGGCGGTGGCGCTGGAATGGTTATGTTGCCAGAAATTTGGGCACAATCCATTGATCCCTTGATTACACCTGAATCAGATTTAATAATTTTGACGCCAGCTGGAAAGAAATTTGATCAGGAAATGGCCGTGGATTTTTCACGCTCGAGCCATCTAATTTTTGCCTGTGGCCGTTATGAAGGTATCGATGATCGCGTCCGTCAATATTACGAAGCTAAAAATTATCGGGTGAATGAAGTTTCGATTGGCAACTATGTTTTAGGTGGGGGAGAAGTTGCATCTTTAGTAATGATTGAAGCCATTACTCGCTTACTTCCAGGTGTACTCGGTAATTCAGATTCATTGGCAGAGGAGTCACATAATGAAAAGGGATATTTGGAGTATCCCAACTTCACCAAGCCTTCTATGTGGCGCGATATTGCAGTTCCCGAGATTCTTTTGAGCGGCAATCACAAAGAAATTGAAAAATGGCGTGCAGCACAAGCAATTGAGCGCGCAAAAAGGCATTTATAACTCGCCAGTAACAGTTGATTGCCGTAGCGTCTGCGACATGAGTTACGACAGCAAAGATGTTCAATCTCGATTGATTCGTGATCTTGAACCAGTAGTAGCTGTGGAATTAGAACGTCACCTGGCAGTGCAAAAGAATTGGTACCCACATGAGTATGTCCCATGGTCAGAGGGACGCGACTACGCCGGCCCACTCAATGGTGATGCATGGGAGGCAAAGGATTCACGTCTTACTCCAGTTGCCCAGGATTCGTTAATTCTTAATCTTCTCACTGAAGATAACTTGCCCAGTTACCACACTGAAATTGCAATCGCTATGGGTCGCGATGGTGCTTGGGGTAATTGGATTGAACGCTGGACTGCTGAAGAAGCTCGTCACGCAATTGTTATTCGAGATTACCTCATGGCAACTCGTGGTGTTGATCCGTACTACCTAGAGGATCTGCGAATGGCACATATGAGTCTTGGATATCAGACACCGTATGAAAACGATATGTTGCACACCATCGCATATGTTTCTTTTCAAGAGTTAGCAACCAGAATTTCACATAGAAACACTGGAAAGATTTCAGCTGACCCAATCGCAGAGTCGATGATGCAGCGCATTGCACTCGATGAGAATCTTCATATGCTTTTTTACCGAAACACCCTAAATGCCGCCCTTGAAATCGAGCCTAATGCGGCAATGCGTGCAATCGCCGATGTCGTAACTAACTTTGATATGCCGGGTGCAGATATGCCAGGCTTTGGCCGCAAGGCAGTTGGGATCGCTTTGGCTGGAATTTACGATCTGCAGCAGCATCTTGATGAAGTTATCGCTCCAGTCTTGCGTGCTTGGAAAGTCTTCGAGCGCACGGATTTATCAGGTGATGGACTCAAAGCAAGAGATGAGATTGTTTCCTTTTTAGCCAAGACCCAAGTTGAATCAACGCGATTTAACGAAAAACGGGAAATCTATTTTGAGCGTCAAATCGCTCGCGGGCAGGAACCACTGCGTATCATCAAGTAGAGTTGGCTCCATGTGCAGACTCTTAGCTTTTACTTCTACCGAGCGCAAAAGCTTCTATGACGTCGCCGGAAATAATTTCGATAAATTTATCGCCTTATCGAGTGAGCATAAAGATGGCTGGGGGATCGCCTCCGAAGGTCAGGTAGCTAAGAACCTTAAAGCCGCTTTTGAAAGCGTTGAATTTAGTGATGAAGTTAAAGCGCTGCATACCGATGGGGCGCTCTTGCATCTGCGACTTGCATCAAAGGGCTTAACCGTTGATATTGCAAACAACCATCCATTTACTCATGGGCAGTACACATTTATGCATAACGGAACTTTGCGCCCAACAGAAGTTGCCGAACCTTTTATCTCAGCGCATTACAAAGAGTTCATTACTGGCTATACAGATAGCGAACGACTCTTCTTTGCCTTGCTCACACAGATTGATGAACTTGGCCTGGTAGAAGGCGTTCGAAAGACTATTAATGAAGTTCGTGCGGTAGCAGATTACTCGGCAATCAACATCATGATCCAAACGCCCGAGCATTTAATCGCGGTCTGTGAATTTAATGAAAACAACACTTCCGAATGGAGCGGTCCAGATCATTATGAACTTCGCTTCATGAAAACCGAACACGATGTGGTGATCGCATCAACCGGGTGGGGAAACTCAGATTGGCAGCATCTCGATAATCACAAGATGCTAGTTGTCGATCGAGTAAGTTTAGAATTTTCTATCTCCGATCTATGAGTAAGACGTATTTAGTCGAAACGTACGGCTGTCAGATGAACGTTCATGATTCGGAACGTATCGCAGGATTGTTAGATGAAGCCGGTTACATTCCAGTCATTGAAGGCAACCAGGCAGATTTAGTTGTCTTTAATACTTGCGCCGTCCGTGAAAATGCCGACAACAAGTTATATGGAAATTTAAGTTTTTTAGCTCCCATTAAAAAAGCTAATCCACATATGCAGATCGCCGTGGGAGGTTGTTTAGCTCAGAAAGATCAGGCGACAATCATAAAAAAAGCTCCGTACGTTGATGTTGTTTTTGGTACTCATAACGTAGGTTCATTACCGATCTTGTTAGAGCGTGCTCGGATTGAGGAAGAGTCCCAAATCGAAATCTTGGAGTCGCTGGAGCACTTTCCCTCGACTTTGCCGGCTCGACGTTTATCGGCTTTCTCTTCATGGGTTTCGGTATCAGTTGGCTGTAATAACACCTGCACTTTTTGTATTGTGCCCACATTGCGCGGAATTGAAAAAGATCGGGATGCTGGCGATATTTTAAATGAAGTAAAGGCGCTAGTTGATCAAGGCGTTATTGAAATTACTTTACTGGGCCAAAATGTAAATGCCTATGGCGTCGATTTTGGAGACCGTCAGGCTTTTGCAAAATTACTGCGCGAGTGTGGAAAAATTGATGGTTTAGAGCGAGTACGTTTTATGTCACCACACCCACGAGATTTCACCGACGATGTCATCGATGCAATGGCGCAAACGGCAAATGTGATGCCTCATCTTCACATGCCATTGCAGTCAGGCTCAGATCGAATTTTGCAACAGATGCGCCGCTCCTACCGAAGTGATCGCTATCTAGGTATTTTAGATCGAGTCCGTCAATCAATTCCACATGCAGCTATTACGACGGATATTATTGTTGGCTTCCCTGGTGAAACAGAAGCAGATTTTCAAGCGACGTTAGATATTTGTAGCCAAGCACGATTTACCGCCGCCTACACCTACCAATATTCAAAGCGACCTGGCACGCCGGCGGCGACTATGCCTGATCAAGTAAGTGAAGATGTAGTCGGCCAGCGATACACGCGCCTTCATAATCATCAACAAGAGATCTCATTGTCGGTAAATCAAGAGAGCATTGGCTCAACTCACCGAGTTTTAGTTGGAGATTACGAAGGTCGACGAGATGGCGCGCAGTCTCGATTAACCGGTCGCAGCGAAGATTTTCGTTTGGTCCACTTTGATAACACAAGCCAGGCCAGACCCGGCGATGAAGTAACGGTCACAATTACGCAGGCTTCGGCGCATTATTTAATTGGTGAGCCGTTATCTGTTCGCCAAACTCGTGGAGCACAAGCTCATGCTGCTCGTACAGAGGAGCGAGTGAAGCCGGCAACTATGTTGGGAATCCCTACGGTCAAACAAGGATGACGATGAAAACTATCGTTATTTGCGGTGCAACTGCTACAGGTAAAAGTGATTTAGCGGTAACGCTAGCAACACAGATCGGCGCCGAAATTATTAACGCAGATTCAATGCAGTTATACAAAGGTATGGATATCGGAACTGCAAAAATTTCAATAGAAGAGCGACAAGGCATTTCCCATCACTTAATGGATCTGTTAGCCGTTACTGAGGATGCAAACGTTGCCTGGTATCAGGATTTAGCACGTTCAACGATTTCGCAGATTCACAAACGAGGTAAACACGCTGTCATTGTTGGCGGTACTGGTCTTTACATAAAAGCGATCCTCGATGATTTGAATTTTCCAGACACTGATCCGGTTGTGCGAACTGAATTAGAGCTTGAGTTGGCAGTCAAGGGGATAGGACCATTGTTTGAACGGTTAGAAAAGCTTGATCCAGCAGCAGCAATGGCGATAGATAAAGCTAATTCTCGGCGAGTTATTCGAGCCCTTGAAGTTATAAAAATAACTGGTAAACCATTTACGGCCAACCTACCGCGCGAGGATAGTTCTCGTTACCCAGATGCAATTCAATTTGGTTTAGTGATGGATCGAGAGGTTCTCTCAGATGTAATAGCTAAACGAGTTGATTCAATGTGGGAAAAGGGTTTTGTAGCCGAAGTTGAAGATTTGATGACGGCTGGTATTACGCAGGGGGTTACCGCCCAAAAAGCTTTAGGTTATTCGCAGATAATTGCATTTAAAGAAGGCAAACTGAGCGAAGAAGAGGCGATTGAAGATACTAAACGGGCAACGAGACAATATGCACGCCGACAAGAGACGTGGTTCTCGCGTGATGCCCGTATTAATTGGATCTCACCGGTTCAAAATCGAATGGAACGAGTAATGAACTCGTTAAACTTAACGCCATGATCGCAACATACGGGCACGGAACCGAGAATGATTTTGTTCTTGTTTTTGATCCACTAGAAGAGCACTCAATTACGACCGCTCAAACCGCTGCTATTTGTGATCGCGCCCAGGGCATTGGCGCTGACGGGCTCATTCGAATTATTAAACGTGATGAAAAATGGTTTATGGATTACCGCAATGCTGACGGATCGTTAGCAGAAATGTGTGGAAATGGAATCCGCCTGATGGCCCGTTATTTAGTAGAGCGAGGTCATCAACCAGAAGGTATTTTTGCGATCAATACACGTGATGGAATTAAACATTTACGGGTACCAAAAGATGCCGATATTTCCGTAAATATGGGTCAGGTTACCGATGAAGATGAAGCGATCACAGCGGCAACTAATGGACATGTTTGGAATGGATATAACATCAGTGTGGGCAATCCGCATGCAGTTGTCTTTGTCGATGACATGGAACAAGTAGGTGAACTAAAAGATCCTCCTGTGGTGCGCCCGAAAGACTCGTATCCTGAAGGCGTTAACGTGGAGTTTGCCAAGATTATTAATGGAAATGAAATAGCGATGCGGGTATACGAACGCGGATCAGCTGAGACCCGCTCGTGTGGAACTGGAACATGTGCGGTGGCTTTAGCGGCAACTATTCACACGAAAGGAAAACTCCCCGCTACCTGGATTATTAATCCACCAGGTGGTCGGTTAGAGGTTTCGATCGACGGTCATTCAAATGCCACATTGATTGGTCCGGCTGTACTGATTAAAGATGTAGATATTTCGCGTTTCTTGGGCGATGGCCTTGAGTAAAGATTTCGATGAAGAATTTGAAAAGCTACTTACCGAGAGTGCTCGGGTAACGGCAGAGTACGATGCCAATGAAGAAGATGAGAATTTTGATGCATCTCAGGAGTTATCTGATCGTCACGCACTTCGACGTGTAAAGGGTTTTTCAACCGAGTTACAAGATATTTCAGAGGCTGAATACCGTCAGTTACAGCTAGAGAAAGTTGTTCTTGTAGGTGTGTGGACTGATGGAAGTGCAACGGATGCCGAAAACTCGTTAGCTGAACTTAAGGCGTTAGCTGAAACTGCTGGCTCGGAAGTAATGGAAGGAATTATTCAGCGTCGTGATAAGCCAGATCCAGCAACGTATATTGGCTCTGGAAAAGTTATTGAATTAAAAGCGATAGTTGTGGCAACTGGCGCTGACACGGTCGTATGTGATGGTGAATTATCACCCTCACAACTTCGTCAGTTGGAAGAAAAATTAAAGGTAAAAGTAGTTGATCGCACGGCTTTAATTTTAGATATCTTTGCTCAACATGCAAAAAGTAAAGAGGGTAAGGCGCAAGTTGAATTAGCTCAGATCGCCTACCTTCTTCCACGATTGCGCGGTTGGGGTGATTCACTTTCTCGTCAAGTAGGTGGTCGCGCCGCAGGTGGTGCAGGCATTGGTGGTCGTGGTCCAGGTGAGACAAAGATTGAAACTGATCGTCGTCGCATCAGAGACAAAATGGCAAAACTTCGTGGTGAAATTGCCGCGATGAAGGTTTCTCGAGATACCAAACGACAAGAGCGTCGTCGAAATAATATTCCATCCGTTGCGATTGCCGGATATACAAATGCTGGTAAGTCTTCGCTGCTCAATAAATTAACTGATGCTGGAGTTTTAGTTGAAAACGCATTATTTGCAACGTTAGATCCGACGGTTCGCAAAACGCAGACTAGTGATGGTCGCGTCTATACCTTGAGCGATACAGTGGGATTTGTTCGACATTTGCCACATCAGTTAATCGATGCATTTAAATCAACGTTAGAAGAAGTCTCTGGGGCAGATTTAATTGTGCACGTCGTTGATGGCTCACATGCTGATCCATTTGAGCAGATACGAGCTGTTCGAATGGTGATTGATGAAATTGGTGGCAAAGACATTCCAGAGATTATTGCGATTAACAAAGTTGATGTCGCAGACCCCAATGTAGTGATGGAGATTTTGCGGAAAGAGCCCAACAGTTACGCTTTTTCAGTACGTACTGGGTTTGGTATTGAAGGTTTATTGCATGCGATCGAGAACTCACTACCGAGACCTTCGATAGAGGTAACAGTTGTAATTCCATATGATCGGGGAGATCTGGTGCACTCAATTCATGAACACGGAGAAATCTTCTCGGAGGATTATTTACCGGAAGGAACTGCGATCCACGCTATGGTCAATGGCGCGCTGGCCCAGCAGATCGATAAATTGTTGATGAGTCGGGAATAACTACGACACGCCGATGGTTATATCGACGCACAGGCGCTAAATACGTCATGATGCGCCCGTTGGTCAAAGAAACCGTGAATTTAAAAGCACATAAAGAAAGGTGGTGAGAGCAATGGCAACAGATTACGACACGCCTAGAAAAACTGACGAAGAACTTCATGAGGAGTCTCTAGAAGAGTTAAAGGCAAAGCGGGTTGATGCTCAATCCGGTCAGATCGATGTCGATGAGGCAGAGGCTGCAGAAAACCTTGAACTACCAGGTGCCGATCTCTCCGGTGAAGAACTCGCTGTTCGAGTTGTTCCCAAGCAGGTCGATGAGTTCACCTGTTCTCGCTGCTTCTTAGTTCACCACATCACGCAGCTGGCAAAAGGCGATGGCGCTAAAGCAGTATGTAAAGAGTGCAACTAGTTTTTTAAAGCTTCTTGTAGCTTCGCACCGTGCCTTGTTGAAATCAACCAGTACGGTGTCGTATCTCTTTGATCATTGACCATGAGCTGAACTGCTTTGGTTGCCCAAAAACGAATCGCCAGATGCGCCGCCGGATCAGCATCGCGTGTTCGAATTTTCCCTAGTTCTTGACTCGTCAAGATATGAACTTGCCCAATATATTCGTGGGAGATGCGCGCATTGCCAACACGCAGTTCATTCTCATCTGCTTCAATAACAAGTGCTGACTTAAAGTAAACAAAAATCAGTAGCAATGTCAGAGCGGCAAAACTGAGGATCGCGGCATTGTTTCCTAAGGCGGCCCAAATAGATAGAACGAGTGAGAGAAAGAAGAAGTAGATAACTGCCAAGAGCCATAATGGCGTGTGGATCACTTCTCGATATCGCATAGGAGTTACCGTATCGGATAATCAGGCGGTAAACTTATGCAATGGCTCGAATCGCAAGCACCACGCCACCCGAGGGTGCGTTAATCCCGCCGCGACATCCAATGGCTCCGCCAGTTGGAACTAAGATTCCTTCGCACTTTGGTCATTGCTTTGGCTGCGGGGAACTTCATCCAACGGGATTGCATCTGGTGGCATATGCCGGTGAAGGTGCAACTATTACTGCGCAATTTACAGTGACACAAGATCATCAAGGCGCACCGGGGTTAGCTCATGGTGGATTGTTATCACTGGCATTTGATGAAGCTCTTGGAAAATTAATGTGGCTATTACGTGCACCTGCAGTAACCGGAAGATTAGAAACAGATTTCCTAAAGCCAGTTCCGATTGGTACAACTTTGTATATTACGGCCGAGATAACTGGGCAAGTAAATCGCAAGGTATACACCTCGGCTGTTGGTCGAATCGGTTCAGCCGATGGTGAGATCGTAGTTCGCGCCGCGGCGCTATATATTACGGTTCCGATGGATCATTTTATGAATAATGCGCCGCAAGAATATTTAGCGGAATTAGCAAAGGCCCCCGAATTAATGGCCTTTGTCGATCCTAACTTTGAGATAAATCCATGAGTGATGTTGAAGTATTAATTACTCGCCTCGATGATTCAGTGGCCTTTCCTACGTATGCCAAAGAGGGCGATGCCGGCGCAGATATCACCACTCGCATTGATTTCACATTGCAACCCGGTGAACGAGCACTTATTCCAACCGGCCTTTCCATTGCATTACCGATTGGATATGTTGCACTCATACATCCACGATCAGGGCTAGCGATTAAGCATGGCGTCACAATGGTTAATGCTCCCGGAACAATCGATGCCGGCTATCGCGGAGAGCTGCAATGCATCTTGATCAATCACGATCCAACCCAATCAGCCTCCTTTAAAAAAGGTGATCGAATTGCTCAACTTGTTATCCAAAAAGTTGAACGAGCAACTTTTACGCAGGTAGATGAGCTACCAGATTCCAGCCGAGGCGCAGATGGTTTTGGGTCAACGGGCCGGGCATGAGTGCGCACAATGATGATCGTGACAAAGTTGTAAATGCGCTAGGTGGAAAAAAAGGTCTGATCGATTCTGGATTGCCATCGGTAGTTTTTCTTGTTGTCTTTAACGTCACGGACACGCTTCGAAGTGCATCTTTCGCCGCAATTGCTTTATCAATAATGTTAATGACCTACCGATTAGCTCGGAAAGACACTATTCAATATTCAATCTCCGGTGTTATTGGTGTTTTAATCTGTGTCATCTTTGCTCAACGAAGTGGCAATGCAACGGATTTTTATATTCCTAAACTACTTACAAATTTGGGATATGGCACCGTGTATTTGATCGCAAATTTAGTTGGCTGGCCAATCCTTGGCTTAGTACTTGGACCCTTGCTTGGCGAAAACTTAACCTGGCGCAATAATCCTCGTCGAAAGCGCATGTACATCAAGGCTAGTTGGATCTGGGTTGGTCTTTTCTTTTCACGTATCGCCATTCAGTACCCGATTTATAAGAGCGGAAACGTCAATTTACTAGGAACGGTTAATCTTGCGATGGGCTATCCATTATTTTTTGCGGCGGCATATTTGTCGTGGATGATTATTAAATCTGAACCACCAGTTGAGAAAGAAATTTAAGAGATAAAACAGGCTTTAATGTGAGCTTCGGCATCTGATGATGCGACAAAGAGCAGCTCATCGCCAGCAGCAAAGACATCATGTAGTTTAGCTGCGATTACGCGACCATCTCGAACGATCGCGGCGATAGCTGCATTTTCTGGCAACTCAATCTCGCCAACTGTTTTTCCAATACATTCGGAACCATCGGGAAGAGTTAGTTCGACCAAGTTAGCTTGACCTTTTCTAAAGGAGAACAAGCGAACAACATCGCCAACACTTACTGCTTCTTCAACAAGTGCGGAGATGATTCGAGGAGTAGATACAGCCACATCAACACCCCACGAAGAATCAAAGAGCCATTCATTCTTTGGATGATTAATTCGAGCGACAACGCGCGGAACGCCGTATTCGGTCTTTCCTAAAAGCGAGGTAACTAGATTTGCTTTGTCATCACCGGTTGCAGCAACTAAAACCTGACAGGTATTGAGGTGGGCGTTATCAAGTGAAGTAATTTCACAGGCATCGGCCATCAGCCATTCAGCATCAGGGACGCTTTCAAGTTTGAGCGCCTTTGGATCTTTATCAATTAAAAGTACTTGATGCCCGTTATCTAGAAGTTCGCGCGCGATCGCACGACCAACATTTCCGGCTCCAGCGATAGCGATTCTCATTAGCGTTTACCTTCCGGAGAGCTGGCCAGAATCTCATCGGTACGGGCCAGGTCTGATTCGGAGACCATTAGATGGAGCAGATCTCCTTGCTGAAGAACAGTATGTTCATTGGGAATTAATCCTTCACCCAGACGTGTAATGAAAGCGACTCGGCCTGGTGTTAATTCATCAACTAGCAAAGTTGGACGGCCATACCAATCGGCATGCGGATGCACTTCACACAATTGAATAATTCCAGTTGCATCGCGCCATTCAGACCGGGAACCGTCTGGCGCTAATCGACGCAATATTTGATCCGTCGCCCACAAAACAGTTGCAACAGTTGGGATACCAAGACGCTGATAAATTTCAGCACGTCCTGGATCATAAATACGAGCAACTACGTTTTGAACACCATAAGTTTCTCTGGCGACACGGGCCGCTAAAATATTGGAGTTATCACCGTTACTAACTGCGGCAAATGCATCAGCATCTTCAATTCCAGCTTCAAGTAATGTATCTCGATCAAAGCCAACACCAGTTACTGTTCGACCCTTAAAATTTGGACCTAATCGGCGAAATGCCTCGCGAGCTAGATCAATTACAGAAACGGTATGACCAGCGGCTTCTAATTCGGTAGCAAGTGATGAACCAACTCGACCGCAACCCATGATGACAACGCGCACAAGGAGCAACTTACACCCATAGGCTTACCTTTATGGCATCAAAGCAGAGTTCAACCTTTAAATCTGGCGATCTTTTAGAGGTCACAATCGAAAAAATTGCGCATGGGGGCCACTTCATCGCCCGCCACGAAGGTGCTGTTTTCTTTGTTCGACATGGCATACCAGGTGAAAAATGCACGGTTGAAGTTACAAGTACCGGCTCATCATTTAATCGCGCCGATGTTGTCAGCGTCGAAAGCCCTTCCAATTTTCGCGTGACGCCGCCCTGTTCTTACTCCCATCGCAACGGATGCGGGGGCTGCGATTTTCAACATATTTCACTCGACCATCAAAGAACTTTAAAATCGCAGGTAATTACTGAACAATTTGCGCGAATTGCCAAGATGGATATTGCCGTCGATGTCGAAGAAGTTTCAGATGGAACACACTGGCGAACTCGCGCTATCGCTACCACCAACCGAGATGGAAAACTTGGCTTCTACAAATCACGTTCGCATTCAGTTGTACCAGTTAAGGATTGCTTAATTTGTGTTGAAGAGATCGGTTTTTCACAGATTGCTGGCCGGGCGTTGAAGGGCGATGTGCGAGTTGAAATTTCTGCCTCAAATACGGGGGAGCGAACAATTGCCTTAGCACCAACGCGCGGTGAAGAGAAGGCGCGAATAACCGAAGGCCCACAACTTTTACATGAAGATGTTCTTGGCAAAATTCTGGAAGTAAGCCATGAATCTTTTTGGCAAAGCCATAAATTAGCGCCTAGAATTTTGACGCAAGCCGTACTTGAATTTGGTCAATTTAAAAAAGGAGATCACGTCTTAGATCTATACGGCGGAGTTGGCTTATTTTCGGCGGCCATTATCGATCTGATTGGAGACGATGGGCAGCTAGATTTAATTGAAGGAAGCAAAGTAGCAACTGCCGATGCCGCCCGAAACTTTGCCGCAAATTCGAACATCACAATTGCAACTGGTGATGTTGCAAAACAATTACCACGAATTTCCGCTGCCGATGTTGTTGTTCTTGATCCACCCCGAGATGGCGCAGGTAAGGAAGTTATCTCCCAGATAGCGGCGTTAAAACCTCGAACAATTGTTTACGTCGCATGCGATCCGGCAGCTTTAGCCCGTGATACCGCCTATCTTGTAGATCACAGTTATTCACTTGTTAAAATCCGTGCTTTTGATCTCTTTCCAATGACACATCACATCGAATGTGTTGCCGTCTACGCGCGGGCTAAGGTATCTTGAGCGCTGGAAGTGACTTCGACGAAGGGTGCAGATGATGAGTAAAAACTCCTTTAACGCTAAGAAAAACCTAGAAGTCGCTGGTAAGAGTTTTGAAATTTTTGATATCTCAGGTCTTGAGTCAACTGCAAACCTTCCCTTTTCGCTGAAGGTATTGCTAGAGAATCTCTTACGCACTGAGGATGGCGCAAATATCACCGCCGATCACATTAAGGCGTTGGCTAACTGGGATCCATCGGTTGAACCAGATACTGAAATTCAATTTACGCCAGCGCGAGTGTTGATGCAGGACTTCACTGGTGTTCCTTGCGTGGTGGATCTAGCGACGATGCGTGAAGCAATTGTCGATCTTGGCGGCGATGCATCCAAAGTAAATCCGCTGGCACCCGCAGAACTTGTAATCGATCACTCTGTGATCGCAGATAAATTTGGAACCAAAGAAGCTGCAACTGAAAATGCTGATATTGAATATGTACGCAACCAAGAGCGTTATCGCTTTTTGCGTTGGGGCCAAACCGCCTTTGACGAGTTTAAAGTTGTGCCACCCGGTACCGGAATTGTTCACCAAGTAAATATTGAATATTTAGCACGCGTCGTTATGACTCGTACCTTTGAAGGTGTGCTTCGTGCATATCCAGATACGGTCGTCGGTACTGATTCACACACAACAATGGTCAATGGCCTTGGTGTCTTGGGTTGGGGCGTAGGTGGAATCGAAGCCGAGGCAGCACTCTTGGGTCAACCAGTATCGATGCTTATTCCAAAAGTTGTGGGCTTTAAATTAGTTGGTGAACTACCACTTGGCACAACAGCAACAGATATGGCTTTAACAATTACTGAGATTTTGCGAAAAGTTGGCGTCGTTGGAAAATTTGTTGAGTTCTTCGGAACTGGCGTTGCATCTGTTGCAATGGCAAATCGAGTAACTATTGGAAATATGAGTCCGGAGTACGGCTCAACATGTGCCATCTTCCCAATCGATGAAGAGACTTTGCGTTACTTGTCATTAACTGGACGAAGTGAAGAGCAGATCGCATTAGTTGAAAAGTATGCAAAGGTTCAAGGAATGTGGCACGACCCAGCGATTGAACCGCGCTTTTCTCAAGTTGTAGAGCTCGATCTTTCTACCGTTGTACCTTCAATTTCTGGACCTAAGCGTCCGCAAGATCGCATCTCATTGAGTGATTCAAAGAACGCCTTTGAAAAAATTCTGCCAACTTACTTTGGTGATAAAACCAATAAGGGTGAAGTAGCAGCTGGCTCGACTCGTGTAAAAAACGGTGACGTTGTTATCGCCTCGATTACATCGTGTACAAATACTTCCAATCCATCAGTGATGATTGGCGCCGCCTTACTTGCGAAGAAGGCCGTTGAAAAGGGCCTGAAGTCCAAGCCATGGGTGAAGACCACGCTAGCGCCAGGATCAAAGGTAGTTACTGATTATTACGATCGCGCAGATTTAACAAAGTACATGGAAGCCCTTGGCTTTAACTTGGTTGGCTATGGTTGTGTAACGTGTATCGGAAACTCTGGACCACTTCCAATTGAAATCAGCAAGGCAATTAACGAGTCGGATTTAGCGGTAACTGCGGTGCTATCTGGAAACCGTAACTTTGAAGGGCGAATTAGCCCTGATGTAAAGATGAATTACCTGGCTTCACCGCCATTAGTTGTGGCTTATGCGATTGCCGGAACAATGGATCATGATTTCGAGAAGGATTCACTGGGTAAAGACACTAATGGAAACGAAGTTTTCCTTAAAGATATTTGGCCATCACCACAAGAGATTCAAACTGTGATGGATGCATCTATCTCTTCCGAGATGTTTAAAAAAGATTATGCAACAGTATTTGAAGGCGATCATCGCTGGAAGTCATTGGCTACACCAACTGGAAAAACATTTGATTGGGATCCACAATCAACGTACGTTCGCAAGCCGCCATATTTTGAAGGTATGCCAAAGGTTCCAACACCGGTAACAGATATCGCTGGCGCCAGAGTCCTTGCCGTCTTGGGCGATTCAGTAACGACTGACCACATTTCACCAGCTGGAAATATTAAAGCTGATTCACCAGCTGGAAAATATTTAGCTGAGCATGGAATCGAGCGCGCTGACTTTAACTCGTACGGTTCTCGCCGCGGAAACCATGAAATTATGATTCGCGGAACTTTCGCAAACATTCGATTGAAGAATCTTCTACTAGATGGCGTTGAGGGTGGATTCACGCGCAACTTCCTCAGTGGTGGAGAACAGACAACAATTTACGATGCATCAGTTGCATATCAAGCGGCTGGCGTTCCACTAGTAATTTTGGCTGGTAAAGAATATGGATCAGGTTCATCGCGCGACTGGGCGGCAAAGGGAACTGCGCTGTTAGGTGTGCGAGCTGTAATCGCGGAAAGCTTTGAGCGAATTCACCGTTCCAACTTGATTGGTATGGGAGTTCTTCCATTGCAGTTCAAGGATGGCGAAAGCGCGGCATCTCTTGGATTGACCGGGGATGAAACCTTTGCAATAACCGGAATTACTGCACTAAATACTGGGGGAGTTCCTAAGGAACTAACCGTCACCGCTGGAGCTAAAACTTTCAGTGCAAAGGTGCGAATTGATACTCCCGGAGAAGCTGATTACTACCGCCACGGCGGAATCATGCAGTACGTACTTCGCTCACTTCTTTAAAATTTACTTTTAATTTTTTGAAGATTTAGTTGGCAAGGCGTGAATTGCGATACCGGCAACTAATCCCCAAAACGGTGATGCCAGCCCAAGTGGTGATATCCCACTAATAGTTATCAGAAGGGTAATCATGGCGTTTTCTCGTCCGCGAGCTGCCGCTACGGATTCATGAAGAGCGTTAGCTAGGGCTGGCAACAAAGCCAGACCTGCAATTGCAGCCATCATGGCCGGCGGAACTGCTCGAAACAAATCGATTATTGGAATCGTAAAAAATGCGGCAACGATATAAAAAACTCCACACACAACACCTGCCGAATATCGTGTCGTTGGGTCGGGATCGGCATGTTCGCCAACTGCAATATTGGCGGTAATCGTTGATGTATTCACACCCGTATTTCCAAATGGAGCGGTAATTAGGGAAATTATTCCGCCAGTTAAAATCGAGTACTTAATTTGTGGTTGATATTTAGCGGATTTGAGAACTGCAAAACCTGGTGCATATTGCGTTGCCAAGGTTGCCAAGAGCATTGGCAACGCCAGGTTGACCGCACTTGCAATGGTGAAATCAGGTCGAATAATTTCGGGATGGACCCATTCTAATTTCGTAGTATTGAATTGGAGTTTGCCCATAGCTGCAGTTAGTGCCAAGCCAATAATAAATACTGGCACAACTGGTGTGCGGATCTGCATTCGCCGAGCGATAAAAAAGACCAGCACCATCACGGCCACTAACCATGGTTCGGCTGTGAAGGAAGTAAAGATATTTACTCCAAATTGAAATAGGACTCCAGCTAACATCGCCATGATTACTTCGTGGGGGATGAATTTCATTATTTTATCCATCGCACCAGTTGCGCCAATCACGATAAATGCAATGGCAACAATGATGTAGGCGGCAACAGCCTCTTGAATTGAGTGAGTTTGTAGCGAGGTAACGAGTAAGACCATGGAAGCCGTAGAGGATGAACCAATCATTGGCATCCGAAAACGCAGCGACAAGAAGAGTCCGAAAAATCCTGAAGTAAACCAAGTAATAAATATCCAGTTTGTCGTTTGGCTTGCTGTGAAATTACCCTGCTCGGCCGCGGTCAGTTGAATAACAATTGGCCCAGTAACGGCAACTAGAACGACAAGCAGGCCTGAGATAAAACTTCCGGTTGAAAGATCTTTCGGAAATGTTTTCAGGTTCGCAAACACCGCGGTAATACCGCGGGTGCTTGTACCTTTATATAACTCGCTCATTACTGCGAGTCTAGACCTTTCCTAGAAAAACTAACTCTAGGCAGGAAGTGATGCAACTCCCTTTTCGTGGAATCGCTTACCAGTTACGGACTCACTAATTCCTTCACGATCTAGGTAAGGCAAAATTCCACCTAAATGCATTGGCCAACCAGCACCCATGAGCATGCACAAATCGATCTCGGCTGGTGTTGCGACAACGCCTTCATCCAGCATAGCTCTCGCCTCTTCAGCCAAGGCTTTCAAGGCGCGCATACGTACTTGCTCAGCAGTTGAAGGTGTCGTTCCCTTTTCAACTAGGGCAAGTGCTACCGGATTTGCAATTGCTTTTCCACTGTCATCTTTGATGTAGAAATTGCGAACACCTTCTTTAACCATGCGTTGCATTGTTGGTGAGATCCGGTAACGAGGTCCTAAGTTTTCATGCAACGTTTCTGAAACATGTAAGGCAACTCCTGGGCCAACTAAATCAAGCAGTTGGAATGGAGACATTGGGAAGCCAATCTCCATCATCGCTGAATCTGCAACTGCAGGTGGCGTTCCTTCATCCACGGCATCGGTTACTTCTCCCATAAAGCGGGTAAGTAGGCGATTAACTACAAAACCTGGCGCATCCTTACAGATAATCATTACTTTCTTTAGCTCCTTACCAACTGCAATTGCAGTGGCAGTGGTTGCATCATCCGTAGTAGATGTACGGGCAACTTCTAGCAACGGCATAACTGCAACTGGATTAAAGAAGTGGAAACCAACAACTCGCTCAGGGTTTTTCAAGCCTTCGGTCATACGTTCTACTGAAAGCGAGGATGTATTTGTCGCAAGTACACACTCTGGTGAGACGATCGCTTCTAACTTCTTGAAGAGCTCTTGCTTAAGAGATAGTTCTTCAAAGATCGCTTCAATAATAAAGTCGCAACCAGCAAAGTTAGTTTGATCAGCCGAGCCAGAAATAAGCGAGGTCAGGCGACCAGCAGTCTCTGGGCTCATTCGTTTCTTCTCAACTAGTTTTGCTAACTCGTTATGTACCCAGGCAACTCCTTTATCGGCGCGTGCCTGATCAATGTCAGTCATAACAATTGGACACTTCAGGTTACGAAGTAAAAGCAGGGCTAGCTGTGAGGCCATGAGTCCGGCTCCAACTACACCAACTTTTGTCACCTTGCGAGCAAGTGCTGGCTTTGGTGCACCCTCAACTTTTTTACGTTTTTTCTGAATTAAGTTGAAAGCGTACAAAGAGGCACGAAGTGGATCAGACATTGTTAAATCCGCTAAGACTTGATCTTCAGCATCAAAGCCTTCACCCAATGTATTGGTGCGGGCAGCGGCGATTAGTTCGAGTGCTTTAGTAGGGGAGGCGATTTCTGCCCCGCCGTATTTTTTCAAAGCGGCAGCTTTGCCGTTAGCAAGAGCGCTCTCCCAAGCAGGATCGTTGCTGTAATCCTTACGTTCAACTTTTGTGGTGCCATTTAGAACTCCAACAGCATATGAAATTGAGCGCTCTAGAAAATCTGAAGGCTCGTACACGGCATCAACTACGCCAAGTGCTAAGGCATCTTTTGCCTTCATCATTGTGTTGTTATTGAGTGCATTTAACATAATGATTTGAACGGCACGTTCTGGACCGATGAGCTTTGGCAAAATTGTCGCCCCACCCCAACCTGGTACTAATCCTAAAAAGACTTCAGGAAGCGCGGTAAAAGCTGTAGTTGCCAATGTTCGGTAGTGGCAATGGAGGCCAACTTCCAAGCCGCCGCCGAGTGCGATGCCATTGATGAAGGCAAAAGTAGGAATTGTGCTCTCACCTAAACGACGAAAAACATCGTGACCTAACTTTCCAATTGCTAAGGATTGACTTCGCTCAGTTAAAAAAGAAAGTGCGGATAGATCCGCGCCAGCGGCAAAGATAAATGGCTTACCAGTAAGTGCAATTGCGGTGGGTTTGCGACCGATCGCATCAGTGATTGCGGCATCAAGTGCCTGAACTGATTGTGGCCCAAATGTATTTGGTCGATTGTGATCGTGACCGTTATCTAAAGTAATAAGTGCAAGAGTTCCCTTACCACCAAAGGCAGTGAGATCTACATCTCGAACTAAGGCATGAGTAATTACTTCTTCAGGTGCTCCTGCCGGCAATGTGATTTCTGTGCTCATACTTACTTTGCTCCCTTAAAATATGGATTTTCCCAAATGACTGTGCCGCCCATTCCTAGACCGATACACATTGTTGTAATGCCATAACGAACTTCTGGCTTCTCTTCAAAAGTGCGGGCAAGGTTGAGCATTAATCGAACTCCCGATGAAGCAAGTGGGTGACCAACTGCAATTGCACCGCCATAAGGATTAACGCGGGCATCATCATCGGCAATGCCAAAGTGGTCTAGAAATGCAATTACCTGAACTGCAAAAGCTTCATTAATTTCAAAAGCACCAATGTCAGTGATAGTTAGTCCGGCCTGTTTTAGTGCTTTGATTGTGGATGGAACTGGTCCGTATCCCATGATCTCGGGCTCGACTCCGGCAAATGCAAAAGTCACCATCTTTGCTTTAATTGTTAAGCCAAGTTCCAATGCTTTCTCTTCACTAGCGAGCAAAGCTGCAGTTGCGCCATCGTTGAGTCCCGATGAGTTTCCGGGAGTCACTCGACCAGCTGGGCGAAATGGAGTTTTTAGTCCAGCTAGGCCTTCCATAGTTGTTTGCGGACGCGGGGCTTCATCGGCAGTTGCAATGGTCCAGCCAAGTTCAGCGCTGCGTGCAGCTGTCGGAATTAAATCCCGTTGAATTTTTCCTTCACTATATGCCTTAACAGTTTTAAGTTGAGAGTTCATGGCATAGCGATCTGCTCGTTCTTTTGTTAACTGCGGAAAGCGATCGTGTAAACGCTCTGCTGTTGCACCCATTGCTAATGCATCTTGTTCAACAATTTTTTCAGCTAAGTAACGAGGGTTTGGATCTAAACCTTCTCCCATTGGGTGGTTACCCATATGTTCGACGCCACCAGCGATTGCGATCTCGTTGGCACCCATCGCAATTGCACCGGCAATAGTTGTCACTGCTGTTAGTGCACCCGCACACCAGCGATCGATGGAGTAACCCGGAACCGTATCTGGAAGTCCAGCAAGCAATGCCGCTGATCGACCAATGTTCATTCCTTGATCACCAGTCTGAGTTGCGGCAGCGATTGCAACATCTTCAATTGCGGCGTGATCAACTTTCGGATTTCTATCAAGTAAACCTCGAATAGCGCGAACCATTAAATCGTCGGCGCGGGTACCGGCATACATTCCACCGGCCTTACCAAACGGAGTGCGGACTGCATCGACTAGAACAACTGTGCGGGCCATGAGGTTTCCTTTGCTAACGGTGTATGGGACAAATGTTACTCGTCAGTAAAGGATTAAGACAGTCGTTTGCACCAGCAAGAGTGGTGGCTTAAATCTCTGGCACGGCCTCTTCGGTAACGCTCTCAACTGGAGCGGGAACTGGCTCTTTTTCCAGGAGGGCAGCTGCCAGCGATGGCGCAACTAGATCTATCTGCCAACTTCTAGCACCCAAGGCGGCCAGTGCTGCCGCTACCGGAGCAATTGATAATTCCTGCGTTGATCCTGGTGGCGGTGACCAACAGACTCGGCGAACATGCTCGGGGGTGATCAAGTTTTCAACTGGAATATTATTTTCTTCCGAAATTAATTCTAAAGAAACGCGAGCATGAGAAAGCGGGGCAAATTTTTGCGGAAATTTATCGCGCCATAATTTAATGGGCGGCAACGTATCTGCATTGGTACGCATTTGTGGCCATTGATCCTCGGGTAGCGCGACCGCCGCCGCAATGGTCTCTAGCCATAATGGAAGATTTTCTAACCAACGCGCACGCAAGCCCAAAGGTCTTAACGCTTTTTCAAACTCTCGTTTAGTTGTCGGCATCGCTATCGCTAATTCAACGATCGCATTGTCATTGAGTAATTTACCGCCGGCAATATCCTGTTTGGCTGCAATTACATCTCGCGCAACCCAGAGGGCTCGAATTACTGCTAGTTGATTGCGTAACTTAATTTTGTGCATTCCCGAAGTACGTCGCCAAGGATCAACCCGTGGGGGAGCAGGTGGTGCTTTGAGAATTGAGGCGAACTCTTCTAAGGCCCACGGAAGTTTCTTTGACTCATCTAATATTTGATACATGCGATCACGTAGTTCGATCAGCAGTTCTACATCTAAAGCCGCGTAGGTAAGCCAATCTTGTGGCAAAGGTCGCACCGACCAATCGGCGGCGCTATGTTCCTTTGCCAGAGTCACTCCCATTAACGATTCAAGCAATGGTCCTAACCCAACGCGAGGCAATCCGGCAATTCGACCCGCTAACTCAGTATCAAATAAATTAACTGGATTGATTCCAACTTCTCGCAAACAAGGCAGATCTTGAGTGCTGGCATGCAAAATTACTTCATCAGTATTTAAAAGTTGGTTAAGTTTTTCAAATAATGGATGACCGGGACCAAAGGCGATGGGATCGATCAGATGTAAACCTCCACCATTGCGCTTAATCTGAATCAGGTAAGCCCGAGCGCTATAACGAAAACCAGATGCGCGTTCGGCATCTATAGCAAATGCTCCGATGCCGGCTGATAGTTCATCGATTGCTAATTGAAAGGAGATCTCATTCTCAATGATGCTAGGAGTACCGGCCGCCGGAAGCAAAAGTGGAACTGGCAGAGTTTCTTCAATCATGATTAATGGCGACGAGCAGATGAGATAGTTGAAACGCCTTCAGCAAGTGGTGGCAAACCAGCAACTTCGCTAATTAAATTACACCAGCTTTCAATGTGGCTCATGATCATCATGGGATCGGCCACAAGGGGCGTCCACGAAGCACGGATCTCTATTTCAGTTTCATCGTTTCTTGGTGAGAGTTTTCCAAATGAAGCGCTTGTTACCCGAGTTACGGTGCCACTCGGCGAGTTAAAAGTGCATTGATTTTTTTCTAATGATTCCAAAAACCAACTCCAACCCACTTCTGGCAGCAGTGGATCTGACTGCATAATTGGGTCGACATCGGCGCTCACAAAAGTTACACAGCGAAATTCACCATCCCACGTTGCTTGACCGCCAGGTTCATGAAGTAAGACAAAGCGCCCGTTTGCGATCTCATCTTCTTGTTCACCTAATAATCCATTTGAAACATCAGCTGAAAACGCAAAAGCATATGTTGCAAGTTTTTGCGGTGCTGGTACTTCGGTCAACATAACTTCAGATCTTGGGGTAAAGGTGCGCAGTTGATCAATTAAACGTTCAAAATCGGCGGCATCCACTATCTAATGATAAAGATATCATGCCAGTTTTCATGGGAGGCAGGGCGGTACCCTTCCTTCTATGGCATCGATTCTTGCGCTCTTCTCTAGCATTCTGTGGGGTAGCGCCGATTTTTTCGCTGGTCGCTTGAGTAAAAAAAATCATCCATTTGCAGTCTTAGGTTTTTCTCAAATTTTTGGTTTACTGGTTGGAATATTTATCGTCTTGGTCTCAGGCAATTGGCAGGGAAAAGTTTTAGGCTTTGATGGCTTTTTAATTCCCGGTCTATTGGCTGGTTTTTTTGGATACGTTGGTTTGGCCTGTCTCTACGAGGGGCTTTCAACTGGCCGAATGGGCGTAGTCTCTCCAATTAGTTCGATGAGTGCAATAGTTCCTCTTACATACGCACTCTTAACTGGCGAAGTTCTCTCGACCTTAACTGCGGTAGGCGTGGTGATTGCATTAGTTGGTATTTTTTGTGCAAGTGGCCCCGAACTTTCGCAAGGCTTACCCATGAAGCCTTTAATTTTAGCCTTAGGTGCAGCTGCTGGATTTGGCTTAGCACTTACTTTTATCGCAGTGGGTTCACAATCGAGTGCGCTCATGACTATGGTTTCAATGCGTGCGGGAACATTTTTTCTTACCCTTGGCTTGGTTGTGAAATTTAAAACAACAGGTGGATTCAGCCGTAAAGATTTACCAATGCTATTTTTTATTGGCACGGCAGATTTCTTGGCAAATTTGTTATTAGGAGTGGCAACAACTAAAGGTATTGTCTCGGTTGCTATGATTTTTGGATCCTTATATCCAATTGCCACGGCACTTCTAGCTTTCAAGATTTTAAATGAGCGGCTCCATCGCGTGCAGTACTTTGGAATTGCGTTAGCAGTAGCTGGCGTATCTCTTATTTCTGCGTTTTAATTGCTAGCTGAATAAAAAATAGTTTGATCAACTTTTTCTTCCGAATAATTGGCGAACTTGCCAAGAAAAACTTTCCAATCAATTTTTTCATCGCCACCCGCAATGGGGGTAACACTGAGTTCAAGTTGATCTATCAAATTGTGCTCGATTAGCTCGTTGATCATTGAGGCACCACCTTCGATTAAGATATTTTCGCCAAATAATTTTCGAGCTCTTGTCACCGCCTCACTTGGTGAGCAGTTCCAGAAATGCGATAAGTGATTTCCCTGTACTGGATTAACTAGACTGCGAGAAATGACGACTAGTGGCACCACCGTTTTACTGTACGGCTCACTTCGGGCCGTATTTCCACCAATAATTATGACGTCGACTGCGCGTCTTCTAGCTAAGAATTTAGCCCGGTCAGCGGGTGAGCTCACTCCGGAAGATCTGCCATCTTTTGTGGTGGCGCCATCTATGCCAACCACTAAGGAAGCCACGACGCTCATGGCGCAATTATTGCCCATACCGATGAAAAAAACTTGTCAGTGCTCGCTCCTATATTTACTCTCATGATTATCGATTGCAATACATGCTCTATGGCGGCCATTGCTTGTAGCTCTTGTGTCGTCTCATTTTTCATCAAACCAGCTGGAGAGGTCTCCGACGAGATGGTTGGTGTTATTCACATTCTCGCTGAGAGTGGGCTGACACCTCCGCTTCAATTTGAGGCTCGCGGCGCCTAAACTTAGCGCCATGGGGAAATCACATGGCGCGCTGTTGTTCGTCACCAATGATTTTGGTCCCCGCGCCGGCGGTATTGAAACTTTCATTATTGGGTTAATCGAGCGTCGTCCATTTGGTACCACCATTGTCTACACATCTGCCCAAGAAAACTCGCACTCACATGATAAGCAGTGGCTAGAAAAATTTGGAGTTCGAGTGATCCGTGACAAATCAAAGATTTTACTGCCGACTCCACGCGTTGCCAAGAAACTATCTACCATAATCAAAAATGAGAAAATAACGATCGCTGCCTTTGGCGCCGCTGCGCCGTTGGGCTTGCTAGCTTATTCAATGAAGCGAGCCGGCATCACTCGCACGGTTGCACTTACTCATGGTCACGAGGTCTGGTGGGCCAAACTCTTCCCATTCAATCTCTTACTGCGAATTATTGGTTCGCAAGTAAACACGTTGACCTATCTGGGTGATTTCACAAAAAATGCAATTTCTGAGTCCCTGACAAAAAAAGCAGGAGCATCGATGGTAAAGATTGCACCTGGAATCGACACCGATCACTTTGTGCCACAAGATGCCACGCAACTTCGCGCCACATTAGGTTTGTCAGAAAAAAAGGTGATTGTTTCGGTTGGCCGGTTAGTCCATCGAAAGGGCCAAGATCATTTAATTGAGGCGATGCCAGAGATTTTAGAAAGTATCCCCGATGCCCATCTGCTCTTGGTAGGGCAAGGTCCATATCTGAACGAATTAGAAAAGAGAGTCGATAAACTCAATCTTCACGACAACATAAGTTTCATTGGCCGAATCCAATATGCCCAGCTTCCACAATATATTTGTGTCGGTGACATCTTTGCGATGCCCTCTCGTTCTCGATTAATGGGCTTAGAAGTTGAGGGCCTAGGCATCGTTTACCTTGAAGCAAGTTCATGTGGACTGGCCGTAATAGCTGGTGATTCAGGTGGGGCACCCGATGCCGTAGTCCAGGGCAAAAGCGGAGTTGTGGTCAATGGAGTTGATAACTCGGCGATTGCGCAAGCGGCGATTAACTTATTGAGTAACCCAGCGCAAAGAGCTGCGATGGGAATCTTTGGACGCAATTGGATTATTGAAAATTGGCGCTGGGAGATCTGGTCTAAAGAGTTTGAACTCCTCTTAAAGAAGTAATGCTTTTTCCCTGGCAAAGTTAATTGCACTGACCCGGTTTTCAACGTCAAATTTTCGGAAAATTGATGAGATATGAACCTTCACAGTAGAGATACTTATGAAAAGTTGCTGCGCGATCTCTTGGTTACTCATTCCCATCGACATCTTTGTTACTACATCGATTTCACGAGCAGTGAGCGCTTGTGCATTATTGTAATTAATCCCAGTTAACCCTTCAGCAGCAAAGCTCTTGGGGGAGGCGATGCAATGTTTTATAGTTGCAATCAAGGTCGTGAGTGGCGCACTTTTTACAACAAAACCATTTGCACCAGATTTGATAGCTGCGCTGAGAAATTCTGGCCCAGAATTTAAAGTTAGGATAATAATGATCAGTTGCGATGAAATAGCTCGAGCCCAGTGCACCAGTTCAAAGCCGGAACCATCAGGCAAATTGAGATCTACAATAATTAAATCCGGATTAGTTAAAGTAATTTGAGCGTACGCTTCGGCCAAACTCGCAGCCTCAGCAACGATCTCTAGATCGGCACCCTTAATGGCCAGACCAATTCCAGCTCGTACAACGTGATGGTCATCGATGATCACTACTCGAGTCATGTTTATCCGATTTAGCTAGATTTTTTAATGGAATTGTTGCCACAATTCTCGTCCCGTGATGATCTGATTCAATAGCGATAACCCCATTGAGCTTTTCTACTCGCTCTTGTATGCCAAGAATTCCAAAAGAGCCAGTTTTGCCAGTGACACCGCCAATCCCATTATCGGAAAAACTCATAGTTAACGCCGTGGCCTGCGAATGTTTTTCAATATTTCTAACAATCTCACGAGCAATTTGGTTGACTTCAAAGGCGAGATCGGTATCGGCAAGAGATTGCGGCAGATCGTCACCAGAGCGAAGTTCGTGAATATCACGACGAACTTTTTCAATCAGGTCAGTAATTTTAAAGCGAATCGCTCGGATTTCAGATTTGTTATCGGCCGCTGGATATTGCGAGATAACTGCATCAATGGAAAAGCCCAGGGCAACTAGCTCCTGGGCGATTCCATCATGTAACTCTTGTGCGAGTGTTACCCGCTCACTTTTCATGAGACGAACAGGGCATCAATTTCTTTTGCAAATTCCTTTGCTATGACGTGTCGCTTAATCGTGAGTTTGGCAGTGAGGTGACCGCCAGCGATTGTAAAATCAGTCGGCAAGATTGTGAACTTACGGATCGATTCAGCGCGACTTACCGCTTTGTTTGCATCGTCGACTGCAGTTTGAATGACGGTAATTAAGTCAGGATCATTAACTAGATCCTGAAGTGATGCACCATCTTTCTTGTGATTTGCAACCCAGACTTTGAGCGCATCCTGATCAATAGTTATAAGCGCCGCGATGAATGGCTGGTTGTCACCAACGACCATGCATTGGCTTACTAATGCATGGGCGCGAATGCGATCTTCGAGTACTGCTGGGGCAACATTTTTGCCACCGGCGGTAACGATGATCTCTTTTTTGCGACCAACGATGTAAAGGAAACCATCTTCATCGATCTTTCCTAAGTCACCTGATTTAAACCAACGCTCTGAATCAAAAACTTCGGCGTTAGCTTCATCATTTTGCCAGTAGCCCTGCATCACAATTGGTCCGCGAAGTAAGACTTCGCCATCTTCTGCGATTTTCACAGATGTTCCTGGAATTGGGCGTCCGACCGATCCAACACGGTGAGCGGCCATCAAGTTAAGAGTTGCACCCGCTGTTGTTTCCGTTAAGCCGTACCCCTCCAAAATCGTTACGCCAGCACCACGATAGAAGTGACCTAGTCGAACACCAAGTGGAGCACCGCCAGAGATCGCTGCCTCTACGCGTCCGCCCATTCCTGCGCGAATTTTGCTGTAGACCAATTTGTCGAATAGTCCGTGCTTAAGTTTAAGAATTGGCGAAATTGATTTCTTATCCATCGCCTCTGAGTATTCAACTGCGACCGCAGCGGCTTTTCTAAAGATATTTCCTTTGCCAGCAGCTTCAGCGCGTGCTTCTGCTCCGTTATAAATCTTTTCGAAGATACGTGGAACTGCCAAAACAAACGTTGGCTTAAAGGATGCAAGATCCATTGGTAAGCGCCCAACTGGGTCGCTGCAATGTGCCAGATGCAAACCTGCGGTAATGGCACCAATTTGAACCATACGACCAAAGACGTGGGCAACAGGTAAGAAGAGAAGTGTTGATCCACCGGGCTTTAGAAATAGTTCACTCGCACCCTGAACAACGTTTCCGCATTCAGCCAAGAAATTGCCGTGCGTTAGTTGCACGCCCTTTGGTTTTCCAGTTGTTCCCGATGTATAAATTAATGTCGCAGATGAAGAAGGAACTAGCGCATTGCGTCGGCGATCAATTTCATCATCACCAATATTTTTGCCAGCCTCTTTCAAAACCGCTAAAACATCATCGGTCATAGTCCAGACATGCTTGGTATGAGATGGTAAAACAGTTGAAACAAGTTCATGCATTGCCGGTGTTTCAACGATTAACGCAACTGAATGCGAGTCATTGAGAATCCAATCGATCTGTTCAGCTGATGATGTATCAAAAATTGGAACAACGACGCCACCGGCAAACCAGGTTGCAAAATCTAAAATCGTCCATTCGTAACGAGTTCTTGCCATGATCGCAACGCGATCACCGATCTGCACTCCTGCGGCGATCAAACCTTTTGCAGTAGCTCGAATCTCAGCTTCTACTTCGCGAGCGGTAACAGGTTGCCAACCCTCGCCCAGTGGGCGAGACATTGTGATGCGCTCTGGTTCAAACCAGGCGCGTTCGGCGATCAGATTAGTGAGGTTCCCGGTTGTGGCCGCAGGAACAAGGGGCGGGACGGTGATTTCATTCATAGGATAACGCTAGCGTGAGTGGCATTGAAAGTGGAAGAGGGTAAAGTTGCCACATGAGCGAATTCAGCAAGTCCACAGTCACGATCGATGCCCCAATGGCAGATGTTGCCAACGTCTTATTTGCCTTGGACAAGTACCCTCAATGGTCGACTCAGATTAAATCTGCCGAGGCGCTAGAAAGTGATGACCAGGGTCGAATTACAAAGGTAAAGATGAGTATCGATGCCGGAATGATGAAAGATCGACTTACTTTAGATTATGACTGGAGCAAGGCGCCACATGCCTTGAGTTTTTCCCTCGATGAAGCCGATCTACTAACGGGTATGGATGGTGCGTATTCGCTCAAGAGTATTGATGGCGAGACAACTGAAGTCACCTATGAATTAGGAGTCTCTTTGTCGATGCCCATTCCAGCGATGATGCGCCAAAAAGCGGAGAAGGCCACGATCGATGCAGCGCTTGCTCAACTTAAAACTCATCTAGAAAGTTAATTAGATGAGTTTGTCGATCGGTATCGATGTCGGCGGAACGAAAGTTCTGGGCGGAGTTGTCGACGAAAAAGGAAATATTGTAGAACGAGCTCGTAAAGAGACACCAAGTCAGGGCGGTCAAGGGCTCACTCAAACTATCGCCGATACTGCGCGCGAGTTAATGGAAAAACATGCAGTTGTATCTGTTGGCGTAAGTGCGGCCGGATTTGTTTCATCGGATCGAAAAACCATGTTAGCTACACCCAATATCGCAGATTGGAATGGCGTTGATTTAGATTTTCAATTAACAGCGCTAATTGGTTTGCCAGTTGTAATTGAAAATGATGCAAATGCTGCAGCATGGGGTGAAGCAAAGTTTGGTGCCGGTCAAAACGAAGCACACATGATGATGCTGACAATTGGAACTGGAATTGGCGGTGGCATTGTTGTTAACGGTGAGTTGTATCGCGGTGCATTTGGTATCGCCGCCGAATTTGGCCACATGAGAGTTGTTCCTGATGGACATCTATGTGGTTGCGGTGCAAGAGGTTGTTTTGAACAATATGCATCGGGAAATGCCTTACTTCGCCATGCCCGAGAGGCGATCAACGCGAGTCCTGAGATCGCGCGCAATTTACTTTCTCGTGGCGATGGAACTGTTGCCGGATTAACTGGCCAAGCCATTACCGAGGCGGCCAGAGCTGGTGACCCGGTTGCACTCGCTGCATTTAATACAACGGGCCAATGGCTAGGTGCCGGTATCGCTTCGCTGGCAGTTTTATTAGATCCAGCATGTGTTGTCATTGGCGGGGGAGTTATCGATGCCGGCGAGATTTTGTTAAAGCCAACTCGTGAATCTTTAGAGCGGACTATGCCTTTTGCAGGAAAACATCCTTCACCACAGTTAATTGCCGCCGCACTAGGAAATGAAGCTGGCTTAGTTGGAGTGGCAGATCTTTCTCGAGTTTAATTTTCAAATGGATATGTAAGGCCAACAATTGATCGAATCTGATCTAAAGTCTTCATAATATCGACGGTGTCATCCCACGTTAGAAGTGGTGATTGCTGCAATCCAGCTTGGACTAAGTTTTTAAAGGTTTCGGCCTGGGCCCGTAAACCATGACCGGTGTAGGAGTTAGCAATTTCGGTGATGGTGCCATCAAATAACGTAATGCGCATCGAGGTCGGCGTGTAAAAGACTCGATCAATTTCTAGCCAACCATTTCTGCCGGCAACAACTGCTCGGCACGGTGTTTGTTCAATCATGGTCGTATTAAGAATTGCTTGCGCCCCATTGGCATAATCAAAAATCATCGAACTTTGGGCATCAACGCCACGATCGGTGAAAACAGCAGTTGCTTTAATGCCGATTGGGTTGCCTAAAATCATATGGGCAAAGGAAACGGGATAGATTCCTAAATCAAGCAATGCGCCGCCGGCAAGTGCTGGGTCAACAACTCTTGGAATATTTTGATCAGCTAGTCGTTGTCCATGATCGGCGTGAATAGTTAATATTTCACCTAAGATTCCGCTGGCAATAATTTCTCGAACTTTTTCGTAATGCGGAAGAAAACGAGACCACATCGCCTCCATCAGCGCGACGTTATTAGTAGCTGCGGCATCAACCATTTCTTGCGCTTCACGTGCATTAACCGCAAATGGTTTTTCACATAGCACTGGTTTTTTTGCATTGAGCGCCAAAATAACATTGGCTTTATGTGCCGGATGCGGAGTTGCTACATAAACAGCATCAATATCTTTGTCAGCAACTAGCTCTTCATAACTTCCAAATGCTTTAGCGCCGTAAGCAGCGGCAAATTCACTTGCCTTAGCCATAGAACGAGAACCAACTGCGCCGACGGCGTGACCTTCCAGTCGTGCCAAATCTTTAGCGAAAGCTTGTGCGATTCCACCTGTACCCAAAATTCCCCAGTTGAAAGTACTCATAGCGTTGCTCCATCATCTTCGTGATATCCACGTCGTAGCCATCGTTTGATCGCTACCTTTGCCGATTGAAAAAATCCTAGAGCGCTTTGGGTTGGGGGATTAGGTTGGGTAAAACTTTCGGTATCGACGGCATCTAATTCATCGAGATACGTTGTAGGAGCAGATTCATCCAATGACAAGCCGGCAACGATAGATTCAAACTCTGAGCGGATGAGATCCTCTTCATCAAAATCCTCAGGACCTTTATTGGCTGTACTCACCCTCAGATAGTGTCATAGTCGTCAATAACCAGTAAATTAGCGCCGTGTTAAACAACTTGCCCTATGGGGCGCTTCGAGCATTTTTGACGCCATTTTTGATGCTCGCCTTCCGTCCTAAAGTTCGCGGACTGCGGCACGTGCCGGCAAAAGGAGGGGTGATTATCGCCTCCAATCATTTATCGTTTAGCGATTCGATTTTCATGCCCTTAGTTGTTCCTCGCAAAGTTACCTTTCTTGCCAAAAGTGAGTACTTCACTGCGCCAGGTCCAAAGGGGCTGTTAAAAAAATTAACTTTTATTTCGCTAGGTCAGGTTCCAGTTGATCGCTCTGGCGGAAGACGAAGTGAAGCGGCCCTGTTAACTGGGCTGCAACTATTGTCCGAAGGCGCCTGTCTTGGAATTTATCCAGAAGGTACGCGCTCTCCCGATGGACGTTTATATAAAGGTCGCACGGGGATAGCGCGCCTGGCAATTGAATCTGGCGCGCCCGTCATTCCAGTGGCTATGTCAAATACGGACAAGATTCAACCAACTGGTCAGGTCATACCTAACGTAAAACGAGTAGGAATGGTTTTTGGAGTACCTATGTATTTCGATGGCGACTCCACTGATTTACAACATCTTCGAGATGTCACAGATCAAATTATGAATGCGATTCACGCACTTTCTGGTCAGGAATACATTGATATTTATGCACCAAAAAAGATCAAGCTAGGCGAGATCCAAGAAGAGGATTAATCCAAAGCATTTCTAGCAACAAGGTAGTTACAGGTCCCACATTCTGGCCCGGAAGCAGGGAGTTCACCCTCTAAAACTGCGATGAATTCAGCGATAACTTTTAAGAAATTTTCTTGATCTCTTTCAACTGGAACATATTTTTGAAAGACACCAAATCCATATTCGGCTGAGTTAGCACCAATGGCAGTTGTTGGTTTCCATACAAGCAAGCCCATCGAAGCTACCGTTTGCGATTTACCAGCTGCTGGATTTTCAAGTGAATATGCATAGGCCTCTAACTGTGGTGAATAAAACTGGCCACTATCACGGGCGCTATCTGAAACTTTGCAATCGATTAAACCAATGGTGCCATCATCATTTGTTGAAACAAGATCGTACTTTCCAAGAATTCGCCAGCGCGTTTCCACGCCATCAACAACCAGGGCTTTACTTTTTACCCATTCGCCCCACTTGCTTACTTTTCCTGGCCGAAGCGCAGGATCGATCGTGGGCATATCGGCGTTTTGAAAATGCTCTTCTTGCAATGCGGCCATAGTTCCCACAAGTGGAAAAGCACCAGGCATGATTACCTTGTACCAATATTTAATCCACAAACATCGTTTGCAAGTAGAAAGTCCAAAAGTTAGATCGGATGGTGAAATATTTTCGCGAGCAGGTTTGGCAGGTTTAATCATGTGCTTATTGTGTAGTTAGCCACTGACAATTGCTGAATACACGACAGAAAGCCCCAAAATAATCATGATGATGCCACCGCCGGCGCGTAATTTTTCGATTCGCTGTGAATCCGTGGCCAGCCAATCGCGCGCCGTTCCGGCCAAAAGTCCCCATGTGCCATCGCAGAACAGGGCCAGAATAGCAAAGACGGCGCCTAACAAAATAAGTTGCCCAGTAATGCCGCCGCGATCACGATCGATAAATTGTGGAACAACAGCGGCAAAGAAAACAATTCCCTTTGGATTAAGCGCACCGACCCAAAAGCCATCTCGAATGGAGCGAAAAACTCCGGGTGCGATATCTCCTTGATTTGTCATATCAGCTGCGTGCACAGTGCGATCTCTGATCGCATCAATTCCCAAATAGATTAAGTACAACCCGCCACCCCACTGAACAATGGCGAAAGCTAGATCAGATCGTTGAAGTAATGGCCCTAATCCAATTGCGACAAAGACCGAAAGCGTGAATGCGCCCGAAACGTTTCCAACTACAGTAAAGACAGCGGTCTTGCGACCCCAGGCGATGGCCCGAGCGATCACAAATAATACGCTCGGGCCAGGCGCCAAGATAATTACCAACGCAGCAATGAAATATTCAGCAATGCGCGAAGGAATGATCATGCAGAGATTTTACTTATTACCTCGTGCTGTGGCAATTGATGTCAGAATTCGGTAACCAAGAACTGCTACCAACGTAGCGTTGATTATTCCGTTAAATGTTAGATCGCCACGTGTCCATGAAATATCAGAGATTCCGATAATTAATGAGGCACCTGCAATTAACAAGTTAATTGGATTAGCGAAATCAACTTTGGCTTCAATCCAAATTCTGGCACCCAGAACTCCGATCATTCCAAAGAGAGCTACTGATACGCCACCGAGTGCACCAACTGGCACACTGCTAAGGACGGCGCCAAACTTTGGCGATAGTGATAGCAAAATCGCACCAATACCGGCGACCCAATAAGCCGCAGTTGAGTAAACGCGAGTTGCCGCCATTACACCAATGTTTTCGGCATACGTTGTAGTTCCAGAACCGCCACCAAAACCCGCTAAGGAAGTGGCAAGACCATCGGCCATCAGTGCATTTCCCATTTGATCATCTAAGTTTTTACCGGTCATAGATGCCACAGATTTTACGTGGCCAACGTTTTCGGCGATCAGAACAAGAACAACTGGCAAGAACAAGATAATTGCCGAGCCATCGAAAGTTGGATTTGTAAAAGTCGGCAAAGCAAACCATTTAGCGGCCTTGATCGCATCGGTGCTGACATCTCCTTGGATAAAGGCGACTCCATAACCAATCAAAAGGCCGGCAAAGATACTGATGCGACTTAAAAAGCCTCGTGAAATTGCGGCGATTAAAGCGATCGACGACAAAGTGATAATTCCAATAAGTGGTCCAGCTACAAAGTTATTCTTTGCCGCTCCAGCTAAGTTCAAACCAATAACCATCACAATTGTTCCGGTCACGATGGGAGGAAGTAACCAATCAATCCAGCCGATTCCAGCTGCACGGACGATAAAACCAACCAGCGCCAAAAGTGCGCCAGTTACTACGACGCCGCCAAGTGCTGCGCCGATTCCACCGCTGGTCTTTGCCGCAGCGATCGGAGCTAAAAATGCAAAGGATGATCCAAGATAACTGGGAACTTTATTTTGGGTAATGATTAAAAATAGAATCGTTCCAATTCCGGAGAAGAACAAAGTTGTTGTTGGAGAGAAGCCGGTAATGATGGGAACCAAAAAGGTTGCGCCAAACATCGCGGCGATATGTTGCAAACCGACACCTATGGTGCGCGGCCAGGTGAGACGCTCATCAGTTGAGACGACTTCACCAGAACTTACAGTTTTTCCATTTCCATGAAGTTTCCACGAGAGTAGAGACACGTATTTTCCCTTCCACATATGCCTATGGGGCTTAGGCCTGGCCCGAAGTAGGGCGTAGTACGAGCCTAAATCCGCGCTGAGTAATTCCTGTGGGTACGCCACGCCTATATCCCGTTAAAAGTTGCGTCGGGTGGTGTATCCGATTACATTACGAGTCGATGTATCGAATGGATACATATAATCAACTAAGAGTTGATCGTGAGATGGGGAGGTTATGCGGTGCGTTCGCGTTCAGAGTCCCTTGAATTCGCCCTATTAGGCCTGCTCTCTCAGACTCCACTGCACGGCTATGAGCTGCGAAAGCGGATGGGAGCAATCTTTGGTCCATTCCGAGCCCTCTCGTTCTCGGTTCTCTACCCGCAACTTCGACGGATGTTAGAGGCTGGATTAATCGCTGAAACCGTGGTCGATACGACCTCGCGCAGATCTCGCATCGTCTATGCCATTACCGATCGTGGCGCTCGCAAATTTGAAGATTTAACTGAATCTGTCACACCTGAGACTTGGGAAGATGAAGGCTTTGAAATTCGTTTCGCTTTCTTTGGACCAACGTCGGCAAATAACCGAGTAAGAATTCTTGAGGGACGCCATCGTCGCCTCAAGGAGAAAGCCGAAATCCTTCGTGGTGAACTCGAGAAGTCACCCGTTGGAATCGACAAGTATCTAGAGGAGTGGCGACGTCACTCGCTGGAATCAGCTGACCGAGAAATCAGTTGGCTAGAAGACATGATCAAAACCGAGAGGAAATAGAGTGAATATCACAACCGGTAAAGGCGACATCCGTGTTGCAATCGTTGGCGTTGGAAACTGCGCGAACTCATTAGTCCAAGGCGTTGAGTATTACAAAGACGCCGCTATCGATCAAGATATCCCTGGTCTCATGCACGCTGTCGTTGGGGGATACCACATCTCTAGCGTCAAGTTTGTTGCAGCATTCGATGTAGATGCAAAGAAAGTTGGATTAGATCTAGCTGATGCAATCTGGGCAAGTGAAAACAACACAATTAAATTTAGTAACGTCGAAAAGACTGGTGTTCCAGTTCTTCGCGGAGTTACAAACGATGGACTTGGTAAGTACTACAAGGAAACAATTACGGAATCAGATGCACCTGCAGTCGATGTTGTGCAAGCACTCAAGGATGAAGCAGTCGATGTTTTGATTTGCTACCTGCCTGTGGGCTCTGAAGTTGCGGCAAAGTTCTACGCGCAATGTGCCATCGATGCTGGTTGTGCTTTCGTTAACGCTTTGCCAGTCTTTATCGCATCTGATCCTGTTTGGGAAAAGAAGTTTGCCGATGCCGGACTTCCAATTGTTGGAGATGACATCAAGAGCCAAGTTGGTGCGACCATCACTCACCGCATCATGGCCAAATTGTTCCAAGATCGCGGCGTTCACCTAGACCGCACCTACCAATTAAATGTTGGTGGAAACATGGACTTCAAGAACATGCTCGAGCGTGATCGTCTTGAATCAAAGAAAATCTCAAAGACTAACTCGGTAACATCACAGTTAGATCACGACATGGGAGCAAAGAATGTTCACATTGGACCTTCGGATTACATTCCATGGCTTGATGATCGCAAGTGGGCCTACGTTCGCCTCGAAGGTCGCGCTTTCGGAGATGTGCCACTGAACCTTGAGTACAAGCTAGAAGTTTGGGATTCACCTAACTCAGCCGGTGTAATTATCGATGCGCTTCGTTGCGCAAAGATCGGTCTTGATCGCAAGATTGGTGGCGCACTCTTGTCACCATCTAGTTACTTCATGAAGACCCCGCCAACGCAGTACACAGATGAAGCGGCCCATAACAAGGTTGAAGATTTCATCGCTGGAAAGATTGAACGCTAAAAAATAATTAGCAATAGAAAGAGCCCCTGGTATTCACCAGGGGCTCTTTCTTTAACCACTCACGGAGAGTTGAGGGTTAAATCGTCGTCTCTTGTGGAGTACGACGAATATGCATAAACCCAGCAACGGCAAGTAAAAGAAATAAGAGTCCACTTACTAATGCTGCAATTGCGGCGTAACCAGCAATTACTCCCATAGTTCCAAATGCGTATGCCTCAAGTAACATTCCGCGCAAGGTGTTTCCCATGAACAATGTTTGGCGAAGCTCTCCATAGGCTGCAATTTTTGCGGTATCGGTGCTGCCACCTTTTGTAAGCCCCATGTAGATTCCAGAAACCTCGGAGTATGTTGCAGGTTTTCCGGTTACGCCAATTGCTGCACCCTTCATGTGCTCCCAAATGTAAAGATCAGAGTAACCACGTGCCATTTCTCCGGTTACTACTTTCATACCAGCCCACTTAGCGAGTTGATCCTTCGTTGCTTCCGGCATCGCCTCTGCAGCTGGGAAGGAGATATTTTGATTTTGTAACTGACTTTGAACGCTGTCGTTAGCAAAGTTTGCGCCAAAATTTAGCAGCCCGGCAAATATAAATAGTAGCCCGGCTAAACCCAGGCCAACGAGTGAAACGATTTTGTCAAAAGATCTACGATTCATTTTTTCTCTCCAATTCATCTGCAATAATCATTAAAATCACTGCAAGACATTTCTACTCTTGTGTCATCAAGTAGTTAGAGGATTATGCGAGAGGTAACTCTCCGTGCTTATTTTCGAGAGGCAACTCTCATACTAGAAAGAGATTTATTCGATATGCCGATTGCACATTGATCGTCCATCCGGGCCAATTTCTAAATGCGAACATGCGACCTCTAACTTATCGAAAGCGCCATCCCCGTAGTGAGCACGAAAAGCCAGCGCTAGAAGAACTCGCAAATTTGTTTGCCCATCAGATTTAATTCCAAAGACCTGAGCACTTCGACTCACGGTATTTTCAATCACTTTTTCATTGTGTGAAGTCTCGGTGGCGATCGCTCCATTTGATTTGCCCTCACACACTAGTGTCAGGACTAATTGTTCAAAGGGCGTTAGCTCTCGTGATGAAATAGTGATATCTCGAACCATTGTCGGATCCGCCTCTCCGCGTGCTTGCCAGTCTGCTCCTTAATTTTGCGCCTGTCACCTAATAGGATGGGTTAATGAGCGAAATTTTAAAGTCACAAGTAGGCCAGGTTCTCACTCTCTCTTTTAACCGCCCGGAGAAGATGAATGCCCTGTCTAGATCGATGTATGCCGGACTAGCCAATGGACTCAACGAAGCGGCCGGCGACTTTGGTGTTCGAGCCGTGGTGATTAGCAGCGAAGGCGATCACTTCACCGCCGGAAATGACATCGCGGACTTTATGGACAATCCTCCCACTGGCGACAGTTCGGAAGTCTCACAATTCCTTTCATCACTCCTTAATTTTCCGAAACCATTAATTGCCTCGGTTAAGGGAAATGCAATTGGTGTTGGCACAACGATGCTGTTGCACTGTGATGTCGTTATTGCTCATCCAACTTCAAAATTTTCAATGCCCTTCGCATCACTTGGTCTAGTGCCAGAGGCAGGCTCAAGTTTTCTCTTTCCACAGTTGGTTGGATACCAAAGAGCGGCAAAGATATTTATGACGGGCGAAAGCTTTGATGCAGCTGCGGCCCTGGAAATGGGATTGGCGGCATCGATTGATTCAGAGCCATTGGCAGCGGCGATGAAATTAGCGGAACGAATCGCACAGCAACCGCCGCAGGCAATTATTAATACCAAAGCCTTGCTTAAGGCACGTAACCACGATTCCGTTGCCGCGGTTATGAAAGCTGAGTTTGAAATATTTGCGGTGGCACTTCAATCCGATGAAGCCATGGAAGCCTTTATGAAGTTTATGTCTAAGAAGGGAAAATAATGTCACTAGCTGGAAAACGTATTTTTATAACAGGGGGATCCCGCGGAATTGGACTTGCTATCGCATTGCGAGCCGCCGCCGATGGGGCATCCGTAGCGATAGCAGCTAAAACCGCTGATCCAAATCCAAAGCTACCTGGCACTATCTTCACAGCGGCTGCCGAAATTAACGCAGTAGGTGGAACTGCATTGCCAATCCAATGCGATATCCGAGATGAAGCCGCCCTTGAGGCCGCAATCAATCTAACCGCTGAAACTTTTGGTGGAATAGACATTGTGATTAATAATGCCAGCGCAATTAATTTAACTCGAACCGATCAAACTCCAGCAAAGCGTTTTGATTTAATGTTTGATGTGAATGTTCGAGGTACTTTTCTAACTTCGCAAGCGGCATTGCCGCACCTGCGCAAGTCAGCGGCCGACGGTCGAAATCCACACATTCTCAACTTGTCACCGCCGTTATCGATGAAGCCTATTTGGTTTAAAAATCACGTTGCCTACACCATGGCAAAATATGGAATGAGTATGTGCGTACTGGGTATGGCTGAAGAATTTAAGCGCGACGGTATCGCCGTTAATGCCTTGTGGCCTCGCACTGTAATCGACACTGCAGCGCTGCAAATGATTCCAGGAATCGATGCCGCAGCTGGACGCACTCCGCAAATCTTGGCCGATGCCGCTCATATTATTTTGAACCGCCCATCTGCCGAGTGCACTGGAAACTTCTTCGTCGATGACCTGCTCCTTGCTAGCGAAGGAATCACTGATTTAGAGAAGTACTCAGTGACACCAGGGACCAAAGACTTTCTGCTCGATTTCTTCTTGGATTAAAAACGATGCGCAAAAAAATAGCTACGCTCTTCATAGTTTTCTTTAGCGTGCTTGCCGTTTCTCCGGCCTCTGCTCACGGCGAACTCGTGGATTCTTATCCATTGCAATTTGCTAACATCAATCCGATTCCAACACAGGTGTGGCTGCAATTTGATGGAGATTTACCGAGTATTGATGGGGAAACTATTAATACTCTTGAAGTTGAAGACTCCACTGGTTTAGTTGTTAGTTACGGTGATGCGATCATTGATGGTGGAAGGATATCCACGAAAATATCTGGCCAAAGTGTTGCTGGCGTGTTTACCGTCAGATATCGCATTGTTTCGCAAGACGGACATCCTGTTGAAGGTGAGTACAGTTTCAACGCCTCGCCAGACTATTCGGCAACGCAACCAACCGCGGTCACGCCAACTGAAAGCGGCCCTAACTTACTTGTAAGAGGAACTGCCTTAGCTGCTTTTTTAATTTTATTTTTGGTTGTGATGGCACTAACGAAGAAAAAGGGAAGTAAATAGATATGCAAGGATTAGATCTTGAAGTAAATGGTTCAAATGTAATTGAAGAAGGCCAACGTCAAGGAAAGCCACGTTCACTATTTTGGCCATGGGCTGGTGCTAACGTCTCACTTTTGGCGCTGTCCTATGGTGCTTTTTTTCTCGGCTTTGGAATTTCATTTCGGCAGGCAACCATCGCCGCGATAATCGGCACGCTGGCTTCCTTTTCCTTAGTTGGCATCAGCTCATTGGCTGGTAAGCGCTCAAATGCACCAACGATGATTATTGTCCGAGCAGCCTTTGGTGTGAAGGGAAGTATTCTTCCCGGATTTTTATCATATTTAGTATTTGTAGGTTGGGAAACAGTTTTGGTTTCACTAGCTACTTTGGCGACTGGAACGGTTTTTGCGCGAGTAGGTGGCCTGGACCTAAACGTTGCTCTCATCCTGGGGTTCTTAACTTCGGTTGGCTTGACGATGTTAGGTGGCGTGCTCGGATTTAACGTAATTATGAAACTTCAAAAGTTTCTTACGATTACTACGATCGTCATGACGCTTGTATACATGGGGCTAACTTTTAATTCGATTAATTGGAGCGCAGTTAATGCGATTAAAGATGGATCAAATCAAGGATTGATCGGAGCGATAATCTTTGCCGTGACAGGAATTGGTTTGGGTTGGGTAAATTGCGCCGCTGATTACTCGCGTTACTTGCCGCGTACAGTCTCTAGCCGAGCGGTAATTGGCTGGACTGTTTTTGGTGCGTCGATAGTGCCCATTGTTTTAGTAATTTTTGGTACGGCGCTTTCGGCAAGTGATAAAACGTTGATGGATGCAATCGGCTCTGATCCAATTGGCGCACTTACTACCTTACTTCCCACATGGTTTTTAATTCCCTTTGCACTGATTGCAATACTAGGTTTAGTCGGGGGAGCGATTCTAGATTTGTACTCATCTGGGTTAGCACTCGTTTCGATTGGTGTTCCGATTAAGCGATACAAGGCGGCACTGATTGATTCTGCGATTATGTTAATAGGTGCGATTTATATTGTGTGGATCGCTGATAATTTTTTCTATCCTTTCCAAGGCTTTCTCATTACCTTAGGAGTGCCCGTTGCAGTGTGGTCTGGCATCTTTGTAGCCGATGTTGTGATGCGCCGAAAGCCATATGATGAAAAAGCGCTCTTTGATCCGCAGGGAATCTATGGATCAGTTAATAAAGGTTCGTTGTTGTTGATGGCTTTGGGTGCATTAGTTGGCTGGGGATTTGTAACCAACACCTTTGCTTCGTGGCTTTCTTGGCAGGGTTACTTTATGTCGGCAATTGGAGGCAAAGAAGGGGCCTGGGCGTATGCAAATGTTGGAGTTGTCTTTGCCTTAGCTATCGGATTCGTCGGTCATGTACTGCTTTCACAGGGAAAAATAGCGGCACAAGAACAACGCGGGTGATAAGTTTGAACCCATGATGCGAGTGATCACTCCCTTACGCGATTTCCTCCATCGCGAATCCGCTAGCGGAATCTTGATCCTTGTAGCTTCATTCTTAGGGTTAATAGTTGCTAATTCTCCTTTGGCTAGCTCTTATTTTTCCTTTCTTGAATTAAAATTTTCTTTGGGCAATGACGATATTTATCTTCGATTAACGGCTTTAAAGGTCATCAATTACGCTTTTATGACTATCTTCTTCTTCGTTGTGGGTCTAGAAATTAAACGTGAATTAAGTTCTGGCCATCTCTCAAGCTTTAAAAAAGCGATCATGCCCTTCGCCGCCGCTTTAGGGGGAATGGCATTTCCTGCGGGCATCTACCTTTTGATTGCCGGACGCCAAGCCCCTAACGGTTGGGGAGTAGCCGTTGCTACCGACATTGCATTAGCGGTCGGGCTATTAGCGATTATTGGGACAAGTGCTACCGCCTCGCTTCGAACTTTTCTCTTGGCCTTAGCGGTCATCGATGACATTGGCGCGATTTTAGTTATTGCATTTGTTTATTCAACGGGCATCACAACAAATTGGATTATTGCCGCACTTGCAATGATTGTTGTGATTCACGTGTGTAAGAAATTAAAGATTAACTCAGTCTCTTTCTACGTCCCGCTGGGCATTGTGCTCTGGTACTGCATGTATCGTGGGGGAATTCATCCAACCCTGGCAGGCGTTGTCCTCGGAATGATGACACCAAACATCGCTCGGAGAAAGACCCGCCTAGTTGATATCGAAGATAATGAAGTCTCAATTATTGAATGGCTAGAGCACAAGATGCATCCAGTCAGCAGTTTTGTGATTGTGCCGATTTTTGCCTTTGCAAATACTGGTGTAAAAATCACACAAAATTCGATTTCAGATGCGATCACCTCACCAATCGCTTGGGGAATCTTTTGTGGACTCGTCATAGGTAAGCCGCTGGGAATCGGGGTCTCTAGTTGGAGTGCTAAAAAAATTGGCCTGGGTGATTACCCAGCAGGAGCAAAACTTCCTAAAATTTTAGCCACCGGAAGTGCAGCTGGTATTGGTTTTACTGTCGCCATCTTTATCGCCAATTTAGCTTTTGAAGAGCGTGCTCAACAGGAGCTGGCTATTTTTGCAGTCATTATCGCCTCGTGTGTTTCGGGCTTAATCAGTGCTGCGATCTTTAAGTTTTTATCAACTACCAAGAAATAATTGTCAGGAAATAACAAAACCCGCCTTTTTAGGGGCGGGCTTTGATACTTAAGATTGCTTACAGATCGTAATAGAGTTCAAACTCAGCTGGATGTGGACGCAAACGTACGTAATCCACTTCTTCCTTGCGCTTGAAGGCGATCCAAGTTGAGATGAGATCTTCGGCAAATACTCCGCCGCGAGTTAGGAACTCATGATCCTTCTCAAGATTGTTCAATACTTCATCAAGTGAACCTGGCACCTGAGGAATTAATGCCGCCTCTTCACCTTCAAGTTCATATAGATCTTTATCAACTGGGGCAGGTGGTTCGATCTTATTGATAATTCCATCTAGACCGGCCATGAGCATTGCAGCAAAGGCCAAGTATGGATTTGATGATGGATCTGGGCAACGGAATTCGATGCGCTTAGCTTTTGGATTCGAACCAGTAATTGGGATACGGATACAAGCCGAGCGGTTACGTGCTGAGTAAACCAGGTTTACCGGAGCTTCATAACCTGGAACTAAGCGACGGTAAGAGTTAACCGTTGGGTTAGTGAAGGCAAGAAGTGATGGCGCGTGCTTGAGCAAACCACCGATGTAGTGGCGTGCCATTTCAGATAGATCGCCATAGGTTCCTGCCTCGAAAAATAATGGCTTGCCATCTTTCCATAGTGATTGGTGAACGTGCATTCCGGAACCGTTATCACCGAAGAGTGGCTTTGGCATAAATGTTGCAGTCTTGCCACCTTGCCAAGCAGTGTTGCGAATGACGTACTTAAACTTCATAACATCATCACCGGCATGCAAAATATCTGTAAAGCGGTAGTTGATCTCCATTTGACCAGCGGTACCAACTTCGTGGTGTGAGCGTTCAACAAGTAGTCCAACCTTGCCAAGTTGCATCACCATTTCATCGCGAAGATCAGCGAATTGATCAGTTGGTGACACTGGGAAATATCCACCCTTTACGCGTGTGCGGTAACCACGGTTAGGTGTTCCATCGGCATCGTATTCAACGCCGGTATTCCAGGCGCCTTCATATGATTCGATCTCGTGAACCGCGGTGTTGATACCGGTCTTGAAGCGAACGCTATCGAAAACATAGAACTCAGCTTCTGGTGCAAAAAATGCAGTGTCGGCAATTCCTTGCGCGCGCATGTAATCAACGGCACGAGCAACAACTCCACGTGGATCACGGCTGTAAGGCGTGTTATCAACTGGATTGTGAACCGAAAAAATAATAATAAGTGTTTTTTCTTTACGGTATGGATCTACGTATGAAGACTCTGGAACCGGTAACAACTTCATATCTGATTCATTAATTGTTTGGAATCCACGAATTGAAGAACCATCAAACATTAGGCCATCAGTGAAGACGGCTTCATCAAATGATTCAACCGGTACGTTGAAGTGGTGCTGGATTCCAGGCAAATCTGTAAAGCGAACATCAACAAACTTGATGTCTTCTTTTTTGATGAAGGCAAAGATTTCTGCGGAGTTCTTAAACATGCTTCTCCCAATTCACATGTGGTGCGCCAAGCTCTCAACGTTGAGTTGTGGCGCTTTTAGGTAGTTGAACCCTAAGTGCAAGCACCGCATTTGGCATAACCCGCTTGTTAAATCCATGTTACGTTGTGGCAAAACCAGGGTTATTCTTGCCACATGAGTTACCAATTTGTGCGTGTTGGCCTAGGTCGCCGCTTTGCTGCACTGATGGTCGACTGGTTGGCCTGCTATTTCATAGTGACGGCGGTAACTGGTGGAATCGGCGCCAGCTCACCCAACCGCTCGCTCAACGTTTTGGGTCTGTTCTTTGCCGAGATCCTGATTCTCTCGTGGCTGCAAGGGGCCACGCTGGGCCATCGAATCTTTGGCATAAAAATCGTGCGCTTTGTTGATGGTGGAGAAATAACAGCCTTGCAAGCTTTGATTCGAAGCGCACTTTTAGTAACTGTTATTTTTGCAATAACATTTGATGAAAATGGCAGAGGAATGCACGAGCGATTTAGTCAATCTGTTTTAACTAGAACGTAAAGATCTAGCGGGGCTTTGCGGCTCGAGTTGGCATTGGACCCTTTGGTATTGGCATCGACATTCCACCAATGGCCTTAAGTCGAGCACGAACTTCACGCATTTGATGGGCAGTCAATTTCTTCGGTAGCCGACGCATCTGCTTTTGCAGTTTCTGAATTGGAACGCGACCATCTTCGGTTCCAACTAAAAATTCAGTGATTGGAACACCCGGTGCAAAGCGTTCGGCTTTTTTGCGTTCATCGCTGACCATTTGACGTACCGCTTGTGATCCCTCGCCAGTTAATACGATGCCAGCACGTCCAACACTTCGATGAACCATGTCTTGATTTCTTGCTACTGCAACAGCTGGTGTAGTTGTCCAGCCTTTACGGATCGCCATCAAGACACTTGCGCCAGCACCCATCTGTCCTTCAATTGCAGCGTAGGCAGCAGTACCAGCAACGCGAGTAAATAAAAACATTGCCATAAGTAGTGCAAATGGAAGCGAAACAAAACCAAAATAGACATACGGACCAACTAGCACGCCTATGCCAATTCCAATTGCCCACGTCACCGTAAAGGTTGCGATGAGGGCGATAGTTATCCAAGGCTTAACTTGTTTTGTAACTTTATAGGCATCTCGGAAAGTTTGGAAACGTGGTTTTTTGATCTTTGCTACTTTGGCTTTTCTTTTAAACATAACGTTTAGTTTAGGGGAGAAGGCGCAGTTCCACCAAGACGAGCCGGTGCCCACCGCTGGCCGACATGACTATCGGGATACTCCTCTTGGACAATTCGCAGCATAGCTAGCAGAACTTCGCGCAGGTGAATCTCGGCAACTTCTACGTCATCGCCACGTTGGTAGCGAATTGGCTCACCGAATGAGACCGTAACCGGAATATGTTGTCGTTTGAAGTTTGGTTTTAAGCCCTTTGTAATGACTCGCTGACTGCCCCAAATTATCGTCGGAATAATTGGAACCCCAGCGCCCATTGCTAAGCGAACTGCGCCAGATTTCAAACCCTTTATTTCAAAACTTGTAGAAGTTGTTCCTTCTGGAAAGATTCCAATAATCTCGCCGTTTTTTAAGGCGCGCAACGCAGCTACAAAAGATGGTGCGCCATTGCTGCGGTCGACATTGATGTGATGCATTCCGCGCATCAGGGGACCAGCGATTTTATGATCGAAGATCTCTTTTTTTGCCATAAACCGCACGTAGCGCTTGGCAGGTAATGCCGCAGTGCCAACGATTGCAAAATCTAGATATCCAACGTGATTTATCGCAAGAATCGCGCCACCTTTGCGGGGAACGTTTTTTTCACCTTTGAAATCAAATTGCAGATCTAAATACTTCCAAAAACTTTTAACTAAGGAAATAACTGGTGGATAAACGAGTTCAGCCACGTGCAGCCTTCTTTTCCATCGCCTGCTTATACAAACGACCAGCACGGTAACTTGAGCGAACTAGCGGACCGCTCATTACTCCTAAAAATCCAACTTGCTCAGCTTCTTGCGCTAACTCAACAAACTCATGTGGCTTAACCCAGCGTTCAACTGGATGGTGCTTATTCGTTGGACGCAGATACTGCGTAATTGTGATCAGGTCACAGCCGGCATTATTGAGATCAATTAAGGCCTGCGAAACTTCTTCTCGAGTTTCTCCCAATCCCAAGATTAAATTTGATTTTGTGATTAAACCAAAATCTTGCGCCATTGTGATAACTCGTAAAGATTTTTCATAAGTAAAGGCAGGACGGATCTGCTTAAAGATTCGGGGGACAGTCTCTAAGTTGTGAGCAAAGACTTCTGGCCTTGTTTCAAAGATTGGATTCAGCAGTTCTGGATTAGCGTTGAAGTCAGGCGCTAACATTTCAACACCAGCACCTGGATTTAGTTCGTGAACCATTCGAATAGTTTCGGCGTATAACCAAGAACCTTCATCTTCTAGATCATCGCGAGTGACACCAGTAATTGTGGCGTAGTGCAAGCCCATACTTTTTACTGACTCAGCAACTTTGCGTGGTTCGGCACGATCTATTGGTAGCGGTTTTCCAGTGTCGATATTACAAAAATCGCAACGACGTGTGCAGCGATCTCCGCCAATTAAAAACGTTGCTTCTTTATCTTCCCAGCATTCAAAAATATTTGGACAGGCCGCTTCTTGGCAGACAGTGTGCAGTCCTTCAGTTTTTACTAAGGCGCGAAGGCGTGTGTACTCCGGACCCATATTTGCCCGAGTTTTAATCCACTCAGGTTTTCTCTCAATCGGAGTAAGTGCATTGCGCGCTTCAATTCGAAGCAGCTTGCGACCCTCGGGTGCCATTGTCATGCGCTCACCTTTCGAAGGGATTCAAATAAGTGTCGCTCGACTATCGGTGCGACTTCATCAATTGTAATCGCCCGATTGAGTTCGCGGCGCAGCGAGGTAACCTCGGCATCGGCTATTCCACATGGAATAATCTGCGCAAAGGCCGTTAAATCTGGGTCAACGTTGAGCGCAAAGCCATGCATGGTGACACCTTTTGAAACTCGGATACCAATGGCTGCGATCTTTCGCTCACCGTGTGAATCTTTAACCCACACACCAGAGCGACCTTTAATTGCAACGGTAGCTAGACCTAGGTCGGCGCAGACTTTAATTAAGCCAGCTTCGATTTCGCGGACAAAGCCAACTAGTTCTGTTGGTTTAATTAATTTCACAATTGGATAGCCAACTAGTTGGCCAGGGCCATGCCACGTAATTCGACCACCACGATCAACATCGATCACGGGCGTTCCATCTGCGGGGCGCTCTGAAATATCGGTCCGACGGCCAGCGGTATAAACCGATGGATGTTCCAACATTAATAACGTATTCGGGCGTACTCCTAGCGCAACCTCTTCATGAATCGATTTCTGAATCTCCCAGGCTTTTTGGTAATCAACTAGACCCGATCGAGAAAGTGCGATCGTTGCTTGCGAAGAGCCGTCGAGTAGATGCACACCTATAGCCTAAAGGTAGGCTTGGCTCCTGCCCAATTGAGCGTTCATGAAAGGTCCGTCACACTGTGTCTGTCACCACTTCTGTAACTAAAAAGCACCGTCGCCCGCTGGTCTATGCCTTACTTGTAATTTTTATCTGGTTTGGAACAAGCGGCGTGATGGGTCCTTTATTCGGGAAACTTTCCACAGTTCAGGAAAACGACAACTCGGCTTTTTTACCTGATAGCGCCGAATCGACACAGGCGGCCAAAGTCATTGCCACATTTAATGATGAGCAAAATCAAAGTCTGCCAACTTTAGTCCTCTATCTTGGCGACATTGACGACGCGAAAATCGCAGCGCTCAATGTGCATTTAGCTCAGTTGGGGGAGAAGAAAATTGGCGAGAGTGATGTGCCGATTTCAAAGTACCTAACTCCCGGAGATCAAATCTTTGCCTTTCCTTCGCAAGATGGAAAAGCGATATTAGTGAATCTTCCATTTATCTCTGATATCGCAAACGATTTACTGCCAGATGAAAAACCAGTTTTGCCAGAGATGATTCAAACTCTTCGAGATGATGCATCTGAATATGCGGCGCGTAATAATTTAACTTCAAGTGTGACTGGAATCGGCGCACTCCTTGGAGACTTATTTGGAGCATTTGAAGGTATCGATTCGTCCTTGCTGCTTACAACATTAGGAGTTGTCGGATTTATCTTGATCATTGTTTATCGATCACCAATTCTATGGATCTTGCCGCTATTTTCCGCCGTGATTGCACTGTCTACCGCCGGCGGATTGGTCTACCTGCTAACAAAAAATAATGTGATTGACTTAAATGGTCAGTCGCAAGGAATTTTATCTGTGCTTGTTCTAGGTGCAGCTACTGATTATGCGCTGCTACTTATTTCGCGATATCGCGAGGAACTCCATCACTTTGACTCTGCCTTTGATGCGATGAAGGCGGCACTTAAAGGTGTCTTTGAACCAATTTTAGCTTCGGGCTTAACTGTTATTTCTGGATTATTAGTTTTACTACTTAGCGATCTTTCCGGTAACCGTGGATTGGGTCCAGTGGGCGCCATTGGAATTGCGGCATCGATGATTACAATTTTGACCTTATTACCCGCGCTGTTGGTGGCTTTTGGTCGATGGGTTTTTTGGCCACGAATTCCTCGACGAGATGATGTTAATCATCAACTAACGGGGATGTGGGCAAAGGTCGGTACAACCGTTGAAAAACGTCCGCGCAAATTGTGGATTGGCACCGCGCTATTACTTCTGATTTTGGCTGGCTTCTCAACCACGCTAAACGCCAAGGGTCTATCTACCGCCGATGCATTTACTAAACGTCCAGATTCAGTAGTTGGACTAGAGCTTTTAGGCCAACACTTTCCTGGTGGATCTGGTCAGCCAACCGAGCTAGTTGTCAGGGAGAATTCAATTGACTCGGTCTCGGCAGCACTGATGCAAGTTGAAGGCGTTGCATCCGTAGACGTCTTGCGAACCAGCCAGACAGTGCCTGGCCAACCAGCTGCACCAATTAAGGTCGTCGATGGCAAAGTTATTTTAAATGCCACGTTGGAGTTAAATCCAGATAGCGTGGAGGCACGCGATGTAATTCCTGATATTCGTACCGCCGTTCACGCTATTGATCCGGAAATCTTGGTTGGTGGTTCCACTGCGATCGCCTTTGATACTGATGTCTCGGCTAATCGTGACAACCGAACAATCATTCCAATAGTTTTATTTATCATCACAATTATCTTGGGATTCTTGTTGCGAAGTATTTTTGCGGCCGCTTTGTTACTGGGCACCGTTGTCTTGTCATTTTTTGCCACACTTGGAGTTTGCCAACTTGTCTTTGAACATATCTTTGGCTTTAAAGGTGCTGATACTTCCTTCCCACTCTTTGCCTTCATCTTCTTAGTTGCCCTGGGGATTGATTACAACATCTTCCTCATGACGCGGGTGCGCGAGGAGAGTGCAAAGATCGGAACTCGCGCCGGTGTGATTAAGGGATTAACTGTTACGGGCGGGGTTATTACTTCAGCTGGAATCGTTCTAGCGGCAACCTTTGGTGTCTTGGGGATTTTGCCATTGGTATTTTTGGCAGAACTTGGTTTCGCGGTGGCATTTGGCGTTCTTCTGGATACTTTAATTGTAAGAACAATTTTAGTTCCAGCACTAGTGCATGACATCGGCGGCAAAGTGTGGTGGCCTTCAAAATTGCAGAGTAGTTAATCATGACACTCAAGGTTGGAATTGCTGGGTATGGCTTAGCTGGTCGCTACTTCCACGCCCCATTGCTAAAAGGCTGTGGCTTTGAAGTTGTCGCAATTGCAACTGGCAATCATGAACGAGGCACCCACGCTGTTGCAGATTTTCCAGAAGTAAAGATCGTTGCAACAGTTGCCGAATTAGTTCAATTTGATTTGGATTTAGTCGTTGTTGCCTCAGCAAATCTAGTTCATGCCGATCATGCGATCGCTGCGATTAATGCTGGCATCCCGGTTGTGGTCGACAAACCAATGGGCCGTACTTTGGTGGAAACACAATTAATTGTTGATGCAGCTGCACAAGCACACGTTCCCTTAACAACTTTCTTTAATCGCCGATGGGATTCAGATGCGTTAACGATTAAACGAGTAATAAAAAGTGGGGTTCTCGGTGAAATTCACCGACTTGAATCTCGGTTTGAAAGATTTCGCCCACAACTAAATACAACATCCTGGCGTGAGAATATGAGCGCCGCCGATGGTGGGGGACAGCTACTTGACTTGCAGCCTCATTTAATTTCGACGGCTCTGGATTGGTTTGGCGATGCCGAACTAGTTACTGCATCGGTGAGATCGCTGCGAGGCGGCAGTGACGATGATTCGGTTTTGGTATTGCAACACTCATCGGGAGTTATGTCATATTTATCGGCTAGCGCAGTAGTTGGTGCACCCGGGCCCAGAATCAGAATTCTTGGAAACAAGGGTGCATTAGTCATTAATGATTTAGATCCGCAAGAAGCGCTTCTTCGCGCTGGAAAATTTCCACAAGGCGGAACCTGGCAGCTGCCAACACAATCGCAAGCGTTTATTCACCGGGGCGATGAAGTAGAAGAGATTGTCGCGCAACCTGGAAATTACGGTCATTTTTACTTGGCAGTTCAAGCAGCTATTACTAATGCCACATCAATGCCGGTATCTACTGCAGATGCTCTTCTTGTTGCAAAACTGATTGACCAAGCGCGTGGCTAAAAGTTGTGATGTTTTAATCGTTGGAGCAGGTCTAGCTGGTTTAAATGCAGCGATTCACCTGCAGCAAAAGGGTGTGGACGTTGTCGTCGTTGAAGCATCTGATCGTCCTGGCGGCCGGGTAACAAGTGATGTGATCGATGGCTATATCTGCGATCGGGGTTTTCAGTTAATAAACGCGGCGTATCCGGCATTAAAAGAACTTGATGTAATTCGTGAAATTGATTTTGTGGTTGCGCCACGGATAATTGATGTTGCCTTAGGTGCAACTCGTCATGCAATCGGGGATCCACGCAAACTTCCATTCTCAGCACTTGATAAAGCAACTGGAACGATTCCGGAGAAAATCGCGCTGCTGGTCTTTCTTATTTCACGGGTAAAGCCAAGCACATCGTTGGGGCAGGCTCTTCGAAGGTGTGGCACTACGTATGATCGAGTATTACGTCCGTTCTTGCACGGAGTATTTCTGACCGACCCAGATAATGTTGATGCTCAATATGGGCAACTAATACTAAAAAGTTTTGTTAATGGATCGATTGGTATTCCTCGTCTAGGAGTTAGCCAATTATCAAATGCCTTGGCAGGGCGCGTTTCCACAATTGATTACAACGTACGGGTTGATCAAATCCAAAGCGGCAGCGTTGATACCAGTGCGGGTGCTTATAAAGCTAAGAAGATTCTGATCGCTACCGATGCAACAACGGCCACACAGTTGTTACAGCTATCGCAAGTTCCACAGATGACTGGTTGCATTACGTGGTATCACTCCAGTGTTGATAATCCTTCAGGAGCTGGTCACTTAACAGTTGATGGTCAACGATTAGGCCCAGTTATTAACTCGATTGTGATTTCAGATATCTCGGCATCGTATGCACCTGTTGGCGCGCATTTAATCTCCTCAACGACGCCGTTAAATATCTCGGAATCTGATGTTCGCAGACATCTTGCACTTATGTGGGGAGTCCAAACTCATGCTTGGCAATTGGTAGCTAAATATGAAATTGCAGCAGCGCTGCCAGTTCAAAGCGTAGGCCGGGCTTTGTCGCAGAGTTTTAAAATATCTGAGAATTTATTTGTAGCTGGTGACCATAGAACTGTTCCATCACAGCAAGGTGCATTATTTTCCGGAAGAGTTGCCGCCGAATTAATCTTGAACTAGTTCGGCAAGTGCCTCAGTAATGTGCGGATAATCCCAGGTAAAGCCTGCTTCTTGTAAGAGCTGGGGGATGACTCGCTTCGACCCAAGAACTTCAGCGGAGAAGCCTCCTAAAGCGATTTTCAAAGCGATCGCAGGTGCTGGAAATAACGCTGGACGATGCATGGCTCGTGCCAAGGCGGCGGTGAACTCTTGATTAGTTACCGGATTTGGTGCAGTGACGTTAACTGGACCAGCGATTGGATTTTCTAAGGCAAAAACTATTGCGCGAATCTGATCGTGCAAGGTAATCCAGGACCACCATTGTTTTCCATTGCCTAATTTTCCGCCAAGACCTAAGCGAAACAGTGGCAACATCTTTCCTAAGGCCCCGCCCGTTGGATCAAGTACTAATCCGGTTCGAAGTTTCACGGTACGTACATCGCCAGCTAAATCAGCGGCCGCTTCCCATTCCCGGCAAACAGCAGCTAGGAAATCATCACCGCAGCGATCACTTTCAACTACTGCGCGATTTCCGCTTTCGCCATACCAACCAATTGCAGAGGCTGAGATAAAAACTTGTGGCTTTAGTTCGGCAACTGCCGCTGCAATGGCAGTTGTTCCAAGTAAGCGAGAGTTCAAGATTTCTGATTTATATTTTTTGCTCCAACGTTTATCGCCAACACCGACACCAGCAAGGTGAATAATCGCATCGACGCCGCGTAGTGCATCTAGATCAACAAATGCGGTTTGGGGATCCCACGTAACTTCATCGGCCGAAACTGTGGCACGGCGAACTAAGCGTTGCACCGTGTGACCTTCAGATTTTAAATGTCCAACGAGTGCGGTACCAATGAGTCCTGAGGCGCCAGTAATAGCAATGCGTTGTGGAACTGACATCAGTCTTAGAGACCTAGATCCGACTCAAAAGCGCCGCCTTCTAGACGATCTTTCAACGTTACTAAGAAGCGAGCCGCATCTGCGCCATCGACAACTCGATGATCATATGAAAGACCCAAGTAGACCATCGAGCGAATGGCAATGCTTTCTCCGCTGTCATCGCCCTTGACAACCATTGCTCGTTTTACAACGGCGCCGAGTCCAAGAATCGCAACCTGTGGCTGGTTAATGATGGGAGTATCAAATAATGCGCCACGGCTTCCGGTATTAGTTAGCGTAAATGTTCCGCCACCAAGTTCATCTGGTGTCACTTTGTTATCACGAGTACGAGCAGCAAGATCAGAGATCTTTCGTGCAATTCCACCCATATTTAAATCGCCAGCATTTGCAATAACTGGAACCAACAAACCACGTTCCGTATCAACGGCGATACCTAGATGTTCGGTGCCGTGATACGTAATTTGATCTCCTTCAACTGAGGAGTTAAGAACTGGATGCTGCTTGAGTGCTTCACACACCGCAACTGCAAAGAATGGCAGGTAAGAAAGCTTGACACCTTCGCGTGCTTCAAAGCTTGCCTTTGATCGATCACGAAGTCTAGAAATCTTAGTTACATCTACTTCAATCACGGTTGTAAGTTGGGCACTAACTTGTAGTGACTCAACCATGCGTGCGGCAATTACTTTGCGAAGTCTTGACATAGTGACAGTTGTTCCACGTAATGGGGAAACATCAACAACAGGCGGCTTTGCAGCACCCGATGTTGATCTTTGGAGTGGCGCAGCTACAGCTGCTGGCCTTGCCAAGTTTTCAATATCTTCGCGGCGGATTCGTCCACCAATTCCGCTACCCGTAACGTTTGCAAGATTGACTCCAAGTTCGGTGGCAAGTTTGCGAACAAGCGGAGTCACATATGCATCAGATGGCTGGCTAGTTACCGCAACTGGCGCTGCGACAGGTGGCGCTGCG
>Ga0209702_10000082_pt1 | contig 159679 bp, 163 predicted proteins | sample FRY01_FD_187210 | JGI IMG/M metagenome (GOLD analysis project Ga0209702, IMG submission 187210) | Freshwater microbial communities from Lake Fryxell liftoff mats and glacier meltwater in Antarctica - FRY-01 (SPAdes) (version 2) | ecosystem: Environmental > Aquatic > Freshwater > Ice > Glacier...
CGGCTCTATTAGCCCATCAGGCCAAGCACGCCATCAGCTCCAGCCTTGAACTGCACGCACAGGCCGCATAGGCTCAGCAACTGAGAGCGCCTGCTGAGCGATTTTCAACAAAAAGCGGGACATCCCCAGTGCGGCCACGGCAACTGTTACACTGAGATGGCTATCACTGCATAGCTGTAGTGTTGCATCAGAATGATGAGTGGACAAAAAGCCTTTAGCCAGAGCTGGAATGGCTACAACTGGACTTAGTTGTCCGTCTCCGCATCCCAAGAATGGTGCCTCAACCAACCGGATATCGTCGTGCAACCTTGTGATGCGCCCCATCTGCTCGCCGATGCGTTGAATTGCACTGGGATCGGACTTGTTCAAAACCGAAGCAGCAAAAGCAAAGTACTTAATCCTGCCGACATTCTTCTTAGGTGAAATTATCGGAGAAATGCGCCCATATCCGAAGTGCATCCGCAAATCGTGCGGCGTCGGCAAGCCATATGTTTCAATTCGTTGCTGGTTCCGGGGCTTCTCTACTTCCTTCATTTTGCCAGAACACGGGACAATCGTCAGATCCGCATAGCCGCTACAGATGTCTCTATCCAAAATGAATACCGGCCGCATAAATCCTCTCTATCCGCTCAGCGGAGCTTCAGAAGCTTGCTTATTTCTCAGAAGACACGCAAGCGAACTCAACTGATCCGACTACACTGCATCTTACAACAACCAACAATGTTATTCTCGCAACGGAAGTTGACCTGCCGGCTTTGTAGCGGGGCAGCCCTACGGCTTACGTCGAAGGGGGATGAGCGTCAGCGGCTAAGAACCGCCACTGACTGAGACCGTATTGACCCGACAGATTGCGTCACTGACCTGCCCCCGGGTTTTCGGACCATCGATTAGTTGAGAGACTGGCCTCCGAGAGGAGGCAGAATGAAGAAGTCGAAGTTCACGGAAGAGCAGATCGTGGGGATCTTGCGGGAGACGGATCGTGATCCCGTGGCGACGGTGGCCAAGCGCCACGGCGTGAGCGATCAGGCGATCTATACGTGGAAGAAGCGGTTCGGATCGTTCCAGCCGGACGACGTGCGTCGCCTGAAGCAGCTCGAGCAGGAGAATGCGCGGCTGAAGAAGCTAGTGGCGGAACGCGACCTCGAGATCGAGGTGATGAAGGAGATCGCCGCAAAAAAATGGTAGGCGTGCCGGCCCGTCGTGAGCAGGTGGCGTATGCAGGGCGCCGCGGCCTGTCGCAACGACGGTCTTGCACGCTGCTGAAGGTTGCCCGTTCGGCGCTCGGTTACCAGTCGACCAAGGCGATCGAGGATGCGCCCGTAGTGGCGCGGATGTCGGTGCTCTCGGCGCAGTATCCGCGTTACGGCTACCGCCGCATCCGGATCTTCCTTGGCCGCGATGGCCACGCGATGAGTCCCGGCCGGGCACATCGTCTGTGGCGGCGCGCGAAGCTGCAGGTTCCACGTAAGCGCCCGCGCAAGCGGATCGCGACCGGGCGGCCTCGTCCGCAGGCTCCGGCTGGCATGAACCATGTGTGGTCCTACGACTTCGTCTTCGACTGGTGCGCCAATGGCCAGCAGCTGAAGTGCCTGACCGTGACCGACGAGTGGACCCGCGAGGGCCTGGCGATCGAGGTCGACGGTCGCATCCGCTCAGGCCGTGTCATCGAGGTGCTGTCGCGGCTGGTCAGCGAGCGCGGGGCGCCGCTTTACCTGCGCTCCGACAACGGGCCGGAGTTCGTCTCGCGGGCGCTGCTGAAGTGGATCGTCGACCAGGGCATCGGGACTGCGCTGATCGATCCTGGCAAGCCCTGGCAGAACGGTGCATTGAAGAGCTTCAACGGCAAGTTCCGTGACGAATGCCTGAACATGGAGTGGTTCAGGTCCCGCGGTGAGGCCAAGGTCCTCATCGAAGCCTGGCGCAAGCACTTCAACGAGGTGCGCCCGCATTCGAGCCTCGGCTATTTGACGCCGGCCGAGTTCGTCGCGAAGCTTCATCAGACCAACGCAGCTCCCGCTTCCGCAACGGGCCGGGACGCTGCGCGACATGGGGGCTTCGCGCCCCGGCCCGTTGCAGCACCGTCCCAGTTGGGACAATCGAAAGACCAGGAGACGCCGGTTCTCTCAAGTTAGCCGTGGTCCGAAGAATCGAGGCAGGTCAAAAGGCCGCACCTTAACCGGGCCGTCCTGGACTGCACCCCCGCAAACCACCACTACAGGAGGACAACCGACAAAGCACCGATCAGATTAAGGCGGCCTGACCGCCGGTCTGGGCACGGAAACCGTCAGCCGACTACTCTCGGAATACACCACGTGCTCAAGGCAACGTCACCTTCACCAGCTTCCCGCCCCGCACGTCCACCCGCTTCATCATCGAGCCGCCCTCGGCGCGGTCGCCGGGGCCGTCCCACTTCACGGCGGTCGTGACGTACCAGAGGCCGTCGGGGACGCGCGGGAAGGAGAAGCTGCCGGAGGCGTCGCAGGTGGTGCGGCGCAGGGTCGAGACGTAGAGCGGGTCGTCGCGGTCGAACTTCACCGGGCCCTGGCTCGAGGCGCGGGTGCCGCGTGTGTCGTTGCCGAAGATCGCCGTCATGCGGGCGCGGGCATAGGCGTTGTCGGGCACCAGGTTGGCGCCCTGGCCGGCGCAGGTGTGGGTCGTGTCGCCCGCCTTCAGGGTCGCGATACCGCTCACCGTGTTGGCTCCGCTCTTCTTCGACCACTCGACCTCCGAGGCCGGGATCGGCTGCGCGAGCGCGCTGGGCGGCGGCGGTGCGAAGGCCTGGTCGAACTGGGAGCAGCCGGCGGCGGCCAAGGTGGCGGCGAGGCCGAGGATGAGGGCGGTGGGCTTCATGGGAGGGGCTGACTCCGGGCTCGTGGGGACGGATCGAGGGGCGAAAAGCGTAGACGACAACGCAGTTTGCGGGCCTGTGTTCCTTTCGTGGTTTCGCGGGCGGGGCGCGCTCCGGGCCGGTGTCCCGGTGGCCTCGGCGGGTGGCGTAAACGAAATAAACGAAATAAACGAAACAATCGAAATGAATGTCGCACCCCTTCGCGCCGGGCGCGGCACCACATGAAGTGTAGGCCATCGGATTACCTACTACCCGTCGGCCGGTGGCTTGGCACAAACCCCGAATCGCGCTTCTCCCCTCCCCTCATCTCCCCTCATCCTGAGGAGGCCCGAAGGGCCGTCTCGAAGGATGGGCAACAGACGCGGTGCGCATTCCCATCCTTCGAAACGCCGTGCTGCGCACTGCTCCTCAGGATGAGGTTAAGTGCTTGAACCGATTGGTTTCATATCGGGTCGGGCGCTCAGGTAAGGGCTTGATTCGATTGAGGTCATTTCCGGCCAGTCTCTCAGGGCGGTCGGGGCTGGCGGGACCAGCTTGATTCCATCCCGTCCGGAAAGACAGAGTGGCCGCATGATCCAGGAAAGCTTCGCCCTCCCCGCCGGCAGCGCCGACTGCCACGTCCATGTCTACGGTCCCTACGACCGCTTTCCCGCCGTCCAGGGCGGCAAGTTCGCGCCGCTGCAGGAGACGCCGGTCGAGACGCTGCTGGCGCTGTGGGACCGGCTGGGCATCGCGCGCGGCGTGATCGTCCATGCGCTGGCGGCCGGGGCTGACAACGAGGTGACGCTGGATGCGCTGCGGCGGCATCGCGACCGGCTGCGCGGCGTGGCGCTGCTGAAGCCCGAGGTGAGCGAGCGCCGGCTCGACGAACTGAGCGAGGCGGGCTTTCGCGGCGTGCGCATCAACCTGTTGCGCCAGGACGGCAAGCCGGTGTCGTCGGGCGGCATGAGCCTCGACGACCTTGTGGCGCTGGCGCCGCGCCTCGGCGCCCGCGGCTGGCACGTGCAGCTCTGGGTCGAGACCGGCGACCTGATGGAGCTGGCGCCGACGCTGGAGGCGATGCCGTTCGACTTCGTGATCGACCATATGGGGCGCACCATGGCCGACAAGGGCGTCGACACTCCGGGCTTCCGCTGGTTCTGCGAGCGGCTGAAGAGCGGCCGCTACTGGTGCAAGCTCTCGGGCGCCGACCGCAACACGCGCCACGGCGCCGGGCCGGGAGCGGCCTATGACGACACCGCGCCGTTCATGGCGGCGCTGGTGGCGGCCAATCCCGACCGGCTGGTGTGGGGCAGCGACTGGCCGCATGTCGGGCACGCCGCCGAAGCGATCCCGCAGGAGCAGGATCTGCTGCGGCTGTTCTTCCGCGCCGTGCCCGACGCGGCGGTGCGGCAGAAGATCCTGGTCGACAATCCGAAGGTTCTCTACGGGTTCTGGGGCTGAGCAAAGGTCCCTCGCGGGCGCTCGGGATGACAACATTTTTTTACCTCGGCGCACGGCGTCAGTTCCAACACCCATTGTCATCCCGAGCGTAGCGAGGGACCTTTGATCGAAAGGCAACACATGACTCACCACGACAACTGGGGCTGGCGGGCCCGCATCGGGCTGTTCATCGTCGGCAACGAGGCGGTGCCGGAGGCCGAATGGTGGGCGATGGCGCCGCCGGGCGTGTCGATCCATGCCGCGCGGGTGACGGCTTCGACGCCGTGGGCCAAGTGGCGCGCCGACAGAAGCGGTGTCGATCTCGCCGACGATCTGGCGCGCGGCGCGAAGCAGTTCTCGGCCATGAAGCTGCAGGCCGTCGTGTTCGCCCACACGTCGAGCAGCGTGATGGGCGGCAAGGGCTGGGACGAGGCCACCGTCGCGGCGCTCTCGACGATCGTGGCGAGCGGCATCGCGGGCGACGAGGCCCGGGTCACGACCAACGGGCTCGACACGCTGGCGGCGCTGCGCCACTCGGGCGTGAAGCGGCCGTTCCTCGTGCTGCCGCCATGGTTCCCCGACAGCGCGGTGGCGGCGGCGCTGAGCTACTACGGCGATCACGGGCTCGCGCCGGTCGGCCATCTGCGCCTCGATCCCGGCCGCAAGTGGCGGGACGTGCCGCCGCAGGATCTCTATCCGCAGGGCATGGGCTTCGAGCAGGAGATCGAGCCGCTCTACGCCCAGATCCGCAGGGCCTGCCCGCCCGACGCCGACGGCGTGCTGATCGGCGGCACGGGCTTCCGCTGCGTCGGCATGATCGAAACACTCGAAACCGACCTCGGCCGCCCGGTGATCAGCGCCAACCAGGCGAGCCTGTGGCACTGCCTCAGGATGAGCGGCATCCGTACGCCGGTCGAAGGCTACGGGGCGTTGTTGCGGTCCTGATCGAAGGCAAGAGAAAGGTCCCTCACTTCGTTCGGGATGACACTGGTTTTGTCATTGGCGCACTGCGCCAATTCCAACAAAATTGTCATCCCGAGCGCAGCGAGGGACCTTTGGCCTCGTCAGGTCGCCAACAAATTCAGCTTCTTCAGCAGCTCGCGCTCCTGCTCCATCGTCTTGGCCATCTGCGCCTGATAGGCGGGGCCGTCGAGCAGCAGGAGCGGCTGGTCCATGTTGTCGAGGAATTCGAGATGCTTGGGCTCACCGGCGGCCTGGCGGAAGGCGTCGGCCAGGATCCTGACCACGGCGGGGTCCATGCCCTTTGGACCAATGAGACCGCCGGGGCTGTCGACGGCGATCTCGAGGCCGAGCTCCTTGACGGTCGGCACCTCGGGGAAGCGCTTGGCGCGGGTGGCGGTGAAGACCGCGAGCAGGCGCAGCTTGCCGGCCATCACCAGCGGCGCCCAGCCCGAGGACTCCGAGGCGAAGTCGATCTCGCCGCCCATCAGCGCGCGCAAGGTGTCGGCGGTGCCGCGATAGGGCGCGTGGGTCCAGCTGAGGCCGTCCTTGAGGCCGAGGCTCTCCATCGCCAGATGCTGGGTCGAGCCGGCACCCAGGGTGCCCCAATTCAGCTTGCCGGGATTGGACTTGGCATAGGCCAGCAGCTCGGGCAGCGTCTTCCACGGCGCGTCGGGGCGCACCACGACGCCCATGACGAAGCCGGTGATCTGCAGGATGTAGGTCAGGTCCTTGATCGGATCGTATTTGAGCGAGGCGTTCAGCATCGGCTGGCGCAGCACGCTCATGTGCATCTGGCTGATCGTGTAGCCGTCCGGCTTGGCGTCCTGCAGCGCCAGCGCGCCCAGCACGCCGGCGGCACCGCCCTTGTTCTCGACGATGACGGGCTGTCCCAGCTTCTTCGCCGCCGATTCCGCCATGATGCGGAAGCCGGCATCGGCCGGGCCGCCGGCGGCCCACGGGATGATCAGGCGGATCGGCTTGTCGGGAAACTTCGCCTGCGCGCGCGACGGCGCGGCGGCGGCGAGCGGCAGGAGTGCGGCGCCCGCGAGGGCGGCTCTTCGTGTCAGGCGAGTCATGTGTTTCCTTCCCTTCTCCAGTGACAGGCTATCCGAGCAAAGAGTGGGCCGCACAAAGAAAATCGGCCGGCTTGGGGCCGACCGATTCTGTATTTCTTTGCAGAGCGGGTTTGCTCCGGTCTACTGGGCTCAGGTCTGCTGGATGGCCGAGAGGATCCAGCTGCCGCCGCGGCTGCGCAGGAAGGTCCAGACTTCGGTGGCCTCGGTGCGAACCTGCTCGTTGCCTTCGACGATGCGGCCGTCGGCGACGGTGCGGGTGACGTCGATCATGCTGAAGCGCATGGCCACCGTCGCATACTCCATCGAGCCTTCGCTCCACGCCTCGGACAGGTCGCCCTGCTCGAGCTTGATCGCGTCGACCTTGTTCTCGACGCCGCGGCTGGCATTGGCCGACAGCTCCTCGGAGAAGTAGCCCAGCATCTCGGGCGACACGAGGCTGCGCAGCTTGGCGAGGTCGCCGACGCTGTAGGCGGCCTGCACGTTCACGAGCAGCGCTTCGAAGGCGTTGTAGTCGGCCTCGCCGATCGTGAGCTCCTGGGTCGCGGGTGCCGAAGCTGAACCCGCACCTGCGCCAGCGCCGCCCAGCATGCCGCCCATCATCGGCTGCAGGCCGGTCCGGGCCATCGAGTCGGGCGCCGCCGGGCGCGGCGACAGCAGATTGCCGCCCGCGTTGCCGGCACCGGCGCCCGCGCCGGCAAAGGCCGCCGCCGGAGTACCGTTGCGCGACTTCCACCAGCGAACGCCGAAATAGACGATGCCGGCGATCAGGCCGAGCTGGAGCAGGAAGCCCAGCATGCCGGCCATGCTGCCGAGACCGGCGCCGAAGCCGCCGCCCATCATCATGCCGATCAGGCCGGCGCCGAGCATGCCGCCCATCAGGCCCGACATGAACGGGTTGCGCTGCATGAAGCCACCGGGCTTGGCGGCCGAGGCGGCCGCCGGATTGGCCGACGGGCTCTGCTGCTGCGGCGTGGTGCTGCGCTCGACCGGCTTGGAGGTCGGCGCGGTCTGGGTCGGGGCCGGCGCCTGGCCGGACTTGCTGCCGCGGCTGCCGCCGCCGCCGCCTCCGCCCGCCCGCGCATCGGCGGGCGACGGAGCCAGCGAGGGTACCGCGATGATCAGAGCCGCGACAATCGCGAGCCAACGAAACTTGGTCATTTGGACATCCCTGTTGAACCGGATTCGGGCCCGGTCTTTTGCACACTGTATGTTAGGGTGCTTTGCCTGCAGTTCAAGGGCGCAACCGGCCGCCGGACAGGCCGTTTGATAAATTATGCACATGCTCCTTCCCGCCCGGCTCCTCCCCGCCCGGATTGTCGCCCTGGCCCTCATTCTGGCGCCCGGCATCGCCGCCGCCGAGGGCTGCCTCGAACAGGTTCGTACGCTGGCCAGCCGCCAGAACATCGCCACCGATCCGCCGACCGCCTCGCCCGACAAGGCGCCCGGCGTGACCTCGCGCGAGCTGGGCCGGTCCGGCGGCGTGACCTCGCGCGAGCTGGGCCGGTCCGGCGGGGTGATCGAGCCGCCGGCCACTTCGGACCGTTCGGTCATCGCCCCGCCCGCCGCCACCGGCAGTCGCATGCCGACGATGCCGGACATCACGCAGAAGCCGGACACGCCACTCTCCCCGCGGGCGGCACGGAACGAGGCGCAGAAGGACAGTGCCGCCGACCGGACGGCGCTACAGGCGGTGCTGGTCGCGGCGCGCGCCGAAGCCGAGCGCGGCCAGGAGGCCAACTGCCTCGACGGGCTGGAAAAGGCTCGGCAGATCCTCGAGCGCGCGGAAAAGTGACGCGATCCAGCTCACGTCCTCGAGGTCGAACGGGCCCAGCAGGAACAGCAGGCTGACACAGCCGATCAGGACGGTCGCGGCGACGGCGATGCGTCGGGCGGCCGGCGCGGATCGTACCGGCTGGACGCGATGGAGCGTCCCGCCCCCGCGCAGGTCGATCCTCTGCGCCACACGGCGGCGGCGGCGCTCCGGTTCGCGCGGCAGCGGCACCTGTCGCACCGAGATCGCATCCGGCGAGGCCTGCCGCAGCCGGTCATCGGCATCCTTCTTCGGGGCCGCGGCGAGAGCCGTCAGCGGATCGGGAGCAAGAGCCTGTTCTTCCCCGCTCCACGCCTCGGGCAGCACGCGCACCAGCCGCACCAGGCTGAAGGCGAGCCACGCGGTGGCCAGCGGCAGGCCCAAGCGGAAAGCGACATGGGTCTCCGCCGTGTTCCACGCCCACACGCTCATCGAGGCGCCGGCCACGGCCATGGCGAGACCCGCGGCGATCACGGCGACGGCGGTCAGGCGGAAAAGACGCGACGACGACATCCGCCACGTAAACCGATGACGCTTCACCGCGTCAACAGCGACAGGATCGCTGCGTAGTGGATAGAAGCCGCCACCAGGACCGAGGCGTGCCACAGCGCCTGCTGGTACGGCAGGCGGCTCGACAGATGGAAGATCGTGCCCAGAGAATAGACCACGCCGCCTGCGAGAAGCAGGATCAGGGTTTCTCGTTCCACCGAGGCCAGCAGCTCGTCGATGGCGAACAGGCCGATCCAGCCCATCAGGAGATAGAGCACGACCGAGAGCTGCTCGATGCGGCGCGGCTGCAGCAGCTTCGCGGCGATGCCCAATGCCGCCGCCGCCCACATCACCGCGGTGAGGCCGCTCGACCACGGTTCGCGCAGCTTGAGGATCGTGAGCGGCGTATAGGTCCCGGCGATCATCACGAAGATCGCGGCATGATCGAACCGGCGCAGCCACTCTCTCCGTGGGCTGGCGAGGCGCAGATTGTAGGCCGCCGAACAGCCCAGCATCGCCAGCAGCCCGACGACATAGACGAGGATGGGCGCGACCTGCCCTGGGCTTGACGACCGCGCCGCCACGGTCAGGATCGCTGCCGCTCCGACGACGCCGAGGATGAGACCGAGCGCGTGAATGGCTGCGTCGGCGCGCAGGTAACGATCGAGTTTCGGCTCTGCCATGCAGCTACGATGCGGATGCGGGTCGCGTCCTGCAACCGGTTCGGCGACGGCGCCGTTATCCCCGGCGGACAAGGAGAACGACGTGAAGTCTGTATTCGCTGGTCTCGCGGGGGTCCTCGCCCTTGCCTTGGGCCCGGTCGCATTCGCGGCCCAGCCGTGGGACGGCACCTATGTCTTCGAGCAGGCGCTGGGACCCGGCGCCGGCGGCACGCAGAACTTCGTGACCCATACGCTGACCCTCAGCGGCCCCGAAGGCTGCCGGCTGGTGGCGGAGGGCTTCCAGACCGACGAGACCATCCGCTGCACGGCGATGCCCGACGGCGACCGCCTGCTGGTCTCCTTCGTGAGCTTCGCCACCGGCAAGGTCGAGAACAGGTATGGCGTGAAGCTCTACAGCGTGGGCCAGCCGCTGTTCGCGATCGCGCAGACGCCGAACGGTCTCGTCACGACCTGGCAGGGTTATGCCCAGGCCGCCGGCGACGGCGCCCCCGGCTCCGCCTTCAACAAGGTGGGACGTGAGCGGATGCGCCGGATAGAGTGACTCCAACCAGACCTCCGGAGGAGACACCAGACATGTCCGACATCGCCTATACGCCGATCCTGCCCGAAGGCTGGCCGCGCCCGCGTGGCTTCTCCCACGGCGTCGTCGCCACGGGCACGCGCAGCGTGCGCATCGCGGGACAGATCGGACGCGAGCCGGCGCAGGCGCATATTCCCGCCGACGCCGATGCCGGCACGCAATGGCGCATCGCGCTCGGCAATCTCGTCGCCGTCCTGAAGGCCGCGGGCGGCCAGCCGCAGCACCTGGTGGCGCTGCGCGCCTACGTCACCGACATCGCCGAGTTCAATGCCGCCGGTGCCGCCGTCGGCGCTGCCTGGGGCGCCACGCTCGGCCGCCACTTCCCGGTGATGACGCTGGTGCAGGTGTCGGCCCTGGTCGATCCCCATGCCAAGGTCGAGATCGAGGGCGAAGCGATCCTTCCCTAGGGCCACCGTTCGCGATCGACAGGGCGCGCCACGAGGCCCTGCGATCCCGGCGGGACGCAGTCCCTACGGGCTACCACCGCCCGAGCCACCACCGCCCGACCCGCCGCCCGTCTGCGAGCCGCTCGGCGGGCTCGGCGCCGAGCCGAGCGGGCGCGAGGCGTTGCTGGTCGTGACGGCCTGCGTCGCGACCAGTTGAAGGTAGGCCAGCCACGGCGCCAGCCTCGACGAGGGGTCGGCATAGGGCAGCGCGTTCGCGCTGAGCGTCCTTAGCGCCGACTCGATCAGCACCTTGTCACCGGGGCCGATGACGTTGCCGGTCGTCTGGGTCTGCTCGAACAGGACGAGATAGGCCTGCAACGCGTTGGGCGGCAGGATCACCGGCTCGAGCGGCGCCGCGCCGCCGGCCGGTACGAAGATCTGCGAGCCATAGCGAACCGCGCGCTGCGTGCCGGCGGCGTTGCTCACGGTCAGCCGGTCGCCGAACAGGAAGGTCGCGGTGGTCGAACCGTCGGCGCCCACGGTGACGGTCGCGATACCGCCGCGCACGCCGATATGGGCGCTGGGCGTGCGGATGATGACGTCGCCTTTCTTGCTGATCGCGCCGCCAACGAAGCGAAAGGCCCCCTTCGTCGCGTTGACGGCCAGCTCGCCGACATTGCGGTTGGCGTCGAAGACGAACCTGTCGATCGTCAATTCGCTGTTGGCGCCGACCGTGAGTCCCGAACCGTCGAGGAAGACCAGGTGCGCACGGTCCGCCGGTCCCGTCGTCACCCGCTCGCTGCCGAAGACATCGATGCCGACGCGCAGGGTCCGCGTGGGCTGGGCCGGCGGCGTGCCGCGCGGATCGCCGCTGGCCGCGGAGGTCACGCCGACCTGCTGCGCGGATGCCGCCGTGACCCAGGCCAGCGGCAAAAGAAGCGTCAGGAAGATCGCGTGTGATTTCCACAAGGACATCGTACCGCTCCCCTCAGAATCGCCAGCCGATGCCCACCAGGCTGCTGAACGAATTGAAGCTATAGTTGTTGATTGAGGCGGACCGCTGGAAATAGGTCGTCTGAGCCACCAGCGTCAGGCAATCGTCGAGCGGTACGGACAGGAGCAGGCCGAGATTGACGTCGGTCTGAGTGCGCACCGTCCCCGGCTGGACGAAGGGATCGGGCTGGTCGTAGGTCGCGAACGCCATCGCGGCATTGCCCGCCAGTGTCCACTTGCGACCGTTCACGCCCACCGGATCGACGAAACGCCAGGTCAGCGAGCCGCCGAAGCCCGCCTCGCCATAGCTCTGGAAGCCCGTCATCGCGATATAGCGCGTGTAGTTGGCCCCCAGCGACGCTTCCAGGCTGGCCGTCAGATCCGCGCGGAGATTGCCCGCCACCGTTCCGTTGTTGCCCGAGTTCTGTGAGTTGAAGGGCACGGCGACATTGTCCACGAACTCACGCCGCTGCCCCAGCACCACGATCCCGGCGCGCACCTTTTCGGTTACCGGCACCGAGGCTTCCAGTCCGGCGCCCCACGCCCAGTAGGTCGGCAAGTTGCCCACGGTGATATAGCGCCCGCTGACGAAGGGCTTGAGCTGCACGCCGCTCAGAGGGCCGTCGATCAGCTCCATGCGCGGGCCCACGCCGAGGTCGAGCAACATCACGTCGGCATCGGTGACCTGGAACTGCTTGGCCGTATAGAAGGAGAAGTCGGTCTCCAGCGTGCCATTGTCCTGGCGCCCAAAATCGTAGCGATGGCTGAGCGACGCCGCGCCGACAAACGCGAAATCGCCCTTCCGCTGGAAGGTCGGACTGGGCACGACGTTCGCGCCAAAGGATTGCAGGGTGCCGGTGGGCAGGCTGGCCGGATTGTCGGAATAGCGGATGCCGGCCACGAACTCGCCGGTGAGGCGTGACGTGCCCCAGCGACGGTCGATGTCGCGGATGAACTCCGACGAACGCTCGGCGATTTCAGGGGTCGATTTCGTCGAGGTGCGGGCGGCCTCGAAATAGGTCCGCGCCGCGTCGTAGGACCTGAGCTTGTAGTAGAGGACGCCCAGCTCGAACTTTACCCGCGGCTGGTCGGCATCGATGACGAGGAAACGTTCGTATGCCGTGATCGCGCCTTCATAGTCCTCGGCGGCCGTGGCGGCCTGGGCATATTTCAGCAGGACTTCGGCATCGCCGGGACGGCGCAGGGTGTCCTCGAAGGCAGCCCTGTAGGATGCACGCTTCGCATCATTGACTTGCGCCAGGGACGGACTGGAAAAAGCCACCAGCGCCGAAAGCAGCAGGGCCATCTTGGAGCGGTGCATCATACTCCAGTATCTATTTGCATGGCATTGTACCATTGTCGCTGGGGACCGGAACGCCAAAGACTGATGCTTTCTGCAGGGCGAACACAGGCCGCGAGCGTCCTGCATGTAAAAGGGAGGACTTGCAGGCTTCGAGCCGGTCGGGCGCCGCCGGCTCAACCTCGGGATCGTACGCGGCAATCCCGCGACCAGCATCCGGCTCGCGGGCCAAAGGATCAGATCACAAACCGAGCGTGCTGAGACCCGGGTGATCGTCGGGCCGGCGGCCCAGAAGCCAGTGGAACTTGCGGTCCCTTTCGGCGATGGGATGTTCGTTGATGCTGGCGATGCGCCGGCGCATCAGCCCATCGGCATCGAATTCCCAGTTCTCGTTACCGTAGGCACGGAACCAGGTGCCGCTGTCGTCGTGGAATTCATAGGCGAAGCGTACGGCAATGCGATTGCCGGCGAAGGTCCAGAGTTCCTTGATCAGGCGATAGTCGAGTTCGCGCGCCCACTTGCGCGTGAGGAAGGCCTCGATGGCGTCGCGGCCGGTGACGAACTCCGCGCGATTGCGCCACTGGCTGTCCGGCGTATAGGCCAACGCGACCTTGGCGGGATCGCGGCCGTTCCAGCCATCCTCGGCAAGGCGGACCTTCTCAACCGCGGTCTGCTCGGTGAAGGGCGGCATGGGCGGGCGGGACATCGTGAGGCTCCTCGGTCTGTGTCAGATGATCTTGCGGGCGCGCAGGTCGGCCAGTTCCGCCGGCCCGTAGCCCAGCCCGCCCAGGATCGCGTCGTTGTGCTCGCCCAGCTCCGGCGCGATGCCCGGCTGGGCCGGCGTCTCGGAGAACTGCCACGGCGTGCCGTGTACCTTCAGCTTCTTGCCCAGCTTGGGATACTCCACCTCGGTGACATAGCGATTGGCCAAGACGTCGGGGTCGTTGGACGCTTCGAGCAGCGTGTTGATCGGCGCCGCGACGATGTCGGCGGCACGAAGTCTCGCCACCCAATCCTCGCGCGTGCCGGTGGTGAAGAGACCGTCGAGCACACCCAGCAACTCGGCGCGCCTGGTGTCGTCGTCGATGATGATGCCGAGATCGGCGAAGCCCGCCTCCACCAGCCGCTCATAGAAGCCCAGCGACGACATCGCGTCCTTCCAGTTCTCTGGGCCGACCAGCTGGAACACCAGCGGCTTGCCGTCGCGATCGTCGAAGCTCGCACTGATGCCCGGCCGCTCGCGCGTGCCGGTGACGCGCGCCTGGCCCGTGACAGGGTTTTGATCACGCCACATCGCCGTCTGCAGCGTCCAGCCCATCAGCCGGATCTGCCCGCCCAGCAACGAGAGGTCGATCTTCTGACCGACACCGGTGGTGCGCGCATGCGTGAGCGCTGCCAGCGCACCGCCGAACGCCAGGATGGCGCAGGTCTCGTCGGCCACCGAGACAACGCCGGTCCGCATCTTCTGACCCGGCATGGAATAGGCCTCGGCGATACCGCCCAGCGCCTGCGCCATCGAGTCGGTGCCCGGCAGATCGGCATGCGGCCCGTTGGGGCCATAGCCTGAGATCGAGACGTATACGAGCTTCGGGTTGACCTTGCGCAACTCGTCCCAGCCGAAGCCGTTCTTCTCGGCCGCACCGGGCCTGAAATTCTGGCCGAAGATGTCGGCCTTGGCGACCAGCTGGCGGAGGATAGCGCGACCTTCCTCGCTCTTGAGGTTGAGCGTCACGCTTTTCACGCCGCGATTGTTGGTCTCGAAGAAAGTGCTGCCCATGCCCGGCAGCACGGTCATGCGGCGCGACGGGTCCCCGCCCTGGGGCGACTCGATCTTGATCACGTCGGCGCCGAGATCGGCCATCAGCATCCAGGGCACGGTGCCCGCCTGCGCGGTCGAGCAGGAGACGACCTTGACGCCCTGAAGCGGGCCGTAGGGAACAGACATTGACGGGGCTCCTCCGTGAGGGCCCCACGCTAGAGCAAGATCAGGCAGCCGTCTCCAGCCGCGCCACGTCGCAGAAGCGAACGAGGCGGCTGGATGCTTCGTCCCACAGTGTCAGCCGCGGCGCAGCGAGGCCCGCACGCAGGCCGAGCGGCGGAACGGCGCGCAGTCTCTGCGCCGCCTCGTGAGCCGCCGGAAGCCGGTAGTTGGGGATGCGCTGATTGAGATGGTGGACGTGATGGAAGCCGATATTGCCGGTGAACCAGCGCAGAACGAGCGGCAGGTCGAACCATGACGATCCGTCCATTGCGGCATCGACATAGCGCCACGCGCCGCGACCGGTCCACTGCGCCCCGGGAAAGCGATGCTGCAAGGTGAACAGCCACACGCCGAGGATCGACGCGACGACCATGATCGACAAATGCACCAGCAACACGTCGCGCCAGCCCAGCGCCAGAACGAGTGTCGCAAACAATGCAACGAGGCTCGCATTGGTGAGAAGAACCGAGCGGCGCTCCCGTACCCACGCCCGCGGCGTGTCGAACGGAAGGCGGTAGAGCAGCACGAACACCAGAGGCGGCAGCAGGAAGTTGGCGATCAACGGATGGCGGACGAGCCGGTGAACGAACCTCTGCCAGGGCGACAGTGAGAGATAGGCGCGCACGGTGAGGCACGACGAATAGATGTCGCTGCCGCGATCGCCGCGATCGAGATTGTTCCATTCGGCATGATGCTGCGCATGCTGGCGGCTCCAGCTCGCGAAGGGCGTGAAGGTGCACAGGCTGCACAGCCGGCCGACGATCACGTTGGCGCGGCGCGAGGCGAAGAACGAGCCGTGGCCGCAATCGTGCTGGACGATGAACACGCGGACCATGAACCCGCCGGTCGGTACGGCGAGCGCAAGGGCGAGCCACGGGGAATAGCCGTGCGCCACGTACATCGCCGCGCAACCCGCCAGGAAAGGACCGAACGAAGTTGCGAGCTGCAGGACGCTCTGCCGCACGGAGGGACGCGCGAACGTCGCGGCGGCAGCACGCAACCCGGCGTCGACGTGACCGGTGGTGCAATGAGGCTTCATGAACACCTCCGTCCTTCGCCGATGAGGCGAGGCACAAGAGTATTTGGCCCTTGATAGTGTCGGAACAAGGGACCATATGAGCCTCGTCGATACACGGACAGCTGATTTGGTCCGCGCCCGCCGGCATAGTCCAGCGGCCCGCTCCACGACACTTGATCCCGAAAGCCAGTGCAATTTCGACGGGTTCCAGCGCTCTCCCGCCTGCTCAGATGCGGAATGAACGTGCTGGACCCGCATATCCAAAATCAGAAAAGGGGTCTCCCATGACAACGACGACGGGAACCGTGAAGTGGTTCAATATTCAGAAGGGCTTCGGCTTCATTCAGCCGGACAATGGCGGCACCGACGCCTTCGTGCACATCAGCGCGGTCGAGCGCGCCGGCATGAGCATGTTGAGCGAGGGCCAGAAGCTCGAGTTCGAGCTGGTCGCCGACCGCAAGAGCGGCAAGATGGCGGCTGAAAACCTCAAGGCTGCCGCAACCTGATCACGGGCTGCCGGTAACGGCGGCCGCCCTCCTTCCTACGCGCCACCACGGATGTACTGGGGCGGGTGGACGGGAGCGGCAACGCGATATGGCCCCGTACCTGAGAAGGTGCGGGGCCTTTTTGCATCTGGCTCGCCGCTCAGTTTGCCTTGAAGACTTTGTTCATGGCCGACATCAGGTCCTTGGCGCCCTTGTCCATAAGCATCGCCTTGGGCAGCTCGTCGAACCGCTGACGTCCGCTGACCGTGAGGCAGGGGCCATCCTTGCTGTCCTGGATCAGCCGCAGATTGCGCAGACGCGTCAGATCCTGGGCGCGCATGGCGCGCACGTCCGACTGGCCGTAGGCAACCCGCCGCAAGGTGACCTCCTCGTCGGGGGTGAGCACGGCCACGGGAGCGCGCGGGGGTTCGGCTTTTCGTTCAACGGTCATGTGGCGTCCTCGTCTTGCGCTTCGATGCATCGTCGGATGCTTTCGGAATCGGGAGGCGCCGACGCAGACGTCGCCGAATACCTGCCTTAGATGGGCGCTCGGCGCTTCTGCGGCAAGCGCTCATTCCGAGGCAGGGCCGAACGCTAAGGGGCCGAAAGCATCTGCTGGGTGAGACCCGCACACGGCACGTCCTTGGCATTTCCGAAGACCGGCGTGGGAATGGGGATCACACGACCGAGCGAAATCTGCGGCGCGCGCAGTTTGCCCTCGATCATCACTGCACCGTGAAGGTCGAGCAGATCGAAGCTCTTGGGATCGGAATCGATCTCGGCCTTGACCGCCTGGCTCTTGAGAGAGAGCTGTCCCTTGACGTGCAGGACGGACTTCTGCGTATCGAGCAGGGTACGGTCGAACGTGACATTGCCCTGCTGGAAGTTGAGACGGCTTACGGCACACTTGATGGGAATGCGGTTGTCGCCGGCCACGTAGAGCACCAGCGCATCGAATATCTGCAGGCCCGCCAGGCTCACCATCAAACTGCTGACCGAGCCGCCACCCAGCGCAAAGGCCATGTGCCCGTTCGCCGTGCCCATGACCTGCGCCAGCGAGCGGCCGTTGCCGGCAAGCGCCACCCGCCCCTGTATCTTGCCCTGCGTGGCATCGAAGTAACGCGACTCGCGGAAGAAGTTCTTCAGTTCGATGTCACTGAGTTTGAGATTGGCCCGCACCTTGGGATCGTCGGTGCGCGCATCGATGGCGATCTCGCCGGCGATGGCTCCGCCGCCCAGCACCGACAGAGTGAGCGGCTTGACCGCGGCGTTGCCATCCTGGATCAGGACACGGAAGGACAGCGCCTGCACCGGCAGCCAGGGCGGCGCGAGGACCCTCTTCGCATCCAGGGTCACGTCCATGTTCATCGCGCGCAGCTTCTCGACATGCAGAGGCACGTTGGGGAAGAGATCGCCCGAGGCCTCGAGCTGGGCCTGCGTCTGCGCCTGCTTGGCCGATACATTGGTCTTACGGGCGGGCGTCGCGCCCACCAGCGGCGCCAGATCCTCGAAGATAAGTTTCTGCGACACCAGCTTGGCCGTCAGAAACTCCGGCTTCCGCCGCTCGTCGATCGTGACCTCGCCCGTCAGGTCGCTCTCGCCGACGCGCCATTTGGACTGGACGAATTTCCACAGTCCGGGCTCGCGTTCCAGCTTGCCGGCGATCGTATAGGGCGGCGTCGGCGGCCCCGGAATTCCCAGCAGCGGATAGATGTCGGAGAGGTTGGGGCCGGACAGCGTCAGGTCGACATTGGCCCCGGTCCATTTGAAGGGATCCTGGACCGTCCCCTTCACCTTCAGCTTCGTGCCGCCGAAGGTCACGTCGAGGTCCAGCGGATAGGGTTGCTCGGTGTCGCGCAGCATCAGCACCGAGCCGCCGATGAAACGCACGTCCAGCGGCTGGCCCGCGAGCTTACCCTTCAGCGACAATTCCGCTTCGGGCCCCTCGCCCGCCTTGCCGGTCGCGGTCGAGACCGTCCCGTCGAGTTCCAGTTTACGCCTGGGATCTCGGTAGCCGAGTTTGCCGTCGGTGATCTCGAGCTTGCCGATCAGCGGCGCGTCGAAACGATTGTCGGGCTCCAGCGCCTTGGCAGCGCCCGTCACGACGGGCGTCTCCGCCATGCTCCAGTTGAGCTGGTCCTTGTCGCCCGTCTCGACCTGGACTTCCGGCTTGCGCAGCACGAGGCGCGGCAGGACGAGGTTGCCGCCCAGCAGCGGCCACAGCCGGATGTCGAAGTCGACCTGGTCGACCTTGAGCATGTAGGGCGCCTTGCCCCATTGCGCGTTGGCGACCTCGATGCCCTCGAGCTTGACATTCGAGGTCCAGCCCCACTCGACGGCAACTTTGGCGATTTGTGTCTTGCGGCCCGTCAGGTCGCTGGCCCAGCCTTCGACCTGGCCTCGCAGATAATCCGAGGTCGCGATGAAATAGATTGACCCGGCGGCGATCAATACGAGACCGATCAAAATGCCGGCTGTCCAACCCAGGATCTTGGCGGCACGTTTCATAGGACAGGAACGAAGCAGCCGCGCTGCGGTTGCATTGCTGAAATCAGGCTGGGCCTTGACCAGACACCATCCGCCTCCCGCTTTCCTTCAACTGCGTGCCCCCAGTCGCGATTGCCAGAAGCACAGCAGGGGCGTGACGCCCAGCTCCATCGCAAGCGCTCCTGCCACCGAAGGCGACAGCGGATCGCCCAGCATCACGCCCAGCAGTCGGCAACCCCCGCCTATCACGACGACCGCCGTCAGCACGCGGATGCGCCCCGTCTGCCGTTCAAGGTCGAGGATCGACGCCCAGAAGGCGAGCCCAATGCCGACCAGCAGGCCCGAGAGATAGCGGTCATGGTTCAGCTGCCAGCCTACCGATCCCGCCATCGGGTGAAATACGCCCCACAGCCCCGCAGCGAACGGCACGATCCCGGCAACGGCAAAACTCGCCTGCGCGGCGCGCTTCCCGACGACCGAAGCGGCATTCATCCGGCCCATCCCTTTCCCGGCAGCGGTGCCGGTTCGTCCCTCTTACGAAGGACACGGACTATTCGATCACTGGGCGAGGGTTCAGCGCGAGGCGTTCAATGCTGGTTCGTAATCGAACGCTTCCCTGTCGTTGAGATATCGGCGGGCCGCTGCCTCTCACGATGTCGCGCGATCGGCCAGCGCGGAATGGCTAGCCACTGCGTTCAGTCCGGCAAGACGGTGCGGCCCAGCACGACGTCCTCGTAGACATGAAGTGAGGGCAACCCGCCGGTGTGCATGAACAGCACCTTGGCATGGGGCTTGAAGTGACCCTGGCGGGCGAGGCCGATCAGGCCGGCCATGATTTTCCCGGTATAGACCGGGTCGAGCAGGACGCCCTCGGTGCGTGCCAGCATCTGGACGGCCTCGACCATCCTGGAATTGGGCACCGAATATTTCGGCTGCCAGTAGCCGCCGAAGCTCTTCACGGCCGAAGGCGGCACCTTGAGGCCGAGGCCTAGCAGGTCGCAAACGGCCTGCGCTTCCTTGACGACCAGCGGCTCCTGGTCGGCAGGATCTCGGCTGACGCCGACGCCGATCAGCGGAATCTTGATGTTGTTGCCGAGGAATCCCGCGACCATGCCGCCATGTGTGCCCGAGCTGCCCGAGCCCACCACCACGGCATCGAGCGCCAGGCCCATGTCGAGCCACTGGACCTGCATCTCCTGCACGCAGGCAACGTAACCCAGGCCGCCGATGGCGTTGGAGCCGCCGCCTGGAATCACGTAGGCCTTGCGGCCGAGCGAGGCCACGTCCTGCGCGACCCTCGACATCGCCTCGCCCATGTTGGTGCCGCCGGGAACGACGGTGATCGCCTCGACCCCCATCAGCTCGAACATGAAGTTGTTGCCGCCGGCTTCCTTCCTGTAGCTGCCCGGAACGCGCTCCTCGATCACGAAGCGGCATTTCATCCCTTCCTTGACCGCGGCCGCGAGCGTGATGCGGCAATGGTTGGATTGCGGCGCGCCGCAGGTCACCAGCGTATCGCAGCCCTGGGCCAGCGCGTCGCCCGCCAGGAACTCGAGCTTGCGGGTCTTGTTGCCGCCCGGAAACAGGCCGAGCAGGTCGTCGCGCTTGATCCAGATGTCGGGTCCCACGCCACCGGGGCAGCTCGCGGCGAGAGCCTTGGTAAAATGCGGCAGGTGTTCGATGGGCGTGGGCGCGTGGGTGTAGATGCGACGCGAAAAGCGAGACAAGTCCATTCAATCAGCTCCGTTGAAAAATACGCGCCCTCGCCTGCCTGCGGACGAAGTCAGGTCACGGCACGATGACGCCGCAGGCGATGCGATCGCCGGCATTGCCGGTCGGGTCGGTCTTGTAGTCGTCGGGCCCGGCATGAATGATGATCGACGAACCGTCGGCATCGAACACCGAATTGGGCTGCCCCTTGACCAGCGAGATCATGGGATTGGCGATCTCGATCGTCAGCTCACCGCTGGCCGGAATGTGCAGGTTGGGCATGTCGCCGGCGTGCGAGCCTTCGGCGGCTTCCATACCGTGCTTCTTGGAGGCTGGATTGAAGTGCCCGCCCGCACTGGTGAAGGGCGCCTCGCACTTGCCGACGGCGTGGATATGGAACGCATGCTCGCCGGGGACGGCGCCCTTCAGCGACATCTTGAGGAGGACGCCGTTCGGCGTCTGGAGGAGGTGCACGCTGCCGACATCCTTGCCGGACGCATCCTTTAGCGAAGCCTTCGCCGATTGGGCGTGGGCGGAGAAGGAGACGGCCACCGCGGCCACTGCCATCAGACTGCACATCACTCGGGCGATAAGCATCGGTTCCTCCGTTGTTGAACAGGGTACTCCACCCTACTCCAGGACCTTCGGCGGCCGGTAGAGCGGAAAGCCGTTGAAGGGCTTCGATTTGTCGTGATCGGGCACTTCGTAGAAGCTCGATTTGCCATAGTTGTGCAGTCCGCCGTCGACGCGCAGAGATATGCCCGTCACATAGGCCGCCGCGTCGCTCAGCAGATAGACGATGGCGCCCGCGATCTCGGACTCGGTGCCGTGGCGCTTGGCGGGAATACGGTGCTTCACCGAACGCAGCGCCTGATGAGCGCGCTCTGGATAGCGATCGAGGCCCGACGAGGCGATGAAGCCCGGCAGCACCGAATTCACGCGGACCCCGGAATGCGCCCATTCGACCGACGCGGTGTAGGTGAAATTGGTCTGTCCGGCGCGGGCGGCGCCATTGTGGCCCATGCCGGGATTGCCCGTCTCGAAGTCGGCGCCGATATTCACGATGGCGCCGCCATGGGCTTCCATCGACGCGAGATAGACCGCCTTGGACACCAGGAACGTCGCGGTCATGTTGTTGGCCACCACGGCGTTCCAGCCGTTCAGCGAGATGTCCTTCAGCGGGGCGGGAAACTGGCCGCCGGCATTGTTGACCAGCCCGTCGATTCGGCCACTCCACTCCATCACGCCCGCGACGGCGGCCTTGACCTCGTCTTCACGGCGGAGATCGGCTGAAAAGAGGAAGGTATCGGGATCGCCGAGTTCCTCCTTCACGCGCTCGAGCTTCTCCTTCGTTCGGCCGATGAGAGCCACGCGCGCGCCGAGCGACTTCAACTCGTGGGCAGTGCAGCGGCCGAGACCGGAGCCGCCACCGGTAACGATGATGCTCTTGCCCGCGAACAGGCCGGGCCGGAACACGGAGTCGTAACGCACGCTGGCTGTCATCTTCCCCCTGCACTTTCTCGATGGGAGACTATCCCTGGCGGACCCGCAGTGCGAGGCGCCCGAGGTGGCGTTGCAGCATCCGCATCAGCGCGAATCCCGCCTGGAGGGTGATGCCGAAACAGAGAATGCCGATGGCGAACAGGACCATCTTGTCACCAAGCGTCGACATCAGCTCCGCCTCGCGCAGGATGACCGCGATACCCTCGGGTACGCCAATGGCAGCGCCGGCACTCGACGACATGACCAGCACGAAGAAGGCGCGGGTCACATTGGGCAGGAACAGGAGCGCGCCCAGCGGCGAGCCTTCGCGCAGTTGCCGCAATGCCTCGCTGCCATTGTCGGCCACATAGGCCGCCGCGTAGGGCACCAGCGACAGCGCGACCGTCATGATGCCCGACGGCGCGACATGGACGCCGAACAGGGTCGCGTCCGACGGTATGATGTTCAGCAGGAAGAACATGACCACGAAGGTCGGCGCCGCACGCATCAGGCCGATCAGCGGCGCGGCGACCGCGCCGCGCACCCCGCCCGCCAGCTTCGCCAATGTGAGCAAGCCGCCGACGGCGAGGCCGATCAGCAGCGCGATGGCGGCGATCTCGAAATTGACCACCATGCCCGCAAGCAGCTGCGGCACGAAGTCGGGTGATATCCTGCTCATGCCGTCACCATCTGCCGGCGTTCGAGCCAGATTCGCAGCTTGTCGCACAGCCAGACCACGACGATCACCACACCGACATAAAAGACGAGCAGCAGCGAATACGTGCTGGCCCGGCCGCTGGCGAACGAAGTGATGTCGGTGAGCGCGCTCAGAAGCTCGGGCGCGCCGATGAAGCTCGCGATCGGCGTGCCCTTGGCGGCGTTGACGAGGAAGGACACGATCTGCGTCGCCGAACGGCTGACCGCCCGACCGAACAATTCCGCGGTGGGCGCCGGTGGCCCTCCGCGCTCGGTCCGCAGCGTATGCATCGCCTCGGCGATGGCCTGTCCCGCGTTGGCGCCATTCATCAGGCCGAGCGCCACGATGGCCGCGCCGATCGCGACGGCCGAGGAATAGGGAAAGAGCGCCAACGCCACCGCCGCCGCAATGACGAGCGTCAGCACGACCGGCGAGGATTGAAGGACGATGGCGAGCGCGCGGGCGGGCCAACGCAGCAGGAAAGACCGCGAACTCTGCAGCGCGCCCAGCACCATGGCAAACAGCAGGGTCGCCACGAGCGCTCCGGCCACCAGGATCAACGAACTGACGATTCCGGCCTTGAACAGCTGCCAGGCCGGCATGGTCTTGAACATCGGGAACTGCACGCTGATACCGGCGTGCTTCTCCAGCCATGTCTCGAACGCGGTCACCTGGCCGGCAAAGGGCGTGGGCTCGAGCACCGCGCTCAGCGCCGGGAGGACGCAGGCCGGGTTGGTGCTTCCGGTATCGGTATTGCAGTCGGGCCGATTCCAGACCGCGCGCTGGAGCTCGAGAAAGCCGAGGCCGATGCGATTCCGCTTCGCGACGTCGAGGAAAATGCCGTCGCGATGGAATATCTGGCTCGTCAGGTCGAGCGCCCGGGCGAGACGATCGCTGCCGGTCAGCGCCACCGCCATGCCCCACGGAAGCTGGGCGAAGCCGAACTTCTTGTCGTAGGCCTGCGCGAAAGCGGGTTCGTTGAAGTAGTAGTCGAAGAAGCTGTCGTCCTGGGCCGCGAGCACGCAGGTCTCGTCGCGCAATCTGTCGGGCAGCACGCCCGCCTCGTCGAACAGCATCAGCCGGGCATTGTGCGAGACGATCTGGGCATTGGAGCCATTGCCGATGGTGACGCAGATCGTGCGGCTGGCAACGTCGGGCCAGTCCTTGATCGAGAGCCCCTTCGGCCCGACGATGATCGTCTCCGACTGGTAATAGTGCGGGCGGATGAACCGCACCTGGCCGTCGCGCTGGGTGTTGTGACCCATGGTCGCGATGGTGAGGTCGATCTTGTCGTCGGCGAGCAGGGGGATCCGGCTCGCGGCGTTGACGCGCGTGAACGCCGGCTCGACGCCAAGATGCCGGGCCAGCTCGCGGGCCACATCGACGTCGTAGCCCGAGCGGACCTGGCCCTCGCGGGTCCCGAACAGCGGATAGTACTCGCGCACGCCGACGCGGATCTTCCCGTCACAGAAGATGCGCACCAGCCGGTCGAGGCCGGGCTGCTCGCAGGCGCCGGGCACCACGGCCGCGGCGCGCGCCTCCTCGACCAGCTTCGCCAGCGCCGCATCGGGCGTCTCGGCGCGCACCGGCAGGCCGGCAACGGCGACGAGCCAAACAAACGCAACACTCAGAACGCGCCGCAGTGCCATGTCAGCCCCGAGTCCCGGCCGCGGCGATTTCCACGATGTGCATGTCGGCAAAAGTGTGCGGCCCGTAGCGATGGAGGGAACTCCCTTCCTCCGCCCGCAGAATCGAAGGTGTCATCAGGTCAATCTTTTCATTGGCAATGTGGACGAGCACCGTCTTCACGATATGCATCGCGAGCCCGTGCCGTTCGAGTATCCCGCGCGAGCGCCCGACGTCGACGAAGGCGTTGTGCGTGATGAGGGAGCGGCCGTTTGCCCCGAGATGATCCGACAGGCCCTCGAGGAACGGATCGAGCAGCTCGCGGCCGTCGATGCCGCCCGAGCTCCAGGTCGACAGCCGGCCGGAGATCTCGAAGTGATCCATCGGGAAGTGCGGGAGGTTGGCGACGATGAGATCGAAGCGCCGGCCTGAAACCGGCTGCCACATGTCGCCCTGGTAGATCTCGGCGTCGTGGCCAAGCTCGCGCAGCAGCGACTGGCCGGTGGCAATGGCATCCCGCTCAATGTCGATCCCGCAAAGCGAGACGGCGCCGAGGCCACCCAGTACGGCGAGGACAACGCCGCTCCCGCAGCCGATCTCCAGCACCCGGGCGCCACACACGCGAGAGGGTTCGGCGCGAATCGCATGGATCAGCGCCGCCGTATATTCGCTGGGCCGCAGCGCCGCGACCGCCGGAGAGGACTTACGGACGTCGAGCATCGATCAGCGCGACATCTGCAACGGCACCAGACGCGAGGGATCGATCGCTGCCAGGCGCTTGGCCATCGTGCTCGCAACGGGATCCTCGGGATACTCGGTCACGATCTCCTGATAGCGCGACAGCGCCAGCGCATAATCTTCTGCGACCAGCGCGGTGTAGGCGCTGCGCGTGAGCTTGCAGAGCCGGACCGTGGCCTCGTCCGGCTCGAACTCGGGCCCGATCCCGTAGGCGCCGACCAGTTCGTAGATCGGCACCTTCGAGCGGCGGCCCTTCACGATGACATCGTCGATCGGCCGCACGCAAAGCCGCTCGCCCGCCTCCTTGAAGACGGCGTGGCTGATGCAGATGCGCGTGCCGTATTCCTTGTTGATGCCCTCCAGGCGCGCCGCGACGTTCACGCCGTCCCCCATCACGGTGTAGCTCATGCGCTCCTTGGATCCGATATTGCCCACCAGCACGGCGTCGCTGTGGATCCCGATGCGGACGTTCAGCGGCTTGGTGCCGGCCGCCTCCCAGCCCGCGTTCAGCTCCTTCATGCCCTCGCGGATACGCAGCGCCGCGAAGCAGGACCTCTGCGCATGGTCTTCGAGCAGGGCCGGCGCGCCCCAGAAGGCCATCACGCCGTCACCGATGAACTTGTCGATCGTGCCGTGCTCCACGTTGACCGCATGGGTCACGACACCGAGATAGGCCGACACGCGCAGCAGCAGTTCCTGCGAGGGCACTTCCTCCGACATGGTGGAGAAGCCCTCGAGGTCGGAGAAGAAGATCGTGAGGAAGCGGCTGTGACCGCCCAGCACCAGCTTCTGCTCCGAGTCGAGGAGCTGGCGTACGAGACCCACGGGCACGAAGGCCGCAAACGATTTCACCGCCGAGTCCAGCGTGTCGATAGCGCGGGACAGGACCGCGACCTCGCGGATCGACGATTTCAGCGGCGGCAGGTTGTCGCCCTCGAGGTCCTGAATCTTCGTAACCTTGAGCGCGAGCCGCTCCAGGGGTGCCGAGACGACGCTGGAGAGGAAATAGATGATGAAGATCTGGAGCAGAATGGCGATCGCGCCGAACAGGGCCAGCCGCTTGTTCTGCTCGTCGAACGCGCTTGTGAAGTCGCCCAGCGGCGTGATGACGAAGAGCTGCCACTTCTTACCGAACTCGGGTGGCAGGGTCGTGAGACTCGCGATGTAGTCCCGTCCGCCGTGCGCGAAAGAAAACATCTTCTCGTTGTCGCGCGGCCGGAAGCTGAAGGCGATCGCCGGCAGTTCGTTGCCGAGCGACGTGATGTGCTGCAGTTCGACCCTGCCATTGTGGCTGGCGTAGGTCTTGACGCGCTCGGAATTGGCGATCACGCGGCCCTGATGGTCGAGGATATAGGATAGCGTGCTGGGGCTGATCTTGCGCTCGGCGAGATAGTTGGAAAGCCCGTCGAGCGTGATGTCGGCGGCGGCGACGCCGCGCACCGTTCCGTCGACATAGAAAGGCGCGCCGACGGTGAAGCCGACGATACCCAGCGTCGCGAAGACGTCGACGTCGCTGACCGACAGTTCGCCGGTCTGCTGTGCAGTGCGATACCATAGGCGCGCACGCGGGTCGTAGGCGGTCGTCTGCTCGGAGCTGCCCAGTTCCTTGCGATCCTTGTCGAGGTAGAGGTAGTGATCGACGGGCGCGGACCCGCGCTGCGGCGTGATCCATCGATCGGCGTAACGCGTGCCCGGTGGCGGAAGCTTGCCCTGGATCTCGACGGCTGGATCGATCTGCCGGGCCTGACGGAAGGAGCCGTCGTTCAGGCCGACATACATGCTGATGATGCGATCGCTGTGCTGCAGGATGCTGAAGAGATATTTGAGCGAGCGGTTACCTTCGAAGAAATCGGGCTGCTCCGCACCGATCGAGGCGGCGCTGCGCACCAGCGACTTGATGGGATCGAACAGGTGCTGGATGTTCTCGATGGCCTCGACGCTGAACCGTCCGATCATCTCATCCGCATTGTCGCGCGCGATCTTCTCGTTCGAGACGTAGTTCACCGCAACGATCGCGAAGAAGACCGGCACCGTCAGCAGGACGAACAACGTCAGGATGCTGGGACGCAGCCGCAGATTTTTCGCGAAGATGCTTGTCATTGCGCGGCGATGGACGTCCTGGAGGCGGAAGAAATACTATAAATGAAAGGAGATTCAGTGTCCACGCTCCCCGCCGCCGCACGCCTAGAGCGGCGGTCGCCTCAAATGCCAGTCGGTCTCCTGCTGAAAGGCGTGGCCCGCCGCCAGAATCGGGCCTTCATCGAAGGCTTTTCCGACGATCTGCACGCCTACCGGCACACCGTCGGCGGTCATGCCGCCGGGCAGGGTCAATGCCGGATGGCCGCTGAGATCGAACGGCGCCGTATAGCGCAGTCGCCCTGCGACGGTTTCGGGATCGCGACCTGCCGCCAGCAGCGCCTCGGTCGACCATACGGCCCGGCCCATCACCGGCATCAGAAGCAGGTCGACCGATGCCAGCAGGCGATTGAGTTGTCCGGTCAGCGCCGCGCGCCGCAACTGCATCCTGGCAAGCTCGATCGCCGAGAGACGGCGACCTTGTTCGAGCAGGCCGGCCAGCACGGGGCCGTACTCGGAGGCTCGCGACGGATAGGTGGCTTCGTGCGCCACGGCCGCCTCGACGCCGCACAGGGGCACCCAGTCGCGGGCGCCCTGGTCGAAACCGTCGGGCAACGTCACATCGACGAGGGTGGCGCCCGCTTTCTGCAGGGCTTCGACGGCGCCAGCGAGGGCGCGCCGCACGTCTTCATCGAGGTCCTGCATGTTGGTGGCGAGTCCGATGCGCTTGCCGCGCACGCCTGCGTCGATCGACGCGGCGTAGTCGGGCACCGCCAGCCCGACCGACGTCGGGTCCTCGGGGTCGGCGCCCGCGATCACGCCGAGCACGATCGCAGCGTCGAGAGCGCTGCGGGTCATCGGGCCGATATGGTCCAGCGACTCGGCCAGCGCGAAGACGCCGGCGCGGCTCACGCGCCCCCAGGTCGGCTTCAGTCCCGACAGCCCGTTCATGGTCGAGGGAAAGCGGATCGATCCGCCGGTGTCGGAGCCCAGCGAGGCAAAGCAGAGGCCGGCCGCCGTGGCCGCGCCGGAGCCCGACGAGGACGAGCCCGTCCAATAGGCCGCATTCCAGGGATTGAGCGGCGCGGGGATGCTCGGGTGATGGGCGCCATAGGCGCCCTCGGTCATCTGCAGCTTGCCGAGGATCACCGCCCCCGCCTGCTTCAGCCGCGTCACCACGGTCGCATCCCGCGAGGGCACGTTGCCGCGATGGATGTCCATGCCGGCGGCCGTCGCAATGCCCTCGGTATTGCAGAGATCCTTGACCGCGATCGGCACGCCGTGCAGCGGCCCGCGCGAGGTGCCGGCGGCGGTCTCGGCATCGAGGCGCGCGGCATCGGCCAACGCGCGGTCGGCGGTCAGGGTCGCATAGCTCCCGAGCTTGGGATCGACCTTGCCGATGCGATCGAGCATCGAACGGGTCAGTTCGACGGACGAGAGCTTGCGCGCCTTCAGGCGCCGGGCGACCTCATCGAGCGACAGATAGTGCAGATCGGATGGCATGCGGACTCCCTCACAGCGACTTGTCCATGACCTGGATATGTTCGCCGCGATAGTCGCGCCGCTCAAGCGCCCTCCAGCCCAGTCCCGCATATAGCGAGGCGGCCGACGTCGTGAAAAGGTAGAGGCGGTCATAGCCGAGTCGCCGCGCAGCACCCTCGACGGCGCCGACCAGCGCCGACGCGATGCCTTTCCTGCGATGCCCGGCCGGAACGTAGACGCTGGCGAGCCAGGGATTCCGCGGATCGTCTTCGAGGTCGTCGAAGATCAGCGACGCCGTGCCGACGATACCGCCTTCGTCGTCCAAGGCGACGAAGGCGATCGGCACCCGGTCGACATTCATCTTGCCCTGGATTCTGGCCCGGCGCTGGTCGAGCGTTTGCGCCGGATCGAGGTGCCCCCACTCGTCGAAGCCCCAGACGGAAACCTGCTCAGCGAGGTCGGGACGTTCGACGAGGGGAACGACTTTCATGTCTCTAGTCGGCCGCCTTGAGATTGACCGCAGCCGAACGGCCACGCTCGGTGGCGACTTCGTAGGCAATCTTCTGGCCCTCGTTCAGGCCGTTCATACCCGAACGCTCGACCGCACTGACATGGACGAACACGTCCTTGCCGCCGTCGTCGGGCTGGATGAAGCCAAATCCCTTGGTTCCATTGAACCACTTGACCATGCCTGTAGCCATCTCTCTCTCCTGGACAGTTAAACGAGCACACAAATGCGCGCTGGCGGAGCGCTCGCTGCTCCCGCCTTCGACAACCGGGAAGTTGGGTAAGAGCTCGTGGGAAAGACCGCGGCCGCTGGTGGGCTGGGCTGCCAGAGCATGGCCAAGTTCGAAGTCGTAGATCGCATATGAGGCCAATAACGCCGCCGCGCCCAATTGGCTCCCGACGTCACACTCCTTCTCGTACGTCACATCGTGGCGCCAATTTTCCACGGCTCGAACTCGTCGTCCCCGATTCCCAGAAGTTCAGACTTGGTTTTCTGGCCCGAGGCCGTGGTCAGAATAAGGTCGAAGATGCGACGACCGCCTTCCTGAATTGTTTCCTCGCCGTCGACGATCGTTCCGCAATTGATATCCATATCGTCAGTCATGCGCCGATAGAGGGAGGTATTCGTCGCAAGCTTGAGAGAAGGTGTTGGCTTGCAGCCGAATACGCTGCCGCGTCCCGTCGTGAAACACAGAACGTTGGCACCGCCCGCGACCTGGCCCGTGGCGGACACCGGGTCGTAGCCGGGCGAGTCCATATAGACGAACCCTTTCGCGGTGATGGGTTCGGCATACTCGTAGACGTCGACCAGATTGGTCGTGCCGCCCTTCGCAACGGCACCCAGGGATTTCTCGAGAATGGTCGTGAGACCGCCCGCCTTGTTGCCGGGCGACGGATTGTTGTTCATCTCTCCGCCGGTGCGGGCACAATGATCCTCCCACCAGCGGATGCGCGCGACGATCTTCTCGCCGATCTCCCGGCTCACTGCGCGCCGTGTCAGCAGATGTTCCGCACCGTAGATTTCCGGCGTTTCCGACAGAACCGCCGTCCCGCCGTTGCGCACCAGCAGATCGACGGCCGCGCCCAGCGCCGGATTGGCCGAGATGCCGGAATAGCCGTCCGAACCGCCGCACTGCAGCGCAAGAATCAGTTCGCTGGCCGGGATCGGTTCGCGCTGCACGTCGTTCGCTTCGGGCAGGATCTCTTTCAGAAAATCGACGGCGCGCGTCACCGTCCGGGAGACGCCGCCCTCGTCCTGGATCGCCATCGGAATGAGCTTCGGCCCTTCCTTCAGTCCCTCGGCCGTCATCAGGCCGGAAATCTGGTTGGTCTCGCAGCCCAGTCCGAGGACCACGACCGCCGCCATGTTGGGATGCCTGGCGTAGCCCGCGAGCGTGCGACGCAGCACGTCCATCTCGAGGCCCGACGACGCCATGCCGCAGCCGCCGCCATGTGTCAGCGGCACGACACCGTCGATGTTCGGGAACTGCGCAAGCAGCGGTTCGAGCCTCGACGCGATCATGCGGCTGGTCGCAGCCGAGCAATTCACCGTCGTCACGATGCCGATATAGTTGCGCGTCGCCGCGCGGCCGTCCGCCCGCCGATAGCCCTGGAAGGTGGCCGGCGGCACGATGAATTCCGTGGGATGGGCATCGGTGCAGAACGCGTAGTCGCGCTCGAAGTCGCCCATGGCGCAGTTGTGCGTATGGATGTGCGTGCCGGGAAGGAGATCCTCGGTCGAGAAGCCGATGATCTGGTTGTACTTGCGCAGCGGCTCGCCCTTCTTCAGCGCCCGCGTGAGAATCTTGTGCCCGGGCGGCACGCGCGTGGCCGCCGCGACGTCCCCTTCGACCCGGGTGCCGGGCAGTATGTCCATGCGTGCCACGACGACGTTGTCGGCGGGATGCAGGCGAATGGTGAGCGGGGCCGTCATTGGTGTTTCCTCCCGGGTGGTCGCGCTAGGTCACATTCCTCGGGCGATATTCCTCAGCAGACCTTAGTACGGCAATGCCCCGCGGCAACTGCTTCCTGCGCGCGACCGAAGCGCTCGCGCCGTGTGGCGTCCGCCGGCGTGTCCGCCGCGGCTTTCAGGTTCCGCCAACGAGCAGGAGAATCACGCCGGCCACGCTCACCAGGATGCCAACCAGCCCGATGGCATGAAGCTGCTCGCCGCGCAGGAACATCCAGCTCATCACCACGCCCATCAGCGGAAAGAGCGCGACCAGGGGCGCCACGACAGTGATGGAGCCCAGCCCGAGCGCCGCGTAGAGAAGGAAGGTGGCGCTGCCGTTGGCGAAGCCGACGCACAGGAACCACAGCACGCCACTGCGGATCGCGGGTCCCGCGCTCAGCGCGCGACGCCCGACCAGCGACACGATCACCACAGTCGAGAGCGCGTAGCCGATCGCGGCGGCCGCCAGCGGCTCGGGCCACAGCGCGAGCCCCGTCTTGATCGCCGGCTGGATCGCCCCGCGCACCAGCGCGGCCGCCAGCGGCAGGCCCAGCACCCAGACCGACCAATGCCGGCCGCCGGTTCCGCCGCGCAGCGCCAGCAGCGCCACGCCGCCCACCACCATCGCCAGACCCGCGAGCTGCAGGAGGCCGAGATGCTCGCCGAGGAACAGCACCGCGCCCAGCACGGCGAAGATCGGCGTCACGTTGCCGACGGCTCCGGCCACCGCCGGCCCCAATCGCTCGTTCGAGCGCACCGAGAGGATCGACACCACGACCGGGAAGATGCAGCCGACCCCGGCGAAAATCAGCGCCGCGTCGAGATTGAAGGTGCTCCAGTCCACGAACACGATCGCAGCCATCCAGGCCACGACCAGCGCGCCACCGATCGAATAGAGCGGGGAGCGCCAGGACGACATCGTCCGCAGCCCGAACTGCGTCAGGATCAGTGCCAGTGCGAAGCAGAATGCCGCACCCAGGGCCAGGATGGCCGCGCTGCTCATCGTCTGCTATGTCCGCCCGCTTCGAGGACGCACGAGGAAAACATGGACACGCTCACCTACTGGAACGGCACCTGGCACGAGGGTAACCCGGCGATCCTGGGGCCGCGCGACCACGCCTTCTGGCTGGGCTCCATGGTATTCGACGGCGGGCGCGCGTTCGAGGGGTGCGGCCCTGACCTCGACCTCCATGCGGAACGCGTCGTGCGCTCGGCGCGCGCCATCGGCCTGAACCCGAGCAAGACGCCGGAAGAGATCCTGAAACTGATGCATGAGAGCGTGCGCCGTTTCGGCCCCAAGGCCGAACTCTATGTCCGGCCGATGTTCTGGGCGGGCAAGGGCGGCGCCGGGCCCATCTCGGTCGATCCCGATTCCGCGCAGTTCCTGCTCTGCACCTACGTCGCCCCGATGCGCGCTGGCACGCCGCTGACCCTGGGCCTTTGCCGCAGCATTCGCCGGCCCGCGCCCGAGACCGCGCCGACCGATGCCAAGGCGAGCTGCCTGTATCCCAATTCCTCGCGCGGCGTTGCGGAGATGCTGAAGCGCGGCTTCAACAACGGCGTCGTGCTCGACCCGCTCGGCAACGTGGCGGAGACCTGCAGCTCCAACCTCTTCCTCGCCCGCAACGGCGTGGTCGCGACGCCGGTGCCGAACGGCAGCTTCCTGGCCGGCATCACGCGCTACCGCACGATCAAGCTCCTGCGCTCGGCCGGCATCACCGTCGAGGAGCGCACGGTGCGTCCGGCCGAGCTCGAGGAAGCCGACGAAATGTTCACCACCGGCAATGCCGGCAAGGTCCAGCCCGTCAGCCGCTACGAGGACCGCGACCTGCAGCCCGGCCCGATCGCCGCCCGGGCCCACGACCTCTACATGGCATTCGCCCGTACGCAGCACGTGATCTGAAGAACACGCCACCGCGCCGCTGCGCTTGCGGGGCGGGCTCGAATCGATACTGTCCCGGCATGAATTCAGGGGAGAGCGACCCGACCTTCCTCGCCGACGGCGGCGAGATGGGCGCGCTGATGCGCGCGCACGACTGGTCGGTCACGCCCTTGGGCTGCCCCGCCCGCTGGCCGCAATCGCTGCGCACGGCGGTGCGGCTGATCCTGAACTGCGGCCACCCGATGTACATCTGGTGGGGCCCCGAACTCCTCTGCTTCTACAACGACGCCTACCGCCAATCGATCGGCCCGGAGCGGCACCCCTCCTCGCTCGGCCAGCCGGGCCGCGCCGTGTGGGAGGAGATCTGGCCCATCATCCGCCCGCAGGTCGAACAGGTGATGTCAGGTCGCGGCGCCACCTGGAACGAAAATCACCTCGTGCCGATCACGCGCAACGGCCGCCGCGAGGACGTCTACTGGACCTACAGCTATAGCCCGATCGACGAGGCCGGCGCGCCTCACGGCGTGGGCGGCGTCCTGGTCGTCTGCAGCGAAACCACGCAGAAGGTCCTCACCGAGCAGCGGCTCATGGCCGAAATCGAGCGCCAGCGCCGGATGTTCCAGAAGGCCCCCGGATTCATCGCCGTGCTGAGCGGCCCCGACCACGTCTATGAATATGTGAATGAAGCCTACATCGCAGTCGCCGGCCAGCGCGACTTCGTCGGTCGCAGCGTGCGCGAGGCGCTGCCGGAACTCGCAGGCCAGGGCTTCTACGAACTGCTGCACGGGGTCTACCGCACCGGCGAGCGCTACATCGCCCGGGCCATGCCCGTTCGCCTCACCGCCGATGCCAGCACGCGCTTCATCGACTTCGTCTACGAGCCGATGCGCGACGAGGCCGGCGACGTCTACGGCATTTTCGTGGGCGGTCACGACATCACGGCCCACAAGGAGGCCGAGCGACAGTCCCTGCTGAACGAGGAATCGCTCCGGCTCACCACCGACGCGGCCGAGATCGGGATCTGGGACGTCGATTTCACCACCAAAAACATGACATGGTCTCCACGCACCAAGGCGATGTTCGGCTTCTCTCCCGAAGCGAAATGCACCCTGGACGACTTCTATGCCGGCCTTCATCCCGAAGATCGGGATGCCACGACCCTGGCTTTCGGCGCGGCCCTCGATCCCGCCCTCCGCGCGACCTATGACGTGCAGTACCGAACGGTCGGGCACGACGACGGCGTCGTCCGCTGGATCGCGGCCAAGGGCAAAGGCCTGTTCGATTCGGACGACAAATGCTACCGCGCCGTCGGCACCGCCATCGACATCAGCGCGCGCAATCTCGCCGACGCGCGCCACGCCTTCATGCTCGAGCTTAGCGACGCTCTGCGCGGCAACGACACCGACAAGGCGTTGAACGAGGCCTGCGCACTGATGGGACGCTTCTTCGGCGTCTCGCGCGTGGGCTACGGTCACCTCGATCCGGTCGAGGACCTGTTCGATTATTCGGCGTGCTGGACCGACGGGCGTGCCCAACCGCTTCTCGGCCGCGTCCCCGCCCGCGCCTTCGGCGTCAAGATCGTAAAGAAACTCGGCGCCGGCGAGACCGTCGTGGTGGACGACCTGCAGACCGATCCGCTGAGCGACGAGGAGAAGACGCGTGCCACGGCCCGTGCCGTCGACACGCGCGCCATCCTGGTGGTGCCCTTCGTGCGCGCCAGTCGCCTGCGCACCATCGTCTATCTCAACGATCGTCCGGTTCGTCACTGGCAGGCGGGCGAGGTCGCCTTCATGCAGGAGGTGGCCGAGCGGACACGCCAGGTGATCGAGCGCGGCGAAGCCGAGGCGGCGCTGCGGGCGCTCAACGCCACGCTCGAAGCGAGAGTCGAGACACGCACCACCGAGCTGCGCGCAACAGAGGAAGCGTTGCGCCAGGCCCAGAAGATGGAGGCGATCGGCCAGCTCACCGGCGGCATCGCGCATGATTTCAACAATCTGCTGCAGGGCATCACCGGCAGCCTCGACCTGGTGCAGCGACGCATCGGTCAGGGCCGGCTGGGCGACCTCGACCGCTTCATCACCGGCGCCATGACCTCGGCCAACCGAGCCGCCGCGCTCACCCACCGGCTGCTGGCTTTCGCACGGCGACAGCCGCTCGACCCTCGCCCCGTACATGTCAATCCGCTGGTCGGCTCCATGGAGGAGCTGCTGCGACGGACGCTGGGCGAGAGGATAGATCTCGAATTGAAGCTGGCCGACGGGCTTGGGTTGACGCGCTGCGACGCCAACCAGCTCGAGTCCGCGATCCTGAACCTCGCCATCAATGCGCGCGATGCCATGCCCGAAGGCGGTCATCTGGTGATCGAGACCCGCAACAGGGAAGTCGATGCGGCGACGGCCGCCGCGCATGTCGACAGATCGGCGGGCGACTATGTCTGCATTTCGGTCTGCGACAGCGGCACCGGCATGGAAGCAGAGACGATCGCCCGTGCCTTCGAGCCCTTCTTTACGACCAAGCCGATCGGCCAGGGCACCGGCCTCGGCCTGTCCATGATCTATGGGTTCGCGCGCCAATCGGAGGGCCATGCCGAAATCGAGAGCGAAGCCGGCCACGGAACGACGGTCCATCTCTGCCTGCCGCGCTTCCACGGCGAGACCGACGACGAGACCGCCGCGGACGTGAGCAAGGCCGCCCCGGCCGAAACCGGCGAGACCGTCCTGGTGATCGAGGACGAGCCGGTGGTGCGCGGTCTCGTCGTCGAAGTGCTGGCCGATCTCGGCTACCGCGCCATCGAGGCGGTCGATGGACCGCAGGGGCTGCGGATCGTGCAGTCGCCGCAGCGCATCGACCTGATGATAACCGATGTCGGACTGCCCGGGTTGAACGGCCGTCAGGTCGCGGACGCGGCACGAGCACTTCGTCCAGGGCTCAAGGTTCTCTTCATGACGGGCTATGCGGAGAACGCAGCGCTTGCCGCCGGCTCGCTCGACGCTCGCATGACGATTATCACCAAGCCTTTTACCATGGAGGCGCTGGCAACACGGGTGCGCGAAATAATCGAGGCGAGTAAGTGATCCTCGCTGCCGTCACCGCGGCATGATGCTTGCCCCGCCCCCGAAGAGACCTGACACGCACCCGTTCCGTCTCTGTGAACAGGAATGGATTTAGCCGCAGATGTCCTCCGTCGAGCTTCCCCTCGCGCGCTTCCTGGCCCGTTGCCATTCCGACTTCTCGAAAGACGATAGCGGCGAAGTCGCCGCCTACATTCCCGAACTGTCGCTCGCCAATCCCTCCGACTTCGGTATCGCCGTCACGACGGTCGACGGCTTCGTCTACGAAATGGGCGACAGCAACGTCGAATTCACCATACAGTCGATTTCCAAGGCCTTCGTCTTTGCCCTCGCCCTCGAGTCGGCAGGCCCCGATCGGGTCGAAACCGTCGTGGGCGTCGAGCCGAGCGGCGATGCCTTCAACTCCATCCGGTTGCGATCCGACAACCGGCCCTTCAACCCGATGGTCAATGCCGGCGCGATCGCCTGCACCGGCCTGATCTGCGAAAGCGAGGGCGGCAACGCCTTTGCGCGGCTGCACGACACGCTCAGCAGCTTCGCCGGCCGTCGCCTCGACGTGGACGAGGCGACCTTCCAGTCGGAGCGGGCGACGGGCGATCGCAACCGCGCCATCGCCTATCTCTTGCGCAATCACGGCGTTCTGGTGGGCGACGTCGATCAGGTTCTCGACGTCTACTTCCGCCAATGCGCTCTGCGCGTGTCGGCGCGCGACCTGTCGGTCAGGGCGGCGACCTTCTCGCACAAGGGCCGCAATCCGCTGACCAGCGAGCAGGTCGTCTCGTCCTACGCCGTCGCCCGCACGCTCTCGGTCATGACCAGCTCCGGCATGTACGATTCGGCAGGCCGATGGCTCTATCGCGTCGGCATCCCGGCCAAGAGCGGCGTGGGCGGCGGCATCGTGGCGGCGCTGCCTTCGCAACTCGGCTTCGGTACCTACTCGCCGCGCATCGACGATCAGGGCAACAGCGTCCGCGGGCTTCGTACCTGCGAGGCCCTCTCGATGCATTACGGCCTCCACATGCTCAAAGGGTCGGCGACGTGCGTACCTGCATCGCGGCCAGCTACGATGTCGGCAGCGTTTCGTCGCGCCGCAACCGCCAGCCACGCGAGCAGGCCATCCTGGAAGCCCACCATGCCAAGTGTGCGATCGTGGAACTCACAAGTGCGCTGAGCTTCGCGAACGCCGAGTATATCTCGCGACGGGTCCGCGACCTGCCGTCGGAGTTGGAGTATCTCATCGTCGACTTGCGTCGCGTGCCGTCGGTCAGCGAGGCGGCACTGCAGCTGATGACCGACATGCTCGACGACCTCGCTCGCGCAGACGTCGATGTCGTGTTCTGCGGCATTGCGAAGGGCACACCCGTCGAAGCCGCTCTTGGCGAGTGGCTGGCCGGCAAGGCCGGTGTGCGCAGCATCAATTTGCTCGACGAAGCCATCGAGCGGGCGGAAGACCGAATCATTCAAAGCGAGGCCGGAGCGCTCGACGTGGAGAAGCCGACCGCCCTCTCCGAACAGCATTTGCTGACCGGCCTCGACACGACGGAACTGTCGGCACTTTGCGGGCTGATGACGCCGCACGACTACCGGATCGGCGAACGCATGATCTCCGCCGGCGGGCAGGCCACCACGCTGCTGTTCGTCGCAAGCGGCATCGTGAACGTGAGGCTGCCGGGGGGGATGCGGCTCGCGACGCTTTCGGCGGGCATGGCGGTCGGCGAGATGGCGCTGCTCGAAACCACGAGGTCGGCGGACGTCTGGGCCGACACCGCCGTCGCCTGTCTCGAACTGTCGCTCGATGCGTTCGCCACCTTCCGTACTCTCCATCCCCGTGCCTGCGAGCATATCACGGGCAACCTTGCACGCCTGCTCGCCAAGCGTCTCATCGTCACCAACACCAAGATCGAAATTCTAGCGTCCTACTGAGGCTTCAGCGCCGCTGCTTCCGTCCTGATGCGAATCCACATCATCGCGGCGTTGAGCGCCGAGAAGACGAGCCCATACGACGGCAGGCCAAACGCAAGCGGCAGGACGAGGATTTCTCCTGCCACGACCCAGTAGTTCGGATGGGACACAAACCGATAAGGCCCGCGCTGCACCCGCGGCGCGCCCGGCAGGACGATGATGCGAGTGGTCCAGCGCCCGCCAAGGGAAGTAATCACCCAGACTCGTGCCAGCTGCAGCACGACGAAGAGCAGGAGCCACAACAGGTTGACGCTCTGCCCCTCCGGCACACGGTACACCGCGAGATACCAGAGGCCGAGCAGCCACGCGGCATGCAGCGCCACGATCAGCGGATAGTGTGAAGCGCCAACCTCGTACGCGCCCTGCGCCAGCAGGCGCCGCGTGTTGCGGCGGGCAAGGACGAGTTCGCCGAGGCGCTGCGCCGTGACGAGACCGAGGATCAGCGCGGACCAGTCCATCACGTCCGTCAAGCGGCGCGCGCGAGCGACAGGCAGCTGCAGGTGAAGCCCGGCCCCAGGGCGGTCAGCACCGTGCGCCGCGGCAGGCCGGCGGCCAGCAGGCGCTCCAGCACGAACAGCACGGTCGGCGCCGACATGTTGCCGTACTGACGAAGCACCTCGCGCTCGTGATCGAGCGTGCCTCGTTCCAGACGCAGCGTCGTTTCCAGCGCCGTGATCACCTTGGCACCACCGGGATGGCAGGCGAAGCGATCGACCGCGTCGCGAGCCACCCCGACGCGCGACAGGATGCCGTCGACCGCCGGGCCAACCTGCTGCTCGGCGAAGGGCGGGATCGACCGGTCGAAGACCACACCCAGTCCGGTCGGATCGACCTTCCAGCCCATGATGTCGAGCGTGTCGGGCCACAGATGCTCACCCGCGCCTTCGATGAGGGCGAGGCCTCGCTCTCCCGCGCCGGCACGCACGACGCAGGCTGCCGCGCCATCGCCGAACAGGGCGGTCGCCACCATGTTGGCAGGTGTGAGCTGGTCCATGCGGAAGGCAGCCGTGCAGATCTCGATGGCGACCAGCAGCACGGTCGAGCCGGGCCGCACTGCCGCGAGCCGGCTGGCCAGCGCCAGGCCCGAGACGCCGCCGGCGCATCCCAGCCCGAACACCGGCACGCGCTGGACATCGGCGCGAAAGCCCATACGGCCGGCGACGCGGGCCTCGAGGCTGGGCGTCGCGACACCGGTCGAGGAAATGGTGACGATCGTGTCGACCTCGGCCGCGGTGCTGCCCGCCGCCGCCAGCGCACGCGTTGCGGCCTCGACGAACAAGTCCTGCGCTCCCTCGAGATAGGCGGCGTTACGCTCGGGCCAGCCCAGGGAGGAGAGATACCAGTCGAGCGGCTTCACCGTGTGGCGCGATTCGATGCCGGACGTCGTAAAGACCGGCGCCATCCTCTCGAAGGCGGCATAGCGATGGGCAAAGATGCCGCGCGCCGCCTCTTCCGCCTCGGTCTGCAGGAGGCGGTGCGGCGGCAGGGCGTGAGCGACGGACAGCAGGGAAATCGATGGCGACAAAGGGTGTTCCTTCCCGCCACCATAACCTCACTTGCCTCTCCCATGTTCCAGTCACGTTTAGCTGACAACTCGACGCGGGGCCGGGCGCCATCACCATATTTCTTCATCTTCGACGCAATATTAATGCCTCATCCGAGCGCAGGTGTGCTGCAAACGGAGTTGCCGGGAAAAACTTTCGTCGGCATAAAGCCGCGGTCTGTTCGGAGGCTAACCAGAGCCTGCGCGCCGGAGCCGAACATCCTGTGCGAAGGGGGAGAATTCTATGCAAGCAGATCGTCGTTCGACACTGAAGCTGCTCGGAGGCGCCGCGCTCACGGCCGCCCTGCCGTTCTCCGCGATGGCTCAGCAAGACCTTTACATCGCGTCGGCCTACCAGAACTTCAAGCGCGGCACGATCCACAGTCTCGATGCCAAGACGCGCGGCTTCGTCATCGTCTGGGAAGATCTCGGACGGGTGAAGATGAAGGCCGCCGATCTGGTCACCAACTACGCCTCGCTCCGGGTCGGCCAGATCGTCGACGTACAGTGGTACGACTATGTCGACTTCCTGATCGCCAAGACCACGCCCGACGTGACGGCACGCGCCAAGGCGATGATGGCCCAGGGCGCCCGCATCGAAGGCATTCCCGGCGCCCAGGAACGCATCCGCCTGTGGTCGATGGCAGGCATGTGCACCAAGGTGGATCTCGCGACCAACTCCGTTTTCCTGATCAACGCCTCGGGCGGCGAACCCGACAAGCCCTCGCCCGACAGCGGCGAGGTCATCCAGATGCCGCAGGTCGTCTCGGAGGCCGGCAAGGCCGCCCTCAAGACGATCAAGCCGGGCGAGCCGATCACGACCGTCTACAGCGTGCAGACCGCGCTCAAGGTCACGATCATCCGCTAACCTGGTCACACGAAACAGCCACCACGCCGGGGCCGCGAGGTCCCGGCGTTTTCGCGTCGGCGTTTCACGTCCTCCCAGCGGAGTGCCGGGGTCAAAATCCAGTACATGCGTTGAGGGTATGATCGCTCAGTGATTCTGTGCGGGCATGGAAGATCCGGACCAGCCTGTTTGGGCTATCCAAACCAACGCCCTGGTGGAATTGAAATGCCTGATGGATCCGGTTGTCCGCCGGAGTGTCGGCGGCTTCAAGGCCCACCCCTACAATATTCCAAAAGGCTCGATCGCTGCCTACTACCCCGAAACAAATGGCCTCATCCCACTTAGCCACTATGACCCGCGTTGCAAAACACCGGCTTCGAAGTCGATCCCCGTGTCCGTAGGGCTTCAGCGAACGACATGAGGCGGGGGCTCTGACGTGCGACGTTCTCCGTTTCGCGCGGATGTGTCGCCAAGAAGTCGCGTCTTGAACGATTTGTCGCTGTGACCAGCTAAAGACGTGCAACCTTCAGGATGACAATTTGAACCCCTCGTAGCCGTTCGCCGCGATCTCCTCGCACTTCTGGCGATATTTCGGCGCGCCGCCGGCATAGGCCATGAAGGTGCGCTTGAGGCGGCCGGGCACGTTCTTGTTCACGCCGGTCATCCACGAATCGACCTTGGTCAGCAACAGCCGCGATCCCGTATCGTAGACATGGGCCGTCCACGCCGTCTCGGCCTCTTGCGTCGCCTCTATGCGGCTGAGGCCCTTGTCGCGCATATGGGCCAGCAGGTCGGAGACGAAGTCGACATTCTGCTCGATGCAGCGCGGCAGGTTGCAGAACGTCGCGGCATTGTGCGGGCCGACCAGCGTCAGCATGTTGGGAAAGCCCGCGACGTTCAGCCCGAGATAGGTGTGCGGCCCGTCAGTCCACTTGTCGCGCAGCTTCTCTCCATCGCGGCCCTGGAAATCGATGCGATCGAAGGCGCCGGTGATGGCATCGAAGCCGGTCGCGTAAATGATCATGTCGAACGCGTAATCGACGCCTCCGACGCGCAGGCCGGTCTCGGTGATGCGCTCGATCGGCGTCTCGCGGATGTCGACCAGATTCACGTTGGGCTGATTGTAGACTTCGAAATAGCCGCTCTCCAGCGGGACGCGACGCGTGCCGTAGCCGTGATTGGTCGGGATCAGTTTGTCGGCGATCTTCGGGTCGTTCAGACGGGCACGAATCTTCTTGATCACGAAGGCGGTCAGCGCGTCGTTGGCGGCCTGGTCCATCAGCACGTCGCGGAAATTGCCCTGCCAGAAGGCGAAGCCCGGCATGTTGTAGAGTTTTTCGAAGAAGGCCTCGCGCTCCTCCGCCGTCACCTCGGTCGAATGTCGCGGGTCGGCGGTATGCACGAAGCAGCCCCAGTTCTCGCGGCACTGGGCAAAGATCTCGTCGTAGCGCGAACGGATGTCGGCCATCGTCTCGGGCTCGATACGGCTGTTCCTCAGCGGCGTGCACCAGTTGGGCGTGCGCTGGAAGACGGTGAGGTGACCCACCGTCTTGGCGATCTCGGTGATGGCCTGCACGCCCGAGGCGCCAGTGCCGATCACCGCGATGCGCTTGCCTTCGAAACTCACCGGATGGTGCGGCCACAGACCGGTGTGCCAGGACTCACCCTTGAAATCCTCGATCCCGGGGATCGTCGGCATGGTCGGCGACGACAGGGGACCGATCGCGGTGATGAGGAAGCGCGCGCGGGCGCGGCCGCCGTCTTCGAACGTGACCTCCCATTCGTTGGAGGGCTCATCCCAGTGGGCCGCCTTCACACGCGCGTTGAAGGTGATGTCGCGGCGCAGGTCGAACTTGTCGGCCAGGAACTCGCAGTACCGCAGGTTCTCGGGCTGGCCGGAGAAGTGTTCCTTCCAGTCCCACTCCTTCAGCACCTCGGGCGAGAACGAAAAGCCATAGGTCCAGCTCTCCGAATCGAAGCGCGCGCCAGGGTAGCGGTTCCAGTACCAGGTGCCGCCGACGCCGCCCCCTGCCTCGTAGACGCGGGCCTTGAAGCCCATCTGGCGCAGCTTCAGCAGCTGGTACATGCCCGAGAGGCCGGCCCCGATCACGATGACGTCCCATTGTTCGAGAATACGGGGCTCGACAATGTCGCCGATCTCGCTTGTCCGTGTCGCTTCAGCCGCGATAGCCATGGCGTTCCTCATCCGATTTTGCGGAACAGTATAGCGCGGCCGGAGGCTTTTGGACGATGCGCAGTGCGAGATTGCAGGTCGCTAGCGCAGGGGTTTCGGCGAGCCGTACATGTTGGCGAGCCGCGCGATCAGGAAGGCGACATACATGACGCCCAGCACCTGCTCGATCACGATCAACCCCCGTGCCATGGGGGTGGCTGGCGTGATCTCGCCGAAGCCTGTCGAGGTCAGCACGGTGAAGGAAAAGTACATCAGGTCCGACCAGTTGAGCTTGCCATCCGGGCCATGGGCGATCGACGCATAGAAGGCATTGGGCTCGAAGACCTGCAGGAAGCCGAAAAGGCTGGCGAAGGAAAGGGCGATCAGGATGTACGCCGCCACCGCCCCGAACACCTTGTCCGTGGTGATGGGACGACGATCGAGCACGTAACGCAGCAGCGCCGTCGTGACGGCGCCCACGAAGAGCGCCGTCGCCCCGAGCGCGATCGGCCGGAGCCAGCGCTCGCCCATGCGGTCGGCAATCAGCGCGTCGACGGTGACGAAAGCAAAGATCGCAATGCCCCAGAAGACCGGCCCTTTGAGGCGCAACGCCCAGACCGCAAGGACCAGGACCGAGAACAGCGCCACCCCCAGCATCGAGCCGCCGATCGCCGAACTGGCCAGCAACGGATTGAGCAGAATGAAGAAGGTGAGGACGCCCACGAGTGCGCTGCAGCGGTTGCGGCGCACATAGGCGATGCGGCGCAGCATGCGATGTCGAGTCATTGTTCAGGTTTGGGCCCCCGCCCCGTGTTGCCGCATCTCAGGCAGACAGACTGCAAAACGGGGCAACCAAACGCAAATGGCTGGCGTTCTTCAGGCAGATGGAGGATTTCGTCACGTTCCGCAGAGTTTTAGCGTCTCTCGGCCTGCTTGTCCTGGTTTTGGCCGCCTGCGACCAGGAGATGCTTATCGCGGGTCCGTCCGCGGATCGGAGCCACTATGAGGTCGTGGGCCTGGTCGCCGAATAACGTCGGGACTAGCCCCGCCAGAGCGCCCAGAAAGCCCCGGCCGCCAGACCCAGGACGATCAGGCCGACGAAAGTCATCAGAGCGATGTACGCGCGGTTGAAATGATGGCTGCCCTCTGCTGTCATTTCGTGCGCGCGCGGTCGCGTCCCCATGGCGTATTTGGGCACGTGGCCCGCTGCATGAGCCTTGGCGTGCACTGTGAGGAAGCGCACGAAATGCCAGAGCGCACCCAGCGCCGCGAACATGCCCAGCAGCCAGAACGGCGCGAACAGCATCCAGATTTCCACGTCGGTACCCAAGATATCTCCCTGATGTTGCCTCTCTCTTAGGCCGTATCGGCTAGCGGGCAAACCACGGATTGAAGGGAGATCTGTACCAGCGCCGGTCGTCGAAGAGGACAAGGAAGAGCTGCGCGAACATCGGCCCGAGCCGCGGATCGTCCGGCCCGCTGGCGTCCGTCCAGGCTGTGGTCTGCGACAGTGCGAGTTCGTTGCGGCAGTAGATGCCGAAGACGTAGACCCGGCCCGGGGTCGGCGGCTTGAGGAAGGTCTGGCCGGCACAGGCACGCGCCGCCGTGAGATCGTTGGCCGGATTGAAGACCAGCACGAGACGGTAATCGGGCCGGAGTTCCTCGGGCGGCGTGTCGTAGGTGAAGGTGAGCGCGGGCCGCGGCTTGTTGGCCTGCATGACCGGCAACAGGCGTTGTTTTACCTGCTCGATCGGCAGGTGCGTAAAGGGGTTGCCAGCGACGATCACGCGGAAATAGCGGCCGTCCGTCGCCGCCCAGAATTCGGAGAAATCGTATTGCGGCGCATAGTCGACGCCGCCCACCGTCTGCGCGCGGGCCGGCAAGGCCGCCGCCAGAACGGCCAAGGTCACCAGGAGAACACACCGTAGACGGGACATATTGTGGAAACTCCGCACGTAGCCGTCGATGAACGCACAACCGGAGTTGAAGACATGATCAAAGTCGTCGCCGCTTCCTTCCTTGCCCTCAGTCTTGCCGCGTGCGGCGACACGTGGGGTCAACGGGCGGTGACCGGCGGCGGATTGGGCGCCGGCACCGGCGCCCTGATCGGCGCGCTCACGCCGATCGGCCTGCTGCCCGGCGCTTTGGTCGGTGGCGCCGTGGGGGCCGGTGTGGGGGCCGCGACCACGCCCCGTCGCTAGCAAGCGTTGATGCACCGCCGTCAGCGCATGTGAACGCGGCGATGCTCCGCGAGACGGGCCGACTGCTCGTCGGTCAGCGCGGCCTTCGTGAGCTTGAAGATATGCACCGCCTTGTTGGCCTTCACGTCCCAATACTCCGCCTCGGCGACGAGAACGGCAACCAGCGCCAGGTCGGGATCGTCGACCCCGCCGGGAAACCAGAGCTTGGCCGCCGGGCCCCACAATTCCTGCTTCTTGACCGGATCCTCCATGAGGCGGGCGCTGCCGCTCACCGACACGTAGCTGTTGGAGTCTGGATCGGCATAGGCGACGCCCGCCTCGGGCGACGCCGCGAGGTCAGACACCGGTTGGCCGGAGCGCGACATGAAGAACCAGATGACCGCGCCGCGATCGGCCTCGCCGTTCTGCGTCGTCATCGGCCGCGCGTAGAGCCGACCATCCGCGCTGCGCACGGTCAGCATGCCGACCCGGATGTCCTTGATCATGTCCCAGAGCTTGCTGGTATCCACGGTTTGCGCGGTCATGGCGCGTCTCCCCTGTCTCCTGGAGTACCGACACAACGACCGCCACCGACGCCAGTTCCGCAGCGACCGTGAAGGTTCTAGTCTGCCGCCATGAAAATCTGCCTCTACGGCGCCGGTTCGATCGGCGGAATCATCGGTGCCCACCTCGCGCGCGTTAAGGGCGTCGAGGTGAGCCTGGTCGCACGCGGCGCCCATCTCGACGCCATCCGCAGGAATGGCCTGCGCCTGATCTCGCCGCACGAGGATTTCACCGTGCGCGTGAATGCGACCGACGATCCCGCCCAGCTCGGGCCACAGGACGTCGTGTTCATCACTCTGAAGACGCACCAGTATCTCACCGTGCTCGACAAGATCGTGCCGCTGCTCGGCCCGCAGACGGCGCTGATTCCGCCGACCACCGGCGCACCCTACTGGTTCTTTCACAGACTGAACGGTCCGTTCGAGGGCAGTCGCCTGAAGCGCATGGACCCTGGCGGCCGGCAATGGTCGTCGTTCGGGCCCGAGCGCGCACTGGGCTGCGCCTACTGGGCCGGCGGCGTCGTTCCCGAGCCCGGTGTGGCGCAGCTCGAGAACGAGGTCTGTTACGTGCCGCTGGGCGAGCCCGACGGCTCGAGTTCGCCGCGCGTGACGGCGCTCAGCGCCGCCATGAACGAGGCGGGTCTCAAGGCCCCGGTCAAAGCCGACATCCGAGCCGAGATATGGACCAAGATGATCAACAGCCTCACCTGGAACCCGATCGCGGTGTTGACCCTGGCCGACAATGGCTGCATCGGCCGCAGCGCCGGCGCCGTCGACATCGCCCGGCGCATGATGACCGAGGCCGAGGCCGTCGCCGCCAGGTTCGGTGCCACGATGGCGACGCCGATGGAGAAGCGCATCGAGTTCACGGTCGGGCTGGGCGATCACAAGATGTCGATGCTGACTGACCTTCAGTCGGGCAAGCCGCTCGAGATCGGCGCGCTGGCCGATTCGATCGCCGACCTTGGCGAACTCGCGAATGTGCCCACGCCGACCATCGACATGATGCTGGCGCTGCTGAAGCTGCGGGCGGCATCCTAGGAGCGCGCAACTCCAGTTGCGCATCATGATCATGAAGCGCCACTGGAGTGGCGATGCGCTCGATTGCTACCAGCTCTCCTTCCACGGCCTGAGGTCCATCTCGAAGGTCCAGGCGCTGCGCTTCTGGCGGTGGAGCAGCCAGTAGGTTTCGGCGATGTCGTCGGGATCGAGGATCGCATCGGGGCCGGCATTGTAGCGGTCGGGGAAGTTGGCCTTGATCCATTCGGTATCTATGGCGCCATCGACGATGACATGCGCGACATGGATGTTCTGCGGCCCCAGCTCGCGCGCCATCGACTGTGCCAATGCCCGCAGCGCGTGCTTGCCGCCGGCGAAGGCCGAGAAGCCGCGGCCGCCGCGGATCGAGGCTGTGGCACCGGTGAAGATCATCGTGCCCCGTCCCCGCGGCACCATCGCTTTGGCCGCCTCGCGCGCCGTCAGGAAGCCGGCGAAGGCCGTCATCTCCCAGACCTTGCGATAGACGCGCGAGGTCGTGTCGCGAATGTCGAAGCGCACGTTGCCGCCGATGTTGAAGACAAAGACCTCGATCTCGCCGATCTCGGTCTCGATCTCGCGGAACAGCGCCTCGACCTGCGCCTCGTCGCGCGCGTCGGAACCGAACGGATGGACCCTGCCGCCCTGCTCGACGATGCGCGCCACGAGGGATTGCAGCTTGTCGGCACTGCGGCGCGTGACGACGGCGGTGAAGCCCTCTCGCGCGAAGCGGCGGGCAATGGCGCCGCCCGTCGCATCGCCCGCGCCGATCACGACGCAGACCTTGTCCCTGGCCATGGCGTTTCTCCTTTGCCACCCAATCTGTCGGCCACGACCGGGCGGCTCAAGGGAGATTACGTCATGGCTGGCTGAGCTTCGGCCCTCTCGGTCCGCAGCGCGTGCGCCTTGCGCAGTTCGGCCGCCGTGAGGCCCGACCCGTCGGGGCGCCAGCCCGGCGCGCCGAACAGGTACATCCAGACCTCCGGTGCCGAGCGCGCCGAGGCGAGGTCTTTCACGAGACCGATCCAGGGGCCGACGTTCAATACGAACGGATTCCGTGACGACACGTGCGGCGAGACGAGGCCGAAGTCGCACTTCACCTCGCCGCGTTCGGCGACATAGGTGCCGAACAGACGGTCGAAGACGATCAGGACGCCACCGAAATTGGCGTCGAGATACTCCGGATTACGCGCGTGATGGACGCGATGGGCGGACGGCGTGTTGAGGACGGCTTCGAGCCAGCCCAGCTTCGGGATCCAGTCGGCATGAATCCAGAACTGATAGAGCAGGTTCAGGAACAACGCCGTCAACACGGTCTCCGGCGTGAAGCCCAGCAGCACCAAAGGCGCGAAGAAGAGCGACGTGCCGGTGAAGCGGCCGATCCAGCCCAGCCGGCAGGCGGCGGCAAAGTTGAACTGGTTGGGCGAGTGATGGACCGAGTGCGCGGACCAGAACCAGCGCACCGTGTGGCTGGCGCGATGAAACCAGTAATAGAAGAATTCGAGTCCGATGAAGAGCAGCAGCACCGACCAGAAGTTGTCGAGCGACTGGGTGAACAGCCGGTACTCGTATATCCAGCCGAGCCAGGGTGCGGCGAGCGTATACGGGATGAACGCCAGCAGCCTGCGCCCCGCCATATCAGCAAGCGAGCAGGCCCAGGATGTCCAGTCGTAGACCTCGGCGCGCGTGCGCGACAGCCAGAGACCTTCCACGATTGCCGCCCCCATCACGAGGGGCAGGATGACGAGATACAGAGAGGCGAGTGCCTGCACGAGGGGCTGCTTTTCTTTGCCGCAGGTCAATATATGAGCGATGCTCATATTTGATTACTCGCCTTCTCCTTTCGGGTACCGCCATGGCCATCCGTCGCCAAGCCGCTGAAAATAAAAGAAGATTGCCGCGCCAGGCGCGCGCGGCGCAGACCGTCGCGTCGATCGTCGAGGCAGCGGCTCAGATTCTCGAAAAGGGTGGCCTGTCCGCCTTCACGACCAACGCGGTGGCCGAGCGGGCCGGCGTCAGCATCGGCACCCTCTATCAATACTTCGCCGACAAGAACGCGCTGCTCATGGCCTTGGCACGTGGAGAGATGGAAGCCGCGCTCCGCGAGGTGGGACGGGCGCTGCAGGGCGAGAGCGATCCCTCGGTCGAGGGCCGCGTGCGCGCCATGGTGCGAGCGATCGTCCACGCTTTCCGCGGCCGGCAGCGCGCCCGCAAGGCGGTCGTCCAGGCTCTCCTGGCCCAGGGAAGAGGCATCGAACTGATCGCGCCCGTTGCTGCCTTCATTGCCCGCGCCGGCGAGACCGTCGGGCGCGGACCGAGCCCGCTGGTCGGCCCGCTCACCCGCGAACAGGTCTTCGTTCTGTCACGCAGCCTGATGGGCGTCGTCCGCGCCGCGGTGCTGGAGGAGCAGCCCTTCCTCGCAAGCCGCTCCTTCGAGGACGAGATCGTGCGGATGATCGTCGCCTATCTCGAGGCCGTCTCCGCCGCCGGCCGCCAACCCTGAGAGATCGCGCCCGCGAAGGCCGCGACCTCCTCCTGCCAGTCCCGGCGATTGGAGTCGGTCGGACTCGCCGTCCTCTTCCCGGAAGACTCGAGATGCACGCCGCTGACCGCGAGGAACAGGCGTCCAGTCAGCAACTATGGTTAGGTCGGGCTTGGATCGAAGCGCTCAAGCTCCACGCGCACTTCAAAGCGTTTTCGCGAGCTTGAAATCGACAAATGTCACGCCCGCCCATCCCGTTCCGAATCGAACCAGCGCTTGAGTCGATCGAGCAGCACGAACAGCGTGCGCTGATCCGTCTCCGGCCAGTCAGCGAAGGCGCCCGAGGTCCACGGCGTCAGTGCTGCGACGGCAGCACGGTGCTTGGCTAACCCGGCGGGCGTGAGAGCGAGCAGCTTGGAGCGGCCGTCGACGCCGTTGGTGCGCTCGCGCAGCCAGCCCTTGGCTACCAAATGCTGGACATTCTTGGTGACGCCGGGCTGCGGCTGCTGCAGTGCGCGGGCGATCGACGTCACAGTCTTGGCCTCGTCCAGGCGGTGACTGAAATGATTCAGCATCACGAACTGCGGCAGCGGCAGGCCGAGCGGCTTCAGCAAACGATTGCCCTCGATGGTCGTCAATTGGTCGATGATGCCGATCCAGTTGACAATACGAAAGGCAAGCGGCGGTTCTGTCATGCGGTCACGAAACCATTGAGCGCCCGTCGCGGTGACGGGCCGGGATCGCCAACATAGCCCAATCGGAAGAACATCTGCAGCGTGGCGCCATCAGCGATGGCGGTTTGTCCGTGCATGGCCGCGCGGAGCGGAGCCATCTCGGGATATTCCTGCAGAAGCTGGCTGTGCGGCTGAAGTGAAACGCCCAGCGCCGTAGCCGCGAGTTGCAGGCGCACGAAAGCGCGGCCGGTCGCAACCTGCGTCGGGCGCCCGTTGTCGGGACTGGCGATCCAGCCAAAGGCCCGGGCGCTGGCGTAGCCCGCCATGGCGTAGTCGCGGCCGCCCTTCCAGGCGAGCGTGCCTGGCGTCATCGCCTTCTCCGGCGTCATCGCGCCGACCTGGCGCAATGCCCAGATCATCGGCCCCTTCAGCGAAATGCCGTCGCGATGGGCCGCGATCTCGGAGGCGCCGATGCGGGCCACGTCGATGCTCTCCTTATGGGTGCGCGGCGTGTTCATTTCCAATTCCGAGCCGGCGATGGCGAGCGCGCGCAGGCGCTCGACCTCACCCGCGTCGTCGACGATGACAAGCGGCAGCCCTGTGGCAACATGGCCGGCGAGCAACGCTGCTTTGTGCGACGGCTCGAGGTTGCGCGCCTCGAAATTGCCCTTCGCAGTTCGTCGGCGTGGCACCTCGGCGAACAGGGGATCGAGCTTGATCCCCGGCTGCTTCTTGAGAGTCATGCGCGCGACCGGCCTATCGAGTTTCCATGGGCCGTCGGGGAAGAGCGTCACCTCGGCATTGTAGCCGTCGGCTGCCGCGGCCATGACGAGGATTTCGAGGAAGCAGCCGTGGCCGATCAGTATCTGGCGCGAGAGAGGGTCTGTCTGGGGCAGCAGTCGCGCGGCGTCGACATACAGGACGATCGTGGCAGGCTGGGAGAGGTCGACCGCCCAGGACTGGAGATTGTGCGGACTAGGCGCCAGCAGGGCCCAGGCAAGAGCGCGACGGCGCGGATCGGTTTCGGCAGGGTCGGGCCCCCGCCAACCGTCGATCGCGACGGCCGGCATGGCATCAAGCCGCGGGACAGCGATGGCGGCCCCGGCCGCGACCACGACACCGCCGCCCAGCACGCGGAGGAAGGACTTGCGCGAAATCGCCATTAATTTCTCCATAATATTCCCAGGAATTCAAATATATTCTTTGGAATGCGGCGGCGCAATCAAAATCGTATTCTCTGGAATGTTTCATTGGAGTCACATGGAAAATCGGAGCTCCACCTGCGCATGCGTCGCGTCCTGCTTGTCGACGCAGCGACCGATCTCGCTCACCTGGAACACACCCTTGTGCCATGTGCCTGGCGCGGTGCCATCTCGGTAGCGACCGGACGCCAGCCCTGACCTATCGCATGCGCAAACTGCGCGACCTCCTCCTGCCAATCCTGGCGGTTGGAATCGGCCGAGCTCGCCGTCCTGCGGCCGGAGAAATCGAGATGCACGCCGCTATCCTGCGGGAACAGGCGGCCCGTGAGCAATCGCGCGTAGGTCGCAGCCGACCGCCGCGCCGTACTGGCCCCGGGGATCGCTCGTGCCACCACCGGCAGGATCGTCGACCAGGCCCAGCGTTCCACGGCGGAGCGATCGCGCGCCAGCCCCGTGCCCGGCATCAGGCCGGGATCGAAGGCAAACCAGCGCGGACCGCCCGCCGGCGTGCTGCGCGCAAGGGCATAGACATGCAGGATGGCAACGAGCTTGGACGTGGCGTAGCGATCCATGCCCTGCTGCTTCTCCGGCAAACCGTCGTCGAGGTCACCGCGCGCCACACGTTCGATTCCGGGATAAATACCACCCCTGAAGCCGAATCTGCGGGCGCCGGCGTCGGCCGGATCATGCGTGCCGCTCGCGGTGTAGACGACCGGTGCACGCGGTTCGAGGAACGGTAGAAGCCGCTCGATCAGCAGCGCATGCGCCAGCCAATCGCCTGCAGGGTTTCCTCATAGCCGTCGACGGTCATTCGCCGCACCTTCACGTTCTGGACGCCGGCATTGGCGGCCACGGAGGCGAGACGATCGCCGGCAAGACGGGCCGCGGCCGCCTCGGCGAACGCAGCCGTCGAAGCGAGCGAGGCGAGATCGAGCGACAGGATCTCGAGGCGACCTTCATCGGCAAGACCACGGAGCGCCGGCGCTTCCGCCGGCCGACGGGCACCGACAATGACCCGGTTCGCCGGGTCCGCGAGCAACATGCGCACGAGTTCGAGGCCGATCCCGGACGTGGCCCCGGTAACGAGATGGAGGATGGTCATTCTTTGACTCCGGCTGATGTCCATTGAAAATGGGAGCCGGGTTGCCGCCCGTCCATTCGCATCGGAGCCACGCCATTCCGACCTCCCTGAAGCCGCGCAAGAAGCCCGTCCAGACACGCTCGACCGCGACGGTGGATGCCATCGTCGAGGCGACCATTCGCATTCTGCGGCGGGACGGATGGGCTGCCTGCACGACGACCCGCATCGCGACGCTGGCCGGCGTCTCGGTTGGCTCCCTCTACCAGTACTTCCCGAACCGCAACGCAATCGCCGTCGAGATCGTCCGCCAGCGCACCCGCACCTATCTGACAGCTGTCATCGCCGCCGACCTGTCAGGGGCTGTATCGCCGGAGGAGGCCGTCGACGCCGCGATCGCCGCGTTCGTCGTCGAGAAGCGCAAGGGGCTCGACGTTTCGCTCGCGCTGCGCGACGCACTGCCCGAAGTGCAGGGGCGCCAGGCGATCATCGAGGAAGCCCGACGGTTCGTCCCTGCCGTTCAGGCCAAGCTCGCGGCGGCCGGCGCCGGGACCGCCGGCACGGCGCAACTCGCCGTCGCGCTGGCCGCCGTGGAAGGAGCCGTTTGGGAGATGATGGCCCAGGACGAGGCCACGATCGAACGGCCCGAAGCGATCGTCGCCCTGTCGAGGGTGTTCAGGGCCGCGGCGGACTTCAGCCCTGCGGCAGCGGCACGTTGAGCAGCACGCCGAATTCGCGCGCGAGATCGCAGCTCACGCGGGCATGCACCTTGCCCTGCTTGTCGAAGAAGCGGCCGGTCTCGTTCACCGGGAACACGCCCTCGTGCCAGATCCCGGGATTGATGTAGATGCCGACGCTGCCGTCCGACCAGAAGGCCTTGAAGGATTCGGGCTGGAGATCGTCGCCCGGCAGCGCCGCCGGCACGACGAAGGGCTTGCCGTCGAGCGGCCAGAAGAGCTGCCCACCGTCGGGGTGATAGTTGCAATGCCACAGCAGCACGCGACCGCGGCTCAGCTTCACGCCGGGCCGCACCGTCTCCGGCAGGTCGCGAAAGCCGATGACATAGTGCCCGCCGACCGCCTCGTTGCGGCCGATCAGCTCGTTGTTGCGCCATTCGCAGGAGAAGATGCCCTCGGTCGTGCCGCCTTCGATGCCGGTGCCGGCGTCGAGCTTGCGCGAGCCGTTGAGCGGCCACGGCACGATCTCGATCTTCTGCTTCTTCGGGTCGCGCACGACCTCGCCATAGCCCTTGATCGTGTCGCGGTTGGCGCGGACCAGGGGCACATCGAGCAGCCGGAGCCCGGCCGGGACATCGGGGTTGAGATAGTCGAAAACGACGCCGTCGTGCATGTCGCGAACCCTACGCTGCCTTGCCCAGATCCTCGCCCGCCAGCGCGCGCTCGATCAGCTTCACGACATTGTCTCGACCGTAAAGCTTGATGAAGGCGCCCATGCGCGGCCCCTGCTCGCTGCCGAGCAGCACCTCGTAAAGCGCCTTGAACCACTGGCGCAGCTCTTCCTTGGCGAAGTGGCGCTTGCCCGCCTCGTAGACCTCGTCCTGGATGATCTCGGCCGTGGCATCGTCGGGAGTCCTGCGCAGCGTCTCGAGGAGATCCTGCAGCGCCATGCGCTCTTTGTCGGAGGGCAGGCGGAACTTCTTCGAGGACTTCACGAAGTCCTGGTAATAGGCGACCGCGCCGGCGAGCAGCCGGTCGAGATAGGGCGCGGTCTCCGGCGTGGCGCCCGGCACGTAGCGGCGCAGATACTGCCAGAGGACATCCTTGTCCTCGGTGTTGGCGACGCCCGCGAGGTTCAGCAGCATGCCGAAGGTGACGCCGGCCGCCGAGTTGGCAGGCGCCTGGCCGTCATGGATGTGCCAGGCTGGATTCTCCAGCGCGCGCGCGGGCTCTTCTGCCGGCAGCTTCTCGACCAGCGAGAGATAGTCGTCGATGGCGCGCGGGATCACATCGAAATGCAGGCGCTTCGCACGCCGCGGCTGCTGGTGCATGTAGAGCGACAGCGATTCAGGCGAGGCATAGCGAAGCCATTCCTCGACCGAGAGGCCATTGCCCTTGGACTTCGAGATCTTCTTCCCTTCCTCGTCGAGGAAGAGTTCGTAGTTGAAGCCCTCCGGCGGCTTGCCGCCCAGGATGCGCACGATCTTGGCGGAGAGTTCGGCCGAGGGGATCAGGTCCTTGCCGTACATCTCGTAGTCGACGTCGAGCGCGAACCAGCGACCGGCCCAGTCGGCTTTCCACTGCAGCTTGACGTTGCCGCCGGTGACCGGCGTCTCGACCATCGAGCCGTCCTCGTCGCGATAGACGATGGTGCCGGCATCGGCATCGGTCTTGATCACCGGGGCCTGGAGCACGCGGCCGGTCTTGGTCGAGATCGGCAGGAAGATCGAATAGGTCGCGCGGCGTTCCGCGCCCAGCGTCGGCAGCATGACCGCCTGCACTTCGTCGTAGTGGCGCAGCATGGCCAGCAGCATCTTGTCGAAGCGGCCAGACTTGTACCACTCGGTCGCCGACTGGAATTCGTATTCGAAACCAAAGGAATCAAGGAAAGCGCGCAGCCGGGCGTTGTTCGCCGCACCGAAGCTCGGATGCTCGTTGCTGAACGGATCCGGCACCGACGTCAGTGGCTTGCCGAGATGGGCCGCCAGCATCTCCTTGTTTGGCACGTTGTCCGGCACCTTGCGCAGGCCGTCCATGTCGTCGGAGAAGCAGAACAGGCGCGCCGGCACGTCGGACAGGCGCCGGAAGGCCTGGCGTACCATGGTCGTGCGCACGACCTCGCCGAACGTGCCGATATGCGGCAGGCCCGAGGGACCGTAGCCGGTTTCGAGCAGCACATAGCCTTTGGCCGGCGCTTTGCCGCCGGTGCGGGCAACGAGCTTGCGGGCTTCTTCGAATGGCCACGCGCGTGCGGCCTCGGCGTGTGTGCGATCAATCTGGGACATGGACCGGGCAAACTAGGTGCGAGGGCCAATTGCGTCAATTGCAGCGACAGCCCAAAGTGCCCCGCCTGCAACGAGCGAACGCGCCCTCTTGCTCAGTTTCGGCGGCCTGCTGGCGATGGCTGCCGACATCGTATTTCTTGCGCAGGTCCGGCGTCGTCAAATACTCGGGAAATGAAATGCCAGCACCGCCAGCACCGCGAGGCCGCCCAAAGTGAGCGCGATGATGCCGGTGATCTTGCCCTTGCCCACCGGGAGGGCGCCGGACTGGTGGACGACGGCGATGGACTTCCTGACGATGGCGGGTGGTTTCATGGTCCGTGATTCCAGGTGAAACCGACAGTCGCTGCATCTGGCATTTGGCCTGTGCTATTCACCGAGCGGTGACGATTCCCGCGACCCTCCCCTGGCCGGCCCTGGTTGCGACCGCGCGCGGTGGGCTATGGCGCGCACCTGACGGGACGCTGGAGCGCCTGACAGGCGCCAACGCCGGCCGCCGGGCCACTGGAAGCCTGCCGCTGGTCTGCCATGCTCCCGCGGTGGCAGCACGACTCGGTCTCGAGGACATCCAGGCGCGCGACCTGCTCGAATTGCTCGCCTTCGTGCGGCCGGCCCGCTTCTGCCTGCCGACGGTGCGCGGCCTCTGCGAGATGCTCGACATTCCGCCCCCGGCTACGCCGGAAGCGGAAGTGGCCGCTTTGCCCGACATCGCCCGCAGCCTGCTCGACGAACTCGACGACATGGCAGCGCTTGCCTCGCCCGAGATGAAGGGCACGGCGCTGGCCATGGCGCGCGGGCAATGGAGCTGGGGCGATGCCGTGCTGAAGGCGCTCGGCATCGACCAGATCGGGAAGAAGATGCGGCCGGGCGCGGGCCTCGATGTCTGGAACAGCCTGCCGGTCTGGGAGGAGCCACCCCCCGCCCCGCCGCCGGGCAGCCAGCCCGTAGAGTCGCGCGAGGCGCGGTTGCGACTGGCCCAGATGATCTCCGCCGGCACCAACATGGCCGAGGCGCGGCCGACCCAGAGCGACTATGCCTCGGCAGCCAGCGAGGCCTTCGCGCCGCGCGTGGAAGAAGACAGGCCGCACGTGGTGCTGGTCGAAGCCGGCACCGGCGTCGGCAAGACGCTGGGCTATGTCGCGCCTGCCAGCCTGTGGGCCGAGAAGAACGGCGCGCCGGTCTGGATCTCGACCTACACGCGCAACCTGCAGCGCCAGATCGACAACGAACTAGACCGGCTGCATCGCGACTCCGCCGAAAAGCGCCGCCGCGTCGTCATCCGCAAAGGCCGCGAGAACTATCTCTGCCTGCTGAACTTCCAGGAAGCGGTGATGCGCACCGGCCTGGTACCGGAGAATGCAGTCGGTCTCGGCCTGCTGGCACGCTGGGCGCTGGCAAGCCGCGATGGCGACATGATTGGCGGCGACCTGCCGGCCTGGCTGCTCGACCTTGTGGGCCGCAGCCGCGTGCAACGCCTGGCCGACCGGCGCGGCGAATGCATCTACTCTGCGTGCGAACATTATCGGAAATGCTTCGTCGAACGCACGATCCGCCGCGCGCGCCAGGCCGACATCGTCATCGCCAACCATGCGCTGGTGATGATCCAGGCGGCGATGGGCGGGCTCGACGACGGCACACGGCCGTTGCGCTACGTGTTCGACGAGGGCCATCACCTGTTCGACGCCGCTGACGGCGCTTTCGGCGCCCATCTGAGCGGCGTCGAGGCGTCGGATCTCCGCCGCTGGCTGCTCGGCGCCGAGGGAAGACGCGGCAGCCGGGCGCGTGGGCTCGAACGTCGCATCACCGATCTCCTGGGCGAGGATGTCGAGGCCCTGTCGGCGCTGCGCCGCCTGCTCGACCTTGCACAGCAGCTCCCCTCACCCAACTGGCAGACGCGGTTGGCCGACGGCACGGTGCTCGGCCCCGCCGAGGAGTTCCTGGCGCTGGTGCGCCAGCAGGTACGCGCCCGTTCGTCTGGCGACGACCAGGGCTTCGGCCAGGAATGCGACGTGCGACCCCTCAATCCCGGCCTGATCGAGGCGGCCGACCAGCTTGCCGAGGCGCTGGAGAAGATGCTGGCGCCGGTGCGACGACTGCGTCAGGCGTTGCGGACCAAGCTCGAAGGCGAGGCCGAAAAACTCGACTCCGGCCAGCGCGCGCGCATCGAGGGCGTCGCGCGGTCCCTTACCAACCGCTGCGAGCTCACGCTCGAATCGTGGCGCGCCATGCTGCGCGGGCTGCACAACGATCCCGATCCCGCCTTCGTCGACTGGTTTGCCGTCGAACGGGTCCAGCAGCGCGAGTACGACGTCGGCATGTACCGCCATTATCTCGATCCGACCGAGCCGTTCGTGAATGCCGTGATCAGGCCGGCGCACGGCGCGGTCATCACCTCGGCGACGCTGCGCGATTCGCTGGGCGTGCCGAGTGCCGCCAACGACGAGGATGTCACCACACAGGCCGACTGGACCGTCGCGGAGGCTCGCACCGGCACCAGGCATCTGGCCGCGCCCGCGATGCGTGCGGCGATGGCGTCGCCCTTCGATTATGCCAACGCGACCAAGGTGCTGATCGTGAAGGACGTGAAGCGCGACGATCCCGACCAGGTGGCCGCGGCCTATCGCGAGCTGTTCCTGGCGGCGGGCGGCGGCGCCCTGGGCCTCTTCACCGCGATCGGCCGCTTGCGCGCCGTCCACCAGCGCATCGCGCCCGTGCTCGAGGAGGCCGGACTGCCGCTCTACGCCCAGCATGTCGGCGGCATGGATGCGGCGACGCTGGTCGATATCTTCCGCGCCGAGGAGCATTCCTGCCTGCTGGGTACCGACGCCGTGCGCGACGGCGTCGACGTTCCGGGCCGTTCGCTGCGCCTCATCGTGTTCGACCGCGTACCGTGGCCGCGCCCCGACATCCTGCATCGCGCGCGCAAGGCGCATTGGAAGGCAGCAGGGGCGGGCGCCAACGGGTACGACGACATGCTCGCCCGCCTGCGCTTGAAGCAGGCTTATGGGAGATTGATTCGCCGCGCCGACGATCGAGGCGTCTTCGTGATGCTCGATTCGCGTTTGCCCACCCGACTGTTGAGCGCGTTTCCGCCCGGCGTGATCGTCGAGCGCACCGGTCTGGCCGACGCGGTGGCGGAAACGAGGCGGTTTCTGGAGAGTTGAGACTGGCGCAACGATCGCAGTGAGAGGCTGTTTCTCCTTCATCAATCCCCACAGGAGGAACTCATGAACAAGCTCATTTCTCTCACCGCCGCGGCCCTTCTCATCGGCGGCTCGGCGATGGCCCAGAGCGGCGGCAGCGCGGGCGGTAGCGCCGGCGCGGGTGGCGGCGCGTCGAGCGGCGGCGCCTCGGTCGGCGGCGGCGCGTCGACCTCGGGTACCAGCGGCACGACCGGGACCGGTGTCGGTGCGGGCACCACGGGTGGCGCTACCACGCCGGCCCCGGCCGGCAGCTCGACGGGTGTCGGCGCCACCGGCAGCGGCACCTCGGCCGCGCCCGGCGGCAGCACCAGCTCGATGGACGTGGGCGCCGGCTCGACCGGAGGCGGATCGGTGAACCAGGGCGTGGCCCCGTCCCCGTCGGGTTCGGGCGGTGTGTCGGGCGGTGCGACCGGCACGACCCGCTAACCTACCTTCCACCTTGGATCAAAAGGCGGCCCGCTCCATCCGGAGCGGGCTATTTGACGTTGGTTGGAAGGGTCGCTGGTGGGAAGGAGAGTGACGCTCCGATGACTGCCTGGCCGATGGTCAATGTGAGGGGGCCGGAAGGTGGTTGGGGTGCCGGTGCCTTCTGGTACAATGCCTGACGCGAAGGCCACCCTTTTCCTGTTCGAGCCTCCTGACATGCGCCTTTCGACCAAGGTCCTGATTACCGCCGCAGCCCTCGTGGCCGGCGGCGCCGGCATCTATGCCTTTGCCTTTTACCTATTCCCACCACCTGCAGTGCGTGACCGGCAGGCGGCTGCCGCGGCCCCTCCCGCCTCCTCCGCGTCGCCGGCCGGCCCCTCCGTGGCCGAGCTCTACGACGCGTGCGTGCGCGGCGCGTGGCCTACGGTGAAGGATGCGGATGTGCGGGCTGGGGCCTGCTCCAAGGCCTTGCAAACCCGCCAGCTCAAGCCCGCCGAGATCGCGCTCGCCCGTCTGACGCGGGGCATTGCCCGCACCGCCCTGGGCGACAGGGCGCTTGCCGCCGAGGATTATTCAGAGACGCTGAAGCACTATGACGGCGTCATCGACCCCAGGAATCCCGACGCACTGAACCTCTACCGCCGCGCCACCTCGTTGCATGCGATGGGAGAGACCGACCGCGCCCTCTCCGACTACAACGACGCGATTCGCATTGATCCGAGCAACTCGCTGGCCTTCCTTGGCCGTGGCGTACTGCTGGCGACGCGCAAGCGCGCCTACAATCGCGCCATCGAGGATTTCGACAAGGTGCTGGTGATACAGCCGGACAATGTCGATGCCCTGATTGCGCGCGGCAACGCCTACAGCCAGCTCGGCGACAATGGCCGGGCCCTTGCCGACCTCGACCGCGCCATTTCCCTGGCGCCCGACAATGCCCAGGCCTACGTCGTCCGCGGCCTGGCCAACAACCGGCGGGGCGAGAAACGGCTCGCGATGCAGGACTACGAGGCAGCCCTGAAGTACGCGCCGCGCTACCCGCAAGCCCTCGCCAATCGCGCCGCTCTCTATTCGGAGGAACGCAAGTACGACGCGGCGATCCGCGATCTCGACGAGTCGATCGCGTCCGATGCCGACAATCCGGTCGCCTACTATAATCGCGGCTATGCGCACTTCGCGAAGCAGGAGTACGACAAGGCGCTGGCCGACTACGGCGCGGCCATCAAGCTCGAGCCCGACATGGGGCTGGCCTACAACAACCGCTGCCTCGTCCGCGCCATCACCGGCAAGGATCTGGTCGCAGGCCTTCAGGACTGCGACCGGGCGCAGAAACTCATGCCGCTGAACCTGGATGTCCGGGACACGCGCGGCTTCATCTACCTGAAGCTGGGAGACCCACGGCTCGCGGTGAACGAGTATAGTCAGGCTCTCGATGTCGATCCCAACCGCCCGCTGGCGCTCTATGGCCGCGGCATCGCGCGGATCGCGATCGGCGAGACACGGGATGGAGAAGCCGACAAGGGGGCCGCCCTGACGCTCGATCCCGAGGTCGCCGACCAGTTCGCGATCTACGGCCTGAAGTAGCGCCCTGGATCGACGATCCGAAATCGACCGGGGCTTATCCAGGCTCGGTCCGCCGGCGACGCCGCACACTTCGGCGACGGTCAAGTCCAAGACCGCGTGATGACGTCAGTATCCGGCGCTGCGGTCGACCACTTCCTTCAGCGGCTCGCCATCGAGGAAGCGCTTCAGATTGTCGACGAAGAGGCGCGCCACGAAACGGTCGCGCTGCGGATGAGGCCCGCCGATATGCGGCAGCACGACAATGCCCTCGGCCTTCCAGAACGGGTGCTCGGCCGGCAGGGGCTCCTGCCGGAAGACGTCGAGCAGCGCACCGGCGATCTTCTTGTCCTTCGTCGCGGCCATGAGATCGGCATCGTTGATGATCTGGCCGCGGCCAAAATTCAGCAACCACGCCGAGGGCTTCATCCGGGCCAGCCGCTTCGCATCGATGAAGTTCTCGGTGTCCGGTGTCGCCGGCAGCAGCAGCAGGACGAAATCCGATTGCGACAACACGTCGTCGGTGCGTTCGGGCGGCAGCACCTCGGCCACGTTCGGGATGCGCGTCGGCCGGCGCTTGGTCCCGATCACGTGCATGCCCAGCGCGACGGCGATGCGCGCCACTTCCTGGCCGATCGCGCCCAGGCCCAGGATACCCAGTGTCTTGCCCGTCAGCGGCTGGGCCACCGTGTGCACCCACTTGCTCTGCTTCTGGTGCTCGGCGACCTGCGCGTAGGGCTTCGCGACATGGAACAACGCGCCGATGATGTTCTCCGGCATCGACTCGGTGTGCGTGCCGCGCGCGCAGGTGAGCGTCAGGCCCGACGGCAGATCGGGCAGCGCCAGCCAACCGTCGACACCCGCGCTCATCGCCTGTGCCCAGCGCAGCTTGGGCATGGTGGGCAGCAGCCCCGCCGGGACCGCCCCTGCCATCAGCGCTTCGGTCCGGACAAGCTGCCCGGCCGATGGCTTGTCCTTGCGCGATAGCGTGTCGACCGCCACTCGCTCGGCAAGGCCCGCCGCCTGGATGGCGTCGAGATAGGGCGCCGCGGAGTCCGTCCAGAGCAGGATGTGGGCACGGTTCGTGGTCATGGACGGACGCTCCTCAAGAAAGTGGCGGTATCGATTTCAGACGGTTCGCTACAGCCCCTGCCCACCCGCCACCGCGATGGTCTGGCCGGTCACCCACGAAGCCAACGGCGAGGCGAGGAACAGAGCGACGTTCGCCACCTCCTCGGCATGGCCCATACGACCGAACGGGATCGAGGCCAGCGTGCCGTTGTAGAGGGCGGGATTGTCGGTCTTGCGCTTGTCCCAGACGCCGCCGGGAAACTCGATCGAACCGGGGGCGATGCAGTTCACCCGGATCCGGTCCTTGGCATACATCGCCGCCTGGGTGACCGTGTAGTGGATCACCGCCGCCTTCATCGCGCCGTAGGGCGGCTGGCGTGCCGCCGGGTGAAGGGCGGAGATCGACGAGATGTTGATCACGTTGCCCTGCGACTGCTTCAGCGCCGGCAGGGCTTCCTGCGTCGCGTGCACGATGGAAAGCATGTCGACCGCGAGGTTGCTGGTCCAACCCTTGTCGTCGTCGGTGGAGCCGAACGCCGAGGCATTGTTGATCAGGAGATCGACGCCGCCGAGAGCTCCGATCGCTTCGCGGACGTAGCCGCGCACCGCGTCCCCCTGGGCGAGATCGGCGCTGGCGGCATGGGCCCTGTGACCGAGCTTGGCGAGTTCGGCGCGAGTCTCTTCGAGCGCCTTGGGGTCGCGGGCGCAAATCGAAACATCGCCGCCGCAGGCCGCGAAACCCATGGCGATGGCCTTGCCGATACCCCGGCTACCGCCGCACACGATCGCCTTCTTGCCCGTGAAATCCAATTTCATTCCATCGTCTCCTGTTGCGCCTGCACCGTGGCGGCCACCGCCTTTCAAATCAATCGATAACGAAATCCAGTTGGAGAATGCGCTCCTTCGCAGCCATCATGCGAGGCAGACGCCGGCAAGGGCGCGGCAGAGGGGGAGTGGACAGGGTGCGGATGGTTCGGACGCTTCTGGCGTCGGTGATATTATATATGTTGCCTGTTGCCAGCGCGATGGCCGCCAATGAGCCGGTCAGCGGCATCGACGTCATCATCCGCAGCAAGGCCGACGGCAGCATCGTGATCCAGACGGTGACCGATGGGCGCGGCACCTTTCTGATAAAGGAGATCCGGCCGGGTCTTTACAGCATCGAGGCGGGCGGAAGACTTCCTTTGGCGCTGCTGAAGCGCAGCGGCAGCTGGGGCATCGTGCTGATTCCCGTCGCCACCAAGACGGCCCAGCCGCAAAAACACCGCACCCGGCCGACCGACAAGGGCATGCAGGTCGACATCGTCGTGCCGCCAGACTCGGCAATCTCCTACACGGTGATCGTCACCGACTAGGATGGCCCGGCCAAATCCACCGCCAGCCGTATTGAACAGCGGAACGACTCCGCTAGACTGCCTCCCAATAAAGAAAACATTGGAGGCTACGTTCAAGATGACCAAAGTCATGATTCCGCGCCGACGCGCGCTCCTGCTCTCCGGTGGCGCGCTCGCCGCCCCGATGATCGCGTCGGGCGTCGCCCGCGCCCAGAATGACTGGCCCAACCGGCCGGTGAAATACATCGTGGTGTTTCCGGCCGGCGGGCCGACCGACACGCTGTCGCGCATCGTCTGCCAGGAACTCTCCGAACTGACGGGCCAGCAGTTCATCATCGAGAACCGCGCCGGCTCCGGCGGCAATATCGGCGCGGACATCATCGCCAAGTCAACTCCGGACGGCTACACGGTCGGCCTCTATACGATCGCCGCGCATGCCATCGCGCCCACGCTCTACGCCAAGCTGCCGTTCGACGCGGGCAAGGACTTCACCGGAATCGCCATGCTGTGGTCGGTGCCCAACATGCTGATGACGCGGCTCGACTTCCCTGCCAACACGATCCCCGAACTGATCGCGCTGGCAAAGGCCAATCCGGGGAAATACACGTTCGCCTCGTCCGGCGCCGGCACCAGTCCGCATCTCACCGGCGAGATGTTCAAGCAGATGGCCGGCGTCAACCTGCTGCACGTGCCCTACAAGGGCAGCGCGCCCGCCCATCAGGACATCCTGGCGGGCCAGGTCGACATGATGTTCGACAACATTCCGGGCCCCCTCGGCCTGATGAAGGGCGGCAAGGTGAAGGGCTTCGCGGTGACGTCGAAGGAGCGCCATCCCGCGGTGCCCGACAAGCCGACTTTCGGGGAGTTCCTGCCGGGCTTCGAGATCACGTCGTGGGGCGGCATCTGCGCACCGGCGGGCGTCCCACCGGCCATGGTCGAGAAGCTCTCGGCGCTGACCAAGCAGGCCCTGCAGAAGGCCAGCGTGAAAGCCGCCTTCGACCAGCAGGGCGCCACCCAGACCTGGATGACGCCCGCCGAGACTGCCGCGTTCCGCGCTGCAGAGGAAAAGAAGCTCGCGCCGGTGATCAAGGCGTCGGGCGCCAAGGTCGAATAAGCTCCGCCTGCCGCGCCGACGCGGCATCTGGCATGGAATTCGCTGCACCGGCGCATGTCCTCGCCGGTCGCAGAGCCGCTTGTTCGGTTTGTCAACGTTCGCAAAAGCTATGACGGCATGGTCGATGCCGTCCGAGCGCTCGACCTCGATGTCGCCCGCAGCGAGTTCCTGACTCTGCTGGGCCCGTCAGGGTCGGGCAAGACGACCACGCTCACCATGCTCGCCGGCTTCGAGCAGCCCACCGAGGGTCGCATCTTCGTCGCCGGCGAGGACATCACCGACGTGCCGGTCGAGAAGCGCGGCATCGGCATGGTGTTTCAGAACTATGCTCTATTTCCAAACATGACGGTGGCGGAGAACATCGCGTTCCCGCTCCGCGTACGCGGCGTATCGCGTGCGGAGATGACGTCGAAGGTTGCGCGAGCGCTGTCGATGGTCCGGCTCGACGGTTTTGGCGATCGCAAGCCGCAGCAGCTGTCCGGCGGGCAGCAGCAGCGCGTCGCCGTCGCCCGTGCCCTCGTCTTCGAGCCACGCCTGATTCTGCTCGACGAACCCCTGGGCGCGCTCGACCGCCAGCTGCGCGAGCAGATGCAATACGAGTTGAAGCATCTGCACCAGCGGCTCGATGTCACCATGGTCTACGTCACTCACGACCAGGTCGAGGCGATGACAATGTCCGATCGGGTCGCGGTGTTCAGCACCGGCACACTGCGCCAGGTCGCCGAGCCACGACTACTCTACGAGGCACCTGAATCCCTCTTCGTCGCCCGCTTCCTCGGTGAGAGCAATGCGCTTTCCGCGACCGTGCGGCAGCGCGACAGCGACCGCTGCGTGGCCACCCTCACGACCGGCGAGACGGTGACGGCGATGATGCCAGCCGCCTGCGCCATCGGGTCCGCGGTGCATCTCGTCGTGCGGCCGGAGAAGATCATGCTCGGCAAGTCGGCGCAGGAATCGCCCAACCGGTTTGCCGCGCGGGTCGCGGAAGTGACGTTTCTCGGAGACCAGACGCGATTGCGTCTCGTCGTCTTCGGGGCTGACGATTTCATCGTCAAGCTCGCGAACACGGCCGGCCAGGACTCGTTCGCTCCCGGCACGGAGATCGACATCGGCTGGCAGGCGGAGGATTGCCGTGCCCTCGCGGAGTGACGCGCCGGCGGGCTGGCGACCGCGCCACGGCACCTACTGGCTCATTATTCTGCCGGCGCTTGCGATGCTGGTCCTTCTCTATCTCGTGCCCCTCGCCGACGTCCTCGTCACCAGCGTCACGGATCCCAAGCCGGGCGTCGACAATTACCTGCTGCTCTTCACCAGCACGTCAGTCCAGAAGACCCTGCTGACGACGCTGCGCATCGCCGCCCTCACCACCTTCGTCGCCCTGCTGCTGGGCTATGTCGTCGCCTACGCAATGCGCGCCGCGAACTCCAGCCAGCAGCGTCTCATGCTGTTCTGCGTCCTCCTGCCCTTCTGGATATCGGTGCTCGTGCGCTCTTTTGCCTGGATCGCCCTGCTCAGCAGCCGCGGGCCGGTGAATGCCGGATTGATGGCCTGGGGCCTCATCGACGAGCCGTTGCCGCTGGTGCGCAACGAAACAGGAGTACTGATCGGCATGGTTCACGTCATGCTGCCTTATGCGGTGCTGACGCTCTATGCCAACATGCGCGGTATCGACGTGCGGCTGGTCGCGGCAGCGCGCAGCCTCGGCGCCAGCCGGTTCCAGGCGTTCCGCATGGTGTTCCTGCCGCTCACCCGGCCCGGCCTGATCGGCGCCGGCACGCTGGTCTTCATCCTGTCGCTCGGCTTCTACGTCACGCCTGCGCTGCTGGGCGGCGGCAAGGTGCTGATGATCGCGGAGTATGTCGCCGTCCAGATCAACGACACGCTGCGCTGGGGACTGGGAACCATGCTTGCCACGACGCTGATGCTGTCCGTCCTCGTCGCGCTGTGGGCACTCTCCCGCATCATCGACGTCAAGCGGCTGTTCGGCGCTTGAGGGGCTCATCGTGAACAGGCATCACGCGACCGGGATCGTGATGGCGGCGGCCTGGATGGTGCTGGGCTTCCTCGCTTTGCCCGCCTTCGCCGTCGTGCCGATCTCCTTCACCGACACGCGCTATCTCTCCATGCCGGACGAGCATTGGTCGCTCCAGCACTGGCGCGCCTTCCTGTCGAGCCGCGAGTGGCTCGACAGCATCTGGCAAAGCCTTTGGATCGCCTGCGTCTCGACCTTGGGCGCCGTCGTGGCCGGGACGCTGTGCGCCATCGGCTGCTGGCGAGTCTCGTCTCGCTGGTCGGAACGCGTCCGTACCGCGATGATTCTGCCCATGGCGGTACCGACGATTGTCTATGCTTTGGGCATTTATCGCCTCTATGTCGATCTCGACCTGGTGGGCTCGGCGATCGGCATCGTCTTCGCGCACACGGTGACCGGCCTTCCCTACGTCGTGCTGACCGTCTCCGCCTCGCTCGCGAACATCGATCCGAGACTGGAGCAGGCGGCCCGCGGGCTCGGCGCTTCCGTCGGGCAGACCTTACGCTGGGTGATCGTTCCGAACGTTGTCCCCGGCATCCTGTCGGGCGCGATATTTGCTTTCATCCATTCGTGGGATGAGTTGATCGTCGTGATCTTCATCGGTGGGCGGGCGTTCTTCACCCTGCCGCGGCGCATGTGGGACGGCATCAACGACAATCTCGATCCGGTCATCGCCGTGGTGGCGACGGGCATGATCCTGTTCACGCTGCTCGTTCTCAGTGCGGAACTTGCGCTACGGGCCCGACGACCGAAGAGCCAGGAGGGGGAGTGATGTCCGACATGCGCGATCGTCAGAATGATATCGAACGGTTCGTCCACAATACCGAGGGCAGGATCTACTCCCGCCGCGTGTTTTTCGGCATGTGCGCCGCGCTCGGCATCGCGCCGGCAGCGGCGCGCCTCAGCCCGGCGATGGCCGACCAGAAGGAACTCGTGCTGGTCAACTGGGGTGGCGATGCCGTCCGCGGCATGAAGGCATCTTTCGTCGATCCCTATTTGAAGAAATTTCCGGACCGCAAGGTCGCGATCGACGGCACCGGCCCGTCCACGAGCCGCATCCGCCTCATGGTCCAGAGCGGCAAGGTCACGTGGGACATCATGGACCGCAACCTCCACACGGCGCTGGAAATCGGCCCGGAAGGCATGCTGGAGAAGATCGATTACTCGATCGTCGACAAGAGCAAGGTGCGCCCGGAGCACGCGGTCGAATGGGGCATCGGCAACTACCTCTATGCCATGGTCCTGACCTACAACACCAAGAAATGGGGCGGTGAGGTCCCGGCAAGCTGGAAGGATGTCTGGGACTTCAAGAAATTCCCCGGCAAACGCGCCTTCCGCCGCGAGCCTGACGCCGTGCTTGAAGCTGCGCTGATGGCCGACGGCGTGCCCTTCGACAAGATCTACCCGATCGACATGAAGCGCGCGCTCGACATGCACAAGAAAATGAAAGAGCACGCGATTTATTACACGGTCATCGCCGACGGCCAGAACGCCTTCCGCAACGGCGAGGTCCATGTAGGCCAGCTGCTCAATACGCGCGCCTGGCCGCTGAAGGTAGACACCAAGGGCCTCTACGACTGGACCTGGAACGAGGGTGTGTCGTGGGGCGCCTGCTGGATGGTGCCCAAGGGCGCCCAGGGCGGAAAGGCCATCTGGGACTTCATCGCCATGACCCAGGATCCCCAGGCACAGGCCGAGCTTCTGAAGTCCAACGGCTACGGCCCGGTCAATCCCGAGGCCTCCAAGTTCCTCGATGCCGACTGGAACAAGATCAATCCCGGTGCGCCGGAGAACTATGCGAAGATGCTGCAAGGCGGCATCGAATGGTACGCCAAGAACGCAACAGCCGCCCGCCAGCAACTCATCGATGCGCTCTCGAGCTGAGGACGAACTGACATGACCGATATCCAGCCATCCGCTCCCGCACCGCTGCCCGCTCCCAAGCTCGGGCGCTGGGCAAACGCCAACGAATTGCCGGTCATCGACTTCGCGCCGCTGAGCGGCACCAACGAGGAGGCCAAGGAGCGGCTCGCCCGCGAGGTCCACGACGCCTGCCGCGACATCGGCTTCCTGACAATCGTCAATCACCCGGTGCCGCCCGAGAAGATCAGCGAGATATTCGGCCAGTCCAAGCGCTTCTTCGCTCTGCCGCTCGAGATGAAGATGAAGGCCTACATGGGCAACTCCAACCTGTTTCGCGGCTATCTGCCGATGGACCAACCCGGGAAGCAACATGCCTATCGCGGCGCTGCCATCGAAGGCTTCCAGCCGCACCTCGATCCCTCACGCATGAAGGCGCGCAAGCCGCACAAGAACGAAGCCTTCCAGGTCTCGCTCGAGCTGCCGGCCGACGATCCCGACGTCGTGGCGGGCAAGCCGCTTCATGGCGCCAATCTGTGGCCGGACGACCTGCCGGGCTTCCAGGAAGCGGTGTTGAGTTATCACGCCACCATGACGGACTTCGCCGCCCTGCTTGCCTCAGTGTTCGCTCGCGGACTCGATCTGCCGGAGGGCTACTTCGCGCAGTACTATAAAAAGCCGCTGATCCAGGTCCGGTTGCTCCACTACCTGTCGCAGGACACGCAGGCGGCCCTCGAAGGCGGCGACAGCCGCGCGCATCAGGACGCGGGCGGCTTCACGATGCTGCAGCAGGATGATGTCGGCGGGCTCGAGATCAAGAGCAAGTCGGGCGAATGGCTGATCGTGCCACCTGTCGAGAACAGTTTCATCGTGAACATCGGCGACTCGATGCGGATGTGGACGAACGACCGTTTCGCCTCGACGCTCCATCGCGTCGTCAACCACTATGGTCGCGAGCGGTACTCGGTCGGCGTCTTCGCGAACCCAGATTACGACACCGTGATCCGTCCGCTGGCGACCTGCGTCGACGCCGATCATCCGCCGACCTTCGACAAAATGCAGGCCGGAGAGGCCCTGTTGTACCTCTACAGCCGGGTCTGGCCCTCCAAGGGCGAGCCGGACAAGGTCTCATCCTACTGACCGACAGGGCGTAGGGGGCTTGCGGTGACGGCGGCTCGTGTCAGGCTGCCGCCATGACCCGAAAGAAAATACTCGTGGCCGGTGCGACCGGCCTCGTCGGCTACGCCGCCATGAAACACTTCTCGGCCGTCGAAGGCTGCGAGGTGATCGCCGTCTCGCGCCGCCGACCCGACGATACCTTCGGCGCACGCTGGCTGCCGCTCGATCTTACAGACACGGCGGCGTGCGAGGCCCTGGCGCCGGAGCTCGCGGGTGTGACCCACCTCGTCTATGCCGCCCTCTACGAACGGCCCGGGCTGGTCGCGGGCTGGCAGGAAGAGGAGCAGATCCGCACCAACGACCTGATGCTGCGCAACCTGATGGCCCCGCTCGAGAGCGCGGCGCCGGGATTGCGGCACGTGGCGTTGCTGCAGGGAACCAAGGCCTACGGCGTGCATGTCCGCCCGCTGGCCGTGCCGGCCCGCGAGAATCGCTCGGAGATGCACGAGCAGCCCAACTTCTACTGGAACCAGGAACGCTTCCTGCGCGAGCGGCAGGCGGGCAGCGACTGGAGCTGGTCGATCCTGCGTCCTGTCCTGATCGTGGGCGATTCGGTCGGCAGCGCCATGAACGTGATCCCGGCGCTGGGCGTCTATGCTGCATTCATGCGACGGGCCGGCAAGACGAAGCTCGACTATCCGGGCGGTGTCGGCCGTGTCGCACAGGCGGTCGATGCCGATCTTCTGGCGCGGGCCATCGCCTGGTCGGGCGAGGCAGCGGCCGCGCGCAACGAGATCTTCAACGTCACCAACGGCGATGTCTTCGTCTGGCCCAACGTCTGGCCCGCCATCGCCGAGGCGCTGGGCTTCCCGCCGGGCACCCACGCCCCTCTGTCGCTCGAGGGAAAAATCCGCCCGCGCGAGGGTGAATGGGCCGAGATCCGCGCCGCCTACAGGCTGAAGTCCGGCACGCTGCGGGACTTCGTCGGCCTGTCGTTCGAATATGCCGACTATACGATGGGCTTCGGCCGCACCGAGCCCGGGCCGGCGGCCCTGGTCTCGACCATCAAGCTGATGCAGGCCGGCTTCACCGAGGTGATGGACACCGAGGCGATGTTCCGCAAATGCTTCGCGGCGATGCAGGACAAGGGGCTCCTGCCGCGCCCGTAGGCGGGCGAAATGCGCCATTGTCCCCGGGCGCGGGCCGCCCGTCGTGAAATTGTCATATGCGCCCCTCACTTTCCCGGCCACTCAGCCGCGATAGAGAGATTTCCACCATGAAGAAAGAATCAGGCCGCGAGAATCTAGAGGAGCGCGTCCGCCGCGAACTGGCAGACAGTCTCGACGAGGAACTGGAGCTGGAACTGGGCGACGAGCTGATGGCCCGCCTGCCCGAACAGGCCTCCGACATCTCGCAGCAGGACGGCATCGACCGAAAGCTCTATTTCACCGAACTGCTGCGTCTGCAGCACGAGCTGATCAAGCTGCAGGACTGGGTGGTGAGCCGGAAGCTCAAGGTCGTCGTCCTGTTCGAGGGGCGAGACGCGGCGGGCAAGGGCGGCGTGATCAAGCGCGTGACTCAGCGGCTGAACCCGCGCATCTGCCGGACCGTCGCCCTCTCGGCGCCGTCCGAGCGCGAGCGCACCCAATGGTACTTCCAGCGTTACGTGGCGCACCTGCCGGCGGCCGGCGAAATCGTGCTGTTCGACCGGAGCTGGTACAATCGCGCCGGCGTCGAGCGGGTCATGGGCTTCTGCCAGGAACACGACGTCGAGGATTTCTTCCAGACCGTGCCCGAGTTCGAACGCATGCTGGTGCGCTCGGGCATCATCCTGCTCAAATACTGGTTCTCGATCACCGACGAGGAGCAGAACCTGCGCTTCCTGATGCGCATCCACGATCCGATGAAACAGTGGAAGCTCTCGCCGATGGACCTGGAATCGCGGCGGCGCTGGGAAGAGTACACCAAGGCCAAGGAGGAGATGCTGGCGCGCACCCACATCCCGGAAGCGCGCTGGTGGGTGGTCGAGGGCAACAACAAGCGTCGCGCCCGTCTCAATTGCATCACCCACCTCCTGCAGCAAGTGCCGTATAAGGAGGTCGAACACCAGCCGATCGTCCTGCCGCAGCGCGAGCACAAGCCCGACTACCTGCGGACACCGGTCGCTTCAGAACTCTATGTCCCGGCGGTTTACTGATGGATTTCTTCAGGCGCTTCACTTTCCTCATCTGCGCTCCGGCCTTCGATGCCGACGATCTCGAAGGCCATAGGCTGGGCGAGATCACGGTTTCCATCGAGCGGATGGGCTTCCAGGTCGTGCGGGCCCGCCGCATCGAGGATGCCGAGATGGTGGTGCAGACCGACGCCGCCATCGGCTGCATGGTGGTCGACTGGGGCAAGAAGGGCCTCGATGGCAAGGCCGCCGCAATGATCAACATGATGCGGCGGCGCGGGCTGGAGATGCCGATCGTCATCCTGGTGCGGCGCAAGCGGCTGGAGGACATCCCGGTCGAGGTGATGGACTATATCGACGGCTACATCTTCCTCTCCGAGGAGACGCCGGAGTTCATTGCCAAGAACCTGGTGAGCCGGCTGAAGCAGTATGCCGAGACCCTGAAGACCCCGTTCTTCGGCGCGCTGGTCGACTATGCCGAGGAAGGCAACCAGCTGTGGACCTGCCCCGGCCACAATGGCGGCATCTTCTACAACAGGAGCCCGATCGGCCGGATCTTCGTCGAGCATCTGGGCGAGGCGGTATTCCGCGACGATCTCGACAATTCGGTCCTCGACCTCGGTGACCTGCTGGTCCACGAGGGCCCGGCGCTGAAGGCGCAGAAGGAGGCAGCCACCATCTTCGGCGCGGAGAAGACCTACTTCGTCCTGAACGGCACCTCGTCGTCGAACAAGATCGTCCTGCAGGCGCTGGTCACCGAGGGCGACCTCGTGCTGTTCGACCGCAACAACCACAAGGCCGCCCATCACGGCGCGCTGTTCCTGGGCAACGGCATTCCGATCTATCTGGAGACCGACCGCAATTCACACGGGCTGATCGGACCGATCTTCCACGAGGCGCTCGACGAGGCTGCGATCCGCGAGAAGATCCGCACCAATCCCCTGATCGAAGACAAGGAGGCGTGGAAGCGCGAGCGGCCGTTCCGCGTCGCCGTCATCGAGCAGTGCACCTATGACGGCACGATCAACGACGCCCGCCTGATCGTCGAGAAGATCGGCCACCTCTGCGACTACATCCTGTTCGACGAGGCCTGGGCGGGCTTCATGAAGTTCCACCCGATCTATGCCGGCCGCTTCGCCATGGGCCTGGCCGGCCTCGGCCCCGACAGTCCGGGCATCATCGCCACGCAGTCGGCCCACAAGCAGCTCGCGAGCTTCAGCCAGGCCTCGCAGATCCACGTCAAGGACCGCCACATCAAGGGCCAGCGCCGGCGCATCGAGCATCGCCGCTTCAACGAATTCTTCATGCTGCACACCTCGACCTCGCCCTTCTATCCGCTGTTCGCCTCGCTCGACGTCGGCGCCCAGATGATGAAGGGGCGTTCGGGCGAAGTGTTGTGGGACGACACGATCCGGCTGGGCATCGAGATCCGCAAGAAGATGCGCGCCATCCGACGCGAGTTCGAGGACAAGGAGCGTGACGTCGCGCGACGCTGGTTCTTCGAGCCGTTCATCCCCAACCGCGTGACAGTCGGCGGCCGCGAGCAGGCCTGGGAGGATGTGCCGACCGACGACCTCGCCACCGACCCGCGCTATTGGGAACTGACGCCCGCAGCACGCTGGCACGGCTTCCAGCATGTTGCGCCGGGCTATGCCATCACCGATCCCAACAAGCTGATCGTGCTGACGCCGGGCTTCGACCGCGAGACCGGCCGCTATGCCGGCCACGGCATTCCGGCGCCGGTGGTGGCGCAGTATTTGCGCGAAAATCAGGTCGTCCCGGAGAAGAATGACCTCAATTCCTTGCTGTTCCTGATGACTCCCGGCGTCGAGTCGAGCAAGGCCGGCACCTTGCTGAGCGCGCTCGTGACCTTCAAGCGGCTGCACGACGAGAATGCACGCCTCGAGGACGTCATCGGCGAGTTCGTCCGCCGCCGTCCGGCGCGCTATGCCGGGATGCGGCTGCGAGATCTGTGTGCCGAGATGCACGCCTTCTTCCGCGACAGCGCCGTCAGCACCCTGCAGCGGGCGCAGTTCATGCCGGAGCACCTGCCCGATCCTGCGATGCCGCCGCACGTCGCGGTACGCCAGCTGGTGCGCAACAATGTCGACTATGTGCCGATCGAGCAGGCGGCGGGCCACATCGCCACCACCATGTTCGTGGTCTATCCGCCCGGTATCGCCAGCATCGTGCCCGGCGAGAGGCTCGACGAGCGGGCCAAGCCGATGCTCGATTATCTGCGCATGTTCGAAAAGTGCGCCAACCTGTTCCCCGGCTTCGACGTCGAGATCCAGGGCATCTATCGCGAGATCGACAAGGACGGGGCCGTGCGCTTCTACACCTACGTGGTGCGCGAGTAGGCGATCTCGACCGGCGCCGTCGTTGTGCCTTCGCCGATGGCACGCTGCATCAGGAGGGTGTCGGTCCACTTGCCGTACTTGAAGCCGACGCCCTCCAGAAGGCCGACCCGGCGAAATCCGTGCGCCTCATGCAGGCTCTGCGACGCCACGTTTTCGGCATCGATGTAGGCGAATATCTGTCGGTAGCCCGCGCCGGTGCAGGCCTCGACCAGCGACGGCAGGAGCTGGCGGCCGATGCCGGAATGAAGATGGTCTGGATGAACGTAGATCGAGTGCTTCACCGCATAGCGGTAGGCCGGTCGCTTGCGGAACGGCACGGCATAGGCGTAGCCCACGACCATCCCATCGCGCTCGGCCACGAGATGCGGCAGCCGGCGCCGCAGCATGTTCTTGCGCCGCCGCTTGATGTCGTCGGCCTGCATCGGTTCGGCATCGAATTCACCCAAGCCGCGGGTGACGTGGTGCGTGTAGATCGCCACCATGGACGCCACGTCGCTTTCGGTCGACGGACGCACCGTGACCTCGCGCGGCCTGTCGAGCACGGACTCGCTCGTCGCTGGCTTCACCGGCATCCCTCCTCTGTGACGTCCGGATCAAACACGGGCGCATGACGATTTGATGTCAGCGCAAAAAGAAGGGACCCGGAGAGTTTGCACTCTCCAGGTCCCCAGACGCCCCCTCTAAACTTGCTGGCCGCCGCGGCGATGTCTCAACCGCGTCTGTCCATGCGCGCGAAGATACGGGCCGGCGCGGCTCCGGCACAGGGGTCGCTTGGTATCAATTGTTGTGGCTTCGTGACGGCGGCCGGCCGGAAAAGCTCGCCCGCACATGATCGGCAAGGTCGCGCGCGGCGGGACCGAGGCCGGGCGGCGCATAGAGGTTGATGTGGAACTCGGGCAGTGACGGCAGCCGCGCCTCGCGGCCCAGGATGACGAAGCGCTCGGGCACCGAGGAGCGCAGCAGCGGCGCCACCGCGAGGCCCGCCTCGAGCACGGCGTAGACGGGCTCCAGCCGGCTGACCTCGCAAACCGTGCGCCAGTCGCGCCCCGCCTTGCCCAGCGCCTCGACGGCGACGGGACGGAAGACGCAGGTCGGCGCCCCGAGCGATACCGGCAACGGATTCTTGAGATGGGCGTCGCCGTCGGCCGCACCGACCCAGACCAGCCGGTCGGTGCGCAGGGTCTCGCCATGGCGGCCGCACTCGGTCTCGGTCGTCATGGCCAGATCGACGCCGCCCGACTTGAGCTCCTCGCGGATCACGCGCGAATCCTCGCAGACGAGACTGACGCGCACGCGCGGCTGCGCCTTGGCGAAGCGCCGCAGGATCGCCGGCACGAAGCTGCCGATGATGTCGTAGGGCACGCCGAAGCGAACCTCGCCCTCGAACTGCGGCGCGCGCATCGACGACCAGACCTCGTCGTTCATCGCCACCAGACGGCGCGCCTGCTCGAGCAGCCGCTCGCCTGCCGGCGCCAGCACCAACCCGCGGCCCTGACGCGTGAAGAGGCGGCAATCGAGCGCTTCCTCCAGCCGCTTGATCTGCTGGCTGGCGGCCGCCTGACTCATGCCCAGCACCGCCGCCGCACGCGTGACGCCGCCGGCTTCGACGACGGTGAGGAAGGCGCGCACCAGCGCCAGATCGAGGTCCTTGCGCATGCAACACATAACCATTTCCGAACGATCTTATCCAAAATATTCGTTTCTATTATTCTTCGACAACTCATAGCCTGACCTCATGACCACGAAGATTTCAGGCCTCTGGCTGCCGCTCATCACGCCATTCAAGGACGGCGCCATCGACTTCGAGAGCTACGAGCGACTGGTGAACCACTACATCGCCAGAGGGGTCGACGGGCTGCTCCCGCTCGGCACCACGGGCGAGTCGCCCGCGCTCGACGAGGACGAGATCACCGCCGTGATCGAGCGCACGCTGGCCGTCGCCGACGGCCGTGTGCCGGTGTTCGCGGGCATCGGCGGCAACGCCACGGCCAAGGTCGAGAAGGAGCTGAAGCGGCTCCGCCATCTGCCGATCGCCGGCATCCTGTCGGTCTGCCCCTACTACAACCGGCCGAGCCAGGACGGGCTGATCGCGCACTTCCGGCACATCGCCGCCGCCACCGACCGCGACGTCGTGATCTACAACATCCCCTATCGGACGGCGGTGAACCTCTCCAACGACTCGCTGCTCGAACTCGCCGAGGTGCCGAATATCGTGGGCGTGAAGGACAGTTCCGGCAGCGTCGAGCAATCGCTCGAGCTGCTGCGGCGCAAGCCGACGGACTTCGCCGTGCTGACCGGCGAGGACGCACTGTTCTTCACCATGCGCGCCAACGGTGCAGAGGGCGGTATCCTGGCGGCGAGCCACCTGATGACGAAGGGGTTCGTCGAGGTGGTGCGCTGCTTCGCCACAGACGATCTCGCCGGCGCGCGGACAGCCTGGGCGCCACTCGCCAGCTTCGTGCCGCTGCTGTTCGCCGAAGCCAATCCGATGCCGATCAAGCATCTCCTGTGGCGGCAGGGACTGATCGCCTCTCCGGAATGCCGGCTGCCGCTCACCAGGATCTCCGAGGGGCTGGCTCGCCGGCTCGATGCTGTGTTCAGCGGGACGAAGGCGGCCGCCTAACCACGCGCCTTCAGGAGATCGCGGATTTCGGTCAGCAGCTCCTGCTCCTTGCTCGGCGGTGCGGGCGGCGCCGGCGCCGACTCTTCCTGCTTGGTCACGCGGTTCATGCCCTTGATCACCATGAACAGCACCCACGCGATGATCAGGAAGTTCACCGTCACCGTGAGGAAGGTGCCGTAGCCCAGCGTCGCGCCGGCCTTCTTGGCTGCGTCATAGGTCGCGGCATGGCTGGCGGCCGGCGTGAGACCGATGAAGTAGTTTGTGAAGTCGAGGCCGCCCGCGATGCGGCCGACGATCGGCATGATGATGTCGCCGACCAGCGAATCGATGATCTTGCTGAACGCGGCACCGATGATCACGCCGATGGCGAGATCGACGACGTTGCCGCGCATTGCGAACTTCTTGAATTCCTGAAGCATGAATTTTCTCCCCCTTGGGTTCGTCAGGTGACGCGCAGCCACACCAACAAGGCAGAAACAGTGACCACGGAGAAGGCTGTCGACAGAAGAACGGAGGCGGTGTTCTGCTCGACGGACACGTCGAACTGCTTGGCCAGCACGAAGGCGTTGGCGGCTGTCGGCAGCGAGGCCATCAGGAGGGCAACCTTGCCCGCGATCGAATCGATCGGCACGAAGAACGGCAGGATCAGCAGCGCCGCCAGCGGCTGCAGCAGGAGCTTGATCAGCGTGGCGAGCCCCGCCTCGGCAAGACCGCTCTTGATCGACTTGTCCGAAAGGAAAAGCCCGATGGCGAAGAGCGCACAGGGTGCGGCCGCTGCGCCCATGAGATCGAGCCACTTCTCGACCGGTACGGGGATCGGCAGGGCGATCCATGAGGCGACGATGCCGAGTGCGATCGACATCGGCAGGGGATTGCGCGCCACGTTGAAGGCGGCGCGCAGGAAGGTCCGCACCGGACCGTGCCCCGCCGCGACCTCAAGCTCGATCAGCATGACGCCGAACACCATCGAGACGACGGCGGTCACGATCACCGTGAGCATCGCGGGCGGCAGGCCCTGTTCGCCGAAGGCCGCCAGGCAGAGTGGCACGCCCATGTAACCGACATTGCCCCACGAGGCGGCGATGCCCTGCAGGCTCATGGCGGCAAGACCGCCCCGCGAAACCAGACGCGTGGTGATCATCCCGACAATAAAGGTCGCGACCACGGCGATACCGAAGCCCGCCATCAGGCTGGGGTCGAGCACGGCGGCCACCGGCGTGCGCGCCAGGGTCCCGAAGAACAGGACCGGCAGGGCGAAGTAGCTCACGAAGGCGTTGAGCGCCGTGGTCGCCTCCGGCCCCAGGATGCGCCACCGGCCGGCCAGAAAGCCCGCCAGGATGACGCCGAAGATCGGGAAGGCGACGTTGAGAATTGCCTGCACGAACTTTCCGATTGCAGTTGCTCTAATCTATTAAGAATTTGACATAAAAGGTACAAATCACATAGCATTTTAGGGATGGAGCGAGGCCGCGCACGTCCCCTCACCGCAAGCGGCCCGGGAGAATCTCATGCGTCTTTTGATCGCCAGCATGGCCGCCCTGGCTGCGGTCGCCTTTGCCGCCCCGTCCTTCGCGCAGGACGAGACCATGCCGTCACCGACCCCGGCGCCCACCGCCAAGCCGAAGGCCGGCACGGCGGCATCCTGCAACAAGATCAAGAGCAGCTCGCAGCGCAGCGCCTGCCTGAAGAAGGTCCAGGTCGCGAAGGCGCCTTCGAAGAAGACCAAGAAGACGACCACCACGCCGGCCGCCCCGAAGTCGCCCGAAGTCGGCCAGCTCAACGCGCCGGCCGCCGCGCCGACCGCAGCTGCCCCCTCGTCCGGCCCGGTCAGCGTTCCGCCGCTGCCGTCCAAGACGATTTGATTTAGCGCCCCTCCACCGAGAACCGCGCTAGTCTCCGCTCTCCCCAACCCCGGGAGAGCGACATGGCCCATTCTGCCCACCTGATCTCGACGGATGATCTCGCGCGCCAGCTCGGCGCGCCGGCGCTTCGCGTGTTCGACTGCACCACCTATCTGAAGCCCGGCCCCGACGGCCGCTACGTCGCCGAAAGCGGTCGCGCCAACTACGATGCAGGCCATATCCCGGGCGCGGCCTATCTCGATCTTCAGGCCGATCTCTCCGACAAGAGTTCGAAGCTGCGCTTCACCCTGCCGTCGTTGGAAGACCTCACCAAGGACTTCGCCGCCAAGGGCGTGGGCCACGGCACCTTCGTGGTGCTTTACAGTCATGCCTCACCGGTCTGGGCGAGCCGCATCTGGTGGATGTTGCGCGCCGTCGGCTTCGACGAGGTCGCGATCCTCGACGGCGGGCTCGACAAGTGGAAGGCGGAAGGCCGTACCCTCTCGACCGGACCCGCCACTCATCCGCCGGCGACGCTGTCGCTGCGCGCCCGGCCGGAGATCTTCGTCGACAAGGACACGATCAAAGGCGCCATCGGCGATGGCGGGACACTGACACTCAACGCGCTCAGCCACGATCAGCACAACGGTACCGGCGGCGTGGTCTACGGCCGAGCGGGACGGATCGCCGGCTCATCCTGCGTGCCGGCGGCCAGCCTGTTTGGGGCAGACAAGGCATTGAAGCCGATCGCCGACCTGCGCGCGGCCTTCGAGGGCGTGGGCGCCGCGCCCGACAAGCGCGTGCTGGTCTATTGCGGCGGCGGCATCGCCGCCACGCTCGACGCGTTCGTCCTCACGGCTCTCTTGGGACACAGGAACGTCTCGGTGTACGACAATTCCATGCAGGAATGGGCCAACGATCCCGCCCTGCCCATGGAAGCTGGCTGACGAGGGAGCAAGACATGACGGCCTATATCATCGTCGAGATCGACACCAAGGACGAAGAGTTGATGACGGAATACCGCAAGCACACGCCGGGGCTGGTCACCAGGTTCGGCGGCAAGTTCATCGTGCGCGGCGGCAACTGCACGAGCCTGGAAGGCGGCTGGACGCCGGCGCGCGTCGTCGTGCTGGAGTTTCCCGACCGCGCCAGGGCCGAGCGCTTCTATCACTCCGAGGAGTACAAGCCCGTCCTCGCGATGCGCCTGAAGGCGGGCCACTCCAAGGCGATCCTGGTCGACGGCCACGATGGTTGAGGGGCGTGCGGCCGATGCGGCCGCCTACAAGGCGATCGGCACGCTCTACAACGCCCTGATGACGGCGCTGGTGCTGGGCCTCGTCACACGGCGCGGAGAGGACACGGCACGCGACTACGTCTTCCGCCATTTCCGGCGCCAGCATCTGGAGAAGTTCCTGCCCGGATTGCAGAAGCTCGGCCTGGCCGGTGAGAAGGATGCGCCGGCCTGCGCGCTCTACCACTACCATTCCAATGCGCTGGGCGGCGTGAAGACCGGCTATCTGCGCGAAAGCGACCGCAAGGCGTGGGTGCGCTATCCGCCGCCGCGCTGGATCTGGAAGGGCACGGCCATCGCCGCCGTGCCGCACGCGGTCTCGGCCGCCATGCTGCACGGCTGGCACGGCCACAACGGCGTCTCGCTCGGCAACCCGGGGCTGGGGTTCGTCTGCACCGGCATGACGGTGGACGGCATGCCGGGCCTCGAAGGCTACTATTTCGACTACGGCCGGCCGCTCCAGGACGGGGAGCGCGTGCGCTTCGCCTACGGCACCGAGGAGATGCCGCGCGTCGACTGGAGCGCCCAACCGAAACTCGAGACCGCCAGCTGGCCCGAGGAACGGCGCCTGAAAACCCTTCGCGCCTACGCGATCGAATACCTGCGCACCATGCTGCTGACCCTCCAGGAGCTGCTGGGACCCGACGACGCTCGCCGGGAGATGGGCCGCGTGGCGCGACTGGTCGGGCTGCAGTTCCACGAGGAGACGGCGCGGGATCTCGACCTGCCGACCGACGTCGAGACCGGTGACCTGGGGAGCGCCCGCCTGTTCGCCCGCTGGCTGGTCGCGCTCCTCACCGCCGAGGGCGAGGAGATCGCGACCGAGGAGACGGAGGGCGCGGTCGTCGTAAGCATGAAGGGCTGGAAGGTGGCCCGCGAGCTGACGCTGGCCGATCCGCTGGCCGGCTTCGACGCCTGGAACGAGCTGTGGCTCGGCGCCGCCGGCGCGCACGACCGCTTCCTCAAGGTCGAGACGACACGCGCCTACGGCGACAATGGCTGGCGGGCAGCCTGGCGGATCGCGCCGAGATAGCCTGCCGGCAGCAGGGACCCGGCGACGCGCTCGCCCAGTCCGGAGACATCGACCCAGCGCGCTTCCCGATGTTCAGGGCTGAGGGCAATCTCGCCTTCGCCCAACAGGACGCAGGCATAAGCCACGATCCGCACGAAGCGCTGCGGCACCACCTCGAAAAGATACTCGTCGACGAGCGAACCGACCTCGACGGCCAGCCCTGTCTCCTCCCGCACCTCGCGCACCAGCGCCGCCCGATGATCCTCCCCCGGATTGGGCCGCCCGCCGGGCAAATCCCATTCGCCGCGCTCGTTCAGGAGCAGCAACACGCAGCCTCGATGGATCAGCACACCTTTGACGGAGAGCGGCTGGGCATTCATGTCCCAACCATAGCGCCAAAAGAAAAGGCCGGGGATCGCTCCCCGGCCTTTCCGATATTCTCTGAGAAGACTGGACTTAGAAGTCCATGCCACCCATGCCGCCGTCGCCACCCGGCGGCATCATCGGGGCCTTCTTCTCCGGGCGCTCGGCGACCATCGCTTCGGTCGTGACGAGCAGGCCCGCCACCGAAGCGGCATCCTGCAGTGCGGTACGAACGACCTTCACCGGGTCGATGATGCCGGCCTTGATCATGTCGACATAGTCGCCCTTCTGGGCGTCGAAGCCGAAGTTCGTGTCCTTCTGCTCGAGCATCTTGCCCGCGATCACGGCGCCGTCGTAGCCGGCGTTCTCGGCGATCTGGCGAACAGGCGCCTGCAGCGCACGACGCACGATCTCGATGCCGACCTTCTGGTCGTCGTTACCGGTGCGGATCTTGTCGAGCGCGCGGATCGCGTAGAGCAGGGCCGAGCCGCCGCCGGCGACGACACCCTCTTCCACGGCAGCCTTCGTGGCGTGCATGGCGTCGTCAACGCGATCCTTCTTCTCCTTGACCTCGATCTCGGTGGCGCCGCCGACCTTGATGATCGCAACACCGCCGGCGAGCTTGGCCAGGCGCTCCTGGAGCTTCTCGCGGTCGTAGTCCGAGGTCGTCTCCTCGATCTGCGCACGGATCTGGCCGATGCGGGCCTGGAGGTCCGCCTTCTTGCCCGAGCCGTCGACGATCGTGGTGTTTTCCTTCTCGACGATGACCTTCTTGGCCTTGCCGAGCATGTCGAGCGTGACGTTCTCGAGCTTGATGCCGAGGTCCTCGGAGATCAGCTGGCCACCGCACAGGATCGCCATGTCCTCGAGCATCGCCTTGCGACGGTCACCGAAGCCCGGCGCCTTGACGGCGGCGATCTTCAGGCCACCGCGCAGCTTGTTCACGACCAGGGTCGCCAGGGCTTCGCCCTCGACGTCCTCGGCAATGATCAGCAGCGGCTTGCCCGACTGCACGACCGCCTCGAGCACCGGCAGCATCGCCTGCAGGCCCGAGAGCTTCTTCTCGAACAGCAGGATGTACGGCGAGTCGAGCTCGGCGATCATCTTGTCGGCGTTGGTGATGAAGTACGGCGAGAGATAGCCGCGGTCGAACTGCATGCCCTCGACGACGTCGAGCTCGGTGTCGAGGCTCTTGGCCTCTTCCACCGTGATCACGCCTTCGTTGCCGACGCGCTTCATCGCTTCGGCGATCATCTTGCCGATCGACTTGTCGCCGTTGGCCGAGATCGTGCCGACCTGGGCCACTTCGTCCGTGCCGGTGATCTTCTTGGCGCGCGCCTTGATGTCCTCGACGGCCGCCTCGACCGCGAGGTCGATGCCACGCTTGAGGTCCATCGGGTTCATGCCGGCGGCAACCGACTTCACGCCTTCGCGCACGATCGCCTGGGCGAGAACGGTCGCCGTCGTCGTGCCGTCGCCGGCAATGTCGTTGGTCTTCGAGGCCACTTCGCGCACCATCTGGGCGCCCATGTTCTCGAACTTGTCGGCGAGCTCGATCTCCTTGGCGACGGTGACGCCGTCCTTGGTGATGCGCGGAGCGCCGAAGCTCTTGTCGAGGACGACGTTACGGCCCTTCGGGCCCAGCGTCACCTTGACCGCGTTGGCGAGAATGTCGACGCCGCGCAGCATGCGCTCGCGAGCGTCCGCGCTAAAACGGACTTCCTTGGCTGCCATTTTCTATTCCTCTCGAATGTCGTGATTGTCTTCAGTGATGCCGAGCGAAGCTCAGGCGGCCTTCTTCATCGAGGCGGAACCTTCGATGATGCCCATGATGTCGGATTCCTTCATGATCAGGAGATCCTGGCCATCGAGCTTGATCTCGGTGCCCGACCACTTGCCGAACAGGATGCGGTCGCCCTTCTTGACGTCGAGCGGGACCAGCGTGCCCTTCTCGTCGCGCGCGCCCGGGCCGACGGCCACGATCTCGCCTTCCATCGGCTTTTCCTTGGCGGTGTCGGGAATGATGATCCCGCCCTTGGTCTTGCCTTCTTCCTCGACGCGCTTGACCACGACTCGGTCGTGAAGCGGACGGAACTTCATGTGTCTTCCTCCAGTGAACTGTTGATCCTGCGCGACCTGACGGCCGCAGCGAAAGGATTGCTGTCAGCACTCTCAGAGAGTGAGTGCCAATGGCGCACGGGATGTAGGGTTGTCCGCCAAACGAGTCAAGGCAGCGGGCAAAAAGTTCCCAAAGAAGTTCTGCTTTGGCAGCAATCCTCGAAGGCTTCAGCTAACTATTTGATATGGAACGATTTTTGCTGATTTTCTTGTGCCGGCGCGTGACTATTCCTACACGCGCACCGTGTCAAGGAGTGCCCAAATGGATCGCAGTTTTATTGCGCAGCTCAGGGACTACCGCATCACGACAGCCGAAATCCTCTACTGGATGCCCGATCACCAGCACGTCCTGCAGAGTTTTGTCTGGCAGAATCTGGACCTGGCCCCCCGCTTTCCGGCCCTCACCAAGTTCCTCGATTTCTGGGAGCACAATCTCGACGGCAAGGTCCACCGCGTGCGCGTGGCCAATGCCCAGCTCGTCAAGCCGGCCGAGTTCCGCTTCTCCTGCGGGCTATACGCGCTGCATTGACCGGCACGCCGCGGCGTATTCGGCGGCGGTGCGCTCGACCAGCGCCGCCACCGAAGGTACGTCGTCGACGCCGGACACCGCATGGCCGGCGCTCCAGATGTCCTTCCAGCGCTTGGCGTCGGGTCGATCGCGCTCGGCGGCGTTGATGTCCTTGGCGATGTCGATGCCGCCGCGCACAGGCAGGTTGTCGGGATCGAGGCCGGCCGCCTCGATCGATGGCCGCAGCATGTTGGTCTCCAGCCCGGTGAAGGCCCGCGTCAGCAGCACGTCGTCGAGCCGGCTCGACACCAGCATCTGCTTGTAGGCGTCCTTCGCCAGGCTCTCGCGCGTGGCGATGAACCTGGTGCCCATATAGGCAAGATCGCAGCCCAGAGCCTGGGCCGCCGCGATGGCATGACCATCCGCCATGCCGCCCGCCATCACCACGATGCCGTCCCAGAACTTCCGCACCGCCCGCACGAAGGCGAAGGGATTGGCCCAGCCGGTCTGGCCGCCGGCGCCGGCCGTCAGCAGCACCAGCCCGTCGACGCCCGCCGCCACCGCCTTCTCGGCGTGCCGCACGGAGGCCACGTCGGCCAGCACGAGGCAGCCCGCGTCCTTGAGCGGCTTCATCACCGGCTCCGGCGAGCCGACCGACGTGATCACGATCTCCGCCTTGTGACGCAGCACGGCCGCGAGATCCTGAGGCACGCGCGCGTTGGAGCGATGCACGATCAGGTTGGGGCACCAGGGCGCGGGCGCACGGCCGTTGGCATCGGCGGCGCGCTTTGCGTCGTCGACCATGCCGGCCAGCCAGACATCGAGTTCCTCGACGGTGCGGCAGTTGGCGGTCGGGAACGAGCCCACGACACCCGCGCGGCACGCCGCGGTCACGAGCGCAGGCCCCGAGACCAGGAACATCGGCGCCGCAATCAACGGCAGGCGGAGACGGTCGCGAAGGGACGAAGGCAAGGACATGGCGCGAGCTTAACCCAGCGCGGGACGATATCGAAGATCGCCGCCTGGGGACCGCGGTCGGACCGCCACGCAAACGCGCGGCGGTCCGGGAAATGCGGGGAAGAAATCAGGCCGCGGCCGAGAGGCCTTCCTGCTCGAGCACGCGCTTCACGGCCGGACGGCCCTTCATGCGCTCATAGTGGGCGGCCACGTTCTTGGGCAGCGGCATCTTCATGCGGCCGGCCGCCCAGAAGGAGACGTAGAAGAGTGCGGCATCGGCCACCGAGAAGGTGCCGGCCAGGTACTCCTTGCCTTCCAGTGCCTTGTCCATGAGCGCGAGACCCTTCTCCATGATCTCCTTGCCGCGCGCCTTGACCTTGTCGTGATCGGCTTCGGTCGGCGCAAAGTTAGCCGGCCGGAACATGCGCGAGAAGCCCTGCATGTGCATGGTCGAAACCGCGTAATCCATCGCCTCGAGAGCCTCCGCTTCACCGTCGGCGTCGGCCGGCAGCAGGCCGCTCTCCGGGTTCTTGCGCGCGAGCCACACGGCGATCGCGGGGAACTCGGTCAGTACCGAGCCGCCGTCGCGCACCAGGGTCGGCACCTTCGACTTGGGGTTGAGGTTCACGAAGTCCGGCCCGTACTGTTCCTGCTTGGCGCCGTCGATCTTGTGCAGGTCGTAGGGCTTGCCGATCTCTTCCAGCAGCACGTGGATGCCGATCGAGCAGGCGCCGGGCATGTAATAAAGCTTCATGATTCTCTCCTTAAAGTAGATGTCTGGTGGGGACGTCCCACGCTAGCATCGGGACGAAATGGGGGGAAATGACAATGACAAGTAACGGCCTGCGCGGGCTCGTCGGCACCACGCCCACCAAGATCGGCACATTCCTTTTCGAATTCGCCACGCCGGGCATCGGCCAGATCCTAAAGGCGGCGGGCGCGGACTTTGCCGTGCTCGACATGGAGCATACCGGTTTCGGTTTCGATACCGTCCGTCAGGTCGTGCGTTACATGCAGGCGGCAAACCTGCCGCTGGTCGTGCGCGTGCCCTCTCAAGCGCGCCATCACATCTCGCGCGCGCTCGACACCGGCGCCGACGGCGTGATGGTGCCGATCGTGTCGTCGGTCGAGCAAGCCAAGGCCGTGCTCGATGCCGCCAAGTACTGGCCCGACGGCACCCGAGGCGTGGCGCTGGGCCTCGCCCACGAGCGCTTCGCCATGCGCTCCGAACCGTTGCTGCCGCGCTTCACAGAACAGAATGCCCGCACCGCCATCATCCTGCAGGTCGAGGATCCGCGCGGCGCCGCCGCGGCCGACGAGATCGCCGCGATGCCTGGCGTCGACATGCTGTGGCTCGGCCATAACGACCTCTCCGTCGCCATGGGCGAGCCGGGCGCCTTCGACCATCCCGACTTCCTCACCGCCGAACGGGCGACGATCGCGGCGGCGAAGAAGCACGGCAAGTCCGCCGGCCGCCTCGCCGTCGATGCGAAGCAGGCCGCGCAGTTCGTGAAACTCGGCTACGACTTCGTCTCGATCGCGGGCGACGTGTGGCTGCTGCAACAGGCCTTCGCCGCGGGCGTCGAGACGATTCGCAATGCCCCGTCCTGAGTCGAAGAGTCTCAACGGAGCGCGCCACTCCAGTGGCGCTTCATGAGCTTGAGCGCCACTGGAAAGGCGCGCTCCAATGAGGCGACGCGCGCTAGTTTCGGATTCTGACCGGCAGGGAGCGGATGCCGCGGATGAAGTTGGAGTAGAGGCGCACCGGCGGTCCCACGACCTCGATCTCGAGATCGCGCTTCAACAGTTCCTCCCACAGGATCCGGATCTGCATCTCGGCCAGCCGGTCGCCGACGCAGCGATGGATGCCGGCACCGAAGGCGAGATGCTGGCGCGCCTTAGGCCGGCCGACGAGGAATCGCTCGGGCTCGTCGATCGCCGCCTCGTCGCGATTGCCCGAGACGTACCACATCACCACCTTGTCGCCGGCCCGGATCTGCTTGCCGCCCAGTTCGCAGTCCTTGCGCGCGGTGCGCCGCATGTGGATCACCGGTGTTGCCCAGCGGATCGTCTCCGACACCAGGCTCGGCATCAGGCCTGCGTCGGCGCGCACCTTGTCGACCTCCGCCGGATTGTCGAGCATGGCCATCAGGCCGGCGCTCATGGAATTGCGCGTCGTGTCGTTGCCGCCGACGATCAGCAGCCCGAAATTTCCGATGAACTCGCGGGTCGGCATGTTCCTGGTGGCGTCGCTGTGCGCCATCATCGAGATCAGGTCGAAGGTCGGTGGCCGCGCCGCGCGCTCCTGCCAGAGCGCCGCCATGGTCTCGGCCATGTGCCCGAGCTCCGCCATCCGTTCCGCGCTGGTCTTCACGACCGCGTCCTCGGCCTCGATGTTGCAGATCGCCACATCGGACCAGTGCGTCAGCTTGCGCCGGTCGGCCTGGGGGAAATCGAACAGGGTCGCCAGCATCATGGCCGTGAGTTCCGTCGAGACCCGGTCAGCCCAGTCGAACGTCTCGCCGCGCGGCAGGCCGTCGAGCACCTGGGCGGTGCGCTGGCGGATCAGGCCTTCCATGTTGGCCAGGTTGGACGGGGCCACGATCGGCGCCACGGTCTTGCGCTGCGCGGTGTGGCGCGGCGGGTCCATCCTGATGAAGTTGGGCAGCTCCTCGCCCTGCGGCTGGTCGGCGATCTGGATGCCACCCAGCTCGGACGCCGACGAATAGGTGGCCGGATCCAGCTCGACCTTCATGATGTCGGTATAGCGCGTGACCGACCAGTAGGGGCCGAACGGGCTCTCGGCATGGCGGTGAACCGGGTCTTCGCGCCTCAACCGGGCAAAATGCGGCCCCCAGCTATCCTCGCGATAAAGGCGTGGATGGCTGACGTCGGCATGTTCTTCGACACGTTCTTGCATGGGGAGCCTCCCTGGGCTCAAGGCCGCCCGGGAGGTCGCTCCAAGTCAAGCGCTTTCGTCGCAACCGCGCCTTATTTGGCTCGTTGACAGCGCCGGACGCTAAGCGCAAACCCTCGCCGCGCCGCCGTCTGAGGCGGCGTTTGATATCATGGCACCAGCCGAAACCAGCCAATCCTCGTCTCCCGAAGTCACCACCAGCCGTCCGCACGCGCCCCATCCGGCAGGCGCGGCGCTGATCGTGGGGGCGTTGGGCGTCGTCTTCGGCGATATCGGCACCAGCCCGCTCTACGCGCTGCGTGAGACGTTCCTGCACGGCAGTGGCATGGCCCCGACGCCCGAGCATGTGCTGGGCGTGCTGTCGATGCTGTTCTGGGCGGTTACCCTCACCGTCACCATCAAGTACGTCGTGCTGATCATGCGCGCCGACAACAAGGGCGAAGGCGGCGTGCTGGCCCTGGCGACTCTCGCCACACGGGGCCTGAACGGAAAGGCGCGCAAAACCCGCCGTGCCATCGTGGTGCTGGCCGTGGTCGGGCTGGCGCTGTTCTACGGCGACGCCATGATCACCCCGGCCGTCTCGGTGATGAGCGCCGTGGAGGGCCTGTCGGCTGCCGAGCCTGCCCTCACGCCGTTCGTGCTGCCGCTGTCGTTGATCATCCTCGTCGCGCTTTTCATGCTGCAGGCGCGCGGCACCGCCGATGTCGGCCGGCTGTTCGGGCCGGTGATGCTGGTCTGGTTCGTGGTGCTGGGCGTCCTCGGCGCCTGGCAGGTGGCAAAAAACCCCTCGGTGCTGGCGGCCATCAACCCCATTTACGCCTATGACCTCGTCACCGACCAGGGTTTCGGTATCTTCTGGGCCTTCGGCTCGATCGTGCTGGCCGTGACCGGCGCTGAGGCGCTCTACGCCGACATGGGCCATTTTGGCCGCAGGCCCATCCGGATCGGCTGGGTGGGCCTCGTCATGCCGGGCCTGCTGCTGAACTATTTCGGCCAGGGCGCGCTCATCATCGAGAATCCCGAGGTCGTACGGCAGGTCTTCTTCGAGCTGGTCCCCAAGGACTACATCATCGTGCTGGTCGTGCTCTCGACGCTGGCCGCCGTGATCGCCTCGCAGGCGGTCATCACCGGCGTCTTCTCGCTCACGCGCCAGGCCATTCAGCTGGGCTACCTGCCGCGCATGGAGATCCACCACACGTCCGAAACGGCAATCGGCCAGATCTACATTCCGCGCGTGAACTGGCTGCTGATGTCGGGCGTCGTGGCGCTGGTCGTGGGCTTCGGCTCGTCGGGCGCCTTGGCCGGCGCCTATGGCCTGGCCGTCACGGGCGCCATGCTGGTCGACGCCGCGCTGGCGATGGCGGTGGCGATCCTGGTGTGGCGCTGGTCGTGGCCGCTGGCTGCCCTGGTGTTCGGCCTGCTCGCCATCCCCGACCTCGCCTTCTTCATCGCCAACGCGCTGAAGATCCCCGACGGCGGCTGGCTGCCGATGGTCGTGGCCTTCCTGATCTACTTCACCATCATGACCTGGCGCCGCGGCCGCCGGCTGGTCGCGACGGAGCTGAGCGAGGGCTCGCTGCCGCTCAAGCAGTTCCTCGAGCGCATGGAGCGCGCGCCCGACCGGGTCGCCGGCACCGCCGTCTTCCTGACCGCCGATGCGAGCCACACGCCGGCCGCCTTCCTGCACAATCTCAAGCACAACAAGGTCCTGCACGAGCGCATCATCATCCTGCAGGTCGACACGATGGACGTGCCCGTCGTGGCCGAGGCCAACCGGGTCGAGGTCGAGCGGCTGGGCAAGGGCTTCCACACCGTGGTCGCCCATTACGGCTTCACCGAGCAGCCCGACATTCCCGAGGCGCTGCGCGCCTGCCGTCCGCACGGCATCGCCTACGACGAGATGGAGACCTCGTTCTTCCTCGGCCGCGAGACCCTGGTGCCGTCGCAGCATTCCAAGCTCGGCCGCTGGCGCCGCGACTGGTTCATTTCGCTCTCCCATTCGGCCTCGGCCACCAAGACCTTCTTCCGTATCCCGCCCAACCGCGCTATCGAACTCGGCAACCAGATCCAGATCTGAGGCCGACATGCCGCGTTCTCCGCTCGTACTGCTGCCGGGCCTGCTCAACACGCGTCGCGTCTTCGACCACCAGGTCGAGGCGCTGGCGGACATCGCCGATTGCACCGTTCCGGAGCTCTGGCATCATGACACGATGGCGGCGATGGCCGAGGCGACGCTGGCCGTCGCGCCGCCCTCCTTCGCACTCTGTGGATTCTCGATGGGAGGCTACGTCGCCTTCGAGATCTACCGTCGTGCCCCCGAGCGGGTCGAGCGCATCGCCCTGATGGACACCCAGGCCGGCTCCGACTCGCCCGGGACGGCGGCGCGGCGGCGCGGCTTCATCGAGCAGACCCGCATCGGCCGCTTCCACGGCATTCATCCAACCCTGCTTGCACAGCTCATCCACCCGTCACGGGTCGCCGACGAGAGCATCACGCAGCCGCTCCTCGAGATGGCGAGCGAGATTGGCGGCGATGGATTCGTGCGCGAGCAGCAGGCGATCCTGGGCCGGGCCGACAGCCGCCCGCTGCTCGTCGAGATCGAAATGCCGGTCGTCGTGATCGTCGGCCGCCAGGATCTGGTGACGCCGCTGGCGCGCGCCCAGGAGATGGCCACCGACATCGCCTATGCCCGCCTCGAGGTGATCGAGGACAGCGGGCACATGACGCCTTTGGAGAAACCGGCCGAAGTCTCGGCCGCACTGAGGAGATGGCTGACGCAATGAACACGATCTACGCCCGCGAAGACGATCTCGGTGCCGACGAATACATCGACGTGGTCGCCAAGTCCGGCCTGAATCGCCCGATCACCGATCGGGCACGCATCGAGCAGATGCTGAAGCACGCCAACCTGATCCTGACCGCGCGCCAGGATGGCCGGCTGGTGGGCTTCGCGCGCTCGGTCACCGACTTCTGCTTCTGCTGCTATCTCTCCGACCTCGCGGTCGACAAGGCCTGCCAGGGCCAGGGCATCGGCCGCCGCCTGATCGAGGAGACCCGCGCCGCCGCCGGTGGGCCCAACACGACCACGCTGCTGCTCTCGGCACCGACCGCGATGACCTACTACGAGGGCATCAAGATGCCCAAGGCCGACAACTGCTTCCTGTATCGCCGGCAGCAGTAGGAGAGGCACGTCTCCGCCGCCCCTTGAGGCCAGGTTCGCGACCGCACGGCCGCTGCATGGGCCTGCCCGTCAGTGCGACAGATGGTGTTGTCGGATGACCCGTCGAGGTGAAGGTCAGGGCCTGCGCTGGGCTGCAAGAGCCCTCTGCAGCTCGCGTTCGAAGCCTTTGAGAGACTGCACGAACGGCCCGGCCATCGTGTCCTGCAGCTGGAGCTGGACCTGAATCTGCGAGCCCGAGCGCAGCTGCTGGAGGAGCTCAGCCGACTTGCCTTCGTCAAACTGGCAGATGCCCTGCCCGCAGATGCTGGTCGAGATGAACGGATTGGAATCGACCTGGATGCTGGCCCGCACGCCCTGGCCGTCGCCGACCACGGAAATCTTGTTGTAGGCCGCCGAGTAGCGCATCACGAGGAACTGGCCGAGCAGACTGTTGCCGTCGATCGTCGCCTGCGCGCCGCAATCCTTGCCGCCCTCCGAGGAGCAGTACATGACCCACTTGTCGGGCGGCTGGTCCTGCGCGGAAGCTGGCAGCGAAAGGGTCAATGCGGCGGCCGCAACACCGGCGGCCACGAGTACTGATCGCATCATCTTTCGCCCTGCTCCCGGGTTTGCCAACATTCCAAGGGACACCTATGTAGCCGCCTGCGCCCACGCTGACAAAGGAACCCTTCGCATGTCCGAGAACCTGAAACTCGTCGCGTTCTGCGGCAGCCTGCGCAAGGCGTCGTTCAACCGCCTGTCGCTGCAGGCCTTCGTCGAGCGGCTGCCGGCCGGCGCGTCGTGCCCCACGATCGAGATCGGCGACTGGCCGCTCTACGATGCCGACCTCCAGGCCAAGGGCTTCCCCGACAAGGTGCAGGCCGCGCAGAAGGCCATGCTCGAGGCCGACGGCATCGTCCTCGTCAGCCCGGAATACAATTACGGCATCTCGGGCGTGCTGAAGAACGCCATCGACTGGCTGTCGCGAATGACGCCGCAGCCCTTCGCGGCCAAGCCAGTCGCCCTGTTCGGCGCCTCGATGGGCGTGCTCGGCACGGCGCGCGCGCAGTACCAGCTTCGCCAGACGCTGGTGTTCCTCGACGGCCGGCCGCTCAACAAGCCCGAGGTCATGATCGCCCAGGCGCAGAACAAGTTCGCCGACGGCAAGCTCACCGACGAAGCGACGGGCAAGCTTCTGACCGATCTCGGCGCCGCGCTGGCGCTCGCCTGCCGCCAGTCCAAGGCGGCCGCTGCCGTCAAATAAAGGACTCATGGCGATGATGACACGCGAACAAGCCCGCGCGCTCATCGAGCGCCTGCACAAGATCTGGGGCACCAGCGAACTCGACGCGATCCCGGAGATCTATGCCACTTGCTTCATTGCCCATATGCCCAAAGGATGGGGCAAAGGTGAGAGTCGCGACGGGCACGACGGCATCCGCCGCGCCATCGAGCGCATCCGTGCCGGCTTTCCCGACTGGCATGAACATATCGACGACATGCTGATCGACGGCGACCGGGTCGCAGTGCGCTATCACTCGACCGGCACCCACCTCGGCACCTTCGGGACGCGCGCAGCCACCGGCCGCACGCTCGATGTCGACGAGCTTTCGATCTTCCGTATCGAGAACGGCCGCGTCGCCGAGCAATGGTGCTTGAACGACGACCTCGCCTTCGACAAGCAACTGGACGGCAAGAGACTCGACTGAGGCGGACGATCCTTCGGTCCAGGCCGAAGGAATAGCGTGCTCGTTCATGGTAGCAAGCTGGCAATGGCGTCGAGACTGCCCCTTCTGATCCTGCTGATCGCCGTCACCTGCCTCAGCCAGTTCTATCGCGTGTCCAACAGCGTGATCGCGCCCGAGCTCGTGCGCGACCTCGATCTCAGCGCGCGCCAGCTCGGGTGGGCGGGCAGCGCCTTCTTCTTTGCCTTGTTCGCGGTGCAGATCCCCGTCGGCATGTGGTTCGACCGCTTCGGTGCCCGCCGCACCGTGGCCGCGCTGTCGCTGCTGGCCATGCTGGGCTCGTTGTGGATCGCCCACGCCACGGATGCCGCCGATCTCATCGCCGGCCGCACCATCGTGGGCGTGGGCTGTGCCGCCTCGTTCATGTCGGTGGTCTTCCTGTGCTCGCGCTGGTTCGAGCAGGCGAAGCTCGCCACGCGACTCTCCTGGGTCTTCGCCGCCTCCAACATCGGCACCCTGGCGGCAGCCACGCCGCTCGCCTGGATCGCGGCCACGGTCGGCTGGCGCACCGGCTTCCTCGGTCTCGCCGTCGTTACGCTGCTGGTGGCCGTCGGCTTCCTGGTCTTCGTGCGCGACCGGCCGCCGGAATATCGCGGGCCCGAGGCCGCCAAGGAAACGCCGGGCCAGATCCTGCGCGGCCTGTGGGAAGTCTGGCGCACGCCCGGGCTTGGCCCGGTGCTCTCGATGCACTTCTTCGCCTATGCCACGATGCTGACGGTGCTGGGCGTGTGGGGCGGTCCCTATCTCTATGACGTCCACAAGCTCGACGGCGTCGCGCGCGGCAACGTGCTGCTCGCCATGGGCGCGGCGCAGATCCTAGGCATCCTGGCCTACGGGCCGATGGACCGCGTCCTGCGCTCGCGCAAGCGGGTGGTGTTCGGCGGCGCGGCGATCTCGATGGTGCTGCTCGCGATCCTGGCGGCACTGCCTCATCCGCCGCTCTGGCTCGCGGTAACGCTGCTGATCGCCTTCTGCTTCTTCTGCGCCTACGGCACCGTCATCGTGGCGCAGGGCCGCGCGCTGTTTCCCGACCGGCTGGCCGGGCGCGGCGTCACCACCGTCAACATGGCCCAGTGCCTGGGGCTGGCCGTGCTGCCAGCCGGTGCAGGCTATATCGTCGAGGCCTTCGGCGCGGGCGACACGGCCTATCGCTGGGTATTCGGCACCCTGGCCGCCGGGCTCGTGCTGGGCTCGTTCGCCTATGTGCGGGCGCGCGACAGTTTCACGGCGTGAGGCGCCCTACTTCGTCGCTTCCTTGAGATAGGCGACGAGGTCGGCGAGCTGGCCGGCGTTCTTCACGCCGTTATAGAGCATCTTGGTGCCGGGCACCTTGCCCTTTGGATCGCGATTGTATTCGGCCAGTGCCGCATCGTCCCAGACGATGCCGGATTGCTTCATCGGCTCGGAATACTCGTAGCCCGCGCTAGTGCCGGCCTTGCGCCCGATCAGCCCGTGCAGGTTGGGACCCGTCACCTGGGCGCCATCCTTCTCCAACGTGTGGCAGGAGCGGCACTGGGTGTTGAAGACGCGCTGGCCCTTCGCAGCGTCTCCAGATTGCGCGGCAGCGGGGCCGGCCGCGCTCGCCATGCCGGCGACGATCACAGCGGCGGCAGCGATCCAGTTGTTCATCACGCTACTCCTGATGCTCGGATAGAAGATGCCTTATATCAGTGCAATGCAGCAAAGCCTGTTCGATGCAGATGGCGGAAAGGAGGCGCTGGCGCCAGGCGCCACGGTGTTGCGCGGATTCGCACGAAAGCGTGATCCCGCGCTGCTGGCCGAGATCGAGGCGATCGCAACCCGGGCGCCCTTCCGGCGCATGGTGACGCCCGGCGGCTTCGAGATGTCGGTGGCGATGACCAATTGCGGCGCGGCCGGCTGGGTCACAGACCGCTTTGGCTACCGATACCAGGCGCGCGACCCTGACGGCGACCGGCCCTGGCCCGCGATGCCAGCCTCGTTCCGTGCCTTGGCTGACGAAGCGGCCGCCGCGGCAGGTTTTACCGGGTTCGTCCCCGACGCCTGCCTGATCAACCGCTACGAGCCCGGCACGAAGCTGTCGCTGCACCAGGACAAGGACGAGGCCGACTATGGCCATCCCATCGTGTCGGTGTCGCTCGGCCTGCCTGCCACCTTCCAGTTCGGCGGCCCGAAGCGCAGCGATCCAGTGCGGCGCGTCCTGCTGGAGCATGGCGACGTCGTGGTCTGGGGCGGCCCGTCACGGCTGTTCCATCACGGCGTGCTGACATTGAAAAGCGGCGAGCATCCGCTGACCGGACGCCGCCGCTTCAATCTCACATTGCGCAAGGCGCTATAGGCCGCTTCCACCCACCACCTCACCCTGAGGAGCGCCGCAAAGCGGTGCGTCTCGAAGGGTGGGCAGCGCCAAGACTGTGGCCCACCCTTCGAGACGCGCCCGGTGGGCGCTCCTCAGGGTGAGGATTTTCTAAATTGGCTGATCCCCTACTCCGGCTTGATGTTCTGTTCCTTGATCAGCTTCGTCCAGCGCTTCTCCTCCTTGTCGAGGAAGGTCTTGAACTCGGCCGGTGTCGAGGCGCGGATCTCGACGCCCTGCGGCTTGAAGCGCTCGATCATCTCGGGCTCGGCGGCGATCTTGGCGATCGCCTTCTGCAGCTTGTCGACGATGGCTTTCGGGGTGCCGGCCGGCACCACCATGCCCTGCCAGAACACCGCCTCGAAGTCGGGCAGGCCCGCAGCCTCGACCACGGTCGGAATATCGGGAAAGGCGGGCGAGCGCTTGAGGCTCGAGATGGCGATGGCCCGGGTCCGGCCTGTCGCCAGCACCGGCTTGGCCTCCAGCGCCGCCGAGAACATCATCTGGGCCTGGCCCGAGGCCACGTCCTGGCCGGCCTGCGCGCCGCCCTTGTAGGGCACGTGCGTGATGTCGAGACCGGCCTGCGCCTTCAGCAATTCAGCGGCGAGATGGTTGGTGGCGCCGATGCCCGAGCTCGCGATGTTGAACTTGCCGGGGTTGGCCTTCACGTAGGTTATCAGCTCGGCCATGTTCTTGGCCGGGAACTCCGAGTTCACGTGCAGGATGAAGGGCGTGAACGACATCAGCGACACGAGCTCGAAGCTCTTGTTCGGGTCGTACTGGACCTGACCCGTCAGCGTCGGGTTGATGATCAGCGAGGTGCCGGCGGCATAGATCGTGTAGCCGTCGGGCGCGGCCTTGGCGACGAAGTTGGACGCCACCGTGGTGGCCGCACCGGCGCGGTTGTCGACGATCACCGGCTTGCCGAGTTCGCCCGAGAGCTTCTCGGCATAGACGCGGGCCACGGCGTCGTTCACGCCGCCCGGCGGATAGGGCACCACCAGCGAGATCGGCTTCTGCGGCCAATCGGTCTGCGCAGACGCGGCGAAGGGCAGCAGCAGCGCGGCGAACACCGACGCCACGAATACAGAACGCTTCATTTTTTCCTCCCAGGATTTTTCTATTCAGCGACGAAGACGGGCAGCGTCACCTCTTTGTTTACCGGCTCGAAGCCCAGCTTCACGCGCCGGCCGATCTTCAGCTCGGCCTCGGGAACACCATGCAGCTGCGCATTGACCCGCACGCCGGCATCCATGTCGACCAGCGCCACGATATAGGGCGCCGATGCCTTGAAGAAGAAATTGAACGGATGGTGGCACACCGTCCAGCTATGGAGCGCACCGCCCAGCGGCGCCTCCTTGAACTCGCTCTCCATCGAGAAACAGTGGGGGCAGACCGGCCGCGGATAGTGCCGGACCTTGCCGCAGGACGAGCAATGCTGGAGAAGGAAGCGGCCCTCGCGCATGCCGTCCCAGTGGGGCTGGCTCTCGCGTGTCGGCGTCGGCAGCGGACGTTCAGGTGCAGGGGCGGGCGCGAGCGCCGCCGGTGTGGCAGCCGTGCTCATGCTGCTCTCCGCAGGATCGCGATCGACCCGTCGCCCATGTCGCCATAACCGGTGACGAGACCCACTTCGGCGTCTTTCACCTGCGCCTTGCCGGCCTCGCGGCGCAGCTGACGCGTCAGTTCGATCACGTGATTGAGGCCAACCACATGGCCCTGACTCAACAGCCCGCCATGGGTGTTGATCGGCAGTGCGCCGCCGAGACCGATGCGGCCGTCCATCACGAACGGCCCGCCCTCGCCGGCCTTGCAGAAACCCAGGATCTCGAGCTGGCGGATCACCGTGAAGGTGAAGCAGTCGTAAATCTCGGCGACATCGATGTCCTTGGGGCCCAGGCCCGCCATCGCATAGGCGCGTGGCGCGGACTTCACGAGACCGAATTCCAGTAGGTCCGGACGCTGCGCGATCGACGCCGGCGAATCGGGATGGCCCTCGGCCACGCCGGCGATGGTGACCAGCGGCTTCTTGAGGTCCTTTGCGCGATCGGCCGCGCTCACGATCACCGCGGCGCCGCCGTCGCTCTCCAGGCTGCAGTCGAACAGCCGGAACGGATCGGAAATCATGCGCGACGCATGGTGGTCCTCGACGGTGAGCGGTTTGTTCATCACGACGTTGCCGTTGAGGATCGCATGCTGTCGCGTGACGACCGCAACCTCGGCAAACTGCCGCGCCGTCGTACCGTAGAGCTCCATGTGGCGGCGCGCGCCCTGGGCGTAGAGCTGGGCCGGCGCGAACATGCCGATCGGCGCCTCGAACTCGGCCGCCTGCGCGAATACCGGGAACTGCTGCAGGCGCGTCGAGACGCGCTGGCCAGAGTAACCCGTGCGGCCGACCGAGATCAGCACGTGCTTGCAGACGCCGGTCGCCACCGCCATCGCCGCCATCTGGATCGCCGCCACGCAAGTGGCGCCGCCCATCGGGATGAAGGCCGACAGCGTGAGATCCTTCAGGCCGAGATTGGCGATGAAGTCCTCGGCGATGGCGCCGCCCGGAAAGTACGGAATGACTCCGTCGACGTCGCGCGGGTCGATACCCGCATCGTCGAGCGCCTTGAGACTGGCCTCGAGCTGCAGGGCGAGGCCGCTCTTGGACGTGCCACGCGTATACGCGGTCTCGCCAATGCCGCTCACCGCCGCCTTGTCGCGAAGTGGATGCACCATCTTGATCTCCTCCGGCGCGCATTGTGCCGGAAGCGGCGCACCAGGCAATCAGTCTGCGCGGATATTTCCCGCCTTGATCACCTCGCGCCAGCGCGGCAGTTCAGCTCGGATGAGCGCGGTGTAGCCCGCCCCGTCGAGCGTGCCAGGCCGGATGCCGAGCTTGTCGAAACGCTCCTTTATCTCGCTACTTTGCAGGGCCGCGGCGATCTCCGTTTCCCACCGCTTGACGATCTCGGGCGGCAGTCCCGCCGGCGCCGAGAAGCCGAACCAGTTGGTTGCCACGACATCGGGAAATCCCGCCTCGCGAAAGGTTGGCGTGTCCGGCAGGGTCGGCGCGCGCTGGTCCTCGCTCACGGCCAGCGGCCGCATGCGCTTGGAGGTGAAATAGCCGGTCGCCGTCGGCAGGCTCTCCATCAAGGCCGTGATCTGGCCGCCCATCAGGTCGTTCATCGCCGGCGCCGAGCCGCGATAGGGAATGTGCGTGAGCTGCACCTTGGTCGCCAGCGCCAGAAGCTGGCCCACGAGGTGGTTCATCGTGCCGTTGCCGCCCGAGCCGTAGGTGACTTCGCCGGGCTTGGCGCGCGCCATGTCGATCAGCTCCTTCACCGACATGATGGACGATGTTCCATTCACCGCCAGCACGGTCGGGAAGGTGCCGACCAGATGGATATGCGTGAAGTCGGCCAGCGGATCGTAGGGCACGTCCTTGTAGAGGACGGGCCCGATGCCGTGCGACGCGGCGCTCGAAATCATCACGATGTGCGTATCGCCGCGCGCCTTGGCCACGATGTCGGCCCCCAGCATGCCGCCGGCGCCGGGCTTGTTCTCGACGACGATGGGTTGGCCGAGCTTCGTGCCGAAATACTCGGCCAGTGCCCGCGACATGATGTCGGCCGCGCCCGCGGGCGGGAAATTGACGATCCAGCGGATCGGCTTGGTCGGCCACGGCGGCGGAGTCGCGGTCTGGCCCGCGGCAACGCTCGGCGAAGCGGCGGCGGCGGTGCCGGCGAGCAGGAGATGACGTCGAGAGAGCATGGTTCTTGCTGAGCCTCCGGGGCCGTCGGGCTGTTAATGGCCGACGGCATGGTGCAACATGCGTGCCGGCTGCCGCCGGCGACTGGAGTGATGATGGATTTCGACCTTGTCTTGCGCGATGTGCGGCCAGCCGACAGTACGCCCGATCAACCGACCACCGACATCGGCGTCGTGCAGGGCCGCATCGCCGCCATTGCGCCGAAGCTGGGCGGCAGCGCAAGGGAAGAATACGAGGGCCACGGCCGCCTGGTCTGCTCCGGCTTCGTCGATACCCATATCCATCTCGACAAGGCCTGCATTCTTGGCCGCTGCGAACACACCACCAAACGCAGCCCGCACCTCGCGATGGAGCGGGTGTCGGCGGTCAAGCACACGATGACGGTCGAGGACGTGATCGAGCGCGCCTCGGCGACCATCGAGAAATGTATCGGCCACGGCGCCACCCGCATGCGCACCCATGCCGAGGTCGATCCCAGGATCGGCCTGCGCGGCGTCGAGGGCGTGAAGGCGCTGATCGACAAATACAAGTGGGCAATCGACCTCGAGATCTGCGTCATGCCGCAGGAGGGCCTGACCAACAATCCCGGCACCGACGAGTTGATGATCGAGGCCTTGAAGAACGGCGCCACCGTCGTCGGCGCCGCGCCCAGCTACGACAGCGACAGCTCGGCCCAGATCCGCCGCATCTTCGAGATGGCGCGCGAGTTCGACATCGATATCGACATGCATGTCGACAGCGGCCCTACGGCCGAGCATCTCGACACGCTGCTGGTCTGCGAGCTCACCGAGAAATACAATTGGGGTGGCCGGGTCGCGGTCGGCCATGTCGGAAAGCTCGCGACGATGCCCTTCAAGGACCTCGACACGGTTGCCCGCCGCATGGCCGACACCGGCGTCGCCGCCACGGTGCTGACGGCGACCGACCTCTATCTCGGCGGCCGCCACACCGACCACAACGTGCCGCGCAACGTGGTCGACCTGAATTTCCTGACCGAGCGCGGCGTCACCTGCTCGATCGGCTCGAACAATATCCTCAATCCGTTCACGCCGTTCGGCGACGGCCAGCTGCTGCGCCAGATCAACATGCATGCGATCGTGACGCAACGTGGCAATGACGACGAGGTGCGGGCACTGTGGGACATGGGCACGTCGTCCGCGGCGAAACTGATGCGCAAGGACGATTACGGAATCGCGGTCGGCGGGCCGGCCGACCTCGTGGTCCTCGACGCGCCCGATGCAATCATGGCACTGCGGACCGTCGCGCCCGTGCTGGCCGCCTACAAGCGCGGTCGCCGCACCGTGACGCGTAGCCCCGTCGAACTGCACCGGCCTCAGTCCTGATCGCCCGAGTCCCAATCAATCTTGTCGAGTTTTTGTAAGGGGAAATGATGTCCAAGAACGACCTGGTCTCGCTGTCGTCGGTCGAGATGCGCCGCCGCATCGGCACCAAAGAGATTTCACCGGTGGAACTTCTCGAGGCCTGCCTCGAGCGCATCGAGGAAGTAAATCCCGCCGTCAACGCCGTGACCGCGATGTGCGTCGATCGCGCGCGCAAGGAAGCCAAGGCGGCCGAAACCGCGGTGCGCCGCGGCGAGGACCTGCCGCTGCTGCACGGCCTGCCGACCGGCATCAAGGACCTCGAGGAAACCAAGGACCTGCTCACCACCTATGGCTCGCCGCTCTACCGCGACTACGTGCCGGCCTATGACAACGTGATGGTGGGCCGCGTGCGTGCCGCCGGCGCGATCGTCGTCGGCAAGACCAACGTGCCGGAATTCGGCGCCGGCTCGAACAGCCGCAACCCGGTGTGGGGCGCCACCGGCAATCCCTTCAACCCGATGCTCAATGCCGGCGGCTCGTCGGGCGGCTCGGCGGCGACACTCGCCACCGACATGCTGCCGGTCTGCACCGGCTCGGACACCGGCGGCAGCCTGCGCAATCCCGCCGCCTTCTGCGGAGTCGTGGGCTTTCGTCCCTCGCCCGGCATGGTCGCGGTCGAACGGCGCGCCATGGGCTGGACGCCGATCTCGGTGCTGGGGCCGATGGGCCGCAACGTCGCCGATGTCTGCCTGCTGTTCGCCACGCAGGTCGGTCAGCACGACAGCGATCCGCTCTCCTTCCCGCTCGAACCGGAAGCCTATGCCGAGCCGTGGCCGGTCGATCTCGGCAGCCTGCGGGTCGCCTACACCGAAGACTTCGGCGGCGCGCCGGTCGAGAAGTCGATCCGCCAGACCTTCCGCGAGAAGATCAAGGCGATGAAGCCGTTCTTCCGCAGCCTCGACAAGGTGGATGTCGACTATGGCGACGCCGATCGCTGCTTCGACGTGATCCGAGCCGTGAGCTTCCTGTCGCGCTACCAGGACGCCTACACCAACAATCGCAGCATGCTCGGGCCGAACATCATCGCCAACTACGAACTCGGCGCGAAGCTCAGCCTGGCCGACTTCGCCTGGGCGCATGGCGAGCAGACGCGAATCTTCCGCGCTTTCCAGGAGATCTACAAGGACTACGACCTGGTGATCGGCCCGACCGTCGGCTTCTCGCCCTTCCCGTGGAAGCAGCTCTACATCGAGGAAATGGACGGCAAGAAGCTGGGCACCTACTACCACTGGATGGCGACCAAGTACTTCGTCACCCTGACCACCAACCCCGCCGTCTCCCTGCCCTGCGGCCTCGACGACAAGAAGATGCCGTTCGGCCTGCAGGTGGTCGGCCGCTTCCGCGGCGACGGTGAGGTGCTGGGCGCGGCCCACGCCATGGAGCAGGCGTTCAAGACCAACCCGGCGCTCGCCCGCCCGCTGCCCAACATCGCCAGGCTGCACAAGCCGGTGCCGGCGCTGAAGTCGATCGTGACCCATCCGCCCAAGCTCAACGCCAAGGTCGCGCGCGGCCCGGCGCCGGGAGCGCTGTAGGACGGAGGAAGGCGGCCAACGCCCGGCACCTCATTCGGTTGCCGGGCGGTCGGTCTTTACACAACTTCATCTTTTCGCCCGGCCCCCGCCACTTCGGGCGACGTACCTCGTGTGTAGGGAAGTGTCCCAATCGCGCCGCAAGGCGCGAGCCAGGGTTCGACCCCAAACGGAGGTAGCGATGAACAAACTGAAGTTCGTGATGACGGCGGGCCTGCTGGCCGCGACCGCGGCATGCACCCAGACCGGTCCCGACAATTCATACGGTTACAATGGCGGCTACAACACCCGGCCCGCCTATACCAACACCTACAACGCCACTAACAATCCGTATAACTCCGGCTACAACCGGAGCGGCACCTACTACAACAACACGGCCTACGACCCCAACCGGGGGCCCTCCTACGGACGTCCCGCCAACCCCCGCGGTCCGAACGGCGACTACGACCGCGATGGCGTTCCCAACCGTCGAGACATCGACGCCAACGGCGACCACATCCCGGACGCCTTCCAGCGTTAATCGCTAGCCCGAGCACAGAGTCGTTCGGCTCCCGGAGAAATCCGGGAGCCGTTCTGCGTCCGGTCACCAATCGATCACCACCCGCCTTCATCAAAGCTTGATTGCGCCCGCGCGCCGCCATCGTCCCACGCGAATCTCCTCTCATGGGAACGTCCCGCGCGAAACTGGGCTTTCCCGGTGGAGGGAAAAGATGCGCTGCGTCAGTTGGCTCGCCGCCGCGAGCCTCATGGTGGTCACGACGGGGTGTGTTGAACAGTCGGGATATCCGACGACCTACGGCTACAGCCCGGGCTACGGCTCGTCGAACTACGGCTCTTCGAGAGGCTATTCGAACAACTATGTCAGCCAGCCGGCCTACTACCGGCCCGCACCGACCTACTATGCGCCACCGCCCCAGGTGGTGACCCAGACGCGCTACGTGCCGGTGCCGGTGGCCCCGCCACGGCCGCAGTACCATCGTGCCAGGGACAGCGATCGGGACGGCATCCCGGATCGCTACGACCGCGACAGGAACGGCGACGGCGTTCGCGACAAGTACCAGCGCTCGCGCTGGTGACAGGCCGAGCAACGCTCGGCCACCGGAGCGTCAGGACATCGCTTTGCGATGTCCGGGAGCGCCGAAGAAAGAATGGAACGGTGGGATATTCAACGCCGTTTGCCGCGGATTTCCGCATCATGCTGGCCGAGCGTCGGCGCCGGGCGACGAACGCCGCCCGGCGTCGCCGATAGCTTGAGAGGCACGCCCAGCGTCTTCTGCTTGCCGGCCCTGGCATGCTCGACCTCGGCCACCATGCCGCGCGCCAGGATCTGCGGATCGGCGAAGACCTCGTCGTGATGCAGCACCGGCCCGGCCGGGATGCCTTCCTTCTCGAGCGTCGCCATCCAGTCGTCGGTCGTGCGCTTGGCGATCTCGGCCTGCAGGATGGCGACGATCGCCTCGTTGTTCTTCACTCGATCGGCATTGGCCTTGAAGCGCGGATCGTCGGGCAGCTCGGGCCTGCCGATCAGGGCGCAGAGCTTGCGGAAGAAGTTCTGCTGCGCCCCGCCGATGGTCAGCCAGCCATCGGCGGTCTGGAACACCTGGTAGGGCGAGGAGCCGCGATGCGCCTGGCCGAGCTTCTCGGGCCGGAGGCCGTTGGCGAAGAAGTTGGCGGCCTCGTAGACGCCCAGCGACACCGTGGCCTCGAGCAGCGAAGTCTCGACCCACTGGCCCTCGCCGGTCCTGTGCCGTACCTGCAGCGCGCTCAGCACGCCGATGGTGAGATAGAGGCCGGCGCCCACGTCGGAGATGGCGAGCGGGATGCGGTAGGGCGGGCCGTCCTTCGGCCCGGTGACAGACATCAGGCCCGACATGGCCTGGATCATCAGGTCGAAGCCGCCGCGGCCGGCATAGGGACCGGTCTGGCCGAAGCCCGAGATCGAACCCAGCACCAGCCGCTTGTTGCGCGCGTGCAGCGCGTCCCAGCCGAGACCCAGCCGCTTCATCACGCCGGGGCGGAAATTCTCCAGCACCACGTCGGCGCCGTCGACCAGCTCCCAGAACACCGCAAGGTCGTCGGCGTGCTTGAGATCGAGCTTCAGGCCGCGCTTGTTGCGGTTCCACAGCATGAAGGGCGCGGACTCGCCCTCCACGAACGGCGGCGCGCCGCGCATGGAATCGCCCTGGGGGCTCTCGATCTTGATGACGTCGGCGCCCATGTCGGCGAGCTGCATGCCGCAGAAGGGACCGGAGAGATGGGTCGTGAGGTCGAGGACGACCAGACCGTCGAGAGCGCCTGCCATGTTGCCTATCCCAAAAGATTGCGAAGATCGTCGAGCGTGCTGGCCCATTTGCTGACGCCGAGATGGTTCGACACGACGCGGCCCGCCTGCACGATCAGGAAGCGCGGCGCCCCGCTCTTGCGCGGGATCTGGGCGAGAATGGGTGCCAGGTCGCCCGGCCAGTATCGCTCCTGGTAGGCCTCGCGAAAGCGCGCCGCCTCGACCTCCTCCCAGATGACCTGCCGGAACTCGGGCGAGGCGATCCAGGCTTCGAGATATTCGCGCTTCCAGCGCACGCAGGGCGGACAGTCCGGGCCGCCGACCAGGATCACCCTGATCTCGGCCGGGAGGGCGCGTGCCGGAGCAGCGGCGGTCGCCGCGACAGCGAGTCCGGCGAAAAGAAGCGCGCGGCGATTCATATCCGGTAGTGTAGGCCCGCATGGCACGCGCGACCAATCCCTCTCTCGTCACCCTGGGTGATTTCTTCCATTTCGCCGTGGCACGCTTCCGCGCCGCGAGGCTGGCCTACGGCCACGGCACGACCAATGCCGTCGACGAGGCGGCGTTCATGGTGCTCGAGGCCCTGCGCCTTCCGATCAGCCGCATCGATCCGTGGCTCGACCTCGTGCCGACGGAGCTCGAGAAGGCGCGCCTCATGACCCTGATCGAGGCGCGCGTCGCACTGCGCATGCCGGCGCCCTATCTGCTGGAGGCCGCCTACATGCACGGCGTGCGGTTCCACATCGACCGCCGGGCGCTGATCCCGCGCTCCTTCATCGGCGACCTGCTGGCCGGCAGCGCCCTGCCGACCGCCAGGCCGCGCCGCATCCTCGATCTCTGCTGCGGCTCGGGCTGCCTGGCCATCCTGGCCGCGCTCGCCTTTCCGCGCGCGAAGATCGATGCGGTCGACCTGTCGGCCGGCGCGCTGGCGCTGGCCCGGCGCAACGTGGCGACGCACCGTCTCGGCGACCGCATCACCCTGCATCGCGGGAATCTGTTCAAGCCGCTGCAGGGGCAGCGCTACGACCTCATCATCAGCAACCCGCCCTATGTCGATGCCGGCGGCATGGCGAAGCTGCCGCCCGAATTCCGGCACGAACCCCGCATGGCGCTGGCGGCGGGCGACGACGGGCTGGAGCTGGTTCATCGCATCCTGGCCGACGCCCCGAAGCACCTCACCAAGAGCGGCGGCCTCGTCTGCGAGATCGGCCGCGGCCGCGCCCCGCTGGAAGCCGCCTACCCGCGGCTGCCCTTCCTCTGGCTCGATACGGAGCTGAGCGAGGGCGAGGTGTTCTGGCTGTCGCGCAGCGATCTCGCTTAGCGGGTTGTTTTAAAAGGCTTTTCAGAACTATCCGGCGAGCAACCTTGATCCTTCGAGGGTCACCACGGCACCAGATTCGGGGGGGTGTGACATTCGATTCGTTTGTTTCGTTTATTTCGTTTGTTTCGTTTATTCGCCACGAACCCGACTGGTTCAAAGGCCTGCTAGACGGCGTCGCCCAGGCAAATCCCCAGCGCGCGGGCGGTGCGGATCAGGGTGCCGTCGGCATCGACGGTGCGCGACCGGCCGACCACCTGCGCGAGCGGCACGTCGATCACCTGGCGGTTCCACCAGGCCACCATATGGTCGCCTTTTCCCTCGGCCAGCAGGTCGACCGCCCGCACGCCCAGCGCCGAAGCGAGCAGCCGGTCCTCCGCCGTCGGCATGGCACCGCGCTGAACGTGCCCCAGCACCGTGGCGCGCGCTTCCGCGCCGGTGGCCTTGGCCAGGCGCTTGGCCAGCCAGTCGCCAACGCCGTGATCGGGCGCGTCTGTGGCAGGATCCACCGCCTCGTCCGACTGTCCGGCGGCTTCCGCCACCACGACCAGCGCCGACGTCCGGCCCACGGCGCGCAGCTTCGCGATATGCTGGACGACACGTTCCAGCTTCCAGCGGACTTCGGGGATGAGCACGACATCCGCGCCGCCGGCGATGGCTGCGGCGATGGCAATGTGGCCGGCGTCGCGGCCCATCACCTCGAGCACCATCGTGCGCTCGTGGCTGGTACCGGTCGGCTGCAGGCGGTCGAGCGCTTCGGTGGCGATGGCGACCGCCGTCGAATAGCCGATGGCGCGCTCGGTGCAGCCGACATCGTTGTCGATGGTCTTGGGAATGCCGACAAAGGGAATGCCGGACGGGCCCAGCAGCTTGCGCAGGATGGCGAGGCTGCCGTCGCCGCCGACGCCGATCAGACCGTCGAGGCCGAGCTGCTTCAGGCCCTCGACCATTTCGCCGGAACGGTCCTGGCGGCTGCCGTCGGGCATCGGAAAGGCGAAGGGATCGCCGCGATTGGTGCTGCCGAGGAACGTGCCGCCCTGGCGCGCCAGCGACGCGCTGAGGCGGTCGGGATCGAGCGTCACGGCCTCCACGGGGCGCTCGAGCAGGCCCAGCGTGCCGTAGCGCAGGCCGATCGTCGTCCAGCCATGGCCGTGATGGGCCCGCAGCGCCACCGCGCGGATCGTGGCGTTGAGGCCGGCACAGTCGCCGCCGCTGGTGAGGATGCCGATGCGTCTCGTCATCTGGGTACTCCTGGCTGCCGTGCGGACGAAAGGTTGAAGGAGCCAATCAATCTTGAACGCGGACCAGACTGGTGCAGGATGCCGACATGAAGAAGCACTACCACACCTTTGCGGGTTACAACGCGTGGGCCAACAGGCGGCTCTACGACGCCGCCGCGGAACTCGACGACGCCGAATACCGCGCCGATCGCGGCGCCTTCTTCAAGTCGATGCACGGCACGCTCAATCACCTGCTGGCGACCGACTATATCTGGATGAAACGCTTCACCGGCGAAGGCGATGCACCGCTACGGCTCGACGCGATTGTGCACGCCGACTTCAAGGATCTGCGAGCCGCCCGCGAAGCCGAGGATCGCCGCATCGTCGCCTGGATCGACAGCCTCGACGAGGCCGCCCTCGCCGGCGTCATTCGCTACCGGCGCGTCTCGACACCCGACGAATTCGTGCAGGAGCTGATGCCCGCGCTGGATCACTGGTTCAACCACCAGACCCACCACCGCGGCCACGCTCATATGATCCTGACGGGTTTCGGCAAGAGTGCGCCCGAACTCGACCTGCTCTTCTATCAGCGCGAGGTTGCCGCCGGTCGCGTACGACAGCTTTAGCGTCCTTACGACGCAGATTGAACCGTCGCAGTTCGGCATCAACCTCTTCCCCATTCAGATGCAGGGCTCTCCGGGAAAAATGGCGCACGATGTGGATCAAGGCAAAATTGTCATCCCGAGCGCAGCGAGGGACCCTTGAAGGCCATGAATAAAGGTCCCTCGCTGCGCTCGGGATGACAAGGTGCGCGAAACGGCGCCGATCCAACAGGGTAGCTATTTGAGTTCACACACCGAGCGCCTGCTGCCCGGACCGGGCCAGCGTGAATCGCAGATCGCCAGGGCGTCGCCCGCGGCACCGTAGAGGACGCTGGTCCACGTCCCGTCCTCGACCGGCCGCACGATCATCGCCGCAAAATCGCGCAAGCCGACGACATAGGCCGGGCTCCTGTCGAGCCCCTCAACCCGGACAGGCGCCTTGGGATTGTCCGGCGAGGGCGGCGGCTGCACGTGCGACAGCTCCATGCCGCCGGTGCCGACCGCCAGATGGGGCGGGTGAAGTCCCTCGAAGCCGATCGCCTGGAAGCGGTGCATATGGCCGGCGATGACGGCGGTCACGTGACGCGGCCAGCCGTCGTGAAAGACGCGGTTGATGGCCTCGCGCTGCGTCTCGTTGATGAAGCCGTACGGGGTGAGGCCGATCGGCCCGCCCTTGTCGCGCTTCACCACCGCCCAGATCGGCCGGTGGGTCACCAGCCAGGTCGGTGTCTGGTCCTCCGCAAGCATTCGCGCCACCTCGCGATACTGCGTGAGATAGGTCTCGAGATTGAACAGCACCGCATCGGCGGCGTTCGCCGAATCGACGGCGATGATGTTCAGCTTGCCGAGCTTCAGGCGGAACGGCGCACTGGTGTGCGTCGGGAACGGCAGGCCGGCGAACGGCAGCGCCGGCGGCTTGGGCCAGGCGCCGGGTCGCCAGTCCGCCGGCAACTGTGGCGGGCACTCCTCCTGCTTGTGGCCCGGTCCGAGCAGCGCCGATCCGGCGTCGAGCAGATAGAACCAGCCCGGGCCGCCGCGGCTGCAGAGTTCGTGATTGCCGCGGCTCATCAGCCACGGGGCCGCGACCAGCAGTTTGGCGGCGGGCGCAAAGAAATCGTCGCGCCAGTTGCTCCATTTGTCCGGGTTCGGGCTGCCCTCGATGTTCTGGCTCCAGTAGGCCGCGCCGATCGGCAGGCTGGCCACGTCCTCGTCGTCGAGATCGCCGGTGTCGTAGACGTTGACGTTGAGCGGCGCGGCGTAGCCGGTGACGCGTGGCGGCAGCACGAGGCCGCGCTCGGTGCCGCGATAATTGTAGTCGCCGACATGCACGATCAGGTCGGGACGCTTGTCGGCCTCCTCGTCGGACAGCACGCCGAACGGCCAGACCCTGGCGAAGCCATCGCCGCCGCAATCCTGCGGCTTGTCCAGCGCCGGCCCGCGGCAGCCGCTGTCGCCGATCAGCACGACACGGCGCGGCGTGCCGAGCGAAACGGTCGGCAGATCGATCCGCCGGTCGCCCATGAAGACGCTGGCCGCCTCGCCCACCGGATAGCGAGCCTCGCAGACCGTCACCGCGTCGAACTGGCCGCCCGGCGGGCGCCGGCGCGGCGTCATCGCCGTGGAGGTGCCACCCGCCGAGGAACGCAGGACCGGGCACGATAGGGCGCGCTCGGCGACGCTGCGCACCATTGGCACGGGCCGGCCGTCGCTTCCCTCGCCCAGCAGCACGAAGGCGAAGAAGCCGGATGCCCCCGGTTGGGCGTGAGCGCTAAAGCCAGTAAGCAAGAGAGCGAAGACAATGCAGACGATACGCATGGCGGCAAACTCCGGAGGCACCCATTGTAGCAAGCCCTTGCCGTGGAAAATCGCCGCCACAAAGAAAAAGCCCCGCCTTCCCAAGCGGGGCCTTTCCCTGTCGACCATCGTTTCCTAGAGATCGATCTTGTCGACGCCCCACTCGATGCCTGCGATGTTCGGCAACTCGCGGCCATCGTCCTTGCCGATCTCGAGCTTGATGATGGCCTCGAGCTTGCCGTTCATGGTCGTGAGCAGGTTCGCGTTGGCCGTACGGTCGAGTGCCAGGTTGTTCACCTCGGACAGATCGCTCGACAGGTCGAACAACTCGACGTCGTTCCACTTGAACAGTTCGTCCAGCGTCTTCGGGTTGTTGTGGTCGAGCGGCGAGAAATACCGGGTGAACCGGTAGCGGCCGTCGAAGGCTGACCGGACATGGCCGCGTTTGCGCAGGTCGGGCCTGAACCCCTCGCGCTTGGCCGCTTCCTTCGGATCCTTGCCCGCCAGTACCGCCTTGGCGGCGAAATCGAAGACGGCCGCATCGTTGATGGCCAGCCCGCTATAGGTGAACAAGGTCGCGGGCCGCGCCGCATCGAGGGGCTGACTGCCTGGACTGGCAAGCACGGAAGACAGGTCGCGGCCCGGCAACTCGCGACCGGAAAATGCACTCGCCTGGTCGCGCTTCACGCCGGCCATCGAAAGAAGCGTCGGCACGAGGTCGATGTGGCTCGACAGGGCCTGGCACTCCTGCCCGCCCTGGACGTCGGGATGGACGATGTGCAGCGGCAGGTGATTGGTCTCACGGTAGGCGAAGGGTCCCTTGCCGCGCAGGCCATGGGCGCCCGCCATCTCGCCGTGATCGGCGGTAAAGACGACGATGGTGGAGTCCGCCAGACCCAGCGCGTCGAGCTCGGCAAACAGCGCCTCCATCGAGCGGTCAACGTTGCGGATGCAGTTGATGTAGTAGTCGTTGAAGCGCTTCCAGCGGACATCCTCGAGCGGCACGTCGCCCAGGATGTAGCCCCATATGCGGTCGAACTCGCGATGCGCCTGCGGCCGGCCCGGCGTATCGAACGGCTGGCGCAAGGTCGCCGGCACGGGAATGTCCCAGCTCGCCTTGTAGAGCGCATGCTCCGGCGCGCGCGCGGCGTGCATGCGCAGCTTGCCGCTGTCCTGCACGCTTTCGCCGGGCGCATCGGTGTTAAAGTACATGACGTCGTGCGGATTGACGAAACTCACCGTCATGCACCACGGCATGCCGTCGTCCGACAGCGGCCGTCCTGCAGTGCGCAGCCAGTTGATGGCGCTGCCGGCTGTGAGGTGGTCGAAGCTGTAGCCGCCCAGCGTATGGCCGATCAGGTCGCCCGGAGAGAAATTGTCGGCGAAGCCGTACTTCTCCATTTCGGCGGTCATGAACGAGCCGATCTCGCGCGTGTCGGTCGCCCGGCTGAGATGCCATTTTCCCTTGTAGGCCGTGTGGTAACCGGCCTTGCGCAGCATGTGGCCCAGTGTGGGGTGCGCGAGGGGCAGGTCCTTCATCCACGGCACGTCGAGATTCTCGAACATGCCGTTGTCCGGAGTCTGCAGCCCTGTCAGCATCACCGAACGCGACGAGGTGCACATCGTCGCCGGACATTGGTGATTCGTGAACGTCACTCCCCGCTTCTGCAGCCGCTCGTGGCCGGGCAAAGACAGGCCCTGGGGCCATTGCGCGTGGTAGCGCTCCTGGTCGGTGAAGACGAACAGGATGTTCGGCGGGGCGTTCCGCCCGCCCGTGGCGCGAACGACGGAAGGCGCGGCCGGCAATGTCTGCGCCCGCGCGCTTCCCGCAAAAGGCCGTCCCAGAAGCGAGGCGGCGGCTGCGCCCGAGGCCGTGGCGAGGAAAGCGCGGCGCGCCGGATCTGGTCTCAGTTGCTTGCGATGCGTCATGGCAATTGCCTATATCGAAACGATGGCTCCCTCCTGAAATTGTATGGATCATTCAAAAGTGAACGACAAGTGCGATTAATATGATGGGCATGGAGCGCCTTCCCGACATCTTGCAGCCCGGTCCCTCGGGCACGCATCTTCCCAAGCGCGAGCGCACGCGGCGCCAGCTGATCGCCGCGGCGATCAAGGTGTTCTCGGCGCGTGGCGTCGCCGCGACGGCCCTGCCGGAAATCGCCGCCGCGGCGGATGTGACCGTCGGCACCGTCTACAATCACTTCCGCAGCAAGGCCGATATCGTGAGCGCCGTCGCCGTGGAGATCGCGGAGACGATCCGCGCGCGCAGCGCACCGGGACGGGCCCAACTCAAGACGGGCACGGAACAGTTGGCCGCAGGCTGCCGGCGCTATCTCGGTCTGGCGGAAAGCAGTCCAAGCTGGGCTCTGCTCATCCTCGACGTCGCCTCGATCGATCCGGCCTTTCGCAAGACGATCACGGGGTTCGTGGCCACCGAGCTGCGCAAGGGCCTGCGGTCGGGCGAGTTCACCGTCGACAACGAGGCGGCGGCGCTCGACCTGGTCATCGGCGCCACCATGGAGGGGATGCGCAACATCGCGCTTGGGACGGCGCGCAAGGGGCACGCGACCAGGGTGACGGCGGCCATCCTGCGCGCCCTCGGCGTGCCGCCGGCGAAGGCACGGAGTGCGGCTTCCGAGCCTCTGCCACTCTTCTGACGGTGCCCCGGAGGCATGAAAGCTGGACGTGGGATCGCCGCATCCCTCGCGTACCCGTCATGTTCCCGTGGAATGATCTGCTGCGTGCTTGCGGGCATTGGTGGGCGCACCAGGGCTCGAACCTGGGACAAGCTGATTAAGAGTCAGCTGCTCTACCAACTGAGCTATGCGCCCCCACTGCCTAGCAGGGTGATTGCCCGGAAGGCGGCGGCTATACCAAGGCTGTTCCGCCTTGTCGATAGTCCCTTTCGCGGGGAAATTCGCACGGCCGCTCAGCGGGTCCGGGGCAGTTGCGCATCGCGGTAGACGTTGACCCCGATCAGCAGGCCGCAGGCGAACATTACCGACAGCAGCGCGGTGCCGCCGTTGCTGACCAGCGGCAGCGGCACCCCGACCACGGGCAGCATGCCCATCACCATGGCCGTGTTGATGAACACGTAGAGGAACATCATGGCGGTGACGCCCAGCGCCAGCAGGCGGCCGAAATGGTGCTGGCTGCGGAAGGCGATCGAGAAGCCCCAGATCAGGACCAGGGCGAACAGGCCGAGCAGCACACAGGCGCCAGCCATGCCCCACTCCTCGACGAAGGTCGTGAAGATGAAGTCGGTCTGCTTTTCCGGCAGGAAGTTCAGCGACGATTGCGTGCCCTTCAGGAATCCCTTGCCGAACAGGCCGCCCGAGCCGATCGCGATCTTCGACTGGGTGATGTGGTAGCCGGCGCCCAGCGGATCGCGGTCGGGATCGAGGAAAGTGAGCACGCGCTTCTTCTGGTAGTCGTGCATCAGCGACCAGGCGATCGGCAGGCAGGCCACGGCGCCGATGCCGGCCGCCAGGAACATCCAGATCCGGACACCGGCGACGAACAGGAGGGCACCGCCGCCCATCAGCACCATCATCGCGGTGCCGAGGTCGGGCTGGACCATGACGAGGCCGACCACCGTCAGGATCATGGCGAGCGGCGGCAGGGTGTAGAGGAACTGCGAGGCCTGTTCGCGGCGCAGGCCGTGATAATAGCGCGCGATCACCAGGATCACCGCGACCTTGGCGATCTCCGAGGGCTGGATCTGCATCGGGCCGATCACCAGCCAGCGCTGGGCGCCCATGCCGATCTTGCCGATCACGTCGACCGCCACCAGCATCAGCACGGACACGATGTAGATCGGCCAGGCGAGCGCCAGCCAGACCTTGGGGTGGATCAGCGCCACAACGAGCATCAGGATGAAGGCGGAGCCGTAGCGCACGGCATGGCGCGCCGCCCACGGCTCGAAGCGGCCGCCGGCCGCCGAATAGAGCGCCAGCACACCCACGCCGGCGATCGCCGTCAGCACCAGCACGAGGCCCCAGTTGATGCGCCAGATCTTCTCGGCGAAGCCGACCGGTGCCGGCGCGTCGAGCGCCGTGCTGCTGCCCATTGCGGCGAGGCTCACCGCGACGCCATCTTCTTGAAGCGGTCGGTGCGGCGCGACGGGTCGCGCTTCATGGTCTCGACCAGCACGTCGCGGCCGATCGGGCCCGCGGTGGTGCCGCCCGCCTGCCCGTGTTCGACGATGACGGCGCAGGCATAGCGCGGATTGTCGACCGGCCCGTAGCAGACGAACAGCGCGTGGTGGCGCAGGTGCCAGGGCAGCGAGGCCTGGGTGATCCCCATCTCGCGTTCGCGTTCCGTGATGCGCTTGACTTGCGCGGTGCCGGTCTTGCCGGCGTAGGTGAATTCGGACTGCCGCACGCGCAGCGCATTGGCCGTGCCGTGCCCGGAATTGACCACGTCCGACATGCCCTGCCGAATGATCGCGAGATGCTGCGGGTTGAGCCGCAGCGACGGCGCGGTGGGCTTGGTGCGGGGCGCCGGCGGCGCCAGCTCCTCGCGCGGCGTGGCCTTGGCCAGCAGCAGGTTGGGCTGGACCTCGTAGCCGCCATTGGCCAGGCGCGCGGTCATGATGGCGAGCTGCAGCGGCGTCGCGGTCATGTAGCCCTGGCCGATGCCGAGGTTGAAGGTGTCGCCGTGCTGCCAGGCCTTGCCGACCTTCTCCTGCTTCCAGGCGCGGCTCGGCTGGTTGGCGGCCGATTCGCCGGGCAGGCCAAGCTCGCTCACCTTGCCGAAGCCCAGCCGCTGGGCCATTTCGCTCATGCGGTCGATACCGGCCCGACGCGCTGCCTCGTAGAAGAAGCAGTCGCACGACATGGCGATGGCTTCGGTGACGTTGGTCGAGCCGTGGCCGCCCTTCAGCCAGCAATGGAACTTGATCTTGCCGAGCTCGAGGTAGCCGGGACAGGGCAGGCGCGTCCACGGATCGATCACCTTGGCCTCGAGCGCGGCCAGCGCCGTCACCATCTTGTAGGTCGAGCCCGGCGGATAGACGCCGCCGATCGCCTTGTTGTGCAAAGGCCGCTGGGGATTGTCGAGCAGGTCGCGCCATTCCCCCTGGGTGATGCCGCGCGCGAAGGTCGAGGGGTCGAAGCCCGGCGTCGAGACCATGGCGATCACGTCGCCCGTGATGACGTCGAGCACTACCACGGAGCCGCTCTGGTGCTCCTTCATCTTCTCGGTGGCGAAGCGCTGGATATCGAGATCTATGGTGAGCAGCGCGTTGGCGCCGGGCTGGCCCTCGGTGCGGTCGAGTTCGCGCACGACCCGGCCCACGGCATTGACCTCGACCTGAACGGCGCCGGCGCGGCCCCGCAGATCGTCCTCGAGCGAGCGCTCGACGCCCTTCTTGCCGAACCGCATGGTCGGGAGCTGCAGCACCGGATCGTCGCGACCGGCGAGATCCTCGTCGGCGACGCGTCCGGTATAGCCCACGATGTGGCTCATCAGGTCGCCTTCGGGATAGTCGCGCGACTGACCGAGATCGATGAACACGCCAGGCAGGTCGGGCGCGTTGAACTCGAGGCGTGCGACTTCCTCCCAGCCGAGATTCTCGCGCACCACGACGGGCTGCGCGTTGCGGCTGCGGCGCAGCTCGCGCAGCAGCCGGGTTTTCTCGGCCTCGCCCAGGCTGAAGATCTGGTCGAGGCGGTCCACCAGCACGTCGGCGCCGCGGCCGCGATCGGAGGCCGCCATGGCGCGGAAATTGTTGCGGTTGACGGCCAGCGGTACGCCGCCGCGATCGAAGATCAGGCCGCGTGACGGCGGCAGGAGCCGCATGTTGATGCGGTTTTCTTCGGCGAGCGTGGCGAAGCGGTCGGTCTCGACGACCTGGAGCTGGTAGAGGCGGCCGGCCAGCGCGGTCAGCAGCACGGCCTGCGCACCGCCCAGCAGCAGTGCCCGGCGGGTGAAGAGCCCGCTGCGCTCGCCGTCGCCCTTCCTGAAGTGCTTCATAGCGTCGTCTCGCCGGGCCGCGCCGAGCCGCGCGACAGCTCGGGCACGTTCAGCGGGTCGCGGGCGCGCACGCGGGCGAGCAGCGGGGCCAGCAGCGGGTAGATCACGATCACCACGATATACTGCAACATCGCGGGGACCGGATCGATGGCGGCCCACGTCCACAGGGTCGTGAAGGCCCAGACCAGCGCAACGAAGCCCCAGCACAGGATGCAGAAGCCGATCCACTGGAACAGGAAGGGCACACCCACGAGGTAGCGGCGGCTCGCCATGACGGCGGCGCGGACCAGGATGAAACCCAGCGCACTGACCCCGACCGGCGCGCCGGGGCCGCCCAGCAGCAGGTCGAGCAGGATGCCCATGGCGAGGAGCAAAGGCCCCGGCAACCGCTCGGGCGTCGCCAGGCTGAACTGGAAGACCACCAGCACTGGCAAGAGCGGCAGCGTGTCCGAGAGGTAAGGCGCGCGCAGCGGCGCCAGGGTCAGCAGGACGAAGAACAGCAGGACCGTGCCGGGAAGCGCGGCGCGGCCCCAGCGGTCGAGCAGTGCCAGCGTGCCATCGACGCGCATGTTAGCGGGACCGCACGGCAGTGCCGCCGGGCGGCGTGGCGGGCGCCGGCGCGGCAGCCCCGGTTCCGACCAGGCCGGTCACGCCGTAGTCGACGACGCGCACGAACTCGAGGCGCGAGAAATCGGTGAAGGGCCGTACCCGCACGCTGCCCTCGCTGGTCTCGACGACCTCGCCGACCGGGATGCCGACCGGGAAGCTGCCACCGTGACCCGAGGTCACGATGCGGTCGCCGTTCTGCACGCCGCCAACGCTCTGCAGCAGGGTGAGGCGCAGCCGGGGCGAATTGTCACCCGCCAGGATCGCGCGCTCGCGCGTGCGCTCGATCAGCACCGGGAGGCGCGAATTGACGTCGGTCACGAAGAGGACACGCGAGCTGTTCTCGCCGACCTCGGCGATGCGGCCGGCCAGGCCCTCGCCGGTGACCACCGCCTGACCCGGCGCCACGCCGACCCGGCGACCGACGTTTAGCAAAGCGCCGCGTACATAGGCGCTGACGTTGTCGCCCACGAGACGGGCGGTGATGAAGGAGGCCTCCGGCCCTTCGCGGAACCTGGCGAGGCCGCGCAGGCCCTCGTTCTCGTTCTCGAGACGGCGCGCCGCGGTCTGCCAGGCGAGCAGGCGGGCATTCTCCTCGCGCAGGCGGGCGTTCTCGTCGCGCAACGAGGCGAATTCACGGAGATCGGCAATGGCCCGGTTGGCGTAGGCGACCGGCCGGGCAATCGCCTCCAGCACGGGACTCACCACGTCGAGCGCCAGCACGCGGGCATGTTCGACCAGGACGGTGTCGGCCTTGCCGACCAGCATGACGCCGAAGGCGACGATTACGAGCAGGCCGAGGGCAAAGCGCTGCACCACCGTGCGCACGGTACCCGCGACCACCTCGAAGTCGTCCCGAATCGCCATTTCCTGCCCATTCTAACCCAAGCGGGCGGCGGCGTGTCCTGTTAGTACATCGACGAAAGGACGCCGCGCAGTCGCACGATGTTCTCGACAGCATGGCCCGTGCCAAGGGCCACGCAGAGCAGCGGATCCTCGGCCACCGAGACCGGCAGGCCGGTCGCCTGGCGTAGCACGGTGTCCATATTTGCCAGCAGCGCACCGCCGCCCGTGAGCACGATGCCCTTGTCGACGATGTCGGCGGCCAGTTCCGGCGCGGTGTTCTCCAGCGCGACCTTCACGGCCTCGACGATGGCGCTGACCGGCTCCTGCAGGCTCTCGGCGATCTGCCGTTCGGTGATGACCAGCTCCTTCGGCACGCCGTTCATCAGGTCGCGGCCCTTGATCTCCATCGTGCGGCCCTCGCCGTCGTCGGGCGGGCAGGCGGAGGCGATGGTCTTCTTGATGCGCTCGGCCGAGCTTTCGCCGACCAGGAGGTTATGGTTGCGGCGGATGTAGGCGATGATCGCCTCGTCCATCTTGTCGCCGCCCACGCGCACCGAGCGCGGATAGACGATGCCGCCCAGCGACAGCACGGCGACCTCGGTGGTGCCGCCGCCGATGTCGACGACCATCGAGCCCGTGGGCTCGGTGACCGGCAGGCCGGCGCCGATCGCCGCGGCCATCGGCTCCTCGATCAGCCAGACCTTGCGGGCGCCCGCGCTCTCGGCCGATTCCTGGATGGCGCGGCGCTCGACGGCGGTGGAGCCGGAGGGCACGCAGACCACGATCTGCGGATGGGCGAAGCTGCGGCGATTGTGCACCTTCGAAATGAAGTGCTTGATCATCGCCTCGGCGACTTCGAAGTCGGCGATCACGCCGTCGCGCAGCGGGCGGATCGCCTGGATGTTGCCGGGGGTTCGGCCCAGCATCATCTTGGCCTCTTCGCCGACGGCGAGGACCTGACGCTTGCCGCTCTGTGTGGTGAGGGCCACGACGGACGGTTCGTTGAGAACGATGCCCCGACCCTTCACATAGACAAGCGTATTCGCTGTCCCGAGGTCGATGCCCATATCCGCCGAAAATAGCCCGATGACGCGCGACAGCATTGAGTTAAGTCTCTGTAATTACGGCGAAATCTTGAATAATTGGCGCCATTCCGAAGTCCGGCGCCGGGGGTGCGACCGGGTGTAGACCGGCGCGGCAGGCCTCGCAAGGCGATTCAAACAGTCGCACCGATGGTCACCATTTGTGCTCGTCCGCGATTCGTACGGAATGAAAAGTCGCGCGTGGCGGGCGTCTCAGACCCCTTCCAGACGACGCTCCTGCCGCTCGAGCCAGGCGACGACATCGGCGCGACGGCCCGTCTCGATGTGCGCCCATTGATGCGACTTCAGTTCCTCGCCCTTCCCCGATCGCCAGTATTCCTTCACCACGATCATGGTCCATGGCGCAGCACCGCTCTTGCGCCCCGTGGTGACCTCGACGGTGAAGCCATGGCTGGCGCCCGCGTAGCTATGGCGCTCGCGCTGCCACTCGACGCCGTCGACGCTCCACGCCGTCCTCGGCATGCGCGTCGTACCGGCTTCGAGCAGGCGATCGACGATGCGGAAGAACGACGCGTCGCCGATCTTGCGCACCTCAGAGGCCCATCATCTTGGCGATGGTGTTGCGCTGGATGTCGTTGGTGCCGCCGCCGATCGAACCCACGCGCACGTCACGGAACAGGCGCTGGATGTCGTGCGCCATCGTGTAGCCGGCGCCGCCCATGATCTCCATGGCAAGGTGCGCGCACTTGAACTCGCCGTCGGTGCCCTGGATCTTGGCGATCGCCGTCTCCTCGACGGGATCGAGGCCGGCATCGAGCATGTCGGCGAGGCGATAGGTCAGCGCCTGCGTCGTGCGCAGCAGGATACGCATGTCGGCGAACTTGTGCTGGATCGCCTGGAACTTCGAGATCGGCTGGCCGAACTGCACGCGGTCCTGTGCGAAGCGCTTGGCGTACTCGATGGCGAAATGCATGTTGCCGCAGGCCTGCGCGGCGAGACACAGCCGCTCGAGGTTCAGCCCCTTCATCAGGCCCGACCAGCCGCGATTCTCCTCGCCGATCACATGATCGGCCGGCACGAACACGCCGTCGAAGAAGATCTCGTTGGCGTGCGTCGTGCGCCGCCCCAAGGTCGGCAGCGGCTTCATGGTGAGACCGGCCGCCCGCGCGTCGACCCAGAACAGGGTCACGCCCTTGTGCCGCGCCTCGCTGTCGGTCTTGGCCACCACCATCAGATAGTCGGCCACGTGAGCGGCGCTGATGTAGAGCTTCTGCCCGGTGAGCCGGTAGCCGTTGCCGTCGCGCACCGCGCGCGTCTTGATGCCCGAGGCGTCGGAGCCCGTATCGGGCTCGGAGAGCGCAAACGCCGACTTCAATTTGCCGGCGCAGATCTCCGGCAGGTAACGCCGCCGCAGATGCTCGCCGGCCGTCAGTTGCAGGTGCATGCCGCCATAGACCACGGTCGGCAGATAGAGCGAGGACGCGCCGCTGTAATGACGCGCCAGCGCCTCGACCAGCACGACGAGATCCTTGCGGCTGCCGCCCATGCCGCCATAGGCGGGGTCGTAGGGCAGCGACATGTAACCGGCCTCGGCCAGCGCATCGAACGCAGCGTGCGGAAATTCCGACTCCTCGTCGAGCCGCCGGATCTCCTCCGGCGGCAGCACGCGGGCCAGCAACTCGGCGACGTTGCGCCGGATCAGGACCTGCTCGTCGGTCAGGCCGAATTCGTCGAGGGTGCTCACTTGGGCTTGGTGTCCTGACGATAAAGGTAACAGGCCCAGCCACCGATGCCGAAGAGGGCCACGAAGACGAGGACTTCGTAGAGCGACATGGTCAGTCGAACACCACGACACCGCGCGCGACTTCGCCGGCCATCATGCGCTTGAAGCCCTCGTTGATCTCTTCGAGCCTGTAGGTACGGCTGATCAGGCCGTCGATGTTCAGCCGCTTGTTCATGTAGTGGTCGACCAGCACCGGGAAATCTAGATCGGGCCGCACCGAACCGTAGAAGGTACCGCTCATCGTCTTCTCGCCGAACACCATCGCCATCGGCGAGTACTGTGCCTTCACCGTCGCCGCGGCGATGCCGACCGCGACACCGTGGCCGCCCGGCGCCAGCGCGTCGAAGGCCAGTGCCTGCGTTGCGCCGATCGACACCGCATCGAAGGAATAGTCGACACCGAGACCGCCGGTGATCTCCTTCACCTTCTTGACCGGGTCGTTGTCGGTCGCGGTGTTCACGGTGTGGGTGGCGCCGAAGGTCTTCGCCATCTCGAGTTTGTTGTCGAGGATGTCGGCCGCGATAATCCTGCTCGCGCCCGAGAGCATGGCGCCCTGCACTGCGTTCAGCCCGACGCCGCCGCATCCGATCACCAGCACGGTCGAGCCGGCCTCGATCTTGGCGTGGCGCGTCACCGCGCCGACACCGGTCGCCACGCAGCAGCCGACGAGGGCGGCCTGCGGCCACGGCATGTCCTTGCGGATCGGGATCACCATCTCCTCCGGCACCACCACCTCCTCGGCGAAGGTGCCGATGCGGGCCATCTGGTTGATGCCCTGCCCCTTGTGCTTGATGCGCAGGGTGCCGTCGTAGAGCGCGCCCGGCGGCACCGCGGCGCGGCCGATGCACAGCACCGTGCGGCCCTGGGTGCAGTAGCGGCAGCGCCCGCAATGCGGCCGGAACGAGAAGATCACATGGTCGCCCGGCTTCACCGTGGTGACGCCCGAACCGCATTCGAGGATCTCGCCGGCGGCTTCGTGGCCCGGCACGATCGGCATCGGCGAGGGCCAGTCGCCGTTCATGATGTGCCAGTCGCTCTGGCAGACGCCCGACGCCTTCATCTTCACACGCACTTCCAGTGCCTTGGGCGGGTCGAGCTCGCACTCCACGACCTGCAGCGGCTCGTTGGGCTTGAACAGAACGGCGGCTTTCATGAATTTCCTCCCGAAACGTGGCCGGCACTATATCATCGGGCCATGAGCAAAACCCTCCTGATCACCGGCGGCGCCTCGGGCATCGGCGCCGAAACCGCCCGCCAGGCCGCGACGCGCGGCTACAGCATCGCCATCAATTTCCGGACCCGCGATACGCAGGCCCGGGCCGTCGTCGCCGACATCGAGGCCCAGGGAGGCAAGGCCATCGCCCTGCCCGGCGACATGGCGCGCGAGGCCGACATCGTGCGGCTGTTCGAGGAGACCGAGAAGGCGCTGGGCCCGATCACCCACCTGGTCAACAGCGCCGGCACCAATGGAAAGCGCGGCCGGGTCGACGAATACGATGCCGCGGTGCTGGCCAACCTGTTCGCCACCAACGTCACCGGCCTGATGCTGTGCTGCCGCGAAGCCGCCAGGCGCATGTCGACCCGACACGGCGGCAAGGGTGGCTCGATCGTCAACGTCTCCTCGATGGCGGCGACGCTGGGGGGACGGCTGGGCTCCTCGGCCTATGCCGCCAGCAAGGGCGCGGTCGACGCCTTCACCAAGGGCTTCGCCCGCGAGGTCGCGGCCGAGGGCATCCGCGTGAATTCGCTGCGTCCCGGCATGGTGCTGACGGAGATGACCGAGGGCCGTCTGAAGGAGGCTGCGTTCCGCGCCAACATCGAGAAGTCGATTCCGATGGGCAGGGTCGGCACGTCGGCCGAGATCGCCGCGGCGGTGCTGTGGCTGCTGTCGGACGAATCGTCCTTCATCACTGGCGCGATGCTCGACGCATCGGGCGGCGGGTATATCATTTAAGGCGCGCAACTCGTTGCGCGCCGGCGGGCGGCAGCGCCTTCACAGGCGCGAGAGTCCGCTCAGTGCAGAATAGACAAGAAAAAAGGCGCCGGTTTCGGCGCCTTCATTCTTTCTGCCGGTGCGGGTCGGCGCTGTTCACAGCGCCTTACTCGCGCTTGATTACAAGCGCTGCCGCCCGCCGGCGCGTATGAACGCGCTGGCTTAGTTCTTGGCCTTATCGACCAGCGCTTTCTCGCTGATCCACGGCATCATGCCGCGCAGCTTGGCACCGATCTCCTCGATCGGGTGCTCCGACATGCGCTTGCGCATCGCCTTGAACGAAGCCTGGTTGACCTTGTTCTCGAGCATCCAGTCGCGCGCGAAGCGGCCGGACTGGATGTCTTCCAGCACGCGCTTCATCTCGGCCTTGGTCTCGGCTGTCACGATGCGCGGGCCCGAGCGGTACTCGCCGTACTCGGCGGTGTTCGAGATCGAGTAGTTCATGTTGGCGATGCCGCCCTCGAAGATGAGGTCGACGATCAGCTTCACCTCGTGCAGGCACTCGAAGTAGGCCATCTCCGGCGCGTAGCCCGCCTCGACCAGCGTCTCGTAGCCGGCCTTGATCAGCTCGACGAGGCCGCCGCACAGCACGACCTGCTCGCCGAACAGGTCGGTTTCGCACTCTTCCCTGAAGCTGGTCTCGATGGTGCCGGCGCGACCGCCGCCCACCGCCGAGGAGTAGCTCAGCGCGATCTCGAGCGCGTTGGCCGAGGGGTTCTGCGCCACCGCCACGAGGCAGGGCACGCCGCCGCCGCGCACATACTCGGAGCGCACGGTGTGGCCGGGGCCCTTCGGCGCGATCATGAACACGTCGAGATCGGGACGCGGCGTCAGCAGGTTGAAGTGGACGTTGAGGCCATGCGCGAAGGCCAGCGCCGCACCCTGCTTCATGTTGGGGGCGAGGTCGGCGTTGTAGATGTCCGACTGCAGCTCGTCCGGGGTCAGCATCATCACGATGTCGGCCCACTTGGCACCGTCGGCCGGGCTCATCACCGTGAAGCCGGCACCCTCGGCCTTCTTGATCGTGGCCGAGCCGGGCTTCAGTGCAATGCGCACGTCCTTGACGCCCGAATCGCGGAGGTTCATGGCGTGGGCATGGCCCTGGCTGCCGTAACCGACGACAAGGACCTTCTTGCCCTTGATCAGGTTCACATCGGCGTCACGATCGTAGTAGACACGCATTGGGGCCATTCCTCCTGGCAGCTGCACTTCTTGCAAACAACGGGGGTTAGTAGACAAACCAGCCCGCAAAAACCAGCCTCGAATCCCGCTTCATTGCATGTTCGCCCTGCGTGTTCGCACACTCCGCCCTCGCCAGCCGACCCTCATTCTACATATGGTATGGGAGGTTCGCTCCCGCCCAAGGCCCCCAGAGGAAAGCTCCCTGATGTCGTCCCTTCGCTCCGTCTTCGCCTGCACGCTCGCCGCACTCGCCCTGGTTGCCTGCTCCCAGCCCTCCGACGCCCCGACCACGCCGGCCGTCGCCATGCCTGGCATTGACTACGCCGTGGAGAATTCGACGACGCACGGCGCCGCGCGGGCGATGCGCAACCACACCTGGCTGTGGACCCGCGGCCCCGGCCCGGCCCAGATTCACTATTCGACGGCCGACGGCCGCGACTTTGCCTGGCTGGTCGGCCAGCGCCGCATCTTCCAGGGCCAGTGGACGGTCGAGAACACCAGCGATTCGAGCGGCCAGCAGATCACCCAGATCTGCCTGCGCTATCCCGGCGTCAATTTCGGCGGCTTGAGCGCCACCCCGACCTGCCGCCCGGCCGGCACTTTCCTGGGCGAGATGCAGCAGCGCGAGGGCGGCGACGCCCTGCAGATGAGCGGGCGCAGCCAGGCGCTGTTCGTGATCGACAAGGCGCCGGCCAACCTGGCCGAGATCGAGGGCCGGGTCGCCTCGATGAAGGGTCTGTCGGACTACTAGGGTCTTTCCGAGTACGATCGAATCACCACCAACCTCATGCGAGGAGCGCTCCGAGGGAGCGCGTCTCGAAGCATGGGCACGAGCACCACGTCTGCTGCCGATCCTTCGAGACGCGGCCTGCGGCCGCTCCTCAGGATGAGGTAGTGCGGGTCGATTTGAAGCGGAAAGACTCTAACGGCCCAATGAGCGGAGATCGGCGCGGCGCTAGAGCGCCTCGCCGCCGCGCGACATGGCGACGATGCCGGTGCGGACGACGTCGACCAGGCCCAGGGACTCCATCAGGCCGATGAAGGTCTGCACCTTGTCGGTGTTGCCGGTAACCTCGAAGACGAAGGAATCGGACTTGGCGTCGATCACCTTGGCGCGGAACACGTCGGCCAGGCGCAGCGCCTCGACCCGCTTCTCGCCGACGCCCTTGACCTTGACCAGGGCCAGCTCGCGCTCGATGTGCGGGCCTTCGACCGTGAGGTCGCGCACGCGATAGACCGGAACGAGACGATCGAGCTGCGCCTTGATCTGCTCGATGATCATCGGCGTGCCCTTGGTCACGATGGTGATGCGCGACTGGCTTTCCTTGGCGTTGGTCTCCGCGACGGTCAGGCTCTCGATGTTGTAGCCGCGGCCGGAGAACAGGCCGACGACGCGCGCCAGGATACCGGGCTCGTTGGCGACCAGGACGGAGATGGTGTGGGCGACGCTGGCAGAATCCTTGCTCACACCAGCACCATGCCTTCTTCCGACACCTTCGAAGACTGCTTGTCGTCCGGACCCAGCAGCATCTCGTTGTGCGCCGCGCCCGACGGGATCATCGGGAAACAGTTCTCCTTCTCGTCGACGATGACGTCGACGATGACGGGGTGCTTCAGCTCGATCATTTCCTTGATCGTGTCGTCGAGCTTGGCCGGATCGTCGCAGCGCAGGCCCTTGGCGCCGAACGCGTCGGCGACCTTCACGAAGTCCGGCAGCGACTCCGAATAACTCTCGGAATAGCGCCCGCCATGCAGCAGTTCCTGCCACTGGCGGACCATGCCCATGTAATGGTTGTTGAGCACGAAGATCTTCACTGGCAGGCGATACTGCGCCGCCGTCGAGAGTTCCTGGATGTTCATCAGGATCGAGGCCTCGCCGGCCACGTCGATGACCAGCGCCTCGGGATGGGCGATCTGGACGCCCAGGGCCGCGGGGAAGCCGTAGCCCATGGTGCCCAGTCCGCCCGACGTCATCCAGCGATTGGGCTTCTCGAACTTCAGGAACTGCGCCGCCCACATCTGGTGCTGGCCCACTTCGGTCGTGATGTAGTGGTCCTTGTCCTTGATGTGGTGATAGAGCCGCTCGAGCGCATATTGCGGCTTGATCACCTGCTTGTTCGGCTTGTAGGCGAGGCAGTTGCGCGCCCGCCAGGTCTCGATCTCGGCCCACCACGCCTTCAGCGCCTTCTGGTCGGCCAGGGGCTGCCCCTTGGCTTCCCGGGCCTTCCAGCCCTTGAGCAGCTCTTCCAGCACCAGCGTCGCGTCGCCCACGATGGCGAGATCGACACGGACGTTCTTGTTGATCGACGACGGATCGATATCGACGTGGATCTTCTTCGAGTTCGGCGAGAACTTCGAGAGATTGCCGGTGATTCGATCGTCGAAGCGCGCGCCGATGTTGATCATCACGTCGCAGCCGTGCATCGCCAGGTTGGCCTCGTAGGTCCCGTGCATGCCCAGCATGCCGAGGAACTGCTTGTCCGACGCGGGGAACGATCCCAGGCCCATCAGCGTGTTGGTGACCGGAAAGCCGGTGAGATGCGCGAACTGCGTCAGCAGCTTCGAGGCCTTCGGGCCGGAGTTGATGATGCCGCCGCCGGCATAGAACACCGGACGCTTGGCACTGGCGATCAGCTCGATCGCCTCCTCGATCTTCCTGGGATCGGGCTGGGTCTGCGGCCGGTAGCTCTTGTGCGTCACCGCGACCTTTGGCGGCGCCGAATATTCGTGCTTGTTCATCAGCACGTCCTTGGGCAGGTCGATGACGACCGGGCCCGGACGGCCGGAGCGCGCCACGTAGAAGGCCTCGTGAACCGTGCGCGCGAGGGCACCGACCGACTTCACGAGATAATTGTGCTTGGTGCAAGGGCGTGTGATGCCGGTCGTGTCGGCTTCCTGGAAGGCGTCGTTGCCGATCAGGTGGGTCGGCACCTGGCCGGTCAGGCAGACGATCGGGATCGAATCCATCAGCGCGTCGGTCAGGCCGGTCACGGCATTGGTCGCGCCGGGTCCGGAGGTCACCAGCACCACGCCGACCTTGCCGGTCGAGCGGGCGTAGCCCTCGGCGGCATGCACGGCGGCCTGCTCGTGGCGCACCAGGATGTGGCGCAGCCGGTTCTGCTTGAAGAGCGAATCGTAGATCGGAAGGACAGCCCCGCCGGGATAGCCGAAGACGACCTCGACTTCCTCGTCGATCAGGGCTTTCACCAACAGATCGGCGCCAGTCGTGGCGGGCTCCTCGGGCTTCAACACAGCGCTCTCCTTCTGACAAATGTGCCGCAAAACGGGGATTTTGCGGCGCGGCGGAACATAGAGGCGAGGTTTGGAGCGGTCAATCGAAAAGATCGAAACGCAAAGTTTCAGACCTCCAGATTGTCCAAATATTTCTCAATCGAGCCCAAATCTTGATCAGGCCTCCCGCCCAACACCAGATCTGGTGCCAATTGATGCCTAAACCACGTCATCTGGCGCTTGGCATATTGGCGCGTGTGATCGATGGCGATGCGCTGGACGTCTCCGAGTCCAATTTCCCCCCGGAAATGGCGAAAAAATTCGGGGGCGCCATGCGCCTTCAAGCCCGGCCAGGCCGGATCGGGCTGTCTGTCGAAGACGGCGCGGACCTCCGCCACGACACCTTCGGCCACCATGGCCTCGAAGCGCCGCCCGATGCGCTCGCGCAGCCAGGCCCTGTCGGGCGCCAGCAGCACGGTCGCGAACCGCCAGGGCGCGGCCGACGCCTCGCCTCTCTGCCATTCGCTCAAGGGGCGCCCCGTGGCCTGCCAGACCTCCCAGGCCCTGACGTGACGCTGACGGTCTCCCGGTTTCAGCCGCTCGACGATGGCGGGATCGTGCTGCGCCAGGCGGGCGCGGAACGTCTCCGGCCCCAGGACCGCCCAGTCGGCATTGGCCTGCTCGCGCAGTTCCGGCGGTGCGTCGGGAATCGGCGCGATCCCCTGCATCAGGGTGCGCAGGTAGAGGCCCGAGCCGCCGCACAGGATGGGCACCCGGCCCTCCTTCAGGGCCCGCTCGATCTCGGCCGAGGCGAGCGTGCGCCAGCGCGCGGCCGACACGGTCTCGCTGAGCGGCAGCACGCCGTAGAGCGTGTGCGGCACCCTCGCCCGCTCCTCCGCACTCGGCTGCGCCGTCAGGATCGGGAACGCGTCGTAGGTCTGCATCGCATCGGCATTGATCACCGTGCCACCGCGACGTTCGGCGAGTTCGAGCGCCAGCGCCGACTTGCCGCTGGCAGTGGGTCCGGTGACGACGACGACGGAGGTGTGAGCGTGCGATGTCATGAGCGGCGCACTGTTTGCAAATCCGCGACCCCGCCGCTAGAGCCGGGGCGTGAAAAACGTCCTGGTCCTGATCTCCGATCCCGCCCGCCCCGCCGTGACCGATGCGGTCGTGGCCTTCGCCATCGAAGCCCTGAAGGGCAGCGGCGTCACCGTCGGCGCGCCCGACTGGCTGGCCCCCGGCATTGCCTGCGACCTGCCGTTCGAGGGCACCGCCGCTCCGGTGAGCCTGGACGGCGTCGATGCGGTCGTTCTGCCGGCCAACGGACGCCGCAAGAAGCTGCTCATCGCGGACATGGAATCGACCATGATCCACAACGAGATGCTCGACGAGCTGGCCGATTTCCTGGGCCTGCGCGAGAAGATCGCCGGCATCACGGCCCGCGCCATGAACGGCGAGATCGATTTTGCGGGCGCGCTCGAGGAGCGGGTCGGCCTGCTGAACGGTCTGCCGGTGGGCCGTCTCGACGAGGCCGCGACGCGCATCCGCTACATGGCGGGCGGCGCGACGCTCGTGGCGACCATGAAGAAGCACGGCGCCTGCTGCGCGCTGGTGTCGGGCGGCTTCACCTACTTCACGGCGATGGTGCGCAAGGCACTCGGATTCGACCTCGATGCCGCCAACGTGCTGGAGCATGACGGCACCTCCCTGGCCGGTACTGTGGCCCATCCCATTCTGGGCAAGGAGGCGAAGCTCACGACCCTGCGGCGCCTGGCCGGCGAGCGTGGCCTTACCGACGCGGACGCGATAAGCGTAGGCGACGGCGCCAACGACCTGCCGATGCTGATGGCCGCCGGCCTCGGCGTCGCCTACCACGCCAAGCCCACCGTGGCGGCCCAGGTGCCGGCCCGCATCGACCACGGCGATCTCACCGCGCTGCTCTACCTGCAGGGCTATCGCCGCAGCGACTTCGAAGAGAGGAAAGACCCATGACCGACATCCAGCAGATCGTTCTCGCCAGGCGCCCCGAGGGCGACGTCACCCAGGACTGCTTCCGGGCCGAAACCGTCCCCCTGCCCGCCCTCGCGGACGGCCAGATTCTCGTGGCCCAGCGCTTCCTGTCGCTCGATCCGTATATGCGTCCGCGCATGACCGAGCTGCGCTCCTACACCCCGCCCTTCGAACTCGACAAGCCGCTGACCGGCGGTTCGATCGGCGAGGTGGTCGAATCGAAGAACCCGCGCTTCGCCAGGGGCGACATCGTCATGGGCATGCTGAACTGGGCGACGCACACGGCCCATGACGGCAAGGGCCTGCGCAAGATCGACCCGGCCGGCCTGCCGCTCTCGGCCTATCTCGGCGTACTGGGCATGCCGAGCTTCACCGCCTGGTACGGCATCAAGCACATCTGCAAGCCCAAGGCCGGCGAGACCGTGTTCGTCTCGGCAGCAACCGGCGCGGTCGGCCAGGTGGCGGGCCAGCTCGCCAAGCTGGCGGGCGCCCGCGTCGTGGGCTGCGCCGGCGACGAGCAGAAGTGTCAGTGGGCGGTGCGCGAGGCGGGCTACGACGCCTGCTTCAACCACAAGACCGAGCGCGACGTCGGCGCGGTGCTCGACAAGCTCTGTCCGCAGGGCATCGATGCCGACTTCGAGAATGTCGGCGGCAAGATCTTCCACGCCGTCTTCGCACGCCTGAACAATTTCGGCCGCGTCGCCTTCTGCGGCGCCATCTCCGAATACCAGGACGCGACGCCGATCGCCGGCCCGGAGAAGATGTTCACCATCGTGCAGCGCCGTCTCACCCTTCAGGGCTTCATCGTCTCCGATCACGCCGCCCTCATGGGCGACTTCGTGACCGAGGTCGGCGGGCTGGTGGCGTCGGGCAAGCTCAAGAGCCGCGAGACCGTGATCGACGGCCTCGCCGGGGCGCCCGCGGCCTTCATGGGCCTGCTCAAGGGCGAGAACTTCGGCAAGCTGGTCGTGAAGGTCTGACTCCCTTGTCGTCCTGAGCGCCAGCGAAGGACCTCGCCGAACGATCAGATGGCATCCTGTGTTGCGAGCGTGAGGTCTTTCGCCGCGCTCAAGACGACAAAAAAGAAAAAGGCCGCGCGATGCGCGGCCTTTTCACTTTCTGGGAGGCTAAGCTACTTCTGCAGCCTGAGCGCGGCGAAGCGTGGGTCGCCCTGGCGCTCGACGAACAGCAGCACGGAGCGCTTCTTCTGCTGCTGCTGCTTGGTCACGAGATCGGTGACCTCCTGCGGCGTCGTCACCGGCTTCTGGTCGACCTCGAGGATGACATCGCCTGCCTGAAGCTGCTTCTCGGCGGCCGGGCTGTTGGGCGCCACCTTGGTGATGACCACGCCCTTGACCTGGTCGGAGAGGCCATAGCGTTCGCGCAGCTGGTCGGTGACCTTCTGCAAGGTCAGGCCGAGTTGCTCGATGGTCGAGGTCACCGGCTGGTCGGGTTCGGCCGGCTTCTTCTGGCCGCCCTGGGCCGAGATGTTCTGCTTCTCCGCCTCTTCCTGCTCGCCGACGCGCAGCTTCAGGGGAACTTCCTTGGCACCCCGCCAGACGACGACGTCGACGGTACTGCCGACGCGGGCATTGGCGACGACCCTCGGAAAGCGGCGCAGGTCGAGAACCTCCTGGCCGCCGAACGAGAGGATGATGTCGTTGCGCTTGAGGCCCGCCTTGGCGGCCGGGCCGTCGGCCGTGACATTGGCCACCAGCACGCCGCGGGCGCGATCGAGCCCGAAGGAATCGGCGATGTCGTCGGTGACGCTCTGGTAGCTGACGCCGATCCAGCCGCGCTTGACCTTGCCGAACTCGCGGAGCTGGTCGGCGACCTGCTTCACGAGGTTCGACGGGATCGAGAAGGCGAGACCCGCATTGGTGCCGGAGGGCGAGTAGATCGCGGTGTTGACGCCGATCACTTCGCCGTCGGTGTTGAACAGCGGACCGCCCGAATTGCCCTTGTTGATGGCGGCGTCGGTCTGCAGGTAGTCGTCGAGCGAGTCGTTCAGCGACCGGCCGCGCGCCGAGATGATGCCGGCCGTCACCGAATGGCCCATGCCGAACGGATTGCCGATGGCGATCACCCAGTCGCCGACCCGCGACTTGTCGGAATCACCCCACTTCACCGCCGGCAGCGGCTTCTTGTTGGGCGGCTCGACCTTGAGCACGGCGAGGTCGATGCGGCTGTCGGAGCCGATCAGCTTGGCCTTGAGCTGGGTGTCGTCGCGGAAGATGACCGTGATGTCCTCGGCGCCCTGGATCACGTGATTGTTGGTGACGATGTAGCCTTCGCCGTCGATCACGAAACCGGAGCCGAGCGACGTGCCGCGGCGCTTCTGCTGCTCCTCGCCGCCGCGCTTGTCGAAGAAGTCCTTGAAGAGTTCCTCGAAGGGCGAGCCGGGCGGAAGCTGCGGCATGTCGCGAAGACGCGGACCCTGCTGGGGCACGTTCTGGGTGGTCGTGATGTTGACGACGGTCGGCATCAGCTTGTCGACCAGATCGGAGAAGCTCTCCGTCGGTTGACGCGCCCAGGCGGGCTCCGTCGCAACGAGCCCGAAGGACGCTAGCGCCGCGAGAGCGGCTCCTCTGAAATAGCCTTGAAAATCAGCTAGAATCACGACCGACCTCCAACGGCGCTCTAGGCCAAACGGTCGGTACGGCCGGCGCCGCGCGTTAGGGTTACTGTCTACCTGCGGGCCGATTGTGGCGCAAATAAAGAGGTCGTTACCGTGCCCGGTTTTGCTGCGTTTTTCGGGTGTCGCCAAAAAGAAACCGGCGGCGTGGCAGGAGTGCCACAGCCGCCGGTCCGGTACGGTTTTTGCCGGCTTCTACTTCTTCAGCGCAGGGTTCCCGGACGGATCGTTGAAGAAGCGGAAGAAGTCGTTGTCCGGGCTGAGCAGCATGGTCGAGCCGCCCGAGCCGAACGCCTGCTTGTAGGCCTCCATACGCCGGTAGAAGGCATAGAAGTCCTTATCCTTGCTGAAGGCCTTGGCGTAGATCTCGGTCGCCGAGGCGTCGGCCTCGCCGCGCACGATCTGGCCCTTCAACCCGGCATCGGCCTTGATGACGGCGACTTCGCGGTCGGCCGTCGCCTTGATACGAGCATTCTCCTCGTCGCCTTCGGCGCGGAGCTGGCCGGCCTCGCGCTCGCGGTCGGTCTTCATCCGGTTGTAGACCGACTGGGAGTTGGCCTGCGGCAGGTCGGCGCGCTTGATCCGCACGTCGACCGTCTGGACGCCCAGTTCCATGGTCTTGACGTTCACCCGCCGGGTGATGTCGTCCATCAGGTTGGCGCGCTGGTCGGTCAGCACCGCATGCAGCGGTACCGACGACAGGACACCGCGGATCTCCGAATTGATCAGCGAGTCGAGCAGCCCGCGCAGGGTGGTTTCACCGCCCGGCACGGTCTGCGCATAGAGTTTGGCCGCGACAATCTTGTAGCGGGCATAGGCGTCGACCACGAGGCGCTTCTGGTCGCCCGCGATGATCTCGAACTCCTCGGCTTCGTAGTCGAGCAGCCGGCGGTCGATCCGCTGGATGTCCTGGATCAGCGGGATCTTGGCGTAGAGGCCGGGATCGGTCTTCGGGTCGCCGACGATGGCGCCGAACTGGCGGACCAGAACCTGCTTGGTCGGGTCGACCGTGTAGAAGGTCTGGGTCACCATAAAGCCCAGGACCGCGAGCGCGATCAGCGCGATGATCGAACGGTTGCTCATCGTGTGGCTCCCGGCAGCGGCTGTGGTGCCCGCGGTGGCTGTGGCCCGACACCCGGCGCCTGGCCCGACCGCAGCTCGGGCAGCGGCAGATAGGGCAGCACGCCGCCGTTGTTGGTCGTACCCTTGTCGACCAGCACCTTGTTCACGTTGCGCAACACCTCTTCCATCGTGTCGAGGTAGAGGCGCTCGGTGGTGATGTCCTTGGCCTTGGCCCACTGTTCGTAGACCTGGTCGAAGCGCTGGGCGTCACCGCTGGCACGCGCCACGGTCTCGGCCTTGTAGGCTTCGGAGCGCTGGATGATCGATTCCGCCTCGCCCTTCGCCCGCGGGAGCTGCTGGTTACGGTAGGTGTTGCCCTCGTTGATCAGCTTCTCCTTGTCGGCACGCGCCGCCTGGACGTCGCGGAACGCCGCGATGACCTCCTGCGGCGGATCCACGCGCAGCAGCTGGACCTGGGAGATTCGGACGCCGAGCTTGTACTCGTCGAGAATCCCCTGAAGGAGGTCCTTGGTGTCCTGCTCGATGCGGCTGCGGCCCTCGGTCTGGGCATATTGCAGGTTCGACTTGCCGATCACCTCACGCATGGCGGCCTCGGCGGCGGCCCGCACGTTCTCCTCGGGATTGCGCACGTCGAATGCGTAATTGAAGACGTCCTTGATCTGCCAGAGCACCGCGAACTCGATGTCGACGATGTTCTCGTCGCCGGTCAGCATCAGGTTTTCCGTCGAGGTCGGGCGTGGGCCGCGGGTATACGGCGTGGTCGCCTGGTTGCCCCGCGAACCGATGACGGTGCGGCGCTGGTCCTGCACGGCCACGACCACGACATTGCCGATCGGGGCGGGCAAATTGTAGTGAAGTCCGGGCTCGACGGGCTTGCCGTAGGGCTTGCCGAATACGAGTTGGATGGCCTGCTGGTTGGGCTGCACGCGGAAGAAGCCGGTGGCCAGCCAGATGACGAGCGCCCCCAGCACTACCAGGGCGATGCCCTTGTAAGTGCCGAAGCCGCCGGGAATCAGGTTCTTTAGCCGCTCCTGGCCCTTGCGGATCACGTCTTCCATGTCGGGCGGGCGCCGTGAGCCGAACGGGCCGCCACCGCCGCCACCGCCCTTGTTGCCGCCACCGCCACCGCCGCCGCCGCCCCAGGGACCGCCGCCGCCACCGCCACCACTGCCGCCGCCGCCCCAGGGGCCGCCGCCGCCATTGTTATTCCACGCCATCGTTCACCTCAGGGCCCCTGCTGCCGCGCGTCGGCGCGTTGTCGCTTTTGATTTCCTGTCGCGCTGCATATATGTGACGACAGGCACCCATTCAATCAAGCGGCGACGGCGAAATTGCCTCGCAGCGGAAGCGGCGGAACATGGCGGAAATAAGCGAATCGGCCATTCGCGAGGTTCTCGATACCGTCATCGATCCGGTGACGGGGCGCAGCGTCGCGGCGCTGGGCATGGTGAGCGGCGTGGCGACGCGTGCGGGCCACGTCGCCGTCACCCTCGAAGTCGATCCCGCCCGCGGTACCGCCCTCGAACCGCTGCGACAGGCGTGCGAACAGGCGCTCCGCGCGATGCCGGGCGTCCTGTCGGCCACCGCCGTGATGACCTCGGAACGCGCCGCTCCTCCCCCGCCCCCGCCCTCTCGATCGCCGCGCGCGCCGGCCGACCACGGTCATGCCCACGGGCACAGCCATGGCGCCCCCGCGGCCAAGACGACGGGCGGCGGCGGCCGCATCGACGTCCCCGGCGTGAAGCACATCATCGCCGTGGCCTCGGGCAAGGGCGGCGTCGGCAAATCGACTACCGCGGTCAACCTCGCGCTGGGCCTTGCCGCCAACGGGATCTCGACCGGACTGCTCGACGCCGACATCTACGGCCCCTCGATGCCGCGCATGCTGGGCGTCACCGAGAAGCCCGAGTCGGCCGACGGCAAGATGCTGAAGCCGATCGAGAAGTACGGGCTCAAGACCATGTCGATCGGCTACATCGTGGCCGAGGACACGCCAATGATCTGGCGCGGCCCGATGGTGTCGAGCGCGCTCGAGCAGATGTTGCGCGACGTCCAGTGGGGCGATCTCGACGTGCTGGTGGTCGACATGCCGCCGGGCACCGGCGACGCCCAGCTCACGCTCGCCCAGCGCGTGGCGCTGGCCGGCGCCGTCATCGTCTCGACGCCGCAGGACATCGCGCTGGTCGATGCCCGCAAGGGCCTCAACATGTTCCGCAAGGTCGCCGTGCCGGTGCTCGGCATCGTCGAGAACATGAGCTACTTCCTCTGCCCCAAGTGCGGCGAGCGCTCTGAGATATTCGGCCATGGCGGTGCCCGCGAGGAGGCCGGCAAGCTGGGCGTGCCGTTCCTCGGAGAAATCCCGCTGCATCTCGACATCCGCACCACGTCCGACAGCGGCCATCCCATCGTGGTGTCGAAACCCGACAGCGCCCACGCCCAGGCCTACAAGAACATCGCCGGCCGCGTCTGGAAGCAGCTCTCCGCCAACCAGCGCGGCGCCCGCAAGGCCCCGAACATCGTGGTGCAGTAATTGCCGCAGTTCATGTCGTCCTGAGCGGCAGCGAAGGACCTTACCGACCGGCCAGACACGGACCTTTGCAATGGGGCCCCGCCAGTATTGGATTTACATCCTCGTCAGTGGCTCTGGCAACGCGATGTACATCGGCGTAACGAACGATCTCGAGCGCCGGATATGGGAACACCGGGACGGTCAGGGCAGTGAATTCGCCAGAAAATACCGGGCGAGTCCGCTGGTCTACGCCGAGGAATACGACAATCCGAACGACGCCATCGCACGAGAGAAGCAGCTGAAAGGCTGGCGTCGCGAGCGCAAGAACGAGCTGGTGCGGACGATCAATCCAGAATTTCGAGATCTGATGCCGAGCGAGTAACTGCCGTGAGGTCCTTCGCTGCGCTCAGGACGACAGGTAAACAGGACAGGAACCAAATTCTGTCGTCCTGAGCGCAGCGAAGGACTCACCGAGCGGCCATTCACGGACCTGCGATGACAGAAAATCTAGCCGCGCTGGCGGGTCTTTTTCGGACGCCAGCCGGGGCGCCATTTGTCGATCATGCCGTGGACGCCGATCATCGAGCCGGCGACCAGTTCGAGGGCGAGGAAACGGCGGTCCTCGACCCAGCCGGGGAGCTCGATGTTCAGCGCGAGATCGCGGCGGAAGCCGAACTGGTTGTAGTATTCGGGATCGCCGACCAGGACGATGCGGCTGTGGCCCAGCATGCGCGACTGCGCCATCGAATGCCACATCAGCGCCTTGCCGTAGCCAAGCCCGCGCAGTTCCGGGGCGATGGCGAGCGGGCCCAGCATGACCGCCGGCCACTTGTCGTTGATCAGGATCGGCCAGTTGCGGATCGAGGCCACCATCCTGTCCTTCTGGTCGATCGCCACGAAGCAGAGTTCGGGGATCGGCTTCACCCCCTCACGCAGGCGGTACACCGTCTTCTGCTGGCGGTCGGGACCGAAGGCCGCTTCGTTCATCTCCTCGACCGCTGCGCCGTCGCGCGAACGCTCGCGCAGCAGTCGCAGCCGGCCCGGGTCGCGAATCACGCCGCCTGTCCGAGAGCCGCCATCAGCTCGCGCCATTCGCGGGCGCTCAGGCCGCTCGACTTCTGGTCGACCTTCTCGCCCGCGAGCAGACGCTTCACGATGGCAAGGCCGGTCTTGGAAAGATGCGTGCCCCCCATGCGGTATTCGACGAAGGCGTCGTGGCTGATCGGGCACCAGCGCTTCAGCGTATCGAGCATCGTCTCGGCATAGACGCGGATCTCGTACTGCGCATGGGCATCGGCGCGCAGCGACAGGAAATGCATGAGGTTGTGGAGGTTCGTCTTCCAGTACCACTGCGTATAGAAGCCGAGCGACAGGTTCATGCGCGCCAGCTCGCGGGCGAGACCGGAACGCTCGGGATCGAGTGGCGCCCCGCCCTCGCCTTCGTTCAGCATCTCGAGATAGTGCTCATAGACCAGCTCGGCGTCCTGCTTCAGCAGGCTGAAGACGCGCTCGGCTTCCTTGCCTGCCAGCACCGCGTCGCGGCCCTGCCGGTTCATCGCGCTCTGGGCCGCGAGATGCTCGGGCTTGGGGACGTAGAACTCGTTGTCGAGGATCGAGTAGCGCGCGGAATATTCGTTCACGTTGGCGGTGCGATGGCGGATCCACTGCCGTGCCACGAAGATCGGCAGCTTCACGTGGTACTTGATCTCGCACATCTCGAACGGCGTCGTGTGGCGGTGCCGCATGAGATAGTTGATGAGGCCGCGATCCTCGCTCACCTTCTTTGTGCCGCGGCCGTAGCTGACGCGCGCGGCCTGCACCACGGCGGCATCGTCGCCCATATAGTCGACGACGCGGACGAAGCCGTGATCGAGCACGGGCAGCGCCCGGTAGAGGATCTCCTCCAGTGCCGGGGCGACGGGCCGCAGGGTCGGCTGGGTGCCGGCCCGTGCCTGGTCGATTTCAGCCTGCTGGTCGCTCGAGAGGGGCATCGGTTCGTTGTCCTTGTTTGCGCCGGACTTTATGGGCGCGGCGGACGCCGGGCCATGGGGAAATATCCGGCCCCGCGACTTGGAAATGAGGATCGCGGGACGCCTTCAAAAAGCCGGCGGAAGAGCTTATATAGGGGCTGTCGGGCAACCGACTATGGCGATAAACGCCGCGTGACATAAGCGTTTCGGACCCGGGGGCAGTACCCGGCGCCTCCACCATTCTTTCTCCGCCCCTGGGCGGAACCGATGGGGGCGAACCAGGATCGACGAGCGTGGTAAAGGCGCGGTTTTTGCCCGGTATGGTTCCGCCGTGACGGGCCATTCACAAGTGCTAACGATAACACCGTTACACTCGCTGCTGCCGCCTAAACAGCGGACGTAAGCGCGGTTCGGGGGGCACCGGGCAACAGAAGCCCCCCACTTTCTTCCTCAGGCCCCCCACTTTCTTTCTCGGCAATTGACGGCTATTGCCATCGTTGACTCTCCTGCATCGCAGGTCGATGCTTTCATGAAATTTCCGACAGGCCATGAACGATCGCTTTCACTATGACGCTCTCGTCGACGATGCGCTGCGCAGCGTCGTACGACGTGTGCTGACTCAGGTCGCGGAAACGGGGCTGCCGGGCTCGCACCATTTCTACATCAGCTTCCGCAGCACCGATCCCGACGTCGAGATGCCGGAGTATCTGCGCGCCAAGTATCCCGAAGAGATGACGATCGTCCTGCAGCATCAGTACTGGGACCTGATCATCGGCGACACGACCTTCGAGGTTACGGTCAGCTTCAACAAGCGCCAGGAGCGCATCAAGGTCCCGTTCGCCGCGCTTTCGGCGTTCGTCGATCCATCGGTACGCTTCGGCCTGCAGTTCGATCGCCGCGACAAGGCCACGGGAGACAAGATTTCCGCCGACAGGCCGGAGGGCGCTTCCGCACCGACGCCGCTGCCCGTACCGGAAAAGCGACCTCCGGTGCCCGGCCCAGAGGGTCAGGACACCGAGGTCGGGGGCGAGGCGGCGACCGCCGATGCGGCCAAGCCCGAGGACGCGGCCTCCAAGGTCGTCAAGCTCGACAGCTTCCGAAAGAAGTAGGTAGACGCCGCGGCCCGGCTGCGGCAGGAAACCGGCGCCCCGACAGGGTCGCCAGGAGAAGACGCATGCCCGAGTTCCAGTTCCAGGAGATGTTCCCGAGCCACGAGGACACCACGTCCTACCGCAAGCTCACCTCGGATTTCGTCGGTACCGCCAAATTCAACGGCCGTGATGTTCTCACGGTCGAGCCGGAGGCATTGACCACCCTGACGGCCGCGGCCTTCCACGACATCTCCCACCTGCTGCGACCGGGCCATCTTCAGCAGCTGCGCAACATCCTCGACGACGCCGAAGCTTCGGCCAACGACCGCTACGTGGCGCTGGAACTCCTGAAGAACGCCAACATCTCGGCCGGCGGCGTGCTGCCGATGTGCCAGGACACCGGCACCGCCATCGTCATGGGCAAGAAGGGCCAGGCGGTGTGGACCGGCGGCGGCGACGAGGCCGCGATCGCGCGGGGCGTCTACAAGACCTACACCGAGACCAACCTGCGCTATTCGCAGGTCTCGCCGCTGTCGATGTTCAAGGAAGTGCAGACCGGGACCAATCTGCCAGCGCAGATCGACATCTATGCGACCGACGGCGACGCCTACAAATTCCTGTTCGTCGCCAAGGGCGGCGGTTCGGCCAACAAGACCTACCTGCACCAGCAGACGCCGGCCGTGCTGAACGAGGCCTCGCTTCTCAAGTTCCTCGACACCCAGATCCGCACCTTGGGCACCGCCGCCTGCCCGCCCTACCACCTCGCCATCGTGGTCGGCGGTACATCGGCGGAGATGAACCTCAAGACGGTGAAGCTCGCCTCGACGCGCTACCTCGACGACCTGCCGGGCGAAGGCAACGACAAGGGCGTTGCCATCCGTGACCGCGAGATGGAGCAGAAGGTGCTCGAGCTCACGCGCCAGATGGGCATCGGCGCGCAGTTCGGCGGCAAGTATTTCTGCCACGACGTGCGCGTGATCCGCATCGCCCGCCACGGCGCCTCGGTGCCGATCGGCATCGGCGTCTCCTGCTCGGCCGACCGCCAGGCTGTCGGCAAGATCACGAAGGACGGCGTCTTCCTCGAGCAGCTCGAGCGCAATCCGGCGCAGTTCCTGCCCGAGATCGAGCCGGCGCAGCTTTCGGGCGCCGTCGTTTCGGTCGACCTCAACAAGGGCATGGCCCACACGCTGTCGGTGTTGACGAAGCATCCCGTGAAGACCCGCGTGAACCTGAGCGGTACGCTGATCGTGGCGCGCGATTCGGCGCACGCCAAGCTCAAGGAGCGGCTCGACCGCGGCGAGGGCCTGCCGGACTATTTCAAGCAGTTCCCGGTCTACTATGCCGGTCCGGCCAAGACGCCGACCGGCATGGCCTCCGGCTCGTTCGGCCCGACCACCGCCGGCCGCATGGACTCTTACGTCGACCTCTTCCAGGCCAATGGCGGCTCGATGGTCATGCTGGCCAAGGGCAACCGCAGCAAGCAGGTCGTCGACGCCTGCAAAAAGCACAAGGGCTTCTATCTCGGCTCGATCGGCGGCCCCGCGGCGATCCTGGCGCAGGACGTCATCAAGAAGGTCGAGGTGCTGGAGTATCCCGAGCTCGGCATGGAGGCGATCTGGCGCATCCAGGTCGAGAACTTCCCCGCCTTCATCATCACCGACGACAAGGGCAACGACTTCTTCAGCGACCTGAAGATCTGAAAGTCACGACTGCCGGTTGTCGATCCAGACGACGCCGGTGCGCGCGTCGATGACCTGCAGCCAGCTGCCGCGACAGCCCAGGATGCGGAAGCTGCCGGCCTCGCCGTCGAGCGTCGCCAGCTGCCGGCCGAGCGGACCCGGTCGATCATGGAGCCTGAGGGGCCCGTTCGCGCGGACCTCGACCCTGAGAAGGTCCGCCGGCACCCAGCCGTCGAAATGAGGGCTTTCCGGACGTGAGATCCGTGCCCAGCCACCCTGGCTGCCCGACATCGTGACAACGACCCGGCCTTGCAGCGTGCCGACCACGGCGGTCTCGCGCTTTGGCTCGGCCCCCACCGGCGCGGTCTCGCCCTGCGGCAGCAGCGCATAGGCCTCTGTCGGCGTGCACGAGCCGGCCTGTCCGGTGCTGGCGTCGACCGAGCGTTCGACCACGGCAAAGCCGGCAAGCACGGCGACCGTGCCGATCATGGCGCGAATCATCGTAGTCCCTCCCACACTGTTCCCGTCGGCTCCCCAGCCGCCGGCCCCTGCAACCCCGCCTCCGTTCTAGGATCGGGGTGCAGCCGCGTCGTGGCAGGGTTTGTAAGAATTGTTTCGCACCGTCCGACGTTCCACGTCGGCGGGCCGCTTCGCCGCGCTACACTGGCCGCCATGAACCTCGCCAAGCAGCACCTCGACGTCGGTCTTTTCTCCAACAGGCGCGACGAGCAACTCGCGTTCTGGCAGCACACGGTCGGCCTGCCCTACGACCATATGGGCAAGCTGGGCGGCGGCATGCAGCAGCATCGCCACCACATGAACGGCTCGATCCTGAAGATGAACCACGCGCGCGGGCCGCTGCCCGACACGCCACCGTCGGGCATCGTCGGCCTCGAGATCGCGCGCCAAGGGCTGGCGGCACCGCAGCCGCTCGCCGATCCGGACGGCAACAAGGTGACGCTGGTGCCGAAGGGCCTGGCCGGGGTCGAAGGGGTCGCCATCCTGCTCAGGGTCAACGACCCGGCCGCGCACGACCGGTTCTGGACGCAGGCGATGCAGTTCGAGCGCTTGGGCGAAGGTCGCTACCGTTGCGGCGACTCGCTGGTCGTGGTGTCAGAGCAGGGCAAGGTCGAGAGCGCCATCGGCCAGTGGCGCGGCCCCGGCTACCGCTACATTACCGTGCAGGTGTGGGATTGCCTGGCCGAATATGACGGCATCCTGGCGCGCGGCGGCGCCTCCGGCGGCGAGCCGCGCGTTCTGGGGGAGACGGTCCGCTATGCGTTCGTCTGCGATCCCGACGGCAATCACATCGAGATCAGCCAGCGCGCGTCGCTGACGGGCGGGACGCTCTAGCGTCCCGGCCCCCGTTACCTCTTCTTGCGGGCCTTGCGGGCCGCGTACCGGGCGTCACGAGCGGCCTTCTGCTCGGCCTCGCTCAGTACCGGCTTGGCGGCGGCCCGCCGGGCGGCACGCTCGGCCTCCTCGGCTTCCGCAACCGCTGCGGCTTCTGCAGCGGCCACTGCTGCGGCTTCCGCCGCTGCTGCGGCTACCGCGTCCGCCGCTTCCTTCGCGGCTGCGAGTTCCGCCGCGATGCGTGCGTCGTCCGCCTTCTTGGCGTCCCGGCGCTCGGTCTCGCGGGCCTCGCGGGCGGCCGCAATGGCGGCACGCTCGGCCTGCTTCTTGATCAGTTCCGGATCGTTGGCCTTGGCCTTGGCCTTGTCGAGCAAGGCCTGCTTGGCCGCCGCGGCGGTCGCAAGGCGATCGCCGAAATCCACGTTCCTGCCGCTCATGTCCTAGTCTTTACTCCGCCGCCGCAGCGGCCTGCTTCTTGGCGCGCTTGCGGTCCTCGGCATTGAGGAAACGCTTGCGCAGCCGGATCGATTTCGGGGTGATCTCGACGAGCTCGTCTTCTTCGATATACGCGATTGCCTGCTCGAGCGACATCTTCCGTGGCGGCGTGAGGCGGACGGCCTCGTCCTTGCCCGCTGCGCGGATGTTGGTGAGCTGCTTGCCCTTGAGGACGTTGACTTCGAGGTCGTTGCCGCGGCTGTGCTCGCCGATCACCATGCCCTGGTAGACGGGCACGCCGGGGTCGATGAACATCGGGCCGCGATCCTCGAGATTCCACATCGCGTACATCACCGCGTTGCCCGGGGCGTTGGCGATCAGCGCGCCGTTGCGCCGGCCGGCGATCGGCCCGCGATACGCGCCGTACTCGTGGAACAGGCGGTTCATCACGCCGGTACCGCGCGTGTCGGTCAGGAACTCGCCGTGATAGCCGATCAGGCCGCGCGACGGGGCGTAGAACACGAGGCGGGTCTTGCCGGCGCCCGACGGGCGCATGTCCTGCAGCTCGCCCTTGCGCAGCGAGATCTGCTCGACGACGGCGCCGGTATAGGCGTCGTCGACGTCGATCACGACTTCCTCGATCGGCTCCTGGCGCTGTCCCGTCGCCGGGTCGGTCTGGAACAGCACGCGCGGACGGCCGACCGCCAGCTCGAAGCCCTCGCGGCGCATCGTCTCGATCAGCACGCCGAGCTGGAGTTCGCCGCGACCGGCAACCTCGTAGGAGTCGGCGTTCTCGGTATCGCTGACGCGGATCGCGACGTTGCCCTCGCCCTCGCGCATCAACCGCGCGCGGATCATGCGGGTCGTGACCTTGTCGCCTTCGGTGCCGGCGAGCGGCGAGTCGTTCACCATGAAGGTCATGGCCAGCGTCGGCGGATCGACCGGTTGCGAGGCGATCGGCTCGGAGATCGTCAGATCGCCGATCGTGTCGGCCACGGTGGCGATCTTCATGCCGGCAACGGCCACGATGTCGCCGGCCTCGGCCGATTCGAGCGCCACGCGCTCGAGGCCGCGGAAGGCCAGAACGCGCGTGATGCGGGTCTGCTCCAGCTCCGTGCCGTCACGGCCCAGCGCCTTGACCATCGAATTGGGCTTGATCGAGCCCGACAGGATGCGGCCGGTCAGGATGCGGCCCAGGAAGTTGTCGGCCTCGAGCGTGGTCACCAGCATGCGGAACGCGGGATCGGGATCGACCTTCGGCGCCGGCACGTGCTTCACCACCAGATCGAACAACGGATTCATGTCCGTGTGCTCGGCCTCGAGCGAGGTCGCGGCCCAGCCCTGGCGGGCCGAGGCGAACAGCGTCGGGAAGTCGAGTTGCTCGTCGCTGGCTTCGAGCGCCGAGAACAGGTCGAACACCTCGTCATGCACCTCGTGGGCGCGGGCGTCGGAGCGGTCGACCTTGTTGATCAGGACGATGGGCTTCAGGCCGAGGCGCAGCGCCTTGCCCAGCACGAACTTGGTCTGCGGCAGCGGCCCTTCGGCCGCGTCGACCAGCAGGACCACGCCATCGACCATCGACAGGATGCGCTCGACCTCGCCGCCGAAGTCGGCGTGGCCGGGCGTGTCGACGATATTGATACGCGTGCCGTGCCATTCGACCGAGGTCGCCTTGGCCAGGATGGTGATTCCCCGTTCGCGTTCGAGGTCGTTCGAATCCATGGCGCGCTCGGCCACCTGCTGGTTGTCGCGGAACGTGCCGCTCTGCTTCAGCAGGCAATCGACCAGTGTGGTCTTGCCATGGTCGACGTGCGCGATGATCGCGACGTTACGGATTTCCATAATGATTTGTCCGGAGGGGTTGATTGGGCGCGCTTATACGCACGCTCTGTGACGGCGGCAAGGCGGCTGGAGGGGCGTCTTGCCGCTGCCCTGGCCCGCTGCCACAGTTCGGTCATGCGCAAACGCTCGGTCACCATCGACGGCCACCGCACCAGCATCTCGCTCGAAGATGCCTTCTGGACCGAGCTTTCAGCCCTCTCGCAGGACCGCGGCCTGTCGCTCAACGCCGTGGTGGCGGAGGTCGATCATGGCCGCGCCCCGGAGGGCGGCAACCTGTCGAGCGCGCTCCGGGTCTACGTGCTGAACGCATTGAAGAGACGCACGATCAGTCGAGCTTGAAGCCCTTGGCGCGCACGAATGCGCCGAAATCGGCCCGCTCCTGAACCGAATATTGCCGCGCCTTGTCTTCTGACCAGCCATAGGCCGGGTCCTCGCCGAATTTTTCGACGAAGCGCTGGGATTTGTAGGGCTGGGTTTCGTTGCGCCGGCGGTCATACGCCTCGACCTTCTCCCTGAGACCGGTTTCGTCGTAGCGGTCGCGATGAATCGACACATCGAGGCCCAGCCGCGGGCTCATCACGCCCTCGAAGGATGGCCAGCCGACGCCGAGCCCGGCCACCGGAAAAACATGCTGCGGCAGGCCCAGCACGTCGGAGACCTGTGCCGCGTGGTTGCGGATCTGGCTGATCGGGCAGGTCCCGAGGCCAACCCGGTCGGCGGCGGCGACGAAGGTGGCAAGCACGATGCCGGCATCGACGGCGGCATTGAAGAACGGGTCCAGATAGTCGTTCACGAAGGGCCGGCCGCGCCATTCGAACAACAGCCGGTGGCGGCGGTTGTTGCCGCAGAACACCAGCAGCGCCGGGCCGGCGGCGGCCCACGGGTTCTCCGGGATCAGGGCCTGCAGCTTCTCGCGCTGCGCCTTGTCGGTGACGATCACGATGTCGGCCTGCTGCAGGTCGCTCTTGGAAGGCGCCGACAGCGCCACGGCGCACAGCGTTTCCAGCAGCGCCGGGTCGAGCGGCTTGTCGGAGTAGCGCCGCACGACGCGGCGGTTGGCCATCTCGGTCAGGACCTCGACCCCCGTGGGGGCTTCGGTCAGCGCGGGCGCGGAACCGAACCGCGCCTTCAGCACGGCTTTCAGACGATCAAGCACGGGAACTCCTCAACGACCGAAGATATTGGGCAGGGGGATCGGGATATTGGGGATCAGCGAGCGCTGCTGGCCGGGCAGGATCTGCTGCTCGAGCTGCTGCAACTGCTGGGCGCCCGGCAGGGTGCTGGCCATCCCCGGCGGATCCTTGGCGGTGCCGCGCGAGACGTTGAGCGACGGCGAGGACATCGAGCCGCGCGCGGTCGTGACCAGGTAGGGCGCCGAGCCATCCTCGGAGATGTAGAAATTGACCGTGGTGTCGGTGGTCGAGGCGCCGAGATTGGTGCGGGTGGAGATCCGCGCCGTCGCGCGGTTGCCCTGGACGGTGAGGCCCTTGTCGGTGAGCACGCCGCCCGCGATGTCGATGTGCCCGCCGATCGGGCTGTCGTGGTTGACGAAGCGGTTGAGCACCAGCGAGATCGCGTTCAGCATGCTGGTGGGCGACATCCCGCGCTGGCCGACGGCGCCCAGCAGATTGCCCAGCGTCTGATCGATTACCGTGCTGGCCGCGCCGGCCGCCATCGAGCCCAGCATCTGCAGGGCCTTGTCGGCGCCGACGAAAATGTGCCCGCCGAGCTGGGCACCGCCCGCCATCGAGGCCCTGATCTGGTCGGCGGTCGCGCCGCGGCCGCGCAGCGTAATCCCGTTGGCGTTCAGCTTGCCGTCGATCGTCACCTTCACCGCGCCGCCGAACTGGTTGGTCCCGGAGGTGCTGCGCAGCATCTCGCCGAGGAGGATGTTGTTGGCGTCGCCCCTGAAATCCAGCGCGAGTGCCGGCTCGGTCGCGTTGACGGTTCCCGCGAGCGCCAGCGTCCCGCCATAGAGCGAGCCCTTGAAATGCTGCACCGTCAGCACGCCGTCCTTGAGCGAGGCCGCGAGGTCGGCATTGCCGATGCGCAGCGGCGAACTCACCAGTGTGGCGGCCACCAGCTTCAGGGAACCGTCGATGCTGCGCAGCGGCGCCGTGTCGATCGGTTTGGCGGCCGCCTGACCGCGTGCGGCCGGCCGCGCGGGTGCGCTCCCGCCGCCGCCGATCCGGTCGAGGTCGAGCACGTTGGCCCGCAGGTCGGCATTGATCACCGTGCGGCCGGTCAGACGGGCGTCGATCGACCCGTCGAGCGCCTGGCCGTTGAGCATCAGGTTGCCCTTGTAGGAGGCCGACTGCGGCGCCCCCTTGGAGGCCCCCGGCAGGGCCAGCGTGCCAGTCGCCTTCACGTTCTGGCCCATGGCGTTCACCGTGAGGTCGCGCAGGGTGAGCTGCTCGATCGTGCCGGCGACGCCACCGCTCGCGCTGACCGCGCCGAGACCGGCCGGCGCCGTGGTCCACGCGACCTTCAGGACGCGGGTCATATCGGGCGCCTCGAAGTTGAAGGCGATGTCGGGCCGCGGCTGGGGCGCCGAATAGTTGGCGACGGTGCCGCGCACCGCGAGCCGTCCGCCCCCCAGGTTGGAAATCTTGACGTCGTTCAGCCGCAGGGTGCTGCCCTGCAGCGCCACGTCGACATCGACGCCCTGGATCGTCTCCTTGTTGTAGATGACCTTGGCCACCTTGGCCTTGAGCCCGACCGATGGGCCGGCGACAGGCGGCCCCGCGGCCGACAGAGCGGCGGAAGAAGCCGCCGGCTTCGGCTGCGCCGAAACCGGGACCAGGAAGGAATCGAGGTCGAGCGTGTCGAGGTTGACGCTGGTCACGATCGACAGCGGCACGCTGAAGGTCACCGTCACGCCGCCGCTGCCCTTGAGATCGTCGAGTTCGAACACGGCGTCGCTCACCTGCACGTTGCCGCCGGTCGAGGACATCCGGCCCTTGAGACTGAGCTTCTGCAGCCGCGACGGCGGAACCGACGACAGGTCGACCGCAAGCCAGGAAAGCGTCTCGCGCAGCTTCGGCCCGACCAGGCTGAACTGGCCGGTGACGCCCGGCCGTGCGGGATCGCCGGTCAGGGTCGATTGCGCCTGCAGGACCATGTCGCCCGGCAGCGTGGCCGAGAGCTTCGGCACCGCGACGGCGCCTCCGCGGGCGTCGATCTCCACCACGACGTTGCGCACCGGCTGCTTGTGGTAGATCACCTCGCCGACCTCGAGCGCGAGCTTGGCGGTGAGGTCGCCCAGCAAGCTCTGCGACGTCAGCGCAGCTGTACCTGTACCAGCACCGGCGGCAGTCACCGGCGGCGCGGTGGGCGCTGCCGATCGCTCGATGGCGACCAGCCACCGGTCGAGGTCGAGCCTGGGCACCGCCACCCTGCCCTCGACCGCGAGCCTGGGCTTCAGCGTGACGGAAAGCGATCCGGAACCGCTGTCCTCGCCCAGCGCCATCTTGAAATCGCGCGCTGCGACGGCCGTCTGGGAAATGTCGATGCCGCCGTCGAAGCTGAACTTCCCGGCGAGCAGCGCCGGCAGGACCGGCTCGGGCTGGCCGGCGAGTTTGACCAGGGTACCGACGAAGGTCGTGAGCGATTCGGCCGAAGCCGACGCCATTCCGGACATTCTGGCGGCCGGGCCCAGCTCGCTCAGCGTGCCCTTGAAGCCGAGCCTGCCGCCGCCCGCCTGCAACGTGAGATCGGCCGTGTGGCCATTGCTGCCGCGCGCGCCGACGGCGAGGTCGAGCTTGAGCGGCGCCTCGTTGATCGTGGCACCTCCCGCCAGCGTGTAGGGTCCGTCGATCGAACCGACCGAGCCCGTGAAATTCGCCTTGTCCGCGACGACGGAAAGGCCCGCCTTCGAATCGCTGAAGATCAGCGTGCCGTTTTCGATGGTGAGCCGGCCGAGCGACAGGGGCCGCGGCGAGCTCGGCCTGGCGGCGGCAGGCCTGGCCTCGGCGACCGACGGCGCGAACTCCCAGTTCGGCTTACCCTCGGCATTGATCTCCAGCACGATCTTGGGCTCGACCAGCGTCACCTCGCCGACCTCGATCCTGCCGCCCAGAAGGGCCAGCAACGAGGGCTTCACGGTGACCGACTTCACCTCGACCATGTTGGCGTTCTTGGAGCCGGCCGCGTTGAAGAACTTCACGCCCGTGACCGAGACGGTCGGCGTGGGCAGCAGCGACAGCGAGATCGGCCCGTCGATCACCAGATCGCGGCCGGTCGCCGTCTTTACCTGCGAGACGATGAGCGGCTTGTAGGAATTGACGTCGATCAGGACCGGCAACGCCACGAGGGCAACGGCCAGCAGGGCTGCGAAGCCACCGCCGCCGATCAGGAGACGCTTGCGGGTGGTTGGTGTCATGGCTGGGCTCCCCGGTCCGGCTGATGCCAAGACTAGCGCATCGGTGCCGAGCGCGGCATAGAGAAATCCATGACCGACATCGTCAACCTGCGACACGCCCGCAAGGCCAAGGCGAAACGGGAACGCGAGGCGGAAGCCGACGCCAACCGCCGCCGCTTCGGCCGCACGCGCGCGGAGAAAGACACGGACAAGGACACCGCCGACCGCGCCGTTCGTCTCATCGACGGCAAGCGGCTGGATTCAGAGAAGAAAGACTAGCACTTTCTTGTCGTCCTGAGCGCAGCGAAGGACCTCACGCCAGCCACGGAGTACGCTGGTCGTTCAGCTAGGTCCTTCGCTGCGCTCAGGACGACCTAAGGGCCGTTAACGCGCCGGGCGGTTGATCGCCAGACGCTCGAAGAAGGTGCGTGTGTTCTGGTCCGCCCCCGGTCCCGCCACCGCGCGCACGTTGGTGAGCTCGAGACGCCGGCCGCTGTCAGCGTCGATCAGCACGGGCTCCAGTGGCCGGTCGTCGGCGCGATCCACGAGGTCCATGGGCTTGCCGTCGCGTGCGGCCGCGCCGAAGCGGTCGCCCCATTGCTTCAGGCCGACGATCACGGTGAACAGCGCCGCGCCCTTCTCGGTGAGGCGGTATTCGTGGCGCAACGGACGCTGGCGATAGGCGGTCTTGCGGAAGACTCCGGCCTCCACGAGTTTCTTCAGCCGCGCGGTGAGCACGTTGCGCGCAATGCCGAGGTTCTCCTGGAAGTCGTCGAAGCGGCGCACGCCGTAGAAGGCATCGCGCACGATGAGCAGCGTCCAAGGTTCGCCGACGACGTCGAGCGCCGAGGCGATCGAACAATTCATCTGCTCATAGGAGGTGCGCCGCATCCCGAAAGTATAGGGCGGCACGCGCACGGCGCAATCTGGGGACACGGGTCGGCCGCGCAAAAGCAAAACGCCCGGGTCTTTCGACCCGGGCGTCCGCTTTTTCGTCTCGGTGAGTCAGGCTAGTCGCGCGACTGACCCAGGAAGCTCATGAGGAACTGGAACAGGTTCACGAAGTCCAGGTAGAGGCTCAGTGCGCCGAACACGGCGACCTTTTCGATCATGTCCGTGCCCCAGGCCTCGGAATACTGCTCCTTGATCCTCTGGGTGTCGTAGGCGATCAGGCCCGAGAAGATCAGCACGCCCGCGGCGGAGATGATGAAGCTCATCGTGCCCGACGGCCAGATCATGTTGACGAGACCGGCCAGGATCAGGCCGACGACGCCCATGAACAGGAACTTGCCCATCGCCGTCATGTCGCGCTTCGTCGTGTAGCCGTAGAGGCTGAGCGCGCCGAACGCGGCGGCCGTCACGAAGAAAGTGCGCGCGACGCTGGCGCCGGTGTAACGGAACAGCACCAGTGACAGGCTGACGCCCATCAGCGCGGTGACCGTCCAGTAGACCGCCTGTACCGCAGCGGTGCTCATCTGAGCCGCCCGGAACGAGACGAACAGAAGCAGGCCGAGCGGAGCGAAGATCGCAACCCACCCCAGCATGTTCAGGCCGACGACGCGGCCCGCCTGAAGCTGGAAGAACAAGCCGGCGAGTTCCGGCGAGCTGAACAGGCCGAAGGCCACGATGCCCGACAGAGCGAGCCCCGAAGCCATGTAGTTGTACACACGCACCATGTGGGCGCGCAGACCGACATCAAACGACGCCTGGTCGGCGACTGTGCCGGCGCGATTGAAGGTGCCGAAGTTCGGATTTACCATTTGGTTTCAAGCCTCCAAGGGGGCCTCGTTTTGCCGAGCCCCTTCGACGGGTAATCTGGGGTCGCAGCGCGACTGAATCAATAGCCAAGACGCAGTGCGAGATTCCAATTTGGACCCGCCCCCGGGAACGATTACGTCACTCGTTGCGCAACAAGGCAAGCGGCCGCTGCCGTAATGCCGCCAGGGTTCCCGCAAGGCCGAAAGCCAGCGTGAGCGCCATAGCCCCCACGGCGACCGCCACCGCGACCGTCGGCAGGAACGTCCATTCCAGATTCATGAGGCGGCGCACGACCAGATAGGCAGCCAGCGTGCCGACGCCCAGGGCCGCCGTGGCGGTGGCCAGACCGAGGAAGGCGAATTCCCAGGCGAAGGTCCCGGCGATGCGGGCCCGGGTGGCGCCCAGCACCTTCATGACCACCGCCTCGTGGACGCGGCGTCGCTGGGTGGCAAGCATGGCGCCCGCCAGCACCAGCACCCCGGCCAGGATGCTGAGAAAACCGATTACGCGGGTCGCCAGCCCGATATTGCCCAGCACACCGGCCGCCGTCTCGATGGCGTCGCGGATCCGGACGACCGTGACGTTGGGGAACTGGTCGGTGACCGCCTTGAAGATCGCGTCCTCCGCCTCGGGCGTCGATTTCACGGTGGCCAGGAAGGTGTGCGGCGCCTTGTCGAGCGTGCCGGGCGAATAGACGAACACGAAATTGATCGCCAGCGTCGTCCACTCGATGCGGCGCAGGGAGGCGATCCTGGCCTCGATGTCGCGGCCCAGGATGTTCACGGTAATGGAGTCGCCCACCCCCAGCCCGAACTGGTTCGCCAGGTTCTCGTCGAAGGAGATGAGCTGGGGCCCGCGATAGTCGGCCGGCCACCATTCGCCGGCGACGATGCGCGAGCCCTCGGGCGGCGTCGCCGAATAGGTCACGCCGCGGTCGCCCTCGACCGCCCAGCGCGCATCGGACGGCACCGCGACCTCGGCGATCGGCTTGCCGCCGATCTTGACGATGCGCCCGCGCAGCGACGGCACCTTGTCGAGCGGGCCAGCGCCGGGGATGGCGGCGAGGGCCTTCTCGAAGGCCGGCATCTGGCTCGACTGGATGTCGACGAAGAAGAAGGCCGGGGCATCGCCCGGAATGCGTTGCGTCAGCTGTTCGCGCAGATTGCCCTCGATCAGCGCCGTGGCCACCAGCACGGTGAGGCCGAGCCCCAGCGACAGCATGACGATGGGCGTCGGCGCACCGGGGCGGTGCAGGTTGGCGAGGGCCAGCCGGAGCGCCGCGAACCTGGGCTTGCCGATCCGGGCGGCGCCCAGCATCAGCAGCCGCGCCAATAGAGGGAAGGCGATGAAGGCGCCGACCGAACCCAACACGAAATAGGCCGCGATCCGGCGGCTGTCGGCGGTGAAGATCGTGAAACCCGCCAGCGCGACTGCGGCCGCGCCCAGCACGAGCGCGTCGCGCCAGGCCAGCCGGCCGCCCTGCTGGACCACGGCGCCGCGCATCAGCGTCGCCGCCGAGACGCTGCGGGCGCGCATCAGCGGCACCAGCGCGAACAGGAGCGAGACCAGAAGGCCGAACCCGGCGGCGGTCGCGAGCGGCGCGGCATAGATCGCGACCCGTGCGCGGACCGGCAGCACGTCGGCAATTGCCGACTGGGCCACGAACGGCAGCACCGCGCCGATCACCAGCCCGATGCCGACGCCCAGCGCCGTGAGGGCGGCGAGCTGGATGAAGTATGTGGTGAAGACCAGCCGTTCCGGCGCGCCCAGGCACTTCAGCGTGGCGATGGTGCGCAGCCGGGCCGTCAGGAAGCTCGAGACGGCGTTGCCCACGCCGACGCCGCCCACGAGCAGCGAGGCGAGGCCGGTCAGGCCGATGAACTGCGTGAGGCGATCGAGCCAGAAGCGGATGCCGCCGCCGGCGTCGTCGAGGCCCCTCACCCGCCAGCCGGCATCGGGAAAGCGGGCCTTCAGCGCCGCGATGACCGCGCGATCCGACCGGCCCGGCGGCAGGCGCAGGCGATATTCCCAGGTGAGCAGGCTGCCAGGCTGCACGAGCCCCGATTCGACCACGGCATCGAAGGGAATCATGAGCCGGGGCCCGAGGCTCGCGAACGCGTTGAGCCCGCGATCGGGTTCACGCGCGATGATGCCGCGCACCTCGACCGCCACGTCGCCGATCCGCACCATGTCGCCCGGCGCCATGTTCATGCGGCGCAGCGCCGACTCCTCGACCGCGGCGCCCCATATTCCGTCGCGCTTGCCCATCGCATTGGCCAGCGTGCCGCCGTCCGCCAGGTCCACGGTGCCATAGAGCGGATAGGCCGGTTCGACCGCCTTGAGCTGCACGAGCGTCGGCCGGCCATCTGCCTTGGTCGGTCGCGCCATGGCCCGGCTGTCGAGCCAGCGCACGAGCTGGCCCTGCTCGCGCATGAACGCCATCTGCTCGGGCGTCGCCTCGCGATAGAGCAGCGAGATCGCCACGTCGCCGCCCAGGATCTCGCGCGCATCGGTGCGCAGACCCTCCTCGACGGCGCGGCTGAACGACAGGATCGCCGCGATGGCGCCGACACCCAGCGCCAGGCAGGCGATGAACAGCCGGAAGCCGCCGAGACCGCTGCGCATCTCGCGGCGGGCGAGGCGAAAGGCGAGGCTCATGGCTCGACGATCACTGTGCGGCGAGCACGGACCGCATGCGGTCGTCGGCGACCAGCAGGCCGTCGGCGATACGCAGCACCCGGTCGCAGCGCTCCGCGAGGCCCATGTCGTGGGTGATCAGGATCAGGGTCGTGTTGTCGGTGCGGGCAACCTCGAACAGGAGGTCCATCACCTGCCGGCCCGTCGCACCGTCGAGATTGCCGGTCGGCTCGTCGGCCAGCATCAGCTTGGGCCGACCGACGAAGGCGCGGGCGACCGCCACGCGCTGCTGCTCGCCGCCGGAAAGCTGCGCAGGATAGTGACCGATGCGATGGCCGAGCCCGACACGCTTCAGCGCGGCTTCCGCCAGCTCGAACGCATCGGAGCGGCCGGCGAATTCCAGCGGCAGCGCGACATTCTCATGCGCCGTCATGGTGGGAATGAGATGGAAGCCCTGGAAAACGATGCCGATGTGGTCGCGGCGCAGCCGCGCCCGGTCGTCGTCGCCCATGGGCCCGAGATCCTTGCCGGCGACCTCGACCCGGCCCGACGTCGCCCGCTCCAGCCCGCCTGCCACCATCATCAGGCTCGACTTGCCGGCACCCGAAGGCCCCACCACCGCCGCAATCTCGCCAGCTGCAATGTCGAGAGTGACGCCACGCAGGATATTGACCGTGCCGGCATCACTTGCCATGTCGAGATGCACGTCGGTCAAGCGGACGATGGGCAAACGGACGACGGGATGCGGCTCGGCCAAGCGGGCTCCTGGGACAGGCGGAGAATGAAACTGCAAGCTCGATATGGTGGTTTTACGGCGACGGTCAATTCATGGATCGCCGCATTCGGGGCGCTGATCCTGTGCGTTACGACCGCAATCGCGCCCACGACTGCCCATGCACAAACCGGGCAAACGGGGGCCGAGCCGGTCAAGCTCGCGATCCTGGGCGACAGCCTGGCCGCCGGTTACGGGCTGGCACCGGCCCAGGCTTTTCCGACCCGGCTGCAGGCGGCCCTGAAAGACAAAGGCCGCACCGTAACCGTCATCAATCACGGCGTTTCCGGCGACACGACGGCGGGCGGGTTGGAACGGATCGACTGGATGATGGCCGACAAGCCCGACATCGTGATGGTCGAGCTGGGCGGCAACGACATGCTGCGGGCCCTCGATCCGGCGAGCACGGAGAAGAATCTCGACGCCATCATCGCCAGGCTGAAACAGGCCGGTGCCACGGTGTGGCTGGTCGGCATGATGGCACCGCGCAACTTCGGCGCCGAGTACGTCCAGCAGTTCGACGGCCTGTTCAAGAAACTCGCCGACAAGCACGGCGTGCCGCTCTATCCCTTCTTCCTCGATGGCGTGGCGCAGGATCCCGCGCTCAACCAGCCCGACGGCATCCATCCCAACGCCAAAGGCGTCGACATCCTGGTCGAGCGCATCCTGCCCTTCGTGACCAAGAATCTCGACGATGCCGCGTCTGTTCGTCGCCCTGCCCGTCCCTGACCAGATCGCCGAGGAGCTGTCGGCGCTGCAGTCGGGCGTGCCCGACGCGCGCTGGGTGCCGGCCGAGAACCTCCATGTCACCCTGTGCTTCGCCGGGGAGATTCAGGGCGGCACGATGCGCGACTTCGAGGAAGAGCTGGCCGACATCGCGGGGCCGCCGTTTTCGATCGCGATCGCCGGCGTCGACCAGTTCAGCAGCGGCAAGCAGCCGCGCGCCCTCGTGGCAATCGTCGAGCGCAGCGAGCGCCTCGACTGGCTGCAGCAGAAGGTCACGACCGTGGCGCGCAACTGCGGCATCGAGGTCGACCGTCGCAAGTACCGCCCGCACGTCACCCTGGCGCGCTTCCCCGCGGGCGGCGAGACCGGCCATCACATCGCGCAGTTCATGGCGAGCCACGGCACGTTCCGCCCCGAGCCCTGGGTGGCCGAACACTTCACGCTCTTTTCGAGCCGCACCGGCCGCGGCGGGCCGATCTATACGGCCGAAGCGGAGTATCGGCTGACGTTTTGACCATGAAAGAGGGAAAGGTCCCTCACTTCGTTCGGGATGACATCTTTTCTTGCATCGGCGCACTGCGCCAATCTCAACAATATTGTCATCCCGAACGAAGTGAGGGACCCTTCGCTTTCTCTCCTCACACGAACGTCAGCAGCCGGCGCGGGTTGCCGACCAGGATCGCGTCGATCTCGGCCTCGCTGTAGCCGCGCTTCTGCATCATCGGCACGACGTTGCGGAAGATGTGGCCATAGCCGTGGCCGCCGAAGCTGGCGAGGCGGGTGCGGTAGCAGATGTCGTGGCTGATCACGACGCGTTCGAGATGACCGGCCTCGATCAGCGCGCGGATCAGCTTGAGCCGCGTCGCGTCGTTGGGCATGTCGATATCGCTCAGGCCGTAATAGCTCGATTCCTGGCCGAACAGGTCGAACTCGACCGTCACGCCGGAGTCGGCCAGCTTCAGCAGGCGCGGCTCGTCGAAGACGGTGCGGTCGATGTGGCTGATGACGATGCGTTCGGTCGGAAAGCCGGCCGCCTTGGCGAAGTCGGCGATCTCCTGCGGCTGGTCGGGATCGCGGCCGGGATGGACGTTGATCGCGGCGCCGGTCTCGCTCGCGGCGATGAAGGCGCCCTGCATCACGCGCTTCTCGGTATCGGTCCAGGGTGACTGGCAGCCGATCTCGCCGATCATGCCGGCGCACACATCGGTGCCCCAGGCACCGATGTGGATCTGGCCGATCATCTCGGCGGCAAAGTCGTCGACCGTGCGGTTATGGTTCTTCGGGTCCTGATAGTCGTTCACGTAGTAGCCGCAGCCCATCACCAGATGCACGCCGGTGCCGGCCGCGATGCGGCGCAGGCCGTTGGGGTCGGGCGAGAGGCCGCCGCAGGACAGCTCGACGATGGCATCGCCACCCTCGTGCTTCATCATCGCCACCTCGCGGGTGGCGATGTCCTCGAGGTCGAGCATGTACTTGCGGCCCGCGCGCTTGAGGCCGCGGCCGTAGTTGATCTGCCAGACGTTGTCCAAAGTGATCTCGGGGCCGAGATCGTTGTCGGAGCGCGTCCCGGGCGGGCGGATGTCGCAGAGCACGTGTTCGTGCATCAACGTGCGCCCCAGTTTCTCGGGCTCGATCGGCCCGAGAACGGTCTGGATTTTTCCCTTCAGGTCCGGACGGCTCATTGCGGCTCCAGCTTGGCGGCCTCGACCACCTTCTTCCACTTCGCGTATTCCGCGGTCATGTGCTTGGAGAGGTCCTCCGAGGAGCCGCCGAGCTCGGCAGCGCCGGCGTCGCGGATCCTCTTGATGACGTCGGGCGATTTGGAGGCCTTCACCATCTCGTCGGAAAGCTTCTTCACGATCTCCGGCGGCGTGCCGGCCGGCGCGGCCACGTACCACCACGGCGCCGCATCGAAGCCCGCGAACCCCTGCTCGGCGATCGTCGGCACCTCCGGTAAGGCGAACCAGCGCTTGCCCGAGCTGACGCCCAGCGCCCGAAGCGTGCCCGACTGGATGTGCGGCAGGTAGGGCGGCAGGTTGTCCATCGTGCTGGGGATGTGCCCGGCCAGCAGATCCTTCAGCACCAGCGAGCTGCCGCGATAGACGACATGCTCGACCTTGAAGCCGGCCAGCGACTGAAAATATTCCATGGCGAGGTGGCCGGTGCCGCCGACCGCCGGCGAGCCGAAGCTCACCTTGTTGGGTCCCTGCTTCTTGCAATACTCGACATACTCCATCGCGGTCTTGACCGGCATGTCGGGGTGCACTGCGAGCACGTTGGCGACCTCACCGAACAGCGCCACCGGGGCGAAGCTCTTCACGCTGTCGTACGGCATGGTCTTGTAGAGAAACTGGTTGGTGACGGCGGTGCCCACCGTGCCCAGCAGCAGCGTGTAGCCGTCGGCCGGCGATTTGGCGACGATCTCGGCACCGACATTGCCGCCGGCGCCGCTCTTGTTGTCGACCACCACGGTCTGGCCCCAGACCTCCGTCAGGTGCTGGGCGGCGATACGGCCCAGCAGGTCGGTGGTGCCGCCCGGGGCGAACGGAACGACCACACGGATCTGCTTGTTGGGGTAGGTCGACTGCGCCCAGCCATGGCGGGCCAGCATCGGGGTGGCGAGAGGGACGGCGACGGCGCCCGCGATGAGGCTGCGGCGCCCGATCATCCTGGCGATTGTCTTATTGGTCATGGCGAAGCTCCCTGATTTCAGGCGACTATATCGCCCGGCAATTGGGAGTTAAATGTGACCGCAGCATTGATTGGTTACACGGACCGCATCTCGGTACGGAGCGGCGAGAAAATCGCCTTCAAGGTCTCGAGCGCGGGACCGAACCCCTATCACGCTACCCTGGTCCGCATCGTGCGCGGCGATCCCAACCCCGGCGGACCACCGCCCCGGTTCGAGGACCTGTCCGAGCTGTTCGACGGCCGGTTCGCCTCGCGCGTCCAGCACGCCTGGCCCGGCTCCTACGGGCTCGTCGAGGCGGCGAAGGAGTCGAGGCTGCCGGCTACCCTCCAGGTGGAGGCCCTGATCTGGCCGACCCTGCCCGAGGACGGACCGCAGACCGTGATCTCGCGCCGCGATCCGGCCACCGGCGCAGGCTTCGCGCTGGTGCTGACACCCGAAGGCATGGCGCTGGAAAGTGGCACGGATCGCGTCGTCGTGGGCAAGAAGCTGCGGGCGCGCATCTGGTACCGCGTGTGGGCCAGCGCCGATCCCGAGACCGGCATCCTGCGCGTCGGCCAGCAGCCGCTGGTGCGTGCCTTCGCGACCGACGACGAGGGCGAGGCAAGCGGCAAGGCATCCGCCCCGGCGCTGGAAGCGGCGGCGCCCGCGATGATCGGCGCGGAGGCCGCGACCGACCGGCCGGCGCGGCGCTGCTTCAACGGCAAGATCGAGGCGCCGCGCATCGTGGGTCTCGCCGCCTGGGACTTCACCCGCCGCATGGACTCGATGGAAATCGAGGATACCGGCGCCAACGGGCTGCACGGCAGGCTGGTCAACCTGCCCACCCGCGCCATGAAGGGATCGGCCTGGACCGGCACTGAGCGCGACTGGCGCCGCGCGCCGCATCATTACGCCGCCATCCATTTTCACGACGACGACCTGCACGATTGCGGCTGGCTCGACGATTTCAGCCTGACCATCCCGAAGGAAATGAAGAGCGGCATCTACGGCATGCAGCTCTCCTGCGGGAGCCACCGCGACATCATCCCGTTCTTCGTGCGGCCGCAGGTCGGCAAGCCCCAGGCCAAGGTCTGCTACCTCGCCTCGACCTTCACCTATCAGGTCTATTCCAACTTCTCGCGCGGCATGTACGACGACGCCTTCCGCCAGCGCGTCGCCGACTGGAAGGCCTATCCGCACAATCCCGACGACCATGGCGATTACGGGCTCTCGACCTACAATCACCACCGCGACGGCTCGGGCGTGGCCTATTCCTCGCGGCTGCGGCCGCTGCTGACCTGGCGGCCGAATTTTCTCAGCTTCAACGACGAAGCGGGCTCGGGCCTGCGCCACCTGCCGGCCGACACGCACCTCACCGGCTGGCTCGACCGCATGGGCGTGGCCTTCGACGTGATCACCGACCACGATCTCGACGAGAAGGGAGTGGAGCTGCTCGCCTCTTACAAGGTCGTGCTGACCGGCTCGCATCCGGAATACCACACCGAGGGTACGCTCGACGCGCTGCAGGCCTACACCGAGACGGGCGGCCGGCTGATGTATCTCGGCGGCAACGGTTTCTACTGGCGGGTGGCGTTGTCGCCCAAGGTACCGGGCGCCATCGAAGTGAGGCGGACCGAGGGCGGCATCCGCACCTGGGCCGCCGAACCCGGCGAGTATTATCACGCGTTCGACGGCGCCTATGGCGGCCTGTGGCGCCGCTCGGACCGCCCGCCGAATCTCCTCTGCGGCATCGGCTTCTCGAGCCAGGGCACCTTCGTGGGCGATTCCTACCGGCAATCGCCGGCGGCGCGCGACAACACACACGCCTGGGTGTTCGAGGGCGTGAAGGACCAGCTGTTCGGCGGCTACGGCTTCTCGGGCGGCGGCGCCGCGGGCTTCGAACTCGACCGGCTCGACCACCGGCTGGGCAGTCCGCTCAACGCCGTGGTGCTGGCCTCGTCGGAAGGGCACGACCGCAGAAACTTCGTTGTGGTCCACGAGGAGCGGCTGGGCTTCACCACCACGATCCCCGGTCAGACGCTGGAGCAGCTGATCCGCGCCGACATGACCTACATCGAGAAGCCCAAAGGAGGTGCGGTGTTCTCGGTCGGCTCGATCACCTATTGCGGCAGCCTGCCCCACAACAAGTTCGACAACGACGTGTCGCGGCTTACCTTCAATGTGGTGAACCGCTTCGGCGAGCTCGGCCTCAAATGGCCTTTTTGACCTTGGGCGTCAGCCGGGCGAGCAGGCCACGGCTGGCGGCTTCGATCATGCCGATGGCGCGTTCGTAATCGTCGGCGGTGCCGCCGAACGGGTCGGGAATGTCGAGGATGCCGAGCGGCGGGGCGTAGCTCATCAGCAGCTGCGGCTTGTCGGCCAGTTCGCGCGGCGCCAGCCAGCGCAGCTCGACGAGATGGCCGCGCGTCATCGCCAGCACATGGTCGAAGTGTTTGATGTCCTCGGCGGTCACCTGGCGGGCCCGGATGCCGGCGATGTCGTAGCCGCGTGCCGCCGCCGCATCGATGGCGGCCAGGGTCGGCGGTTGCCCGATGTGGCTGGTACCGATGGCGGCGGAATCGATCTCGAAAGCGTCGGCCAGCCCCGCCTTCGTGGCCAGCGCGCGGAACACGCCTTCGGCCGTCGGCGAGCGGCAGAGGTTTGCGGTGCAGACGAACAGGATACCAATGGTCATGGCCGCGGACCCTAGCACGGCGCTAGATTGGCGGCATGCACCAGGATTTCTTCCCGCCCGGCATCGCCGTGCTGACCGGCGCCGGCATCTCCAAGGAAAGCGGAATCGACACCTTTCGCGACGCCGATGGGCTCTGGAACCGCGTCAATCTCGAGGAGGTCGCGACCCTGGAAGCCTGGCACAGCGACAAGAAGAAGGTGCTCGACTTCTACAACGAGACACGCGGCATGTTCCGCGCGGCCGGCATTCACCCGAACGACGCCCACAAGGCGCTGGCCCGGCTCGAACGCGAATATGACGGCGAGGTGACGATCATCACCCAGAACATCGACCCGCTGCACGAGCTGGCCGGGTCGAAGCGGGTGATCCACATGCATGGCCGCGACGGCGAAATCCGCTGCATGGAATGCAAGACGGTATTCGAGTCCGACCAGGATCTGACCACGGCTTCGGTGTGCCCGCACTGCAACGCGGTGGGCGAGCTGCGCCCCAACATCGTGTGGTTCGGCGAGATGCCGATGCATCTCGAGGAGATCCACGAGGTGCTGGAGCGTTGCGGCCTCTTCCTGGCGATCGGCACATCGGGCGAGGTCTATCCGGCGGCCGGCTTCGTGCTGCATGTGCGCCGCCACACGCCGCGCGCCCGCACGGTCGAGCTCAACCTCGAGCCGACCGACAGCAAGAGCCTGTTCCATGAGCACATCTACGGCCCCGCGACGCAGACCGTGCCGCCCTATGTCACGCGCGTGCTGACGCAGGGCTGGCGATAAGAAGAGAAGACGAGACGGAGGAAGACATGCCCGACATGACCCACGACATCAACGAAGGGCCGCACGGCGCGCACCACATCGCCGCCGATGTCCACGGCCAGAACTTCTATGCGATCGACCGCCAGTTCCAGGACCTGATGGGGCTCTACATGGAGCCTGGCCTGCTCCGGCAGATGACGCCGCATTTCGAGCGCCTGGGCGGGCTGGCCGGCGGCCGGCTCAACGAGCTGGCGATGATCGCTGACCGCAACGTCCCGGTGCTGCAGCCACGCGACCGCTTCGGCCGCGACGAAGACTGGATCGACTACCACCCCGCCTATCGCGAGATGGAGAAGATCGCCTACGAGGAATTCGGCATGCACGCGATGAGCCATCGCGCCGGCGTGCTCGGTATGGCGGAGCCCGCCCATCCGCTGGTGAAGTACGCCTTCACCTATCTCTTCGTGCAAGGCGAGTTCGGCCTGATGTGCCCGGTGTCGATGTCCGACACGTCGAACTTCACGATGAAGACCCACGCCTCGCCCGAGCTCAAGCGCCTGCTGATGGACCGGCTGCTGAGCCAGGACCCGGCAGACATGATGAAGGGCGCGCAGCTCATGACCGAGAAGGCCGGCGGCTCCGACGTCGGCGCGCTGGAGACCGAGGCCGAGCGCGTCGGTGTCGGCGCCGACGGCGTCGAGCGCTGGAAGATCTACGGTCAGAAGTGGTTCTGCAGCCATGCCGATGCCGACCTGGCGTTGATCCTCGCCCGCCCGCGCGGCGCGGCGGCGGGCACCCGGGGTCTCGCCATGTTCGCTTTGCCGCGGCGCCTCGAGGACGGCTCGCGCAACAGCTACCGGATCGTGCGCCTGAAGGACAAGCTCGGCACGCGCTCCATGGCGTCGGGCGAGATCGTGCTCGACGGCGCCACGGCCTATCTGGTCGGCGACGTTAAGAGCGGCTTCAAGCAGATGATGAGCCAGGTCAACCTGTCGCGACTGAGCCATGGCGTGCGCGCCGCCTCGATGATGCGCCGCTGCCTCAACGAGGCGCTGGCCGCGGCGCGCGGCCGCCGCGCCTTCGGCAAACCCACGTCGGACTATCCGCTGCTGCGCCGCCAACTCATGAAGATCATGCTGCCGACCGAGCAGGCGCTGTCGATGTTCGCCTTCTCTGCCGACGCGATGGGCCGCGCCGAAGGCCATGATGGGAAGGGGGGCGACAAGGACGCCGCGAACCTGCTGCGCATCCTGACGCCGGTCTACAAGTTCCGCGCCTGCCGCGACAACATCCCGGTCGCCAGCGCCGCCCTCGAGGTCCGCGGCGGCATCGGCTACATCGAGGAATGGGTGACCCCTCGCCTTGTGCGCGACGCACAGATCGGCACGATCTGGGAGGGCACCTCCAACATCAACGCGCTCGACGTGGTGCAGCGCGCCGTCGGCAAGTCGGGCGGCCACAAGACGCTCTCGGCCGCGCTGAAGGCAAAGTACGAGCCGAGCGGCGCCCTGCCCGGCCAGTACAAGGGCCTGCTGGGCGCCACGCTCGACCGGGTCGAACGCTTCGTCGAAGCGGTGGCCGCCGATCCCAAACAGGAGAAGCGCTCCCGCCTCGCCGCCGGCGCGCTCTATCACGCGACCACCGCCGCGCTGCTGGCCTGGGAAGGTGCAACGTTGGGCGCCGAAGGCGGCGACGCCCGCCGCCTGCTCCTGTCACGCCTCGTCATCGAGCACCGCCTGGCGCCGCAGGATCCGCTGTCGCTCGGCGAGTCCAGCTGGGAGGAAGAAGCCATCAACCTCCTCCTCGACGACGCCCCGGTGCCGCTCGCGAAGGCGGCGGCACTCGCAACTGCCTAGCAGCAAAGGTCCCTCGCTGCGCTCGGGATGACAACTTTTTCTTAATGGATTGCGTGCGCTAACAACCCATAATTGTCATCTCGAGCGCAGCGAGGGACCTTTGGCAACCGATGTTCACCTACTACGTCTACATACTGACGAACGTTAAGCGGAACGTGATGTACATCGGCGTCACGAACGACCTCGGCAAGCGCGTCGCCGAGCATCGCGCCGGCGCAGGCGGTGCCTTCACGCGGCAGTATCGCGTGCATACGTTGGTCTATGCCGAGGAATATCAGCAGATCGAAGAAGCCATCGCGCGCGAGAAACAGATCAAGGGATGGCGACGGTCGAAGAAGGACGCGTTGGTCGGGGCGGCCAATCCGGCTTGGGCAGATTTGCTGGATGCGGACTTTAGCAAAGGTCCCTCGCTACGCTCGGGATGACAATTGTGGGGTTGCCAGAGGGGTGCGTCCGCAACCGATACTTGGCACGTCATTGATCAAACCAAAATTGTCATCCCGAGCGTAGCGAGGGTGTGGATTCAAGTTTGAAGTGCAACAGTTGAGCAATGAATACCTCGGCCGGTGTCTTGAACCCAAGGCATTTGCGCGGGGTGTTGTTGTAGGCGGCGATGCAAGCTTGGAGAGCCTTGTCGTCGAGTGTGTTCAGGTTGGTTTTGCGGGGCAGGAAGCGCCGCAGGCGGCCGATGGCATTCTCGACGGCGCCCTTTTGCCAGGGGCTGTAGGGATCACAGAAGAAG